>Ga0335078_10002117_pt1 | contig 30101 bp, 23 predicted proteins | sample Lox_Sample_32_FD_206711 | JGI IMG/M metagenome (GOLD analysis project Ga0335078, IMG submission 206711) | Soil microbial communities from Loxahatchee National Wildlife Refuge, Florida, United States - Lox_Sample_3.2 | ecosystem: Environmental > Terrestrial > Soil > Wetlands | place: USA...
CCTGCGCGGCCAGGAACGTGTAGGCCATCCCGCCGCAGATGAGCAGCCGGTCCACCAGGTGCACCAGGTTGCCGATCACCGCGAGCTTGTCGGAGACCTTGGCGCCGCCGAGCACCACCACGTACGGGCGGGCGGGGTCGGCGGTGAGCTGGCGCAGCACGGCGAGCTCGGCCGTGACCAGCTGGCCGGCCGCGTGCGGGAGCAGCCGCGGCACGTCATACACGCTGGCGTGCTTGCGGTGCAGGGCGCCGAAGCCGTCCCCGACGTAGCGGGTGGCCAGCCCGGCGAGCCGCGCGGCGAACGCGGCCCGCTCGGCGTCGTCCTTGCTGGTCTCCGCGGGCTCGAAGCGGACGTTCTCGCACATGGCCGCCCGGCCGTCGCGCAGCCCCGCGGCGATCTGGCGGGCGGACTCGCCGGCCACGTCGGCGGCCAGCGGCACGTCCTGGCCGAGCAGCTCCCCGAGCCGGGCGGCCACCGGCGCCAGCGAGGGGCCGCCGGCCGCCCGCTCGGCGTAGCCGGCGCCCTTGGGCCGGCCGAGGTGGGCGCAGACCATGACGCGGGCACCCCGGGCCAGCAGGTCCCGCAGCGTGGGCAGGCCGGCCCGGATCCGCCCGTCGTCGGTGATCGTGGCCCCGTCCAGGGGCACGTTGAAGTCGGACCGGACCAGTACCGTCTGGCCCGCGACGTCGAGGTCGGCGGCCTGCCTCACCCGAGCCGCCCGCCGACGAGCGTGACGAGGTCGGCCAGGCGGCACGAGTAGCCCCACTCGTTGTCGTACCAGCCGATCACCTTCACCTGGTCGCCGAAGGTCATGGTGAGCTTGGAGTCGAAGGTGCACGAGTACGGGGTGCCGACGATGTCGGATGACACGATCGGGTCGCTGGTGTAGTGCAGGTATCCCTTGAGCGGGCCGTCCGCGGCGGCCTGGTAGGCCGCGTTGACCTCGGCCACGCTGGCCTCGCGGCCGAGCTGGACCACCAGGTCGGTGACCGAGCCGTCCATGACCGGCACCCGCATCGCCATCCCGTCCAGCTTGCCCGTCAGCTCGGGCAGCACCAGGGCGGTGGCCCGGGCCGCGCCGGTGGTGGTCGGGATGATGTTCTGCGCCGCCGCCCGGGCCCGGCGCAGGTCCTTGTGCGGGAAGTCCAGGATCACCTGGTCGTTGGTGTAGGCGTGAATGGTGGTCATCAGGCCCTTGACGATGCCGAAGCTGTCGAGGAGCACCTTGGCCAGCGGGGCCACGCAGTTGGTGGTGCAGGAGGCGTTGGAGATGACGTGGTGCCGCCCGGCGTCGTAGGCGTGGTCGTTGACGCCCATCACGATGGTGATGTCCTCGCCCTTGGCCGGGGCGGAGATGATGACCTTCTTCGCGCCCGCGTCCAGGTGCTGGCGGGCGGCGTCCGCGCTGGTGAACCGGCCGGTCGATTCGATGACCACGTCCACGCCGAGGTCGCGCCACGGCAGCGCCGCGGGCTCCCGCTCGGCCAGCCAGGCGATCCGCTGGCCGGCCGCCTCGATGGCACCGTCGCCCACGCGGACGTCGGCGTCGAGCGTGCCGAGCACGGTGTCGTACTTGAGCAGGTGCGCGCAGGTGGCCACGTCGCCGAGGTCGTTCGCGGCGACGATCTCGATGCCGCTGCCGTACCCGGCATGGACGGCCCGCCAGAAATTACGGCCGATACGGCCGAACCCATTGATGCCAACGCGGATAGTCACGGTATGCCTTTCGTCGTTGCCTGAGCTGCCTGCGCTGGGAACCTGGGCGCCGTTCCCGAGCTTATCGAACCGGCGCCGCCTAGGGCAGAAGCATGTCCGGGGGCAGCTGCGCCTCGGTGCCCGGGATGCCCAGGTCGCGGGCGCGCTTGTCGGCCATGGCGAGCAGGCGGCGGATCCGGCCGGCGATGGCGTCCTTGGTCAGCTGCGGGTCCGCGAGCTGGCCGAGTTCCTCCAGGCTGGCCTGCCGGTGCTCGATGCGCAGCAGCCCGGCCACGGTCAGGTGCTCGGGCGCCGCACCGCCGAGGATCTCCAGCGCGCGCTCCACCCTGGCCCCGGCCGCCACCGCCGCCCGCGCGCTGCGGCGCAGGTTGGCGTCGTCGAAGTTGGCCAGGCGGTTCGCCGCGGCGCGCACCTCGCGCCGCATCCGGCGCTCCTCCCAGGCGAGCACGCTGTCGTGCGCGCCCAGCCGGGTCAGCAGCGCGCTGATCGCGTCCCCGTCCCGGACCACGACCCGGTCCACCCCGCGCACCTCGCGGGCCTTGGCGCCGATCTTCAGCCGCCGGGCCGCCCCGGCCAGGGCCAGCGCCGCCTCCGGGCCCGGGCAGGTCACCTCCAGCGCCATCGACCGGCCGGGGCCGGTGAGGCTGCCGTGCGCCAGGAAGGCGCCGCGCCACGCGGCCTCGCAGTCGCAGGCGGGGCCCGACACCACGTGCCGCGGCAGCCCACGGACCGGCCGCCCGTGGCTGTCCACCAGGCCGGTCTGCCGGGCCAGGCTGTCCCCGTCCCGGCGCACCCGCACCACGTACCTGTTGCCCTTGCGCAGCCCCCCGGGCGCCAGCACGATCAGGTCGCTGGAATGGCCGAACACCTCCGCGATGTCCTTGCGCAGGCGCCGGGCGGCGGACCCGGTGTCGAGCTCGGCCTCCACCACGATGCGGCCGCCGGCCAGGTGCAGGCCGCCGGCGAAGCGCAGCAGCGTGGACACCTCTGCCTTGCGGCAGCACGGCTTCAGCACCTCGACCCGGCTCAGCTCGTCCTTGACCAGCCCGGTCATCGCCATTGGCTCACTCCCCCTCGAATATTCCGGCGAACGCCCCCGCCAGCCGCTGCGGATCGTGCCGCGGCGTGCCATCTCGCATCGCCAGGTCTGCCAGTACCAGCCTGCCACCGAGCAGGCCCGCCGCCTTCTCCAGCTCGGCGGCCGAATCGCCCGCCGCCCAGCGGTCGGCGAGCACCACGTCCACCGTCATCCCGGGCGCGTGCTCGGCCAGCACCTCCAGGTGCGCGTGCGGCGAGAAGCCGTCCGTCTCCCCCGGCTGCGGCGCCAGGTTCAGCGCGACGACCCGGTGCGCCCGGGTCGCGGTCAGCGCCGCCGCCAGCTCGGGCACCAGCAGGTGCGGCAGCACGCTGGTGAACCAGGAGCCGGGGCCGAGCACCACCCAGTCGGCCGTGGCGACCGCGGCGACGGCCTGCGGGCAGGCGGGCGGGTCGGCGGGGACCAGCGAGACCGAGCGCACCCGGCCGGTGGTGGAGGCGCAGGCGACCTGGCCGCGCACCGTGGTCACCTCGCCCGGCCGGGCCGGGTCGGCGCCCGCCACCTCGGCCACCAGGTCGAGCGGGACCGAGGCCATCGGCAGCACCCGCCCGTGCGCGCCGAGCAGCCTGCCGACCCAGTCCAGGCCCTGCACCGTGTCGCCGAGCAGCTCCCACAGCGCGACGATCAGCAGGTTGCCGACCGCGTGGCCGCCGAGGCTGCCCCGCCCGGCGAACCGGTGCTGGACGACCTGGCTCCAGGTGGTGCCCCAGGCGTCATCCCCGCACAGCGCGGCCAGCGCCATGCGCAGGTCGCCGGGTGGCAGCACGCCGAAGTCACGGCGGAGCATGCCGCTGGAGCCGCCGTCGTCGGCCACCGTGACGATCGCGGTGAGCTGCCGGGTGACCCGGCGCAGCGCCGACAGCGAGGCGAACAGCCCGTGGCCGCCGCCGAGGGCTGCCACCTTCGGGTTCAGCGGCCGCACCGCGGGGACGACCTGGACCTGATCACTTCCCGTCATTCACGCCCCAGGTCCCGGTGCATCACCTGGATCCCCAGGCCCGCCTTGTCCAGCCGGCCGGCCAGCTCCTCGGCGATGGCCACGCTGCGGTGCTTTCCGCCGGTGCAGCCCACGGCCAGCGTCACGTACTGCTTCCCCTGCTGCCGGTACCCGTCCAGGATGATCCGCAGCGCCGCCGTGTAGGTCTCGAGGAACTCGCCCGCCCCGGGCTGCGCGAGGATGTAGTCCCGGACCCGGTCGTCCTGCCCGGTCAGCGGGGCCAGCTCCTCCACCCAGCGCGGGTTCGGCAGGAACCTGCAGTCGGCGACGAGGTCGGCGTCCACGGGCAGGCCGTACTTGTAGCCGAAGGAGACGACCGACAGCCGCAGCTCGGTGGCCGCGGGCGTGCCGAAGAAGTCGCGCATCCGGGCGCGCAGCTCGTGCACGTTGAGCGCGGAGGTGTCCAGGATCAGGTCCGCGTCCTCGCGCAGCCCGCTCAGCCGCTGCCGTTCGGTGGCGATCCCGTCCACCACCCGGCCGTCCTCCTGGAGCGGGTGCGGGCGGCGCACGTTCTCGAACCGCCGCACCAGGGTCTCGTCGCTCGCCTCGAGGAACACCACGCGCGGGCGGATGCCGCGCGCGCCGAGCTCGGCGATGCTCGCGGCCAGGTCGGTGGAGAACGCCCGGCTGCTGCGCAGGTCGATCACCGCGGCGATCCGCGGCACGGTCCGGTTGGCCCGCATCGCCAGGTCGACCATGGTCGGCAGCAGGCCCGGCGGCAGGTTCTCGATGACGTACCAGTCCAGGTCCTCGAGCGACTTGGCGGTCGTGCTCTTCCCGGCGCCGGACATCCCGGTGATGATCACGACCTCGGCCGGCGGGCCGGCCATGGCGGCCGGCTCCTGCCCGGTCACGCGGCCCGCCGCGGTGAATCCCCGTGTCTCACGACATCCCCCCGTCGCTGTTGTCTGCGTTCTGCTGCCCGGGCGCCAGCGCCGTGAGCACGGCACTGGCCAGGCGCGGGCCGATCCCGGGCAGCCCGGCAAGCTCGTCCTCGGTCGCGCCGGCGATCTTGCGCACCGAGCCGAAGTGCCGTAGCAGCGTAGCCCTTCGGGCCGGGCCGAGTCCCGGTACGGCGTCAAGCTCGCTGACGGCGAGCGCTTTCGACCGCTTCGCCCGGTGGTAGGTGATGGCGAACCGGTGCGCCTCGTCCCGCACGCGCTGCAACAGGTACAGGCCCTCGCTGCTACGGGGCAGGATCACCGGGCCGTCCTCGTCGGGCAGCCACACCTCCTCGAGCCGCTTGGCCAGCCCGCAGACCGCGATGTCGTCGATGCCGAGCTCGGCCAGGGCGCGGACGGCGGCGGCGACCTGGGCCGGGCCGCCGTCCACGACCACCAGGTTCGGCGGGTAGGCGAACTTGCGCGGGCGGCCGTCGGCGTCCAGCGGCGCGGGGCCGGCCTGCCCGGCCGCCGGGTCGCCGCCGCCCGGGTCGCGGGCGGCGAGGTCGCCGGCCGGATCCCCGAGCACATCCAGCTCACCGGTGGCCTCGCGTTCCTCCAGGTACCGCCGGAACCGCCGGGTGATCACCTCACCGATGGCGGCCACGTCACCGTCGCCGCCGGTGCCCTTGATGCTGAACCTGCGGTACTCGCTCTTGCGCGCCAGCCCGTCCTCGAACACCACGGCCGAGGCCACCACGTGGGTGCCCTGCAGGTTGGAAACGTCGTAACACTCGATCCGCAGCGGCGCCTGGTCCAGGCCGAGTGCCTCCTGGATCTCGTGCAGGGCACGGCTTCGGGTGGTCAGGTCGCTGGCCCGGCGCATCTTGTGCTGGGCCAGCGACTCCGCCGCGTTGCGCGCCACGGTCTCCAGCAGCGCCCGCTTGTCGCCGCGCTGCGGCACGCGCAGGCTGACCCGCCCGCCGCGGCGGCCGCAGAGCCATTCCTCCAGCGCCGCGGCCCCCGGCGGCAGGACCGGGACGAGCACCTCCCGCGGGATGCCGGCGCCCACCGGCGTCCGGCCGGCCGGCGCCGCGACCGCGTCCGTGCCGTAGACCTGGCCGAGGAACTGCTCGACCAGCTCACCGGCGGTCACGTCCTCGACCTTGTCCACCACCCAGCCGCGCTGGCCGCGCACCCGCCCGCCGCGGACGTAGAACACCTGCACCGCGGCCTCGAGCTGGTCCTCGGCCAGCGCGATGACGTCGCAGTCGGTGCCGTCACCGAGCACGACCGCCTGCTTCTCCAGCGCCCGGGCCAGCGCCGCCAGGTCGTCGCGCAGCCGGGCCGCCCGCTCGTACTCCTCCGCCGCCGCGGCCGCGCGCATCTGGGCTTCGAGCCGCCTGGTGAACCGGGCCGTCTGCCCGGCCATGAAGTCGCAGAACTCCTCGGCCAGCTCCCGGTGCTCGTCCTCGCTGACCCGCCCCACGCACGGCGCCGAGCACTTGCCGATGTACCCGAGCAGGCAGGGCCGCCCGATCTGGCCCGCCCGCTTGAACACGCCCGCCGAGCAGGTGCGCACCGGGAACACCCGCAGCAGCGTGTCCACGGTCTCCCGGATCGCCCAGGCGTGGGAGTACGGCCCGAAGTACCGGGTCCCGCGCCGCCGGGCACCGCGCATCACCATGACCCGCGGGTACTGCTCGCTCAGCGTCACCGCGAGGTAGGGATAGCTCTTGTCGTCCCGGTACCTGATGTTGAACCGCGGGCTGAACTCCTTGATCCAGGAGTACTCCAGCTGGAGCGCCTCCACCTCGGTGCCGACCACGGTCCAGTCCAGCCCGGCCGCGGAGGACAGCATCGACTGGGTGCGCGGGTGCAGCCCGGCGAAGTCGGCGAAGTAGGAGTTGAGCCGGGACCGCAGGTTCTTGGCCTTGCCGACGTAGATGACCCGGCCGTGGGCGTCGCGGAAGCGGTAGACCCCCGGAGACTCCGGTATCGAGCCCGGGGCCGGCCGGTAGCCGTGCGGATCAGCCACGCCAGCAACTCTATGCGCGCCAGCCGTCAGCCGCCGTCATCCGGGCCGTGGTGCCGCCCCTTGCCGTGGGCGTGGCCGGTGTCAGTCCTCGCGGAAGGCCTCCGGGGGCGGGCAGGTGACGGCCAGGTGACGGTCGCCGTAGGTGGCGTCGATGCGGCGCACCGGGGGCCAGTACTTGACCCGGCGGTCGCCGGGCAGCGGGTAGGCGGCCTCCTCCCGCGGGTAGGGGTGCTTCCAGTCCGCGGCGAGCAGCATCGAGGCCGTGTGCGGCGCGTTGGCGAGCGGGCTGTCGTGCGGCGCGTACTGGCCGGCCGCCACCCGGCCGATCTCCTGCCGGATCGAGATCATCGCGGCACAGAACCGGTCCAGCTCGGTCAGGTCCTCGCTCTCGGTCGGCTCCACCATCAGCGTGCCGGCCACCGGGAAGGACAGCGTCGGCGCGTGGAACCCGTAGTCGATGAGCCGCTTGGCCACGTCCTCCGCGGTGACACCGGTCTCCTTGGTGATCGCGCGCAGGTCGATGATGCACTCGTGCGCCACCAGCCCGGCCTGCCCGGTGTACAGCACCGGGTAGTGCGGCGACAGCCGCTTCGCCAGGTAGTTGGCGTTGAGAATGGCCACCTGGGTGGCCTTCCTGAGCCCGTCCGCGCCCATCATCTTGATGTAGGCCCAGGAGATCGGCAGGATGCCGGCGGAGCCGAACGGCGCCGCCGTGACCGGTCCGCCGCCGCCGAGGGTGCCGCCGACCGGCTCGGCCGGGGCGGGGTTGCCGGGCAGGAACGGGGCCAGGTGCGCGCGCACGCCGACCGGGCCGATGCCCGGGCCGCCGCCGCCGTGCGGGATGCAGAACGTCTTGTGCAGGTTGAAGTGGGACACGTCGGCGCCGAACCGGCCCGGCCGGGCAAGCCCGATGAGCGCGTTCAGGTTGGCGCCGTCCACGTAGACCTGCCCGCCGGACTCGTGCACCAGGTCGCAGACGTCGCCGACGGTCTCCTCGAACACCCCGTGCGTGGACGGGTAGGTGATCATGGCGGCGGCGACCCGCCCGGCGTGCTCCTCCAGGTGCGTGCGCAGGTCGCCGAGGTCGATCACGCCGTCGTCGCCGCACTTCACGTGGATGACCCGCAGCCCGGCCAGCGCCGCGCTCGCCGCGTTGGTGCCGTGCGCGGACTCGGGGATCAGGCAGACGTCCCGCTCGGCCTCGCCGCGCGAGGCGTGGTAGTCGCGGATCGCCAGCAGCCCGGTCAGCTCCCCCTGCGAGCCGGCGTTCGGCTGCAGCGACACCGCGTCGTACCCGCTGATCTCGGTCAGCCACGCCTCCAGGCCGCCGATCAGCTCGGCGTAGCCCTGCGCCTGGCCGGCCGGCACATACGGGTGCAGGCCGGCGAACTCCGGCCAGGTGATCGCCTCCATCTCCGCCGCCGCGTTGAGCTTCATCGTGCACGAGCCGAGCGGGATCATCGACCGGTCGAGCGCGACGTCGAAGTCCTCCAGCCGCCGCAGGTAGCGCAGCATCGAGGTTTCGTTCCGGTGCTTGCTGAAGACCGGGTGGGTGAGGTACGCCGAGGACCGGCGCAGGGCCGCCGGCAGCGCCGCCGCCCCGCCGGCGGCCGCGGGCTGGCCGGCCGGGCGGCCGGTGAGGGCCGCGGCCACGGCGCGCACGTCCCCGGTGGTGGTGGTCTCGTCGCAGGCGACCTGCACCGTGTCCGGGCCGGCCAGGTAGAGGTTGTAGCCGGCCTGGCGGGCGCGCTCCACCCCGGCCGCCGCCCCGCCGGGCACCCCGGTCACGGCGATCGTGTCGAAGTAGGCGGCGTGCCGCACCGAGAGGCCGCCCGCGGCCAGCGCGGCGGCCAGCGCGGCGGCGCGGGAGTGGGCGCGGCGGGCGATGGCGGCCAGGCCGTCGGCGCCGTGGTAGACCGCGTACATGGCCGCCATGACGGCGAGCAGCACCTGGGCGGTGCAGATGTTGCTCGTCGCCTTCTCCCGGCGGATGTGCTGCTCCCGGGCCTGGAGCGCGAGCCGGTAGGCAGGCCGCCCGTCGGCGTCGATCGACACGCCGACCAGGCGGCCGGGGACCTGCCGCCGCAGCGCGTCGGTGACCGCGACGTAGGCCGCGTGCGGGCCGCCGAAGGCCATCGGCACGCCGAACCGCTGGGTGGTGCCGATCGCGATGTCGGCGCCCAGCTCGCCCGGGGGCACCAGCAGCGTGAGCGCGAGCAGGTCGGCGGATACCGCGGCCAGCGCCCCGCGCTCGTGGATGGCGCTGATGACCGGGCGCAGGTCGCGGAGCTCGCCGGTGGCGTCGGGGTAGGGCAGCAGGACGCCGAACACCTCTCCGTCGGGCTGGCCGGCCAGCAGGTCGGCGGTGACCGGGGCCACGACCAGGTCGATGCCGAGCGGCTGGGCCCTGGTGGCCAGCACCGCCAGGGCCTGCGGCAGGCAGCGTGAGTCGGCGATGAAGATGGTGCCCTTGCCCTTCGCCCGCCGGGCCAGGGTCATCGCCTCGGCCGCGGCGCTGGCCTCGTCGAGCAGCGAGGCGCCGGCGATCGGCAGCCCGGTCAGGTCGGTCACCATGGTCTGGAAGATGGTCAGCACTTCCAGCCTGCCCTGGGAGATCTCCGGCTGGTACGGCGTGTAGGCGGTGTACCAGCCGGGATTCTCCAGGATGTTGCGGCGCAGCACGGGCGGGGTGATCGTGCCGTAGTAGCCGAGCCCGATCATCGACGTCATGACCTGGTTCGCGGCGGCCAGGCGGCGCAGCTCGGCGAGCACCTCCGGTTCGGACACCGGGGCCGGCAGGCTGAGCTCGCCGCCGGTGTGCGCGAGGCCGGCCGGCAGCGCCGCGGTGGTCAGCTCGTCCAGCGACGCGTACCCGAGCGTGGCGAGCATGTGCTCCTGCTCGGCGGCGGACGGCCCGATGTGGCGTGAGACGAAATCCATGGGAGCCTCCAGAGGGAACCACGTGATGCGGTCTCCCCCTCTGTCGCCGCGCCCCATGGTGCTGAGCGGAGGCTCCAGAGCCGCCTGTCCCGTCCGGTCCCTGCTGCCTGAGAGGTTCCGGGGAGGTTGCCCCTTCGGCGCCCCGGGCGGTGTGCCCGCGGTCTCTCCCGGACGGTGTCACCAGCTTCTTTGATCTTACCCCCGCACGGCCCGGCGCGCCCGCCGGCCGGCGCAGCCGCTCATACTTCGTCCCGCCGGAACACCCGGACCGCGATGAACGCCGCGACCACGGTCAGCGCGGCCAGGATGCCAATGGCGGGCAGCGCCGCGGCCGGGCCCTCGCCCCTGGCCATGACGTCCTGCATCCCGGTGACCAGGTAGCGCAGCGGCGTCGCGTACGACGCGCCGCGCAGCCAGCCGGGCGCGAGGTCGAGCGGGATGAAGGCGCCGCCGAGGAAGGCCATCGGCCAGATGATCAGGTTCGCCACCGCCGTCGCGGCCCGCGGGGACTGGGCGAACGAGCCGACCAGCGCCCCGATGGACATGAACGCCAGCGTCCCGCAGAGCACCACCGGGACCGCCATCCACCAGCCAGGGGTGAGCCGCAGGCCGAAGTACGGGGTGGTGGCGATCAGCAGGAACAGGGCGGTCTGGATCAGCGCCACGAGGAGGGCGGCGCCGACCCTGGCCAGTACCACGGCGCCGGTGCCCACCGGGGCGAGCCGCAGCCGCCGCAGCAGCTTGCCGTGCCGCCAGTTCACCAGCGTGGTCGCGGCGCCGACGGTGGCGCCCGAGGCGACGGCCCAGCCCAGCAGGCCGGGTGCGAGGAACTGGATGGGCTTGGGCGTGGTGCTCTTCACCTGGTGGGTCAGCAGCTGGTAGCTGCCGGGCGGGCCCGCCCGCGCCTGGTCCGCCTGCTGCACGATCGAGGCGAAGACGGTCCGCACGATGCCCGCCGTGGCAGGGTCGGCGATCGAGTAGTGCACGACCAGCTGGTCGCCTATCTGCTGGACGGCCGCGTCGGCGGTGCCCCTGCGCACCTCGCGCACCGCCGCCTTCTTGTCGCTGGAATGGGTGACGGCGAGCACCCCGGACAGGCCCGGGTCGGCCGCGGCGGTCCGGCCGAGCAGCCGCACGCTGCCGATCTCGACCACGCTCAGCCGGGACGTGCCGCTGCCCCGGTAGAGGGAACCGAGCAGCACCAGGAACAGCACCGGCAGCAGCAGCGAGAACACCAGGGCCGTCCGGTCCCGGACGAAACCGCGCAGCATCGCCCGCGACAGGCACCGGAACGCTCTGAGGTTCATGCCAGGCGACGAGAAGGCCACGCGGCGAGAGCCTAGCCGTCCGCCATAACGCGGCGAACCGGGTTAACCAACCCCAGACCGCCGGTTTAACTGCCTCGCATGGCGCGGCGGAGGGACAGTTCATCGTTGGAGCCGGGGGCCTGGGAACCGCCGGCGGGGCCCGCCTTCTCCGCCCGTTCCGCCGGCAGCTCGGCGAGCGTGCCGTCCACCTCCCGCCAGATGCGGCCGAGCGCGATGCCGAACACGCCCTGCCCGCCGGCCAGCAGGTCCACCACCTCGTCGGTGGAGGTGCACTCGTACACGGTCACCCCGTCGCTCATCAGCGTCAGCCGGGCGAGGTCCGCGGCGCCACGGTCGCGCAGGTGGGTCACCGCGGTGCGGATCTGCTGCAGCGAGATGCCGGTGTCCAGGAGCCGCTTGACCACCTTGAGCACGCAGATGTCGCGGAAGCTGTAGAGGCGCTGGGACCCGGACCCGTGCGCCGCGCGCACGGTCGGCTCCACCAGGCCGGTCCTGGCCCAGTAGTCGAGCTGGCGGTAGGTGATGCCCGCGGCGGCGCAGGCGGTGGGGCCCCGGTAACCCACATCGTCGGAATGAACGGTGAGATTCTCGTCACCGAACAGCAGGCCCTGTTCCCCAGCGTGCTGTATCGCGGCGCCACGCGCGTGCGCTTCGCCGTCGTTACTCCTGGTTACCGCCACACCTGCCTCCGACCCGGGAACTCACCACCCTGGGCACCCGTTTCGCACGCTAGGCGCACTGGGTGTGCTCGTCAACGACCCCGGGCGGCGCGTCGCGATGCAGCTCAGGTAGCCCTCAGGTAGCCCGGCCGAAATCCTCGGGACTGATCGTGTCGAGGAACTCGCGGAACTTCTCGACCTCGTCCTCCTGCTCGTCCGGGATCGCCACGCCCGCCTCGTCCAGGATCTCCTCGGCGGCGAAGATCGAGGCGCCGGTGCGGAGCGCGAGCGCGATCGAGTCCGATGGCCGGGCGCTCACCTCCTTGCCGTTGGAGAAGATGAGATCGGCGAAGAAGATCCCGTCCCGCAGGGCCACGATGTTCACCGTGGTGAGCTGGATGCCCAGGGCCTCGAGCACATCGCGGAACAGGTCGTGGGTGAGCGGCCGGGCCGGCACCATGCCCTGCTGGGCGAACGCGATCGCGGTGGCCTCCACCGGCCCGATCCAGATCGGCAGGTACCGGTCCCCCTCGGTCTCCTTGAGCAGGACGATGGGCTGGTTCGTGGGCATCTCGACCCGGACGCCGACGACCTCCATCTTCCTCACGGCGGCTCCGTCCTCGCCTCTCGTCAGGCTCTGTCGCGTCCTGAACCTTGCTGAAGGGACTCCCCTGTCAAAGTACACCCGCTCGGGCAGCGCGCATGCCCGCGCCCTGCGCTCAGCCGCCGCCACCACCCGGTTCCCGGCCGGCGAAACCCGCGTCGGCCAGCGTCATCTCGATCAGCGCCGCGTGCACGGCGAGCACCAGCGAGGCGATGTCCCGCGCGGATGCGGCGGCCCGGTCCCGTGCCCCGGGGCTGCGCTGCCGCAGGATGGGCGCCACGACCTGCTCGATCAGGGCGGTCTCGCGCTCCGCGGCGGCGAGCAGGACCCGCAGGTGGCGGGCCTGCACCCCGTACCGGCCCAGCGCGAGGATCGCCCGGACGGCGTCGGCCGCCTCCGGCGGGTACTGGCGGCCGGACCGCCGGACCAGGCCGAACTCCTCGAGCTCGGCCAGGCTCCGCTCGTCGATGCCCGCCGCGTCGAGCAGTTCCCGCCTGCTCAGCGGCCCGCTGGCGGGCTGGTCGGAGTCGAGCTGGTCCTTGATCACCCGCAACGGCAGGTACTGGTCGCGCTGGGCGGTCAGGATGTACCTGAGCCGGGCCACGTCCGCCGGGCCGAACTTGCGGTACCCCGACGGGGAACGGGCGGGCTGGATCAGCCCTTCCGCCTCCAGGAAACGGATCTTGGAGACGCTGACGTCCGGGAACTCGGCGCGGAGCTGGGCAAGCACCTCGCCGATGCCAAAGTACGCCCGGGCTGGCTCAGCACTCATGCCCCGACCTGTGCGCCCCCGCCATGGTCCGCCTGCGAGCGCCGGGCCCCGAGGAACGTCAGCCGGAACTTGCCCACCTGGACCTCGTCCCCGTCGTTCAGGCTGGTCTCCTCGATCCGCTCGCGGTTCACGTAGGTGCCGTTCAGGCTGCCCACGTCGCGCACGGTGAAACCGGCCCGGTGCCGGTAGAACTCCGCGTGGCGGCGTGACACCGTGACATCGTCGAGGAAGATGTCGCTGCCCGGGTGGCGCCCCACCGTGGTGAGGTCGCTGTCCAGCAGGAAGCGGCTGCCCGCGTTCGGGCCGCGCTTCACCAGCAGCAGCGCGGTCCCCGCGGGGAGCGCCTCGGTGGCGGCCGTCTCGGCGAGCGGCTCCTCGTAGTCGGCGTCGGCCAGGTCCGTGCCGGCCAGCGAGATCGTCGACGTGCTCTCGCCTGGCCGTTCTCCCCCGGCCCGCACCAGCGGCGCGCCGCAGTGCGAGCAGAATCGGGCGCCTTCCGGGCTGGCCCGGCCACAGCGGGCACAGTAGACGCTCGGCATCACTTGGTCCAGCCTCTCCTCCGCGGGCCAAGGGCTCGGCGCGGGTACCACCTCCGCCGGCGCGGCTCGTGGCGTCAACTCCGGTACGTGCGCCCACGCTACCTGCGAGACCGGCACTTGGTCCATGCGCCACGCGTTTGAATCCCGGCGGGCGGGGCGCCTCCGCCAGGCGCGTTTCAGCCACATTGGTAAACCTCCGAGGTCATTCTCCCGGCGCCCCCCAAAGGACTTCCCCGGCGAGTGAACAGGCAAGGTGCGATTGTCTCACGGGGGGGCAGATACGTCCTGGTCACTCAAACTCTCTTAGCCGCCCGCCTGTTCCGCGACCGCGGCCCACCGGTCGAGCAGTTCCTGCGCGGAGTCGGCGTCGGGGCCCTCGGCCCACAGGTGGGTGACGGCCTCGGCCGGGTCGGGCAGCACCAGCACCCAGCCGCCGTCCGGCTCGACGATCCGGATCCCGTCGGTGGTGTCCACGGTGCGGTCGCCCGCGGCCTCCACCACGGTCCGCATGACGCTGCCCTTGGCCACCCAGGGCGTGGGCATGGACCGCTTGAGCAGGTGCGCCTGGGGGATGCGCGCGTCGATCTGGCTGAGCGTCAGCCGGGTGCGGGCGACCAGCCCGAGCAGCCGGACGAACGCCGCGATCCCGTCCAGGTTCCGGCCGAACTCGGGGACCACGAACCCGCCGCGGCCGTCCGCGCCGAAGATCACGTCGTCGGCGGCGGTCGCCTCGGTAAGCCCGCGCAGCGAGGTCGGCGTCCAGGTGACCTGGACGCCGTGGAACTTGCACACGCGCTCGGCCACCCGGGTGGTGGTCACCGGCAGCGCGACCCGGCCGGCCCGCCGCTCGGCGGCGATGAGGTCGAGCACCACCAGCAGCGCCCGGTCCTCGCTGATCATCGCGCCCTTGTCGTCGACCAGCTGGATCCGCTCGCCGACCTGGTCGAACCGCACCCCGAACGCGGCCCGTGACGACGCGACCTGTTCGGCCAGGCGCTGCATGCCCGCGCGCAGCTCGGCCAGGGTCTGGGTCGGCGATTCCTCGTCGAGCCGGTTGTTGAGCGTGAGGACGGCCACGCCGATCCGTCCCAGCAGGGAGGGCAGCACCAGCGCCGCGGTCCCGTCCGCGCAGTCCAGCACCACCTTGAGCCCGGCCTCGCGCACGCCGGTCATGTCCGCGCAGCGCAGCAGTTCGGCCGCGTAGGACTCGACCACCCGGGGCGGGTAGACCAGCTCGGCGATCTCGCCGGGAAAGGCCCGCCGGTACTCCTGCCGGGAGAACACCCGCTCCAGCTGGCGGCAGGCCGCCTCGGACAGGTCGGCGCCGCGCTCGTCGAGGAAGATGATGTCGATCGACTGGGGGTCGCCCGGGGTGGTGCGCAGCGCGAGGCCGCCGATGGCCTCGCTGCGGGCGGTGTGGAACCGGGCCACGGGCAGCGGCTGCGCCTCCAGGTCCACCACGTTGATGGCGCTCGCGTTGAGCGCGCCGTGGATGGCCCGCTTCAGCGCGCGGGCCGCCCGGGACACGTCCCGGGAGGTGGTGACGACCGCGCCCTTGGGCAGGGTGCTGGCGTAGGCGTTGGCCAGGCGCACGCACAACTCGGTGGTGATCTCCACGTTGACCAGGCCGGATACGCCGCGCGGGCCGAACAGGGTGCGCTGGCCGCGGGCCTCCCAGATGACGCTGGTGTTGACCACCGCGCCGGCCTCGATGGTCTTGAACGGGTACACCTTCACCCCGGCGGACAGGTAGGCCTCCGGCTCGATCAGGCACTCGTCCCCGACGATGGCGCCCTCCTCGATCCTGGCCGAGGCCATCACGTCGGTCTTCTTGCAGATCACGCAGCCCCGCAGGGTGGCGCCCTGGCCGATGTACACGTTGTTGTGCACCACCGCCCGGTGCAGGAAGGCACCCTCCTTGACCACGACGTTGTTGCCCACCACGGTGAACTCGCGCAGGTGGGCGCCCGCCTCGATCTTGGCGTAGTCGCCGACGCACAGCGGGCCGGTGAGGACCGCTTCGGGGTCCACCTCGGCGCCCTCGGCCACCCACACGCCCGGGGACACCTCGAACCCGTCGATCTCGGCCTCCACCTGGCCCGACAGCACGTCCGCCTGCGCCTTCAGGTAGCTCTCGTGCGTGCCGACGTCCTGCCAGTACCCCTCGGCGACCCAGCCGTGCAGCGGCGCGCCGGCCTTGACCAGGCGGGGGAACACGTCGCCGGACCAGTCCACCGGCTCCCCCGCGGGTACCTCCGCGAGCACCTCGGGCTCCATCACGTAGATACCGGTGTTGACGGTGTCGGAGAACACCTGGCCCCAGGTGGGCTTCTCCAGGAACCGCTGGATGCGGCCCTCGTCGTCGACGATGATGATGCCGAACTCGAGCGGGTTCGGCACCCGGGCCAGGCCGACCGTGACCAGGGCGCCCTGCTTCTTGTGGTAGGCGACCAGGGCGGACAGGTCGATGTCGGTCAGCGCGTCCCCGGAGATCACCAGGAACGGCCCGGACCGCAGGGCGTCCTCGGCGTTCTTCACGCTGCCCGCCGTCCCCAGCGGTATCTCCTCGGTGGCGTACTGCAGGCTCATCCCGACCTCTTCGCCGTCACCGAAGTAGTTGCGGACCAGCGGCGCGAAGAACTGGACGGTGACCACGGTCTCGCTGAAACCATGCCGCTTCAGCAGGCGCAGCACATGCTCCATGATCGGCTTGTTGGCCACCGGAAGCAGCGGCTTGGGCTGATTGGCGGTCATCGGCCGCAGTCGCGTTCCCTCCCCGCCCGCCATCACCAGTGCCTTCACGACCTGACCTGCTCCCTCCGGATACTGCCTGGGCCGGCTGCCGCGATGACCTGCCGCGCCTGGACCAGGTAGAGCGCGGCCGCCCACCAGTAGAGGGCAGTTCCCCAGATCGCAAAGGCCCAACCGGTGACCCGTGCGGCCAGCGCCGCGTCGCCGGTGTGCGAGCCGAGGAACAGCAGCGGGAACGCGTACAGCAGGCACAGCGTGGCCGCCTTCCCGACCAGGCTGACCTGGAGCGGGCCGATGCTGTGCCGGCGCAGCGCCAGCAGGGCCACGCCGAGCACCAGCTCCCGCGAGACCAGCAGCCCCACCAGCCACCACGGGATGATCCCCCGCAGCGCCAGGCCGGCCAGCGTCGCCGCGATGTACAGCCGGTCGGCGGCGGGGTCCAGCACCTGGCCCAGGCGGCTCTGCTGGTGCCACGCCCGGGCGAGCTTGCCGTCCAGCCAGTCGGACAGCCCGGCCGCGATGAGCAGCGCGACCGCCCACCCGTCCGCGTGCGGGCCGAGGACCAGCCAGAGGAAGACCGGGACGCCCGCCAGCCGGGCCATGCTGATCAGGTTGGGCACGGTGAGGACGCGGTCCCCCGGGTCGCGCGGCGCAGCGCCGCCAGCGCCCGTGTCGCGGCCGGCCGGCTCCACCGGGTGCCTCAGCCGCTTTCCCACAGGGTGGCGATGCCCTGGCCCACGCCGATGCACATGGCCGCGGCCGCCCGGCTGCCCCCGCGCCGGCGCAGCTCATGCAGCAGCGTGGTGGTGATCCGGGCGCCGGAGCAGCCCAGCGGGTGGCCGATGGCGATGGCGCCCCCATTGACGTTGAGCCGGTCGGGATCGAGCTTCAGCTCGTCCGCCACGGCGACCGCCTGCGCGGCGAACGCCTCGTTGACCTCGATCAGGTCCAGCGCGTCGGCCTGCCAGCCGGCCCGGGCCAGCGCCTTGCCGGTCGCCGGCACCGGGCCGATGCCCATGTAGTCGGGGTGCACCCCCGCGGCCGCGGTGCCCGCGTAGCGCGCCATCGGGTCGGGGGCGCCGCCGCCCAGCGCCCGCTCCGACGCCAGCAGGAGCACCGCCGCCCCGTCGTTGAGGGGGGAGGAGTTCCCCCCGGTGACGGTGCCGCCGGGCCGGAAGGCGGGCCGCTTGGCGGCCAGTTCGGCCAGGGTGAGGTCCGCCCGGATGCCCTCGTCGGCGGCGGCCTGCCCGGCCGGGGTGGCCACCGGGACGATCTCCGCGGCGAACCGGCCTGCCTGCCGGGCGGCCGCGGCCCGCTGGTGACTGCGCAGCGCGAACTCGTCCTGCCGCGCCCTGGTCACGCGGTAGCGCTCCGCGACGTTCTCGGCGGTCTCGCCGAGGCTGACCGGCGGGTACATCCCGGCCATCCGGGGGCTCACCAGCCGCCAGCCGAGCCGGGTGTCGGCGACGCCGGCCTCGCGCGGGAACGGGCCCTCGGCCCGCGGCAGCACGAACGGCGCGCGGGTCATCGACTCCGCCCCGCCGGCCAGGCAGACGTCGGCCTCCCCGGCGGCGATGGCCCGGGCGGCGCAGGCGATCGCCTCCATCCCCGACCCGCACAGCCGGTTCACCGTGGCGCCGGGGACCTCCACCGGCAGGCCCGCCAGCAGCGCCGCCATCCGGGCAGCGTTCCTGTTGTCCTCGCCGGCCTGGTTGGCGGCACCCCAGTACACGTCGTCGATCCGCGCCGGGTCCAGCCACTGGTTGCGCGCGAGCAGGGCGGTGATGACGTCGGCGGACAGGTGGTCCGGGCGGACGGCGGCGAGCATCCCCTTGATCTTCCCGACCGCGGTGCGGCACGCATCCACCGCGTAAACGGCCGTCATGGCTCACCACCTCCCGTCCCCTGCGAGACTACCCCGGGCAGCGCGAGCGCGGCCTGGTAGCCCCGCGGCGCCGGCAGCGCCGCGACCGAGCACCCCCAGGCGCCGCCGGGCACCGGGCCGCCCAGCACGGGGAAGGCGCCCATGCCATGGGTGATGCCGGTGCCCGCGCACTTGAGCGCCGCCTCGGCCCGCACCCACCAGCGGATGACCGCCGCGTGCCGCCGCGGCTCCGGCAGCGCCCCGGCCAGCGCGGCGTCGCCCGGGTGCATGACCCCGGCCAGCGCGCAGACGCACCTGGTGGCGTCCTGTTCGACGTCGATGCCGACGGGCCGGCCGGCCACCGCGATCGCCACCATGTCGCCGGAATGCGCCAGCGAGAAGAACGGCCCGCCGCCCGCCGGGCCGGCCAGCACCGGCCTGCCGGAGGGGCCGCCGCAGGCCGGGCACCGCTGGCGGGCGAACGCGATCCCCGCCGGGCCGGTGCCCAGGTGGCTGGCCAGCACCCGGCGCAGCAGCACGTGCGCGGCCTGGTAGGCGCGGCGGTCGGCGGGGAAGGTGAACGCCGCCGCCCGGGCCCGCTCCCGCGGGTCCAGGCCGGCCAGGTCCGCCGGGCCGAGGGTGACCTCCCGGACGTCGAACCACGACACCGCCGGGGCCCGGTCCGCCGCCCCCCCGGTCACGGGCCGCGCTGCCCGGCGATGAACGCGGCCAGCGTGCCGAGGGTGGCCAGCGCGTCGAGATTCAGGTCCGTGCCGGCCACATCGACCCCGAAGCGGCGCTGGACCTCCCGCAGCAGCAGCGTGCCGGTCAGGGAGTCGAGCGCCGCCCCGCCGTCGAACAGCGGCGCCTGGGCCGGCAGGGCGGCCAGCTCGCCGCGGCCGGTGAGGCGGGCCAGGATCTGGCGCAGTTCGCCGGCCACCGCGCCGGCCGCCGTGCCGCCGTCCGGCCCGCCGGGCGCCGCGGCTGCCCCGGCCGGTTCGGCCTCCCCCGGCTCGCCCGGCGCCCGCAGCCAGGACGGGAGGGCCGGCAGCGGGGCGCCGGTGCCCCGCCGGAACACCGCGCCGCCCGGCCCGGCGGCTTCCGGGCCGGCCCGGAAGCCGCCGCCCGCCAGGGCGAGCCGCAGCGGCACGTTCCGCTCGGTCAGCACGCAGGGAACGGCCACCGCCGCCGCGCCCGCCCTGGCCGCGGCCCGGGTGAGCCAGGCCAGGAGCGCGCCGATGACCCCCCGCCCCATGGCGCGGCAGGACATCGCCAGCAGGTCCACGGTCCAGGTGCCGTCTCCGTCGCGGCTGGTCACGCAGGTTCCCACGATGCCGTCGTCGCCGAAGGCGTCGCGCAGCCGGACCGTGATCACCTCGGTGCCGGGCGCGCCGATCAGCGCCGCGAACTCCGCCTCCGCCACGGCCCGGCCGGCCGAGTTGAACTGGCGCGTCCGGGCGGAAAGCTCGTGCAGCCGCGGCACGTCGCCGGGGACGGCGGCGGCGATCGTGACCTGGGTCCCCGCCGCGGCCAGGAACTCCGCCGGGCCGCCGCCGAAGGCCCGCGCCGCGGCCTGGCGGCGGCGCCGGGCCGCGTACATCTCCCCGCGCCTGCGCGCCTCGTCGGTGACCGCCACCGCGCCGAACTCCGGCAGGCCGGCTGCCCCGGCAGCCTCCTCCGGCGACAGCACGAGCACCTCCGGCAGCGCGGCGGCGACCTCCGCCCGCTCGTACGGGTCGTCGTCCACGAACGCCAGCGCGTCCGTCCCGAGGGCCAGGCCCGCGGCGATGCGGGCCAGCGCGCCCGATTTCGCGCCCCAGCCGCACTCGACGGCCGCGAACCGCGTGCCGGTCACCGCGGCGGCATGCTCGGCGGCCTGGGGCGGGTTCTTGCTGGCGATCGCGTGGATGATGCCCCGCGCGGTGAGCGCGGCCAGCACGGCGGCGGTGGCGGCGTTCGCCGGCGGCGGGCCGTCCGCGGACTCCAGGTAGACCCCGTCGAGCAGGGTGTTGTCGAGATCCCAGACCACGCACTTGATGAGCCGCGCCGCGGCCGCCTCCCGCCGGGGCTGCGGCGTGGCACCGCTCATGAGCCGGCCTCGCCGGGGCGCCACTCCATGGTCAGGTGCGTGGCCTCGAAGCCGAACTTGCGGTACAGCGCCCGCATGCCCAGGTTGCGGGCGTGCGTCTTGCCGGTCAGGTGGGTGTACCCGGCCTCCCGGGCGGCCCGCAGCAGCGCGGCCATGAGCAGCTCCCCGGCCTCGCTGCGGCCGGGGACGTCGGCGGTGGCCAGCGACCGGAAGTTGCCGTACCGGGCGCCGGTCAGCGAGTTGGTGCGCCCCGACAGCCAGGCCCAGCCCACCGGGGGGCCGTCGCCGTCCGGCGCCACGGCGACGAGCGTGACCTCGCCCGGCCTGCCCAGCGCGGCGGCCACCCGCTTGCGGTGCAGCGCCGGGTCCTCGATCGCCTCGGCGCCGAACGATGCCCGGGCGATGTCGATCTCGAACCCGGCGATGACGTCGAGGTCCTGCTCGCCGGCCGGGCGGATGAGGAACCGGGGGCCGCCGGTCATCGCCCGCCCGCCCCCGGCCCGGCGCCCGGCTCCCGGGCGCCGCGGGCCTGCGGGCGCAGCACCGTGCCCCCGCAGGCCGGGCAGCCGGCCGCCTTGAGCTCGGCGATCTGTGCCCAGCGGGCGCCGGGGCCGACCTGGTGCACCGCGCCGCAGCCGGCGCACCGGTACGGCCGGGTCGGCGCGGCCCGGGTCTGTGCCGAGTACAGCGGGCCGTCGAAGCGGCCGGTGATGGCGGGCCTGCCGTCACCGGTGGTGCGCAGGTGATACAGGTTGCTGGTGCCCGCGAGGATGCCCGCCCCGGCGTAGGAGTTGAACCCGGGCGTCAGCGAGCGGACCGCGAGGCCCATGTCGGCGATCAGCCGCTGGACGCGCACGGTCTCCGCGGGCCGGCGCGCGCCGAAGGAGAAGAACACGTGCCTGCCCGGGCCGGGCTCGAGCGCGGCGACCGCCCGGGACAGGAACAGCTCCGCCCCGGCCACCGTGTACGGCGGGTCGGTGCAGGCCACGTCGAACCCGCCGAGCAGCGCGGCGGGCAGCGGGTCGCGCAGGTCGTGCTCCACCAGGCTCGCCTCGGCGCCGAGGGCGCCCAGTTCGCCGCCGAGGTAGCCGAGCAGGTCCCGGTCGCAGTCGGCCACCGTGATCCGGCGCGGCCGCGCGGCGGGGCCAGCCAGCCCGGCGAACGCCGCCAGCGCCACGCTGACCAGGTCGTCGTCACCCAGCAGCAGGATCCGCCGGCCGCCCAGCGCCCCCGCGTCGTGCATCCGCAGCACCCGGCGCAGCTTGGTGTCCGGCGTGCAGTGCGTCTGGTCGAGTTCCAGCCTGGCGGCCGGCGCGCCGGCCGCCACGCGCTCCAGCAGCCCGGTCAGCGCGGCGCCGGCCGCCTCGGGGACGGCGGTGCCCAGGCCGCCGCAGCACGGGCACTCGCCGGTGAGCGCGGGCCGCCCGGTGCCGGGCGGCCCGGTGCCGGGCGGCCCGGTGCCGGGCGGCCCGGTGCCGGGCAGCTCGGGCCCGGTGAGGCTGGCGCGGCCGGCCGGGGTGAGCCGGACCGGGCGCGCCCGGTCCACCACGCCGCGCTTGCGCAGCTCGTTGCAGACGGCGGTGATGATCGGGACCGGCAGCTCGGCGCGCTGGCTGATCTCGCGCGCCGCGACCGGCTCGTGGCGGGCGATCACCCGCAGGACGTCAGCGACGCCGGCCGGCCCCTCGGCCAGCCCGACGGCGGCGGCCACCTCGGCGGTTACAGCGTCAACGTCCATCACGGTGTTCTTGGGAGCCAGCGTTCCTGTGGGCCGCAGCAGGCCATCGGGTATCCTCCCCCATCATGCCAGGAAAGCTCGCGCCGGGCCGGCCCGGTGACGCCGCGGCCGCCGCCGTGCCGGTGCGCCCGGCCGCGGCCGGGCCCGTGCGCAAGGAACTCTGGACCGTGGACGCGTCGCTGCCGGCGGCCGCCCCGGCGCCGGGCGCCGCCGAGCTGGACTCGGCCGCCGTGACGGCGGTGCGGGCCGGCGGCGGTCACGTCCTCGACTCCAGCCACGTGGTCTTCCCCAACGGGGCGGTCACGCTGGTGCTGATCCTGGCCGAGTCGCACCTGGCCATCCACACCTGGCCGGAGGAGAACCTGATCGCGGTCGACCTGTTCAGCTGCGGGGCGATCGACGCCGAGCGGGTCGCGGGCGAGCTGGTCACCGCGCTGCGGCTCACCGACGCCCGGGTGCGGCGGGTGGAGCGCGGCGCGGCCGGCCGCTGACCTCAGCCGGGCACCGACAGCGACAGGCCGAACCTGTCCTCGGCGTCGGTCCACCAGTGTGTCAGGGTGAACCCGGCGGCGGCCAGTTCGGCGGTGACGCCGCTGCGCCGGAACTTCGCCGACACCTCCGTCCGCATCTGCTCGCCCTCGCCGAAGCCGACCACCAGGCCGACGGCCGGCACGGTCACCACCTGGCGCTCCAGCGAGCGGAGCCGCATCTCGATCCATTCCGCCCCGGCGTCCCAGAGCGCGACGTGCTCGAAGGCGCCCGGGTCGAAGTCCGCGCCGAGCGCGGCGTTCAGCACCGCCAGGATGTTCTTGTTGAACGCGGCGGTCACCCCGGCCGGGTCGTCGTAGGCGGCGACCAGCACCGCCGGGTCCTTGACCAGGTCCGTGCCGAGCAGGAACGCGTCCCCGGGGCGCAGCCGGGCCCGCAGCGAGGCGAGGAACTCCGCGCGCTGGCCGGGCAGCAGGTTGCCGATGGTCCCGCCGAGGAACACCACCAGCCGGGGCCCGCTGCCGCCGGGCAGGCCCAGGTGCTCCTCGAAGTCCGAGACGACGGCCGTGACCGCGAGCCCCGGGTACGCCGCGTCCACCCGCCGCGCGGCCTCGATCAGGGCCGCCTCGCTGACGTCGACGGGGACGAAGCTGGCCAGCGTGCCGTGCCCGGCCAGGGCGTCGAGCAGCAGCCTGGTCTTGTCCGCCGCGCCCGCGCCGAGCTCCACCAGCGCCCGGGCGCCGGTGGCGGCGGCGATCTGTCCGGCGGCCGCGCGCAGGATGGACCGCTCGGCCCTGGTCGGGTAGTACTCGTCCAGGCGGGTGATCTTCTCGAACAGCTCGCTGCCCCGCTCGTCGTAGAACCACTTCGGCGGCAGCGCCTTCGGCGTGGCGGTCAGGCCGGCCCGGGCGTCCGCCCGCAGCGCCTCGGTGAGGTATCCGTCGGGCAGGCACCGTTCGACACGGAGCGTCATCGGGTGATCGTCCTCTCGTTGGCGGCGGCCGGGTGCTGCGGGCCCGGGCCGGGCAGGGGGCGGATGTCCACGCCGTCGGCGGTCGCGGTGACCACGCTCTGGTCGCTCACCTGGACCCATCCCGGCTCGTCGTCCCCGGGCTCGGAGGCGACCAGCACCCCCGCGCCGCCGAGCCGGTAGCACAGGGTGTCGCCTGCGGCGGTGGCGGCGATCACCGCCCCGTCGCTGAGCAGGAAGTTGAACCGGCCGCGCACCCCGTGCTCCGCCAGGGCGGCGATGACGTCCGCGAGCGCGTCCGCGGGATCCCGGCCCGCGCGCAGCCGCTCCGCCACCAGGGCCCAGGCCAGCGCCGAGTCACACCGCGCCTCCAGCCCGAGCAGGTCGGCCGCGGGCAGCGTCGCGGCCAGCGGCCCGGTCGCCGCGGGCCACCCGTGCAGCACCCCGTTGTGGCTGAACAGCCAGCGGCCGGCCGCGTACGGGGCCGCGGCAGCCGCGGCCGGCTCGGTCCCCTCGGTGGCCGAGCGGACCGCAGCGAGCAGCGCCCGGGTGCGGGTGACCCTGGCCAGGTCGGCGAAGCCCGGGTCGGCCCAGATGGGGCCCGCCCGGCGGTACCGGGCGGGCACCGGGTCGCCGTCGGCGTACCAGCCGACGCCGAAGCCGTCGGCGTTCATGGTCCCGTGGCGCTGGCGCCGCGGTGCCCATGCCTGCCTGCCCAGGCCGTGTGGCGGCTCGGTGAGCAGGGCCGCCATCGTGGCGGGCGGCCCGAGGTAGGCCAGGTGACGGCACATGCCCCCGGTCACGCCCCGGGGCCGGCGAGCGCGGGCTCCGCGTCGCGGGCGGTCCGGAACCCGGCGAAGATCTGCCGCCGGATGGGGTAGTCCCAGTTGCGGAAGGTGGCCCGGGACAGCACCGGGGCGACCCCGAACGAGGCACCGCGGAGCACCTTGTACCCGCCGCCGAAGAACACCTCGGAGTACTCCCGGTAGGGCCATGCCGTGAACCCCGGGTAGGGCAGGAAGTCGCTGGCGGTCCACTCCCACACGTCGCCGACCAGCTGGCGGGCGCCGGATGGCGCCGCGCCGAGCGGGTAGCTGCCCGCCGGGGCCGGCTGGAGGTGACGCTGCCCCAGGTTGGCGCGGCCGGCGGTGGGGTCCTCGTCGCCCCACGGGTAGCGGCGCGACCGGCCGGTCACCGGGTCGTGCCGCGCCGCCTTCTCCCATTCCGCCTCGGTCGGCAGCCGCCGCCCGGCCCAGGCCGCGTAGGCCTGCGCCTCGTACCAGCACACGTGCATCACCGGCTCGGCGGGCGGCACCGGCTCGGTCACCCCGAACCTGGTCCGCAGCCAGCCATTCCCGTCGCGCCGCCAGTGCAGCGGGGCGGCCAGCCGGGCGCGCTGCCGGTGCGCCCAGCCCGCCGGGCTCCACCAGCGGGCGGTGTCGTAGCCGCCGGCGGCGATGAACGCGGCGTAGGCGGCGTTGGTCACCGGGGTGGTGTCCAGGTAGAACCCGGGCACGGTGACGGTGTGCGCGGGACGCTCGTTGTCCAGCGCCCAGGGCTCGGCCGAGGTGCCCATGCCGAACGGGCCGCCGGGAATGAGCACCTCGGCCGGCAGCGCCAGCGCGTCCGGGCGGGGCGCGGCGGGCGGCGGGGCCGACAGCGCCGGCGCGCCCTTGCGCAGCTGGTGGGTGATGAGCATGGTCTCGTCGTGCTGCTGCTCGTGCTGGGCGATCATGCCGAACGCGAACGCCCCGTCGAGCAGCCGCGTGCCGCCGAACGTGGCCGCCGACACCAGGTCCAGCACCCGGCCGCGGACCTCGTGGGCGTAGGCGCGGGCCTCGCCGGGCGGCAGCAGCGGCAGCGCCGGCCGCTCCGCCCGCGGGTGCTCGAACGCGTCGTAGAGGGGGTCGATCTCCGGGTGCATCGGCTCCCGGCCGCCCACCTCCCGCAGCAGCCAGAGCTCCTCCTGGTTCGCCACGTGCGCGAGGTCCCACACCAGCGGTGACATCAGCGGCGAGTGCTGGCGGGCCAGGTCGGTGTCGTCCACGCAGCCGGTCAGCAGCTCGGTGCGGTCCCGCGCGCCGACCAGGCTGCGCGCGACCAGGTCCCGCAGTGCCTCGGCGCCAGCCGGTGTCGTCGCCATCGATTCCCTTCCGCGAGTGCTGTGGGCCCTCATCCGCTGGCCGCCGCGCGTGCCTCGTCCAGCCGGTCGTCGGCGGGGCAGCGGTACCGGGCGACGTAACGCTCGGTGAAGGCGGTCACCGCGTCCCTGACGTCCCGGGGCGCGGCCAGCCTGCCCAGCGCCCCCTCGGCGGCCTCGAAGCACTTCACGCTGACGTCGCCGATGATCGGGTCGGTCGGGCCGTGCCGGGCCGCCCACTCCCACGGGCTGCCGCAGTCCCAGCCCGCCCCGCCGCCGGCCCCGGGCTCGTCGCCGAAGTCGCCGCCGCACGCCGTCGCGGCCTGGTGCCAGAAGGTCTCCGCGGCGGCCATCGCCTGCTGCGACGCCGCCTCGTCGTCGAGCAGCGCGGTGACCACCGCGGCGGGCACGATCCACCCGTCGGCGGGCTGCGCGTCGAGCACCCGGTACTCCAGGTGGCCGTGCGGGCGGACCGGCGGGAACAGGGTGGACAGGTGGTAGGTGAGGTCTTCCACGGTCGGCGGCCGCTCGCCCGCGCCGCGCAGCCAGCCACGGAACGTCAGCCCCGCGGGCGCCGACCAGGGCTGGTTGCCCGGCCTGCGCACGCACATCACCTCGGCGGACAGGGCGTAGTCCACCCAGGCGGCGCGGGGGTCGGGGTCGGGCGCGCTGCCCGGGCCGCCCGCCGCGGTGGCGGGCACCGCGCCCGCGGGCGGGCGGGTCCGGCACGGGTCGAGCCGGGCCCAGATCGCCTGGCGGGTGGACTTCCACCCGGTCGGGCGGCCCTCCCGCAGCGGCGAGTTGGCGAAGGCGGCCACCAGCACGGGCCCGAGCGCGTGCAGCAGGCGCCACCGCCAGCCGACGCTGGCCGGGCCGCTGCCCGGCTCACCCGCGTCCAGGCAGACCTGCACCGAGGCGGTGCTGCACATCATCAGCCTGCCCCACGGGCCGGCCCGGGTGAAGAACTCCTCCATCGCCGCGTACCGGGGCACGTCCAGGACCCGGCGCGGGGACCGGAGCGGGTCCAGGCCCTCCCCGGCGAGGCACAGGCCGCCGCTGAGCGCCGCCTGACGGAGGGCGTTCAGGTCATGACAGGCAGTGACGACGCACGGGCCGACGCCGGCCGCTGGGGCGGAGCTGATTTCTACCTGCCCGCCGGGCTCGGTGGTGAGGCGGCCGCCGCCGGGTAGCGCACCCGGCGTGCCCAGCCCGGCGAGGGCGGCGGCCACGCGCCGCTGGTCCACCGGCAGCCCGGGGTCGCGGCCATCGCGGACCAGCCACTCGAGTTCGACCCCTACGGTGCCGGGCGGGCCGGTCTTGAAGCAGATCCCGTGGATGTGCTCTTCGGCATCGGCCTCGGTCAGCGGCCCCGCACCGTCTCCGGCCGCCGGGCCCGGGGAGCGCGCGGCGTCCGGGCGGCTCCTCGTCATGAGATCGCCCCGTCCGTCCGTCGGTCACCGGCCAGTCCCTGACAACGTACTTGACGGCACCGACATTCCGGCCCGCCGCCCGGCCGCCCGGGCGGGCCGCGTCACGGGCGGGCGTATTGCTAGAGCGCGCCCGCCGGGCGTCGCAGGCCGTGGTTGCAGCCACCTTGCAGCCATGTCCTGGCGGCCGGGCCGGCGCGGGGGTTGGATTGACCGCATGAGGTCGCTGGCCGTGCGGGTGCTCGGCGATTTCGGCGTGGACGGCACCGAGCCACAGGCGCTCGGCAGCAGGAAGGCGCGGCTCGCGCTGCGGCTGCTGGCTCTCGGCGAGGGGCAGGCGGTCCCCGCCGGGGTGCTCATCGACGCGCTATGGCCGGACGCCGCGCCCGCCCGGCCGGAGGATCAGCTGGCCGTGCTGGTCAGCCGGCTGCGCTCGGTCCTCGGCCGGGACCGGATCACCCATGGCGACGACGGCTACCTGCTGCACTGCGACTGGCTGGACGCGGCCGAGCTTGCCACGCTCACCGACGAGACGGACCGGCGGCGCGGCGCGGGCAACGTCTCCGGCGCGGCCGCGGCGGCCCGGGTCGCGCTGTCCCTGCTGCGCGGCGACCCGGCACCGGCCCCGGGCGAGTGGGCGGCGCTGCGGCTGGCCCGGCTCGGGCGGCTGGCCGGGCGCGCCCGCCGGGTGGCGGCGGCCGCCCTGCTGGCGGCGGGTGACTGGGTGACCGCCGCGGACGCGGCGGCCGGGGCGCTGGACCACGACCCCTACGACGAGGAGGCGCTGCGGATCCTGCTGCGCGCCCAGGTGCGCGGCGGCCAGGTCGCGGCGGCCCTGGCCAGCTACGCCAGCGCCAGGGAGCGGTTCGCCGCCGAACTGGGCACCGAGCCCGCCCCGCAGACCGCCGCGCTGTTCACCGCGATCCTGCGGGGCGAGCTGGCACCGCCGACGCCCGCGGCCGGCCCGGCCGGGCCCGGGCTGGTCGGCCGGGACGCCGAGCTCGCCCGCCTCGACGCGGTCGCGGCCCGGGCCCGCGGCGGCGCCGTCGAGGTCGCCGTGGTGGCGGGTGAGGCGGGCATCGGCAAGACGACGCTGCTGCGGGCGTGGGCGGCCCGGCGCGCGGCCGCCGGGGACACGGTGCTGCTGGCGCCCTGTGGCCAGCTCGACCGGGCCATGCCGCTGGACGCCCTGCTCACCGCGCTCGGCGGGCTGCTGCGGCGGCTCGGACCGGAGGACGGCGCCGACCTGCTCGGCGCCGATGCCCCGCTGCTGGGGCCGCTGCTCGGTACCGCGCCGCCGTCCGCGGCGGCGCCGCTGCTGGTGGACGGCCTGCTCGGCCCGCATGTGCTGTACGCGGCGCTGCTGCGGGTGCTGGGCCGCCTGGCGCAGCGCGGGCCGGTGACGCTGGTGCTCGACGACGCGCACCTGGCCGGCCCGGCGCTGCCCGGCTGGCTGCGCTTCGCCCGGCGCGGCGAGGTGGCGCTGGCGGTCGTGGCCGCGGTCCGGGCGGGTGAGGGCGGGGAGTTGCCGGCCACCGAGGAGGTCCGCCTGGGCGCGCTCGGCCCGCGGGCGGCGGCCGAGCTGGTCGGCCCGGCCCGGGCGCGGGAGCTGTACGCGCGCTCCGGCGGGCACCCGCTGTTCCTCACCGAGCTGGCCCGCCACGCCGCGGGCACCGACCTGCCGGCCTCCCTGGTGGAGTCGGTGTCCAGCCGGTGCGACGAGCTGGGCTCGGCCGGGGCACTGCTGCGGGCCGCCGCGGTGATCGGCCCGGTGCTGGACGTGGACCTGCTCGCCGCCGTGCTCGGCCGCCCGGCGGTCGAGGTGCTCGACGACGCGGAACGCGCCGTGGCCGGGCAGCTGCTCGCCGGGGAGGACGGCACCTTCGCGTTCCGCCACGAGCTGGTGCGGGACGCCCTGGCGGCGACCGTGACCGCGGGCCGCGCCGCCCTGCTGCACCGGCAGGCGGGCCGGGTGCTGGCGCACCGGCCGGACGCCGATCCCGTGGTGGTCGCCGGGCACGCGCGGCGCGGCGGCGACCTGGCCCTGGCCGCCGAGGCGCTGCGCCGGGCGGCGGAGCGGGCCGCGGAGCGGTTCGACGACGCGGCCGCCGAAGAGCTGCTCGACGACTCCCTCGGCCTGCACCCCGATCCGGCGGGCTGGCTGGCCCGGGCCCGGGTGCGGACCCGGCGCGCCCGGTACGCCGGCGCGCTCGCCGATGTGGAGCTCGCCGCGGCGGCGGGCCCGCAGGCGCTGGAGGTCGGGGCCTGGGCGTGCTACTTCGGCCGCAGGTTCGCCCAGGCGGCCCAGTTCGCCGAGGACGGCGCGCTGGCCGCGGCGGACCCGGCCACCCGGGCGCGCTGCCTGGCCGTGGCCGGCCGCACCCGGCACGCCGCGGGCGACCTGGCCCAGGCGGAACTGCTGCTCGGCGAGGCGATGGCGGTCGCGGCCGGGCCGCTGAAGGTCACCGCCGCGGCGTGGCTGGGCGTGCTCAGGTCGCACCAGAGCCGGGTGGACGAGGCCCTGGCGCTGCTCCGCCCGGCGGCGCGCGGCCAGGCAGGGGTGGAGCACACCGCCGCCACGCTGCACTCGCTGCTGTTCACCGGGCACGCGCAGGCGCTCGCCGGGCGGCCGGCGCTGGCGCTGGCCGCGCTCGGCCGCTGCACCACGGAGGTGCAGCGCAGGCAGGTGGCGCGGTTCGCCGGCCGGGCGGTGAACTTCACCGGCTGGGTGCTGCGGAACGTCGGGGCCACGGCGGAGGGGCTGGAGCGGCACCAGGAGGCGCTGGAGGCCGCGGCCAGGGACGGGACGGCGGAGGTGACCATCGCCGTGCTGGAAGACCTCGCCGAGCACTGCCTGGAGGCCGGCGACCTCGACGGTGCCGCGGCCAGGCTGGCGCAGGCGCAGGACCTGCTGGCCGGGGACCTGGTGTTCGGCTGGCGGCTGGAGCTGCGGCACCGGCTCGTCTCCGCCCGCCTGGCGCTGTGCCGGGGCGAGGCGCAGCAGGCTCTCGGCGCCGCCGGGGCGCTCGAGACGCGGGCCGCCGCGCTCGGCATCCCCCGCTA
>Ga0335078_10002118_pt1 | contig 30097 bp, 26 predicted proteins | sample Lox_Sample_32_FD_206711 | JGI IMG/M metagenome (GOLD analysis project Ga0335078, IMG submission 206711) | Soil microbial communities from Loxahatchee National Wildlife Refuge, Florida, United States - Lox_Sample_3.2 | ecosystem: Environmental > Terrestrial > Soil > Wetlands | place: USA...
TCCTCCTTCGAGATGTGGAGGAAGAACTTCAGGATCCGGGTCCCGTTGCGGCTGAGATGCCTCTCGAGGTCCACGATGGAGCGGTACCGCGCCTTCCAAAACGACTTCGTGCCGGCCTTCCCGTCGGGGACCCTCTCGCCCCTCAGAATCTCGGGGTGCACGCGGGCGATCAGCACCTCCTCGTAGTACGATCGGTTGAAGATGCCGATGCGCCCGCGGGCCGGCAGGTGGCGCGTCGTGCGCCAGAGGAAGTCGTGCTCCAGCTCCTCCGCGCTGGGCTGCTTGAAGCTGTGGACCTCGCAGCCCTGGGGGTTAACGCCGCTCAGGACGTGGCTGATCGCGCCATCCTTGCCGGCGGCGTCCATGCCCTGGAAGATGAGCAGCACCGCGTGGGAATTGGACGCGTCGAGAAGGCGCTGGAGGGCGCTCAGCTCATGGACATCCTCGGCGAGGAGCTTCTTGTACCGCTTGTCCGACCTGTACAGCGGCGCCAGGTCGGTCGGCGCCTTGTCGAGGCGGATCGGCCTGCTGCCGGTGAGACGGAAGTCCTTGAGGTTGATCTTCATGGCAAATGCGTCGCCCGGCCGACAGCAGGCCCTCAGGCCGGGGCGATGGGCCGGCAGAGGGCGCGCAGGTTCCACGCCGGAGTCGATGCCGGGATCTCGCAGCCGGCGTTCACGATGAACGGGTCGCCTGCCTCGGCATAGCAGCGGCGGACGGCCTCGGCTATCCCCTCGGGCGAACCGCGCATCACGCACCCGACGGGATCGACATTGCCGGCCAGCGCGACCCTCGGGCCGAGAACGCGGCGGGCCTCGGCGAGGCCGACCATGTGGTCGATGTCGATGACGTCGAGGCCCAGGGTGGCCATGCCGGGAAGGAGGTGCCGGGTGTTCCCGCAGATGTGCAGCCGGACGCGCACGCGCATCGCGTGCAGCGCCGCCACGAGGCGCTGCTCGTGCGGAAGGATCAGGGCCTCGTAGGTCCTAGCTGACACCTGGCTGGCCACCGCGTCGCCGATGCCGATCGTGTCCGCGCCCGCCTCGACCTGCGGCCGGGCGAAGTCGATCGCCGCCTCGACGCAGCGGGCCATGAGCGCGTCGGCGTAGGCCGGGTCGTCGAGCAGGTCCAGGAAGAAGTTCGACACCCCGCGCAGGTCGGCCGCCTCGGCCGCCGGCCCCTCGACCCACCCCATGATCGAGAATCGGCCGGCGGCGCGCGCTCGGTAGACGCGCACGGCCTCAATCCGGTCGCGCATGCGCGGCGCGAGCATGGGATCCGGGCGCGGCAGCCGCGCGAGGTCCCGGTCGTCCTCGAGCGGCGGCTTCAGGCACACGGGCACGCCGTCGCGCGGGAATTCGATCGGCGCGCCGAAGCCCGCCGTTTCCCGGTACGGGTCGGACATCGTGTTGAGCTGGTCGATGCCGAACTCCTCGGCGCAGCGCAGGTTCGCCTCGGTCAGAACCCGATAGTCCGAGGCAAACGCGCCGTAGTTCGAGCCGATGTGTTCGGCGGCGAACTGCATGAGGATCGGCAGCCGCGGAAGCACGTCGGGCCGGTCGCCGTTGAGCACCGCCTGGTAGCGTTCACGCGGGGTCATGGTCGGCGCTCGTCGGTCCCTCCGGCCTCAGGCCACCCGCAGCTCGTACTCCCCGGGAAGGTACTTGGCGGGGTCGGCCAGCTCCATCTGCCGGGCGATGAACGGGGCCTCGTCGGACGGCAGCTCGTCGAGCTGGGCCGCCATCGAGTCCAGGAAGCCGAGCTCGCGCGGGGCGACCTTGAGGGCGCCCGCGCGATGGGCGGAACGCAGCAGGTCGAGGGCGCAGCGCGCGGCCGCGACCCCGGCCTGGTAGTGGTCGGGCGCCGACACGACCGCGCGGGCGATCGCGAGCACGCTGTCCGGCGCGAGCACCCAGGCCTGCGGATCGAGGCCCGCGTCGGAGTCGACCAGCCAGCGCCGGAGCGCGAGCGCCGAGGCCCTCCCCTCGGCCAGGGCCCGGTTCATCAGGCGGCAGTCGTAGATCAGCTGCTCCATGTAGCAGGTCGGCGCCATGCCGGCGAGGAGGCGGACGTTCTGCACCGACTCGTTCGACCACGTGTCCGCGTAGGCCGCGGCGATGTTGCCGAGCGGGCTGAAGTGCGCGCAGGCCGACGTCTTGCCCTCCATCGCCATCGGGCAGCCGGTGATCGCCTTGAGGTAGGGGTTCTCGTAGCCGCAGTCCTTGCCGGGCCCGACGGCGCCCTGCTCGTAGGCCACGAGCGTGCGCACGGTCGTGACGGCGCGCACGACGGCGGCGAAGACGCGGGGGATCATCTTCTGCTCGGCGAGCACCATCGCCGTGTTGCCGAAGCCGCAGGCGGTGTCGCCCGCGCAGACGGCCCCGCGGCGGCGCGCGATCACCCCGAGCTCCCTCCAGAGGAACTCCATGTCGCGAACGCCGAGCACGCACAGCGCGAAGATCACCTGCCCGAGGTCGCAGTTCATCAGCGCCTCGTCGTGCAGCTCCTTGCCGCCGACCGATTCGATGCTGAGGAACTCGGCGCCGGCCTGCGCCGATCCGTCGAACAGCTCGAGCATCCGCTCCCAGTGCTCGCCCGAGCGCATGACCGGCGGCCGCGCGAACTCCCGGTTGTCGTTGGGTGTCACCCGCAGCGCCGTGGGCAGCCCGTACTGGCGCCGGGCGTCGTCCATGCCGGCGAGGAGCGCCTGGACGATCTCGATGCCAAAGGCCGGCGTGGCGGTCATGGGCGGAAGCGTCTCGAATTCGACGACGACGCCGGGTGCCTCGAGCTCGGCCGCGCGCCGCAGCGCATCCCTGACGATGTTCCCGTATTGGCGGACGATGGCGGGCATCGTCGCCGACGTGATCTCCATCGCGGGCAGCGTGAAGTTGATCTCCGGGTAGACGAGCCCGCCGCCCAGGCGCAGGCCCTGGCGGGTCACGAGGGGCCTCGGGGCGCTGCCGAAGAGCAGGTCGTCCGCGCTGGTGATCGCCAGGCTCTGGAATTTCATCGGGGCTGCCGGCCGTCCTGCTCCTTGCGGGTCACGCGAGGCCGACGAGCGCCCGGGCCTTGTCGGCGGCCGACGCCGCGTCCGGCGCGAAGCCGTCCGCGCCCACCTCGTCGGCGAACTGCTGGCTGATCGGCGCGCCCCCGACCATGATCTTGACCGGCGGGCAGCCTGCGCGGATCGCCTGCACGGTCGCCACCATGGCCGGCATCGTCGTCGTCAGCAGGGCCGAGAGCCCGACCAGCTGCGGCCGGTGCTCGTTGACCGCGGAGACGAACCTGGAGGCGGGCACGTTGGCGCCGAGGTCCACGACGCGGAAGCCGGCCGCCTTCCACATGACGACCACCAGGTTCTTGCCGATGTCATGCAGGTCGCCCTGGACGGTGCCGATCAATGCCGTGTACTTGGGCGTGATGCCCGCGGCGACCAGCCGCGGCTCGAGAAGTGTCATCGACTCCTTCATGGCCCGGGCCGCGACGAGCATCTCGGGGACGAAGATCTCGTTGTTCTTGAACTTCTCGCCCACGGCGGCCATCGCGGGAACGAGCGCCTTGTCGACAATGTCGACGGGCGCCGCGCCCTCGTCGAGGGCCTTCTGGGTGTGGGCACGCGCGTCCTTGCTCTTGCCAGCGGCGACGGCCTCAAAAAGCAGTTCAAACGTAGTCATGGTGGTGGGGGCCTTGGGTGAACGGTAGGTAACCTAGCAGATGTTGGCGCGGCGCGCGAGGGCATCGCCGCCCAGGGGTGGCGACGCTGCCGGCCGGGCGGATCGCCGGAGGCATCGAAGCTGGGCGGAGTGCGGGCGCGCGAGCATTCAGGGAAGGGCCAGATTGTCGATGTAGGCGTCCTCAAACCCGGGCTGGAGGTTGAGCTCGACCGCCTCCAGCGCGCGGCACGCGGCGGTCATCTCGTCGAGCAGGCCGCGGTCGTTCAGGGCGAGGAAGGCGCCCCCTAGCGAGGTGTTCCCGACAACCTGGATCTGGCCGGCCGAGAACCCCGGGAGCAAACCGCAGCCGATGGCGTGTTCCAGCGAGAGGTAGAAACCGAAGCCGCCGGCGAGATACAGGCGCTTGACGTCGTGCGGCGCGACGCCGAGCAGATGGAGGAGCGTCGAGGTGCCGGCCGCGATGGCGGCTTTGGCCTGCAGGAGCCGGGCGATGTCCAGCTCGGAGACCCAGATCGGCCCGGCGGCGCCCTGGGCGTGCAGCCGAAGCCTGAGACCGTGAGCGTCCGCCTGGACGGCGTCGCCCGCCCGGGCGCAGAACGCCGGGTCGAACCGGCCGTTGGATTGCAGGATGCCGCTGCGCCGCCCCTCCCAGAGGAAATCCACATAGGCCGACCCGCAGATGCCGACGGGCCGCTCGGCCGCGCCTATGATGCCGAGCTCCGCGGCGAAGGGGTCGCTCCGCAGCCGCACCCGCTCGATCGCCCCGATGACGGCGCGGATGCCGCTGGTCAGGCCTGCGCCCTCGAAGGCGGGCCCCGCGGCGGTGGCGCAGCCGACCAGCCGGCCGCCGACCCTGGCGATGATCTCGCCATTCGTGCCCACGTCGATGAGGAGCGACGGGCCGTCGTCGTAGGCGAGGCCCGTGGCGACGATGCCGGCGGCGAGGTCGGCGCCCACGTAAGCCGCCGGCCCGGGCAGCAGGTGAACCTGGGCGCGGGCGTCCCCGAATTCCAGGCCGAGGTCGCGCGGCGAATAGACGCGGTGGTCGAGGAAGGCCGGAAGGAACGGGTGCACGCCCATGGGGGTCGGGTCGACGCCGGCGAACAGGTGCAGCATGGTCGTGTTCCCGGCGACGCTCATCGCCCCCACCTCGCCCGGGGCCACGGCGGCCTGCCGGCAGGCGTCGAGGAGGAGAGGGCCGACCGTCCCGGCGGCCACGGCGCGCTGCATCTGCCCGAGGGCCCCCGGGTCGGAGCTGCACCGCTCGATCCGCGTGAGCACGTCCTCGCCGAAGCGGATCTGGGCGTTGAACGCCGAGGCCGTCCCGAGGACGTCGCTGGTCGCCAGGTCGACGAGGAGCAGGGCGACCGTCGTCGTGCCGATGTCGACGGCGGCGCCGTAGCGCGCGCCCGGGACGATGGGATCGCACGCCCAGGGGATGTTGAGCCTGAACTCCGCGACCACCGAGGGCTCGTGGGACATCAGCGAGCGGGCCGGCACATCGAGCTCGGCGTCGTCCGCCCCGAGGCGCATCTGGCAGGACTTGACGCGCGCCGGCGCGCCCACGCGGGCGCCGTCGGCCGTCCGGCACAGGGCGCCCGCGCGCAGCTCGGCCTCGCAGCCGCCGCACAGCCCGCGTTCGCCGCAGCGCGTGTTCAAGGGGTAGCCCCGCCGCGCAAGCAGCGCCGAGAGGGCCAGGGCCGCCTCCGCCTCCGCGGGGGCGAAGTCGTGGCGCCCGCCGGGCGTCTGCAGCGTGATGCGCGGCGCGGTCACGGTCGGCCTCGGCGCGCGGGCAGGGGGAGGTTCATGCGGTGGGCCGTGCCGGCGGGCTCAGAACTCGTCGCAGGCGACCTGCGCGGGCGGGACGCCGATCTCGGCGAGCATCCGGTTGCACGCGCGGACCATCATGGGCGGGCCGCAGAGGTAGTATTCGGCGGCCTGCGGATGCTCGTGCCCGCTCAAGTGGTGGCGCGCCACGACCTCGTGGATAAGGCCGACGTGGCCCTGCCATTCGTCCTCGGCGAGCGGCGAGGAGAGCGCCGGGTGGAAGGCGAAGTTGGGGTGAGCCTGCTCGAGTCCCCGGAAGTAGTCCCCGTAGAACAGCTCCTGGCGCGATCGCGCGCCGTACCAGAAGCTCACCCTTCGGCGGGTGCCCTCGGTCTCGAGGAGGTGCGACAGGTGGGCGCGAAGCGGCGCCATGCCGGAGCCGCCCCCGATGTAGACCATCTCCCTCTGGGTCGGCTTGATGTGGAAGTCGCCGAAGGGGCCGACAGCCGTGACGGAGTCGCCCGCCTTCAGGTTGAAGACATAGGAGGAGCCGACGCCGGGCGGGCAGTCCTGGCCCGGGGGAGGGGTCGCGATGCGCACGTTGAAGCGCAGGGTGCGCTCGATCGCGGCGTTGCTGGCGATCGAGTAGTTGTTGCGTCGGCCCCCTTGGGGATTGTGGGCGACGAGGTCGAACACGTGCTGCGTCTTCCAGACGCTCGCGTAGGGCTCCGGGATGTCGAACTCGCGGAAGCGGATGGCGCTGTACGCGGGAATGTCGATCTGCAGGTAGTCGCCCGCCGCGAAGGCGATCGTCTCGGCAGGGTCGGCCGGCTCGAGGACGAGTTCCTTGATGAACGTCGAGACATTGCGGTTGCTGACGACCCGCAGGCGGTAGGAGCGCTGGGCGCGCGCCCCGGCTCCCCCGGGCCTCGCGACGTTGAGATAGAGGAGCCCGCCGCGCTCCTCGACGGGGTAGGTGGCGAGCCCGCGGCAGACGGGCGGGCGCGCGGGCGAGCCGTCGACCAGGTTGAAGCGCCCGTTGTGCTTGGGGCACTCGATGATGCGTCCCTTGACGAGGCCGTCGGACAGGAGCGTGTTGCCGTGCGTGCAGACGCCGTCCGTCGCGTAGAGCCTGCGCTCGCTGTCGCGGTAAAGGGCATACGTCCTCTTGCCGTGGTCGAAGCGGACGGCGTCGGCGGGTCCCAGGTCGGCGGCCGCGCAGACGGCGACCCAGCCCCCGGCGTCCGGGGCCTCGGCGCTCTTGAAGGCCGGAGCGGGGGCGGCGCCTCTGGGCTTGGGCACCGGGAGCTGCCGCCTCACGCAGTAGCTGGGGTCACGAACCTGCCTCAGGACTGCGGGGATGATCTCTCGCCAGGCGGCCAGGAGGCCCGGGTAGGCGGGGGGCATGTCGTCCCTGACGGCCTCGTGAAGCCTGGGCAGCGCGTGGTAGGGCACGAGCGGGAACATGTGGTGCTCCGTGTGGTAGTTCATGTTCCAATACAGGTACCTGTTGACGGGGTTCATGTACACCGTCCGGCAGTTGAGGCGGTGGTCGAGGACGTTCTCGGCCAGGCCGGCGTGCTGCGTCAGCCCGTAGACCGTCACGAGCCACGAGCCGAAGATGTTGGTGAGGCCCACGTAGAGGAGCGGCAGGATGCTACGGGTGTAGACCGCGAGAGAGATGACGCCGGCGTAGATGAGGACGTAGACGCGGGCCTTCGCGTAGATCTTCGAGAACTCGCTCTCGGGGATGAACGTCTTCTCGTCGGCCGCCATCCGCCCGAAGGCGTGCATCACGATCCGGCTGAAATACCTCGGGTAGACCGGCAGGCCGAAGAAGCCTAGGATCACCTTCCTCAGGTCCGGCGGCCGGGGCACGGCGATCTCGGGGTCGCGTCCGACGATGATGGTGTCGCTGTGGTGGCGGGTGTGGCTCCAGCGCCAGACCGTGGACTCGCGCATGATCATGAACGACGCGATCTCGTAGAGCGCCGTGTTCATCCAGTCGGTCCTGAAGGCGGTGCCGTGCCCGGCCTCATGCCAGCGCGAGTCGGAGGTCGAGGCGTAGAGGACGGCGTAGATCTCGAGCGGCAGGACGGCCCACCACGAGCCCCAGAGGGCGTAGGCCGCGCAGCCGGAACCCAGGATGAGGCCGAACCAGATCAGGGTGTCGCGGATGGCCGGGCCGTCCCGGCGCTCAAGGAGCCGGCGCATGGCGGGGCGCGGGACCGCGCACTGGTACCAGTCGGCCTCGGCGAGGCCCTTCTCGATGGCGAGGGCCGCGTTCACGCCGACCAGGCTGTAGTCGAGCTTGGCGGCGGGCCCGGGGGGCGCGGCGGTTGCGGGGCTCTCGCTCATGGCGCGGTCGCGGCGGCCACGGCCAAGGGCGCCGCCGTCATGACTTGGGCGTCGGCGCTGTGGGCGATCCGCTCGCCGGGCCTCACTATCAGGAACCGCTCGCCGTCCCACGGGCCGTGCAGGAGGTCGCGCAGGAGGGTGCCGTCGCCCTCGAAGCCCCGGAACCTCCAGCCCAGGGCCTTCGCGCACCGCTCCGCGTAGCGCCGGTTCTCGTCGTCGCCGGGAAGGCCGAGGTCCGCATACCCGGCGACCGAGTGCTGGGCGAACGCCGCGCGCTCCATGTCGAGCAGCGCCTCGACCTCCTCGGCGCCGAATTTCGCCTCGTACTCCGCGCGCATCTTCGCCTCCCTGTCGGGCCCCGGCACCCGCCCGGCCCGGTTCCATCCCGGCGAATACCAGTAGATCCCCGGCTCATCGCGCATCAGCTCCGCGTAGCGCTCCTTGCTGCCGAGGAACAGCGTGATGCAGTCGTGCGCCCGGGGGACGACGAGCGGGCAGCGGCGGGGGGCGAGGCCCGTCAGGGCCAGGCCGCACAGGCCGTACCCGAGCACGACCTGCTGGACGGCCGGGTCGTCCTCGGCCCGCCCGATGGCCCCCGCGAGCAGGGAGCGCAGCACCACCGGCTGGTCGTGAAGGCCGATCTCCAGGAATTCGCGCCGGACGATGTGCGCGCCCTGGGCAAGCGCGTCTATCTCCCCCTCGAGCACGCGGCACGCGACGAGGGCCAGGGCGGGCGGGGCCGGCTTCGGGGGCGGCGTCATCGGGCCCATCCCTGCTCGATCTGCTCGAGGGTTCGGCCCTTGGTCTCGGGGACGAGGCGCCACACGACGAGCACCAGCACGGCGCAGAACCCGGCGTACACGTAGAATGGAAACGCGTGGTTGAACTCGCGCACGAACCACAGGTCCCTTGAGTCCAGGATCGGGAAGGTCTGCGTCACCGCGTAGTCGGCCGCCCACAGGAAGAAGGCGGCCAGCCCGAGCGCGCGGCCGCGCACGGCCGTGGGGAAGATCTCCGAAAGGATGACCCAGGTGACGGGCCCGACGGAGAGGCCGAACGCGCCGATGTAGAGCACGATGAGGAGCAGCATCCATCCTCCGGTCGCGCCGGGGTCCGTCATGCGCTGGGCCATCGCTCCCATGCCGAGCAGGCTCGAGCCCATCCCGATGGCGCCGAGAAGCATGAGCGGCCGGCGGCCCCACCGGTCCACGGCGGCTATGGCGACCACGGTGGTCAGGACGCCCGCGCCGTTGATGATGACCTGCTGCAGGAGCCCCGCGTCCACCCCCGTGGACGCGCTCATCGTCCTGAAGATGGTGGCGCCGAAATACATGAATACGTTGATGCCGGTGACCTGCTGGAGGACGGCGAGGGCGACGCCGAGCAGGAGCGGCCGGCGGAGCTGGCGCGACAGGAGCGCCCCCCATGTCGCCTCCTCCCGGGAGATCGCCTCCCTGATGCAGGCGAGCTCGGTGTCGGCGAACGCGGCGCCGCCGACTCTCTCGAGGACGCCCCGCGCCCGCGCCTCGAGCTTCATCTCGACGAGCCAGCGCGGGCTCTCGGGGATCGGCAGCAGCAGCAGGGCGAACGCAAGCGAGGGCGCGGCGCCCGTCGCGAACATCCAGCGCCAGCCGGTGGCGATCAGCCACGCCTGGTCGGCGCCCCGGGCGATGAAGTAGTTGACGAACGAGGTCGCCGCGATCCCGCCGACGATGGCGATCTGGTTGACGGCGACCATCCGGCCGCGGATGCGCGCCGGCGTGATCTCGGCGATGTACATCGGGGTCGATATCGAGGCGATGCCGATGCCCACGCCGCCGAGGAACCGGAAGGCGATGAACGTGGCTATGTCGCGCGCCAGCGAGGTGCCGACGGCCGAGGCGAGGAACATGGCCGCCGCGAGGCAGAGGGCGGGCTTGCGCCCGAACCGGTCGGAGAGGGGGCCCACGAGGAGCACGCCGGCCGCGCACCCGACGAGGACGCAGCCGGAGGTCCAGCCCTTCATGAAGTCGCCCAGCCCGAAGCGCGCCGTCAGCGCCTCGATCGCGCCGGAGATGACGCCGGTGTCGTAGCCGAAGAGCAGGCCTCCGAGGGTCGCGACCAGGCAGACGGGCACCAGGTAGCGCAGGTGCACGGCGTCCGGCCTGGGGGAGGGTGGGGAGCCGGTCATGGCGGTCGGGGTCAGCCGGCGGCGCTGTCGCGGATCGCCCGGAAGAGGGCCAGGATGTTCTCGGCGGGCGTGGGCCCCTGGATGTTGTGGATGGCGTCGAACACGAATCCGCCGCCCGGGGAGAAGACGTCGATGCGCTCGCGGCACTGGCGGTAGACGTCGTCGGGCGTGCCGAAGGGCAGCGTGTGCTGGGTGTCGATTCCCCCGCCCCAGAAGACAAGGTCGCGGCCGAATTCCCGCTTGAGGCGCACGGGGTCCATCTCGGCGGCGGAGCACTGGACGGGGTTCAGGACGTCGAAGCCGCAGGCGATGAAGTCGGGGATGAGGGGGTAGACGTCGCCGCAGGAGTGGATGAACGTCTTCCACGTCGAGTGGCGGTGGATCAGGTCGTTGAGCCTGCGGTGGAAGGGCTGGAAGAGGGTTCGGTACGCCTCGCGCGAGATGAACGGCCCGCGCTGGGTACCGAAGTCCGTGCCCGTGAGCATGGCCACCTGCACCGTGTCGCCGAAGAGGCCGATCAGCGTGTGCAGGTTCTTCTCGGCAAGGGCGCATTGCCGGTCGAAGACCTCGAGGATGTAGTCCTGGCGCGCGACGGTGGAGACGTACCATTCCTCGATGTCGCGGATCCCCCTGGGGTTCTTGAGGAACGGCGCGGGCACGAGCGCGATGTCACCGAAGGCGGCCCCGGGCACCACGAGGAGGGCGCCGAACTCGCCGCGCTCCTCGAGCCAGCGCTTCTGCGCGCGGTAATAGGCGAGGTCCTCCTCGCCGAGGAGCGCGAACTCCTCCAGGTTGTCCGCGGGATCGAGGCGGTCGTCGTCGATCGGCGGCTGGCGGATGACCGAGTCGAAGAAGTAGCCGCCCTCGGGCATGTGGCCGCTCGGCGCGACGGTCATGTCGCCCTCCGGGTAGATGTGCCAGCCCCCCTCGGGCGCGCGGGCGACCATGAACTCCCCGGGCACGAGGCACTCCGTGCCGTCGAAGAGCGTGAACGGCTTCCAGCCGCGCGACTCGGTGCCGAACATGGACTTGCGCGCCATCACCCCGACGACGTCGATCGGCAGCGCCGCGCGCAGCTCGTCATCGATCTCGCCGAGCATCTGGTAGGGCTCGTTGACCCTCACGCGGTAGCCGCCGTCCCCGAGCACCTGGCGGCGCAGCCGCGTGACGGCGGACACGTGGATGCCCGTGACGGCCGTCGAGCCGAAGTCGACGGCGACCCGGTCCGGGGACCGGTGGGCCAGCGAGGCGGCGAGGCGTTGTCGTCCAGTCACGCTTCCTGTCATAGCACATACCGGGAACCGTGGCCATACCCGGGCGGATGGAAAACATATCCCGGGCGACAAACCGGGTTTGACAGCCCCGGCCCGCCGGTCAAGCCGGAGGCATGCGCAACTACCACGGCATGGAGATCGCCTGGGCCAACCGGCAGGTGCGAACCTCGCAGGTCGACTTTGGGCGGGTGAAATATATCCCGGGCGGCTATTGCGGTCCCAGGCGCCAGCGCGACTACCAGATCGTCGTGCTGCAGGCAGGCGGGGCGCGGGTGACGGTGGACGCGCAGACGCTGGTGCTGCCCACCGAGCAGGCGGTCCTCTTCCTCCCTGGGCACCAGGAGCACTTTGTCTTCTCCGAGGAGCAGGAGACGGAGCACGCCTGGTGCTCGATCCGGCCTCGGTTCATGCCGGCCGAGCTCCGGTGGCGCCTCGCGCGGGCCCCCCGCATGGTGCCGTGCTCGGAGCTGATGCACCGGCTGTTCGCGGCCTCGCAGGGCTGCCGGCGCGTGACGAGCTTGGCCGAGGGGCTCGTCGTCGAACACATCGGCCTGGCGCTCTTCGCGGAGTTCCTTCACCAGGCGGCGCTGGGCCCGGAGCGATCGCAGCGCGACGACGGTCTAAGCCGGGCGATGGCCTGCATCGAGGAGCAGTTCGGCGAGGACGACTGCCTCGCCCGCGCCCGCCAGGCGGCGCGCTGCTCCGAAAGCGGGCTCAACCAGCGCTTCAGGCGGTATCTCGGCACGAGTCCGGCCCGCTATCTCTGGCTGACGCGCACCGAGCGCGGCGTCGCGATGCTGCGCGACACGGGCCTGACCGTGGCCGAGATCGCCGCGCGCTGCGGCTGCAAGAACCCGTTCCACTTCTCCCGCCTGGTCAAGCGGAGCCAGGGCATGCCGCCGCGCGAGGTGCGCCGATGCGCCTGGCGATGACGGCGCCGCGTCCGCCCTCGACTTTCGCAAGGGCCCCGGCTACCGTGCATTTGCCGCGGTCCGGCTCGCGCCCGCCGCACACCCTCCCATGAATGGTGCGCCCCAGTGCCCCGTGCCCATCTCCGGGCGAGCCGAAATCACGATCGGCCACGGCGGGGGCGGCCGGCTGACCGAGGAGCTGATCAACGGCGTCTTCCGCCCGGCGTTCGCCAACCCGGCGCTGGAGCAGCGCCACGACGGCGCCGTGCTGGAGGCGGGCGGCGCCCGCCTGGCCTTCACGACCGACGCGCACGTCGTCAGCCCGCTCTTCTTCCCCGGCGGCGACATCGGCAAGGTCGCCGTCAACGGCACGGTGAACGACCTGGCGATGTGCGGCGCCCGCCCGATGTGGCTGAGCGCCGGCTTCATCCTCGAGGAGGGCCTGCCCGTGGAGACGCTGCGCCGGGTGGCCGCCTCCTTGGGCGCGGCCGCCTCGGCCGCCGGCGTGGCGATCGTCACCGGCGACACCAAGGTGGTGGAGCGCGGCAAGGGGGACGGGCTCTACATCACGACCGCTGGCGTGGGGCTCATCGAGCACGACCTCGCGATCGGGCCCGGGGAGATCAGGGACGGCGACGCCGTCCTCCTGAGCGGGGACGTCGGCCGCCACGGCATGGCGATCATGGCCGTTCGGGAGGGCCTCGCCTTCGAGAGCCCGATCGAGAGCGACTGCGCGCCGCTGGCGGCGCCGGTGCTTGAGCTCCTGGCGGCCGGGCTCGCGGTGCACTGCCTGCGCGACCTCACCCGGGGAGGGCTCGCGACGGCCCTCATCGAGCTCGCCGAGACGCGCAAGGTGGCGATCGCCATCGACGAGCGGGCGGTCCCGGTGAGCGAGCCGGTGCGCGGGGCGTGCGAGATCCTCGGCCTCGAGCCGATGTACGTCGCCAACGAGGGGCGCCTGGTCTGCTTCGTGCCGCAGGCCGATGCCGCCGAGGCGCTCCGTGTGCTCGCCCGCGCCGCGCCGGGCGGGCCGCCCGCGGTCATCGGACGCGTGCGCGCGTCGTCCGCGGGGGAGGTCCTGCTGCGCAGCGTGATCGGCGCCGAGCGGATCCTGGTCCGCCTGAGCGGCGAACAGCTGCCGCGCATCTGCTAGGGGTCTTTTCGGGAACCCGCGAGGAACCCGAGATAGGAGGAAAGCAAAATGAAGTCACAAGTCATGGGTCTCAAGGTCGCCAGCGCGGTGTTCATGGTCATGGCGCTGGCCCACGTGGTCCGGCTGGTGCTGGGCCTGAAGGTGCAGGTCGGCAGCTTCGCAGCCGGCGTCTGGCCGAGCGTCGCCGCCATCGTGGTCGCGGCCGGGCTGAGCATCTGGCTCGGCATGCTCGCCTGCGGCTGCCGGGCGGATGTGCCGGCCGCGCCGCCGCCAAAGGCCTGAGGCCGCCTCAGGCCGCGGGGGCCGTGCGCGCCCGGAGGCGATAGCGAAAATAGGCGGCGCACGCGCCCTCGCTCGAGACCATGGGAGCGCCCATCGGATGCTCCGGGGTGCAGCGCGTGCCGAACGCGGGGCACTCGACGGGCTTCCTGAGCCCGCGCAGGATCTCGCCGCTGATGCACTCGCCCGGGGGCGCGGCCGCCGGGTCGCGCAGGGAGAACCGGCTCGGGGCGTCGTACGCGGCGTACTTGGGCCTGAGGCTCCAGCCGCTCGCGGGGATGGTTCCCAGGCCCCGCCAGTTGCGGTCGACCACCTCGAACACCTCCTCGGCGATCGCGCGGGCCGCCGGGTTGCCCTCGGGGCGCACGACCCGGCCGTAGGCGTTCTCGACCTCGGCCCGGCCCGACTCCAGCTGGCGCAGGCAGCGGAGCAGGCCCTCGAGGATGTCCACCGGCTCGAATCCCGTGACGACGATCGGCGCCTGGAACTGCCGGGCGATCGGCCCGTATTCTCCCGTGCCCATCACGGCGCAGACGTGGCCGGCCGCGAGGAAACCCTGCACGAGGTTGTCCGGCGCGCCGAGAAGCGCGCGCATGGCCGGGGGCACGAGGACGTGGGAGACCACCATGGAGAAGTTGGCCAGGCCCTCGCGCTCGGCGCGCAGGACGGCCATGGCGTTCGCCGGGGCGGTCGTCTCGAAGCCGACGGCAAAGAAGACGACCTGCCGGTCGGGGTGCTCGCGGGCGAGCCGGACGGCGTCCAGGGGCGAGTAGACCATGCGCACGTCCCCGCCCCGGGCCTTGGCCGTGAGGAGGTCGATCCCGGATCCCGGGACCCGGAGCATGTCGCCGAACGAGCAGAGCGTCACGCCGGGCCGCTGCGAGAGCTCGATCGCCTGGTCGATCATCTCGGCGGGGGTCACGCACACGGGGCACCCGGGGCCGTGCACCAGGGTGACCCCCGGCGGCAGCAGCTCGTCGAGCCCGAACTTGACGATGGCGTGGGTCTGCCCGCCGCATATCTCCATGACGGTCCACGGGCGCGTCGCGGCGCGGGCGATGGCCTCGGCCAGCCCCTTCACGAGGCCGGCGTCGCGGTACTCGTCGACGTACTTCACGGCGGGCCCGGCGAGGGCCCGGGCTCGAGCCCCTCGAGCTCCCCCATCTCCCTCAGGTAGCGAAAGGTCTCCCGGGCCTCGTCGGCGTCGACGACGCCTATCGCGACCCCGACGTGGACAAGGACGTAGTCGCCGGTCCGCGCCTCGGGCGTGCAGGCAAGGCTGACCTCCTTGACGACGCCTCCAAAGCTCACGCGCCCGCTGCGCTCGAGCGGTTCATCTCCCTGGATGCTGAGGAGCTTTCCCGGGACGGCTAGGCACATGGCGGGGGGCAATATGGGCGCACTGTCGTCAGATTGCAAAGGGCTCCGAGCGCCTGCCCGGCCGCGATCGCGCCGTCGTTCGGCGGGAGCTCGCGCGCCACGAGCACCTCGAAGCCCGCGGCCGCAAGCTCGGCGCAGGCGAGCTCGAGCAGGAGGGCGTTCTGGAAGCAGCCGCCCCCGAGCGCCACGGCGCGCGCGCCGGCCTCGCGGGCCGCGGCGGCGATGCCGCGGGCGAGCGCGCGGTGGAACGAGGCGGCCAGCCCGCCCGGCTCGGCCCCGGCGGCGCGGGCCGCCTCAAGGGCGCCGACAAGGGGCTCCCAGTCGAGCTCGACCGCGGCTCCGCCCGCCGCGGTCGCCGGGCGCAGCGGCAGGGGAAGGACGGGGGCCGGCCCGGAGTGGAGGGCGGCGGCCGCCTCGAGCGCGAGCGGGATCTGCCCCTCGAAGCGGTTGCGCGTGCCGACGCCGAGGAGCGCGCCCACGGCGTCAAAGAGGCGGCCCGCGCTGGAGGTCACCGGCGAATTGACGCCGCGCGCGAGCATGGTGCCCAGGAGCCCGGTCTCGGCCTCGGAGAAGCCGAGGCGGAGGCCGAGGCGGCCGAAGCCGTCGCCGAAGGCGGCGTGCGCGAGCCCGAGCGCGGCGCGGCGGCCGTCGCGGACGGCCGCCTCGCCCCCGGGCAGGCGGAACGGGCGCAGGTGGGCGAAGCGCAGGGCGGCGCCGCCCCGGAGCAGGATGAACTCCCCGCCCCAGACGGTGCCGTCCTCCCCGTAGCCCGTGCCGTCCCAGGAGACGCCCAGGACGCCGTCGGGCTCGCGCCCGTGCTCGACGAGGCAGGCCAGGACGTGCGCCAGGTGGTGCTGCACTGCGGTGCAGGGCAGGCCGGTCGCCTTCGCGAAGTGCGTCGAGGCGTAGTCGGGGTGCTTGTCGCAGACCACGCGCGTGAACCGCGACGCGTGGATCTCGCCGAGCATCGCGGCGGTGCGCTCGAGGACGGCCCGGGTCGGGGCCGCGTCGAGGTCGCCGATGTGCGGGCTCAGGACGAGCTGGTCGCCGGAGGCGACCGCCACCGTGCTCTTCATCTGGGCGCCGACGCAGAGCCAGCTGCCCTCGACGCGCCCCGGCAGCGCCAGGGGCGCGGGCGCGTATCCCCGGGCCCGCCGCAGCAGGATCGGGCCCGCGGCGGAGGGCCGCACGACCGAATCGTCCACGGGGTGGGCGATCGGCCGGTCGTGGTCGAGGAAGGCGTCGGCTATGCCGGCCAGCCTCCGGTGGGCCTCGTCCGCGTCGGTGCACAGCGGCTCCTCGGCGAGGTTGCCGCTCGTGGCGACGACCGGGCGCGGGAACCCCTCCAGCAGGAGCGCGTGCAGGGGCGAGTAGGCCAGGAACGCGCCGACCCACGGATTGCCGGGCGCCACCGCGGGCGCGATCGCGGCCCCGGGCCGTCGCCTGAGGAGGACGACCGGCGCCGCGGGGGAGGCGAGGAGCGCGGCCGCCTCCGCCGGGACGTCGGCCGCCCGGCGGACGGCCTCGAGCGAGGCGAACATCACGGCGAACGGCTTCTCGTCCCGGTGCTTGCGCCGGCGCAGCTCCCTCACGGCGCCGTCGTCGCCGGCATCGACCATCAGGTGGTAGCCGCCGATCCCCTTGACGGCGAGCACGCGGCCGCTCGAAAGGACGCGGACCGCCTCGTCGAGGGCCTCCTCGCCGGCCACGGGTTCGCCGGCCGCCGCGAGCAGGGCGATCCGCGGCCCGCAGGCCGGACAGGCGTTGGGCTGCGCGTGGAAGCGCCGGCGGCTCGCGTCGGCGTACTCGGCGGCGCACGCCGGGCACATCCGGAACGCGCGCATGGTCGTGTTCGGCCGGTCGTAGGGCAGGCGCTCCAGGATCGAGTAGCGCGGCCCGCACTGGGTGCAGTTGATGAACGGGTAGCGGTGGCGCCGGTCCGCGGGATCGAGCAGCTCGCGCCGGCAGTCGGCGCACAGCGCCAGGTCCGGCGGCAGCGCCGTCGCGACGGGCGGGCCGTCCGGGCCGCTCGGCGCTATCGCGAACGGGCCGGGAGCCTCCAGGCCGGCCCCCTCGGCCGGCCGCGCCTCCACCCCGAGCACGCGCGCCGCCGGGGGAGCCTCGTTCCGGAGCGCCTCGACGAGCGCCGCGACGGCCGGCGCGGGCCCGGCCGCCCGGATCAGGACGCCCTCGGCGTCGTTGCGCACCCAGCCGCGGAGGCCCAGCCGGCTGGCCAGCCTGTGGACGAAGGGCCGGTAGCCGACGCCCTGGACGACGCCGCGCACGCGCACCACCATGTCGGACTGGGTGGTCGATGCGGGCAAGAGAGGGCGGGGGCGGCCCCGGGGGTCACCCTTTTTGCGTCAGGGTGCCCAAGAGGGCGTACCACGCCTCGATGCCTTCGCCGCCGCGGGCGGACAGCTCGATCAGCTTCGCCTGCGGGGCGATCCGCCTGACGTTGGCCGCGGCGGCGGCCCGGTCGAAGCCGAGGACGTCCGCCACGTCGGTCTTCGTCAGCAGGACGACATGGGCCGACTTGAAGATCGGCGGGTACTTGAGCGGCTTGTCCTCGCCCTCGGCGGCCGAGAGGAGCACGACGCGCAGCGACTCGCCGAGGTCGAACGAGGCCGGGCAGACCAGGTTGCCCACGTTCTCGATGAAGAGCAGCCGGACGCCGCGCAGGTCGAGCCCGTCGACGGCGCGCGCCACCATGCCCGCATCCAAGTGGCAGGCCGAGCCCGTCGTGATCTGGGCCACCGGGGCCCCCGACCGGCCGAGCCTCTGGGCGTCGCGGTCCGTCGCAAGGTCGCCCACGACCGCCGCGCAGGGCGTCGCGCGCCCGAACTCCGAGAGCGTCCTCTCGAGCAGCGTCGTCTTGCCGGCGCCCGGCGACGACACGAGGTTGAGGGCGGTCAGCCCGAGCTCCTTGAAGCGCCGGCGGTTGCGCGCGGCCTGCCGGTCGTTGCCCTCGAGGAGCGACACCTGGAGCTCGAGCGTGCGGGTGGCCGCCCGCGGCGGCGGTTGAAGGGTCTCCTCCATGGCGGGGGCCTAGGACATCTCGATGCGGCAGAGCTCAAGCTCGCGGCCCTGGACGAGCTCGCCCGATATCCGGCCGCACTTGGGGCAGGTGAAGATGAAGTCGGACTTCACCTCGAATTCCAGGTCGCAGTCCGTGCAGCGCCCGCGGGCGGGCACGGTCTCGATCTCGAGATCCGCGTCCGCAGCCGGGGTGCCCCGGGTCACCGCGCCGAAGGCGAACCGGAGGGCGTCGGGCTCGGCGCCAGCGAGCGCGCCGACGCGCAGCACGACGCGGTGGACCCGCGTGGCGTCGTGGTCCCTCGCCTGGGCGAGGACGGCCTCGATCGCCGTCTCCATGATGCCGACTTCGTGCACGAGGGCGGCGCCCGCCTAGGGTGCCGAGGCGACCGACGCGACCAGCAGCGCCAGCCCCGCGGCGGCGACCGCCCATCCCGGGGCCCTCGAGGCGCGGGGCGTCATCCTCGACGCCAGGCTGCCCGCGGCGACGCCGGCCGCCAGCAGGATCGCGGTGGCCGCCGCGAACCCCAGGCCGTACGACAGGGCGCCGGCCGTGGCGGGCATCTCGGCGCCGTGCGCGGCGCCGTGAAAGAGGGCGAAGGCGCCCACAAGCGCGGCCCCCGCGGCCGCCGGCATCCGGACCTGCCGGGCGATCAGCAGGCCGAGCACGAGGACCGACGCGGCGATCGCCTGCTCGGCTCCGGCCACGGGCCCGGTCCACTGGCCAGCCAGCGCCCCGAGCGCCATGGCCAGGAGGAACGCCGTCGGCAGGAGCCGCGGGGCGCGCATCTGCGCCGCCCAGTAGCCGACCGCGGCCATGGCAAGCACGTGGTCCCATCCGCTGAACGGATGGGCCAGGCCCGCGGCGAGGCCGGACTCCGGCCCGTGGCCCGGGTGGGCCATGGCCGCCGGGATGGCGGCGAGGGCGAACGCGGTTGCGATGAGGGAACGGGATCTTGATTTCATGCGATTTTGCTGTGGGAGAGGGAGTGCAGGGCCGCGGCCTTCGGGTCGGGCACGACCACCACCGGGCACGTGGCCTTCTGGATCACGCCGCCGGCGGTGCCGCCGACGAAGAGGTGGTAGAGCGCCCCGTGCCCGTGGGAGCCCATGACGATGTAATCGGCGTTGGTCCGGGCCGCCTCGTCGATGATTGTGGCGACGGGCGGCCCGTGAAGCACGGTCGCCTCCGCCTCCATCCCGAGGTCGTTCAGGTGCTTGCGCCAGTGCGCAAGGCTGCGTTCGGCCTCGCGCGTCTCCTCGTCGGCCAGGCGCTCGCTCTCGGCGGCGTACTCGTTGATGACCGCCGGCGGCGCCACGACATGAAGCAGCAGCACCCGTGCGCCGACATTCCCGGCCAGGGCCCCGGCTTGCGAGACCACGTCGGACGCCACGGCGGACAGGTCGATGGGGGCGAGGACGGACTTCATGGCAGGATAGGCTATCATGCTGCGGCGGCGCAGGCAACGCATGGATTGCCCATTCCTGTGCGATCCTTGCGCTGGCGCCTCCGGGGCCATGCCAAATTTTGTGCTGGAATTGGCAATAACTGCGTAGAGGTGCCGCGCTTCACATGCCATCATGTTTTCATGGCCGAATCGCCCTCCAACCACGAGTACGTAACCTGCGATGCCAATGAGTCGGTCGCCTCAGTCGCCTACAGGCTAAACGAGCTGATCGCCATCTACCCGATCACGCCGTCCTCGCCCATGGCGGAGTCGTGCGACGAGTGGGCCGCGGCTGGCAAGCCGAACCTCTGGGGCCAGGTGCCCCGGATCGTCGAGCTGCAGTCGGAGGGCGGCGTGGCGGGCACGGTTCACGGCGCGCTCCTCGGCGGCGCCCTGACCACGACGTTCACGGCCTCGCAGGGGCTGCTGCTGATGATCCCGAATCTCTACAAGATTGCGGGCGAACTACTTCCGTTCACGGTGCATGTGAGCGCCCGGGCGCTCGCCGCGCAGGGCCTGTCGATCTTCGGCGACCACCAGGACGTCATGGCCTGCCGCGCCACGGGCTGCGCGCTGCTGTGCAGCAACTCGGCGCAGGAGGCCCACGACCTCGCCCTGGTCGCGCATGCCGCCAGCTACCGCTCGCGCGTCCCGTTCATCCACTTCTTCGACGGCTTCCGCACGTCGCACGAGGTCCTCAAGCTGGCGGTGCTGCCCGACCGGGTGCTGCGCACCGTCCTGGACGAGTCGGACATCGCGGAGTTCCGGGCGCGCGCCATGACGCCCGACCGCCCCACGCTCAGGGGGACGGCCCAGAACCCCGACGTCTACTTCCAGAACCGCGAGGCGGTCAACCGGTTCTATGACAGCCTCCCGGAGGCGGTGCAGGCAACGATGGACATGCTGGCCGCGGCGACGGGCCGCGTCTACCGGATCTTCGACTATCACGGGCACCCCGAGGCCGAGCGCGTCATCGTCGCGATGGGCAGCGGGGTCGAGACGATCACCGAGACCGTCGACTGGATGGTCGCCCGGGGCGAGAAGGTGGGGGTCGTCGCCGTCCGCCTGTTCCTGCCCTTCTGCATCAAGTCGTTCCTGGCGGCGCTGCCGGCCACGGCCAAGGCGGTCGCCGCCCTGGACCGCACCAAGGAGCCCGGCTCCATGGGCGAGCCGCTCTACCTGAACGTCCTCGGGGCGCTGGCCGAGGCCGACCCGGCCCGCGGCGCGCGCACGCGCGTCCTCGGCGGGCGCTACGGCCTGGGCTCCAAGGAGTTCACGCCGGCGATGGCGAAGGCGGTCTTTGAACGCCTCGCCGAGCCCTCCGCGCCGGCGCATTTCACGGTCGGCATCAACGACGACGTGACGGGCCTGTCCCTGGACTACGACGCCGACTTCGACCTGGAGGCGGCCGACGTTCGCCGCTGCGTGTTCATCGGACTCGGCGCGGACGGCACCGTCGGCGCGAACAAGAACTCGATCAAGATCATCGGCGAGCAGACCGACAACTTCGCCCAGGGGTACTTCGTCTACGACTCGAAGAAGTCGGGCTCGATGACGGTGTCGCACCTGCGATTCGGACCGCGGCCGATCCGCGCGCCCTACCTCATCCGCCGGGCGGAGTTCGTCGCGTGCAGCCAGTACCATTTCGTCGGGAAGGCGGACGTGCTCTCCTACGCCGCGCCCGGCGGCACGGTGCTCCTCAACTCGCCCTATCCGGCCGACGAGACGTGGGCCAAGCTGCCCCGGTCCTGGCAGGAGACGCTCATCGAGAAGAAGCTGCGCCTCTTCGTCATCGACGCGACCGGGGTGGCGCACGCGGCCGGGATGGGCCGGCGCACGAACACGGTCCTGCAGACCTGCTTCTTCGCGCTCTCCGGCGTGCTGCCGGCCGAGGAGGCGGTGGCGCAGATCAAGGCCGCGATCGCCAAGACCTACGGCAAGAAGGGCGAGCAGATCGTGAAGATGAACTTCGCGGCGGTCGACGCCGCGCTGGCGGGCCTGCACGAGGTGAAGATCGGCGCCACCGCCACGGCGAAGGCGGCGCCGGGCGCCGTGTCGGCGTTCGCGGGGGCGCCGGAGTTCGTCCAAAAGGTCACGGCCAGGCTCCTCGCGGACCAGGGTGACCTGATGCCGGTGAGCGCGATCCCGCTCGACGGGTGCTGGCCGACCGGGACCTCGCGCTTCGAGAAGCGCAACATCGCCCTGGAGATACCGGCCTGGGACCCGGCCGTGTGCATCCAGTGCAACAAGTGCGTGCTCGTCTGCCCGCACGCCGCCATCCGCGCGAAATTCTACGCCCCGGAGGCGCTGGTCGGCGCGCCGCCAGGCTTTGCCTCGACGGCGTTCCGCTCGACGGAGTTCCCGGGCCAGCGTTACACGCTCCAGGTCGCTCCCGAGGACTGCACCGGCTGCTCGCTGTGCGTGCAGATCTGCCCGGCGAAGGACAAGAGCAACCCGAGGCACAAGGCGATCGACATGGCGCCGCAGGAGCCGCTGCTCGCGACCGAGCGCGCCAACTGGAACTTCTTCCTGAAGCTGCCCGATCCGGACCGCACCCGCCTCGATGTGACCACGGTGAAGGGCGTGCAGTTCATGGAGCCGCTGTTCGAGTTCTCGGGAGCCTGCTCGGGGTGCGGGGAGACGCCCTACCTCAAGCTTCTCACCCAGCTGGTGGGCGACCGGCTGGTGATCGCGAACGCGACGGGCTGCTCGTCGATCTACGGCGGCAACCTGCCGACGACGCCCTACTGCGCGAACCGCGACGGCCGCGGCCCGACCTGGGCCAACTCGCTGTTCGAGGACAACGCGGAGTTCGGATTCGGCCTGCATCTGGCGATGGAGCAGCGCGCGCGCTCGGCGCGGGACCTGCTGGCGCGCCTGCAGGCGCGCCTGACCACCGGGCTCAAGGACGCCATCCTGGGCGCCGACCAGAGCACGGAGGCCGGCATCGCCACGCAGCGCGGGCGCGTCGCCGCCCTGCGCGAGATCCTGCGCAAGGTCGACGGGGCCGACGCCCGCCGCCTCGAGGCCCTCGCCGACGACCTGGTCAAGAAGTCCGTGTGGGTCGTCGGCGGCGACGGCTGGGCGTACGACATCGGCTACGGCGGCCTCGACCACGTGCTGGCGAGCGGAGCCAACGTCAAGATGCTCGTTCTCGACACGGCGGTCTACTCGAACACGGGCGGGCAGTCCTCCAAGTCGACGCCCATCGGCGCCGTCGCGAAGTTCTCGGCCGGCGGCAAGGCCATCGCGAAGAAGGACCTCGCCCTCATGGCGATCCAGTACCGCCACGTCTACGTCGCCCAGGTCGCCTTCGGCGCCAAGGACAGCCAGACCGTGACGGCCTTCCGCGAGGCCGAGTCCTACAACGGGCCCGCCCTGATCATCGCCTACTCCCACTGCATCGCGCACGGCTTCCCCCTGCACCTGGGGGCCGAGCAGCAGAAGCTCGCCGTCGAGAGCGGCTTCTGGCCCCTGTTCCGCTACGACCCGCGCCTGGCGGCGACCGGCGAGCCCTTCAAGCTCGACTCGGCGCCGCCCAAGGGCGACCTGGACAAGTTCACCGCGAACGAGACGCGGTTCAGCATGCTCAAGAACATCGCGCCCGCGCGGGCTGCCGAGCTGGCCATCATGGCCCAGGCCGAGGTGCGCCAGCGCTACGCCTTCTACCAGCGGCTCGCCGGCCAGGGCGTCCCGCGCGAGACCGTCGACGCCGGCGCCAAGGCGGCTCCGCCCCCGGCCGCGCCCGCTGCCACGCCGCCCAGCCCAACCCCAAGCCCGGCCCGCCCATGAACCTGTCCACCCAATACCTGGGACTGAAGCTTGAGAACCCGATCGTGGTCGGCGCTGCGCCGTTCTGCGACAGCATCGACGTCGCGTGCCAGCTCCAGGACGCCGGGGCGGCCGCCGTCGTGATGCGCTCGCTCTTCGAGGAGCAGATCGCGACCGAGATCCGCGCCCTGGCCCATCACGTCGAGGCGCCGTCCGAGAGCCACGCCGAGGCGACCTCGTACTTCCCTAACTTCTCGGAGTACCAGCTCGCGCCCGACCAGTACCTGCGCCAGATCGAGGCCCTGAAGGCGGCGCTCAGCATACCCGTGATCGCCTCGCTCAACGGCGCCCAGCTGGGCGGCTGGATCGACTACGCTCGGCGCTTCGAGTCGGCGGGCGCCGACGCCATCGAGCTCAACCTCTACCAGCTCGTCTCCCACGCCAACGTCAGCGCCAGCGAGGTCGAGGCCGACATGCTCGAGATCGTCCACCTGGTCTCGGGCTCCGTCCGGATCCCGGTGTCGGTCAAGCTCTCGGCCTTCCACACCTCGCCCGCCAACTTCACGAAGGCCCTGGAGGACGCCGGCGCCGCCGGCGTGGTCCTCTTCAACCGGTTCTACCAGCCGGACCTCGACCTGGATGAGCTGGAGGTGCTGCCGCAGCTGCGCCTCTCCGACAGCTCCGAGCTGCTGCTGCGCCTGCGCTGGCTGGCGATCATCTCGCCGCAGGTCGCCTGCTCCCTAGGCGCGAGCGGCGGCATCCACGGCCCGCAGGACGCCCTGAAGGCGATCTTTGCCGGGGCCCACGTCGTGCAGCTGGTCAGCGTGCTGCTCCAGAACGGGCCGCGCCACGTCGCGACGATCCTCGACGGGATGCGCGCCTGGATGAGCGAGCACGGGTACTCGAGCGTTGACGAGATACGCGGCGCGATGAACCTGAGGCACTGCCCGGATCCCTCGGCCTTCGAGCGTGCTAATTACATACGCATCCTCCAAGCTTGGAGGGTGGGAACACCTCATGAGAAGCCCTGATCGAAAAGCATGGCTCGCCGGCGGAGACGCCCTGTGCGCCAACCCGCCCGACCCGCCGCCCGGGCCCTCCTGGCGCCTGGTGCTGCTCGGCGCGCCCGGTGTCGGCAAGGGGACCCAGGCGAAGCTCCTGAGCGCGCGGCTGGGCGCCTGCCACCTCTCGACGGGCGACATCCTGCGCAACGCCGACTGCCAGGCGCCTCGCGACCGCTCGCCGGCCCTTGAGGCCGCCCTCGCGAGCATGCACAAGGGCGACCTGGTGTCGGACGAGATCATGCTTCGCCTCGTGGGCGAGCGGGGCCGCTGCATGCGCTGCTGCGGCGGCTTTATCCTGGACGGCTTCCCGCGCACCGTGGCGCAGGCCGAGGCCCTCGATGTGATCCTGGCGCGCGAGGGCGTGAGCCTCGACGCGGTGTTCGACTACGAGCTGCCCACCGAGGAGATCGTGGAGCGCCTCGGCGGCCGGCGGGTCTGCCCGTCGTGCAAGGCGGTCTACCACCTCGCCCGGCAGCCGCCCCAGAAGCCCGGCGTGTGCGACCTGTGCGGCGCCGAGCTCATCCGCCGCGACGACGACAAGCCGGAGACCATCCTGGTCCGGATGAAGGCCTACGAGGCGAGCACCCGGCCGCTGCTCGAGTTCTACGCGAAGAAGGGCCTCCTGGTGACGGTGCCGGCGCAAGGCACGCCCGACGAGATCTACGCCCGGGCGTGGACCTGCGGGCACGCCGAGCCCTCGGCGGGCGCGGCGGCGGTCAGTTCGGGCCGCGGCTAAGGCAGGCGCCGGCGAAGCGCGCGAATCGCCCGGAGGGCCTTACGGAGGCCGTCGCGGGCCGTGACCGAGAGCTCCTCGCCGAAGCCGAGGTCCGCGACGGGGATGGTCAGCATCCAGGCCCGCGGCGCCCGGCCGTAGAGAGTGCGGGACAGCGCGAGGAGGGCCCTCGGATCGGTGGCGTGGGCGAGGATCTGGGCCTGGGAGGCGTCCGCCGGCTCGAGCCTGCGCATGCGCACGCGCCCGGACCGGTCGAGCGAGGCGTCCACGAACACCGCGGCGCGGGCGCGCGACAGCGTCTCGGCGAGCTCGGGCGTGAGCTGCGTGCAGGCCACCGTGCGCACGCCGGGCAGCCGCCGGTCCTCCACCTCGCCGGCGACGGCCGGGCCCACGCCGTCGTCGCGGCGCAGCGTGCTTCCGTAGCCGATGACCAGCAGGCCCCTAGCCACGGACCACTTCGCGCCGCACCTCGCCGTCGGGGCCGATCAAGCGGATGCGCATCGGCATCTGGCCGGCGGCATGGGTCGAGCAGCTCAGGCACGGGTCGAAGCAGCGGATCCCGTGCTCGATGCGGTTGAGCACCGGCTCGGGGATCTCCTCGTTGCGCACGTAGTGCCGGGCGATCTGGGCGACGGTGCGGTTCATCGCGAGGTTGTTGTGGCCGGTCGCGACGACAAGGTTCACCTTGGTCAGCAGGCCGGCGCGGTCGACGGTGTAGTCGTGGAACAGCGTCCCGCGCGGCGCCTCGCTCGCGCCCACCCCGTGGAGCGAGTTGACGCCCGCGTCCGCCCGCAGGTCGGCGCTGAAGACGTCCGGGTCGTCGAGGCCGCGCTCGACATGCTCGATCGAGGCGAGGATCTCGATCAGGCGGGCGTGATGATACAGGAACGACGAGGTGACCGACCCCCGGCCCATCTGCTTGAAGGTCCGGAGCTGGGCGGTCGCCCGGGGGACGCCCATGCGCTCGCACACGTTGAGCCGCGCCAGGGGCCCGACCCGGTACATCCCGCCGGGGAAGCCGAGCGCCGTGAAGAACGGCGACTTGAGGTACGAGGACTCCTGCACCGCCTCGCTGATGAATTCCTTGTAGGTCGAGGGGTCGATTTGGTCGGCGATGACGCTGCCGGTGCTGTCGGTGAAGCGAAGCTTGCCGCCGTGGTGCTCCCAGGTCCCGTCCGGCGAAACGAGGCCCATGAACAGCGACGGGAAGTTGCCGAAGATGAGCGCCTCCTCCTCGTGGGTCTCCAGCACCTTCGCCGAGAGGGCGAGGGCGAGCTCGGTCGTCGCGTACGCCTCGGGCAGCCACGCGCGAATCCGGTCGCGCCCCTGCTCGGTCAGCGCCTCGCGAACGCCGCCGGGGGTGGCCCAGGACGGATGGATCTTCTTGCCGCCGAGCGCCTCGATGATCTCCTGGCCGAACTGGCGCAGCCGGATGGCGGCGCGGGCCAGCTTGGGGTCGGCGCCGATCAGCCCGAAGACGTTTCGCTTCTCCGGGGCCGCGTCCCAGCCGAGGATCAGGTCCGGGGCGGAGAGGTGGAAGAAGCTCAGGGCGTGGCTCTGGATGATCTGGCCCAGGTTCATCAGGCGGCGCAGCTTGTCGGCGGCGGGGGGGATCTCGACCGCCATGATCTCGTCGCCCGCCTTTGCGGACGCGAGCATGTGGCTCACCGGGCAGATGCCGCAGATGCGCGCCGTGATCCCGGGCATCTCGCTGAAGGGCCGGCCCTCGCAGAACTTCTCGAAGCCGCGGAACTCCACCACGTGGAACTCGGCGTCGGACACGTGGCCGGTCTCGTCCAGGAAGATGCTGATCTTGGCGTGCCCCTCGATGCGCGATACCGGGTCGATGACGATGCGTTTGGCCATGGGTGGGAGTCCTCTTGGGTTCAGCCGAACTTGATCTGCTCGCCTTCCAGGCGCAGCGGCTGGCCGGCCAGCATGCGCTCGAGGAGCGCCTTGATGCGCTCCGCCGGCGGCGGGCAGCCGGGCAGGTAGGCCTCGACGGCCACGAGCTCGTGCAGCGGCTGCACGCGCGCCATGAGCTCCGGCACGATGCCCTCGGCGCGGGGCAGGCGCGGCTCGAGCTGCGTGTTGTCGATGTACGCGCACTGAAGGACGCTCTCGGCGTTGCCCGGGCCGAGCTGGTTGCGCATGGCGGGCACGTTGGCCGTCACGGCGCAGTCGCCGAAGGAGATGAGCACGCGGGTGCGCCGGCGGACCTTGAGGAGCTGTTCCAGGTTGTCCCGGTTGCACACCGCGCCCTCGATCAGGCAGACGTCGACGTTCTCGGGGTACTCCTTCACGTCCATCAGCGGGCTGAAGACGAGGTCCACCTTCCCGGCGAGGTCGATCAGAAACTCGTCGAGGTCCAGGAATGACATGTGGCAGCCGGAGCAGCCGCCCAACCAGACTGTGGCCATTCTTAGACGATCCATTGTTTTTTCTCCCGTGCGTTGACGATGAATTCGAGTATGGAGGAGTCCCGAGACATCTCCCCCACGGTCGAACCCTTGTTGAAGAGGGCGCCCGTCGGGCAGGCGACGACGCACTTGCCGCACGACGTGCACGTCTCCGAATCGCCCCACGGCTGGTTAAGGTCGTCGATGATCGTGGACTTCGCGCCGCGCCCGGCGACGTTCTTCGTGCCCGCGCCCTCGATGTGCCAGCACACGCGCACGCAGCGCGTGCACAGGATGCAGCGGTTGTGGTCGAGGCCGAACAGGGGATGGGTCGCGTCCACGCCCCACTTCGGGAAGTTGTAGTCGTAACGGACGTGGTCCATGCCGTGCTGCCACGCCAGCGCCTGGAGCTCGCAGTGGCCGTTAGACACGCACACGGAGCAGACGTGGTTGCGCTCCGCAAAGAGCAGCTCGAGGGTCATCCGCCGGTACTTGGCCAGCCGCTCGGAGTCGGTGCGGACCTCCATCCCCTCGGCGATGCGCGTCGAGCAGGCCGCGAGCAGCTTCGAGACGCCGGTCACCTCGACCAGGCACAGGCGGCAGGCGCCCACGTCGTACACCCCGCCGAGGTGGCAGAGGGTCGGAATCTTGATGCCCGCGTCGGTGGCCGCCTCGAGGATGCTCGCGTTCTCCTCGGCGCTGACCTGGGTGCCGTCGATGATGAGGGTTTTGGCTGCCATGGGAATTACGAGGCCTCCGCCGTGTTGGGCCGGGCCGGCGCGGCCGGCGCCGCGGGCCCGCCGTCGATCTCGGGCCGGAGCAGTTCAAGGTATTCGTGGCGGAAGAACCGCAGGGTGCTCACGACGGGGTTCGGCGCGTTCTGCCCCAGGCCGCACAGGCTCGTCTTGGCGACCATGTCGCACAGGTCCTCGAGCTTGGCGAGGTCGCTCGGGGTCGCCTCGCGCTTGACGATCTTGTCGAGGAGCCGGTGCATCTGCACCGTCCCGGCGCGGCAGGGGATGCACTTGCCGCACGACTCGTCCATGCAGAACTCCATGAAGTAGCGCGCGACCTCCGGCATGCGCGTCGACTCGTCCATCACGATCATGCCGCCGGAGCCCATGATCGAGCCGAGGCGGGTGAGCGACTCGTAGTCCACCGGGCTGTCGAGCTCCTGCGCGGGAATGCATCCGCCCGAGGGCCCGCCGGTCTGCACGGCCTTGATCTTCACGCCCCCCGGCGCGCCTCCGCCCATCTCCTCGACGATCGTGCGCAGGGTCGTCCCCATAGGCACCTCGATCAGGCCCGTGTTCACGATCTTGCCCGCGAGCGCGAACACCTTGGTGCCCTTGCTCTTGGCGGTGCCGATGGACGCGAACCAATCGGCCCCGTTGCGCACGATGGGCGCGATGTTCGCGAAGGTCTCGACGTTGTTGATGAGCGTCGGGCAGCCCCACAGCCCGCTCTCGGCGGGGAACGGCGGGCGCGGCCGCGGCGTGCCGCGCTTGCCCTCGATCGATGCCATGAGCGCCGTCTCCTCGCCGCAGACGTAGGCGCCGGCGCCGATGCGCAGGTCGACGGTGAAATTGAACGGCGACTCGAAGATGCCGCTGCCGAGCAGGCCGATCTGGCGGGCCTGCTTGATCGCTATCTGCAGCCGCTTGATCGCGAGCGGGTACTCGGCGCGCACGTAGATGAAGCCCTGGCTCGCGCCCACCGCGTAGCCCGCGATGGCCATCCCCTCGAGCACGCTGTGCGGGTCGCTCTCGAGGACGCTGCGGTCCATGAACGCCCCGGGGTCGCCCTCGTCCGCGTTGCACACCACGTACTTCTGGGCGCCGGGCGTCTTGGCGACGGTGGCCCACTTGAGGCCACTCGGGTAGCCGGCGCCGCCGCGGCCGCGCAGCCCGCTCTTGATCACGCTGTCGATCACGTCCTTGGGCGTCATCTCGCGCAGCACGGCGTGCAGGCCCCGGTAGCCGTCGGCCTCGATGTAGGACTCGATCCGCTCGGGATCGATGAGCCCGCTGTTGGCCAGCACGATGGAGTGCTGCTTGCGGAAGAAGGCGTGGTCCGGGTCGCCGCGGCTGACGGCCGTCGGCGCCCCCGTGGTCGAGGCGACGAGCGACGGGGCGTCCTGCGGGGTCACGTTCTCGTACATGGCGCCGGTCGGGTCGACGCCGACCAGGGGGCCCTGGCAGCACAGGCGCATGCAGCCGACGCCGCGCACCTCGACCTTGTCACCGAGCCCCGCGTCCTTGACCGCCTTCTCGAGCCCCTCCTTGACCGCCTCGGAATTCGAGGACATGCAGCCCGCCGCCATGCAGCAGCGGATCACCGTCTTCTTGTGGGAGGCGCGCTCCTTTTCCGCGATCTCGTTGAGGTCGTCGATAATCATGGATGAATCCATCCTTTCACGTGGGCCACGGCCAGCTCCGGGGTCTGCTTCGGCGTGGGCACGCCGTCATAGACGACCGCCGGCGCGATGCCGCAGGCGCCGATGCAGCGCGCGGTGAGGAGCGACAGCTGCTTGTCGACCGTGGTCTCCCCGGCCTTGATCTTGGCTTCGGCCTCGACCGCCGCGAGCACCCGGTCGGCGCCGCGCACGTAGCAGGCGGTGCCGAGGCAGACGACGCAGGTGTGCGCGCCCTGCGGCTTCAGCTTGAAGAAGTGGTAG
>Ga0335078_10002119_pt1 | contig 30097 bp, 23 predicted proteins | sample Lox_Sample_32_FD_206711 | JGI IMG/M metagenome (GOLD analysis project Ga0335078, IMG submission 206711) | Soil microbial communities from Loxahatchee National Wildlife Refuge, Florida, United States - Lox_Sample_3.2 | ecosystem: Environmental > Terrestrial > Soil > Wetlands | place: USA...
CCGTGGAGGACGACATGCGCCGGAACCTGAAGTTCATTCGGGACGTGATCGCGGCCCGCAATGCTGCAGCTTGATGTTGCTTCAGTGCAGCGCACTCCGAATCGCCAGATTCAAGCCCACCATCAGAACGGCCGACGCAGGGATTACCATCAGGGCCTTCTTGAGTCTGAGCGGATCGCCCCCGGCGATGGCGCCGATGATACGGGAGCTAACGGCCAGTCCTGCCCATCCGCACGTGATGACGACGCCAATGGCGGTACCGGTCATTCGTGGGAAGGCATCACCTACGATGGCTAACGTGGTTGGAAAGACTGGCGCCATGGATATCCCAGCGAGAAAGACCAGCGCAGATGCGGCCCTGGGTTGCTTGGTTCGAAGCATCAGGAAGGTTGTGACCGCCATGGCAATAGACGCAAACAGCGTGACCGTCACAGCAGGTACCCGGATAAGGATGGGAGAGACGCCGACACGGCCTATCAACAGGCCGAGCGCGAATCCCAGCGAAAGAATATTGAGTGCGCGCGATTCGGGAATGCCCTGCGCGATGAGGTGGCGGGGCAACCAGTTCCAAATACCCACCTCGCAACCGACGTAGAGAAAGAGGAAGAGCCCGGGCAAGAAGAGGAGTGAACGCGCGAGCACAGGGGCCGCATCCGCGAACACGAACCTTCCCGCGCCGGTGGGGGCAGGCATTTTGGTGAGAGCCTGTATCGCAAGCGTGACTACTGTGAGGGAAGCAATCGTGTAACAGAGCCGGCCCCAGTTCCGCCGAAAAAGGTTGGCAGCGATAAACGGCGTAGCCAGCCCGCCGAGCCCGAAAAAGAGGTTTACCAGGTTCAGCGCAACAGCGCGACGGGCCTGGCCTACGTCACTGACCAGAGCATTCGCACCGGTCACAACGATGCCGCCACCCACTCCCAGCAGAAACAGCAGAACAATTATGGTGCGGAAGCCCGGCGAACGCGGCAGGGCGAAGAGCGCAATAGAGATGAAGGCGAGGCCAAGGACGAGGCCAAATTTCTTGCCTTCGTTGTCAAGCAGCGGGCCGACGCCGAGCGAGGCGATGATGAGCCCTAGCGCCTGGGCAAAGGCAATGGTCCCGTTGCGGCTGGGTGACAGGTGGAAGCGATCAGACAGGTCGGGCAGGATGGTGCCCAACATGGCGGCGATCATTCCATAGATGAAGATGGCGACAATGGCGGCGAAAATCAGCACTCTGGTAGACTCCTTCTAAACAACCCGATTGACCCCCCGGGATCGCAGAGCCATGTCTTCCGCTAAACCCACCAGGCTGCGCCAGGCTGCTCGCGGATCACAATGCTGTTAAGGAACGTCGCGGCCTTCGTCAGGCCCTCTTCCGGCGAGAGCAAGCTGTCTTCGTGCTCGATGGAAAGAACGAAATCGTAGCCAAACATACGCAGGGTGGAGATAAACTCGGTCCACCACTCGGCCCCGTGGCCATAGCCGCAGGTGCGGAAGATCCAGCTGCGGTTCCGCTCTTCGGTGTACGGTTTTGTATCGAGCACGCCGGTACGCGTCAGGTTGATGGCATATAGCTGCGTGTCCTTTGCGTGGACATGGAAGATGGCGCCTTCGAGTACACGGACGGCGGCGATAGGGTCAATGTTCTGCCAAAAGAGATGGCTTGGATCGAAGTTGCAACCGACAACAGGGCCGGCGATTGAGCGCAGCCGGAGCAGCGTCTCGGGACTATAAACTACAAACCCGGGATGCATCTCGACAGCGATCTTCACTCCGTGATCCGCGGCGAACTTCGCATGCTCGGTCCAATAGGGTGCAACCACATCGTTCCACTGCCAATCAAGCAGCTTGAGGTATTCGGCGGGCCATGGACACGTAACCCAGTTGGGACAGGTGGCCTGGGGAGAATCCCCTGGACATCCTGAGAAATCGACAACCACCGGGACCCCGAGCTTTTCAGCGAGTCGAATGGTCTTGCGGCTAACCTCCCGGTCGTGTTCCGCTCGGGCCTTCTCTGGATGTAACGAATTGCCGTGGCAACTCAAGGCGCTAATGCTCGCGCCGTAATCTCTCAGAACCCTCTGAAACTCGATGAGCGCAGAGGCATCTTCGAGCATGGAGAGTTTGCAATGCGCATCGCCAGGATAGTTGCCCGTGCCGAGTTCTACGGTATCGATATGAAGTACCTTGAGTTTGTCTAAAACGGCGGCCAGCGGGAGCTGCGAAAGCAGGGGTGTAAAAATTCCAGTGCGCATAATACTGTTCTATCTCCTGGGATCGATCCGGCAGTTGCGATAACAAAAGTGTAATTTGAAACGATTCAATACGCCGGAAGCGGCATGCTAAGCGCTCGGTTTGCATCTGTCAAGATTCTCTTCTTAACATAACAGTCTCAGCTACCGAGCTGCGACACCAGCTTCTACGATGGTCAGAACTTGGTCCGCTTTAATGTTGGTCAGCGTCTGTTTTACGCCGGTCGGCCACGCCAGCTCGATCTTGTCGACGACCTTGGCTGCCCCTAGCCCAAAGTGAACCCGCTTGTCGCTCGAGGAGTTGTATCCGACTGCGGTCGTAGCGTGGTTGAACTGGACGCCCCCACTGGTCGTGATCTTGATTCTCGTCCCCAGGCCGTCCCGGTTGTCTTTCACACCGATCAGCTTGATGATGATCCAATGGTTGTTGTTCTTCGTTCGATTGAGGAAGAGCTGCGGGTGGCTGTTCAGCGAGGTAACAACGACGTCGATCTTTCCGTCATTGTTAAAGTCTCCGAAGGCCGCACCGCGGTGGGCGGATGGGACACTAAAGCTCCTACCAGCTTGCCAGCTAACGTCCGTGAAAGTGAATTTTCCCGTATTCCGAAACAAGCTGGGCGGGAGAAGGAACGGCCGATGAGAGATTTCCATCGAGTTGTCCAAAATCTCCGCGTTGGCAGTGAAGAGATCCTTATACCCGTCATTGTCGAAATCGTAAGCGCCGACTCCCCAGGCAGTGAGCCGATTGGTAAGCGCTGTTAGGCCCGAAGGGGTGGTCACATCGTCGAATTCTCCTCCACTGTTCTTGTAGATGGGAAAGGTGTCGGCAAACATCGCACTATGAAAAATGTCATCCCAGCCATCGTTGTTCAAGTCACGAAAATCGGCTCCCATGCCGGCCACGGGCTTACCGTTTTCGTTATAAGCTACTCCGGCGCGCATGGCGTTTTCCGAGAAGGTGCCGTCGCCGTTATTGTGGAGAAGGAAGTTTCGCACACTGTCATTGGAGACGAAGACGTCGGTGAAGCCGTCGTTGTCGTAATCTCCGAAGGCTAGAGCCATGCCTTTTCCCACGAATCTGTCGATACGCGACTGCTCGGAGACATCCGTGAACGTACCGTCTCCATTGTTGCGATAGAGGAAGTTCGGCGTACCCTCAAAAACGTCGGGAGCGCAATAGGTGGGGACGCCCTGCACCACGCAAGGCGGGGCGGTCGCGATGTTGTAATGCAGATAATTCACCACGAACAGGTCGAGGTGCCCGTCATTGTCGTAATCGAACCATCCGGCAGTCTGAGCCCAGGTCTTCCCGAGCTTCGGATGAATGCCCTCAATGTGCGCCTTGGCCGTCACATCTGTAAAGGTTCCGTCCCCGTTGTTATGGAATAGCTGGTTTTGATTAACGCCGCAGACATAAAGGTCGACGAATCCATCGTTATCGTAATCTCCGGCGGCAACTCCCATCGAATACCCCATACCCTGGAGGCCGGCTTTCTCCGTGACGTCACTGAATGTGCCGTCGCCATTGTTGCGATAGAGCCGGTTGTAATATCCGGGACCACTTTTCTCCAGCGCAGGAATCGCGGCTCCGTTGGTGAAGAAAATGTCGAGCAATCCATCGTTGTTGTAGTCGAATACGGCGACTCCGCCCATCATGGTCTCGATCGAGTAACGCTTCGGACTGATGCTGTTTTTCAGCACGAAATCGATGCCGGAGTGCTCGATGACATCTTCGAATTCAATGGGAGGAGTCTTCCCCGGGACCGGGCCAGCGTTCGCCCCCGTTTCCATCTTGGTTTTCTGTATGGGATCAAAATGCTGGTCGGTTGTCGGCGACTGGGAAAGGCTTGTTTGAATCGTGATGGCAGAAATCAGCAAGAGCGTGCCGATCCGTACGAGGCGATGAAATGCGGTCTTGAACTTACTTGGCATCGGGCGGTTAGCGATGAGGAGTGACCTTCTCCTCCGGCTCTTCGACCCTCAGAATTTGGTCGGCGGCGACCTGATCGAGATTCTGAACAACGCCGCTGGGCCAGCGTATCTCCACGTTCTTTAGCAGACGGTCGTTGCCCAGCCCAAAGTGCACACGCTTGTCGCTGGAGGACATAAATCCCACACTCGTGGTGGCGTGGTTATAAAGCGTTCGGCCCGAAGCAGTGGTGATCTTGATTCTCGTCCCGATTCCATCCCGATTGCTGCGATGCCCGCGAAGATCGACCATGATCCAGTGGTTCGAGTTCAAAGCGTTATTCATGAGGATGTGAGGTTTCTCACCCAACGATGTGACAACCAAGTCCATAAACCCATCATTGTTGAGGTCGACAAAAGCCGACCCCCGCTGGTACCCCAGGAAGGAAAAGTCAGGCCCCATTTTGTCCGTCGCATCGACGAAGCTTTTGCCTTCGAGGTTTCTCCACATGGTGTCATGCTGTCGCGAAGTGGTCGTTAAGTCATCTACGTCACCGTTTGCGGAGAAAATGTCTTTCCAGCCGTCATTGTCATAATCGATAAACCCCATACTCCATCCCGAAAACGGCCGGCTCAATAATTGAAGATTGGATGACCAGGTAATGTCGTTAAAGAATCCACCCTTATCGTTCTTAAACAAGCCGTAAATTTGCCCCATCAAATCGTTGTAAACGATGTCTACTTCGCCGTCGTTATCGAAATCTTTGGCGTCGCTGCCCATTCCGGAAACTGGTGCGCCATTTTCATTGTAGGCAACTCCCCTGGTCAGACCTTCTTCTTTGAAGGTGCCATTGCCTTGATTGATGAAGAGAAAATTCCTTTCTGTGTCGTTGGCGATGAAGACATCCATCCAGCCATCGCCGTTAAAGTCAGCGATGGAAATACCCATGCCTTTGCCCAGGGCGCTGCCAATTCCCGACGCGTCGGTCACATCCTCAAACTTGCCATGCCCTAAGTTGTGATACAGACGGGACGAGACGCTCTTGTAGATGGTCGGACTGCAGTAGCGTTCTATTCCATCGGCTGCGGCGCAATCCCGGTCGGTCGCGGGACTCCAAGTCGTATAGTTAGTGACGATCAAATCCAGAAGGCCATCGTTGTCGTAGTCGAACCATGCCGCGCCCACGCTCAGCAAGTTCTGCGGCTTTTGCCCCAATCCGGAGCCCTCAGTTACGTCCGTGAAGGTTCCATCCCCATTATTGTGGTAGAGCGTGTTGCGGCCGGCATTACAAACAAAAAGGTCTTCATTACCGTCATTGTCGTAATCGCCCGCGGCGACGCCAAAGCTGAATCCAAGATTCTCCCCGGCCAGCCCCGCTTTCGTGGTGACATCCTCGAACGTGCCATCCCCTCGATTCCTCAGCAAACAACTTCGAAAACCGGGTCCGGTTTTTTTCAGCTCCGGTAATTGAGCGCCGTTGGTAAAAAAAAGATCCATGTTGCTGTCGTTGTCGTAGTCGATTGCGGCTATACCGCCGCACATCGGGGTGGGGAAGTATTTCCGATTTGCGACCCCATTATTCGATCGGTAAACAATGTTCGATTGCCGCGTAACGTCTCTAAACCAACCGATCTCCGGGCTAGCCGAGAACACAGTGGCGACAGGGCCAGATGGGGTGGGAGCAACTAGAACGAGCGCCAACAGGATAGGGATTTCGAATAGCGAAAGTTTGGATAAATGAACCACGTCGATTGCAAGCAGGTATGCGATTATAACTCCGCCGATGGGTTGGTTTGAATCGTTTCATACCGCGCAGCCAAATGTTAAGCTTACGCTTCTCGCATTTGTAAAACCTCTTAGAAGGCAAGGGAGACCAAAATGAAGATTCCCGTTCCATCTTCTTCCGACATCGGCATTCGATTTTCGAAATTCCTCGGCTTAGCGACTCTGATTGTCCTGGCCGCTCCCGTTATTGCGACACACGTGTCCGCATCAACTGGCACTCGAAGGCAAGGAACGCAAGCGCCAGCGCAAACGGCGGCGGGCGCCAAAGCGAAACCGGAAGAGACGGAAGTGTGGCAACCGGTACCCAAAGTGGTGACACCGGGCGCCACCGACGCGGCTCCTCCCTCCGATGCAATTGTGCTTTTCGACGGTAAGAGCCTCGACGAATGGGTATCGACTCGCGACAAGTCGCCGGCGCAATGGGTGGTCGCCGATGGCGTATTGACAGTGAACAAGCCGACCGGAAACATTGAAACCAAACGCACGTTCAAGAACTACCAGCTCCACATCGAGTGGAAGATTCCCAAGAACATTACCGGAAGCGGTCAGGCGCGCGGCAACAGCGGCGTGTTTCTGGCCTCCACCGGCCCCGGCGACGCCGGATATGAGCTGCAGGTTCTCGATTCGTACAACAACCCGACGTACGTCAACGGCCAGGCCGGGAGCATCTACAAGCAAGCCATACCGTTGGTGAACTCGAATCGCAAGCCCGGAGAGTGGCAGACCTACGATGTGGTGTGGACCGCGCCAACGTTCAATGCGGACGACTCGTTGAAGACTCCGGCCTATGTGATAGTCCTCTTTAACGGCGTGCTGGTGCAGAACCACTTTGAGTTGAAGGGCGAGACGTTGTACATCGGCCAACCGTCCTACAAGAAGTACGACTCCGCACCGATCAAGCTCCAGGCACACGGCGACCACAGCGAGCCGATCAGCTTCCGGAATATCTGGGTCAGGGAACTCGATTAGTCCTGGTATGGCACGATGCGCGGCAGAAGCCAGTAAAATTCCGCGAGCCCGAAAACTAATCGTGAGACCGTCACCGTCCAGAAGCGCTCTGGCGGGGACAGACGCGTCCCGACTGCGCTTCGAAGAAATAACCGTATACCCACAAGGCTCTGTCCGCTGGCCGAGAGAGTCAGTCGGCCCCGGTCGTTTGATCGCTTAACATTCGCCAAGAGAGCTCGGGAATGGGGACTGCCTCTCTGCCTTGCGGAGAATTTTGGCATTTTGGTCAACCACCCGAGCGGAGGGTCCGTTTCTCCGGTCGCCATTTTGGTCGTCCGGTAGCAAGAATACGGCGTTTTCTCGCTATTTCTATGACAAATGCAGAGACTATCTCTGGAAGAAAGACTGTCTGGCGGAGAGGGGGGGATTCGAACCCCCGATACCCGTTAAGGTATGTCCGCTTTCGAGGCGGATCGTTTCAACCGCTCACGCACCTCTCCGCGCGGGGAAAACTGTCGTTTGTCGATAGTCCTTGGCCGCTGGCTCCTGGCAGCACCGGCCGTATCGAAGGATTCGCGATTCATCGCGCGAATGGCCCGCGACTCGCGACTAGCGACGATTTCTAAAGAACGCTTGCAGTAACTCTGCAGACTTTCCCGCCAGCACGCCTCCGCGGACTTTCATGCGGTGGTTCAGCCTGGGATGGTTCACAACTTCCATCACTGAATGAACCGCTCCCGCTTTGGGGTCGTCGGCGCCATACACCAGGCGCTTGATCCGCGCATGCACCAGCGCGCCCGCGCACATGGCGCACGGCTCAATTGTAACAAAGAGATCGCATTCTCCCAGGCGATGGTTACCGACGTTTGCGCAGGCCTCCCGGAGGGCGACTATCTCGGCGTGGGCTGTGGGGTCGGAGTCGGTAAGATTGCGGTTCCAGCCTTGCCCGATGCTCTTGCCGTTCATCACGACCACAGCTCCCACAGGCACTTCGCCGGCTTCTAAAGCCCGCTGGGCAGCGCGGAGAGCCTTTTCCATCCAGAGTTCGTCAGCGGTGGGAGCGTCTGGCATACCTATGGGCATTTTAGCTGGGAACGGCGTCGGCAGTTTTGGCTCGGCGCGCGAGAGCGCCGACCTATACTCGGCGATCCGGGGGCGGTAATGGTATGCTAACTGCGTTATGGGATTGCCCAACCTGCTGCGCAAAGTGTTCATGGTAGACCTGCTCAAGGGTCTGAGTGTCACGTTTCGTTACCAGGATCCGAAGGAGATTTACACCGAGCAATATCCGCTACAGCGGCCGCAAGTGGCCGAGCGCTACCGCGGCGCGCCGCGCCTGAACGTCAACCCTGACACCAATGAGACCATGTGCATTGCCTGCGATCTGTGCGCGCTGGCCTGCCCGGAACATCTGATCGTGGTCTCGAGCGAGCGCAACGAGAAAACACGCCGCAAAGAACTTACCACTTTTACTTACGACCTGAGCCGCTGCATGTTCTGCGGCCTGTGCGAGGACGCGTGTCCGACTGACGCGCTGGAACTGACTCAGGATTTCGAACTCGCCAGCTACACGCGCGAGGGCGCGATCTGGAATCGCGAGATGCTCGAAAAAGGCCCGCAGCCGACGCAGTATCGAAAATAAGCTATTAGCCCTTGGACTTAGCTCTTAACCAAAACCCCATCTATCTTTTTTCTTCTAAGCTGAGCTAAGAGCCAAAAGCTCAGAGCTGAATTCGGGGCTGTTGCTGTGTCATGCAGTGCATGGCTCCGAAACCCCAGATCAGGTCTCCCGAGTAAATTCCGATGACTTCGCGGTCGGGGAAGAGGTCGGCGAGAGTGTCGAGCGCGATGCGGTCGTTGGGATCATTGAAGACCGGAGCCAGGATGAGCCCGTTTGCTATATAGAAATTGCCGTAGCTGGCGGGCAAACGGCGTCCTTCGAAAAAGATTGGGGCCGGCATCGGAAGCTCCACGATGGCGAGCGGCTTTCCGTCCTGGTCGGTGGCCGCACGCAGGCGGCGGATATTTTCCCGCAGCGGTTCGTAGTTCAGGTCCTTGGGATCGGACTCGACCACCGTCACCACCGTATCCGGAGCCACGAAGCGGGTGATGTCATCGACGTGACCGTGGGTATCGTCGCCGGCGATGCCCGAGCCCAGCCAAATCACGTTTTTGACCCCTAGATACTCGGCGAAGACTTTTTCGTAGTCTGCGCGTTTCATGGCTGGGTTGCGCTGCTGAATCTTGCTCAGCAGGCATTCCTCGGTGGTCAGCAGAGTTCCCGCGCCATTGACATCGATGGATCCGCCTTCGAGGACCATGCGATGTTTTCCGAAGGTGGCGGGAATCTCGGGCGAATTGGCGGTCTTGGCCATGAAAGTCCCAACCTTTTCGTCGTGCTTCCAGTTGGAATATTTGGCCCAGGCGTTGAAGCGCCATTTGATGGCGGCAAGGTCGCGGGCGAGCCCGCCCGCGCTACACTCCACGAATGTGCAGCCCGAATCGCGGGTCCAGACGCGATCGGTGGAAAAACGGTGGAAGTGGACATTGTCGCCCAGCGCATTAGCGCGCTCAAGAATTTTGCGGGCGCGCTTTTCGGCGGCTGAGTCATTAACGAGCAGCTCGACGCGTTCGCGACGAGCCAGGTGACGAACGATCTCAGCGTAAACCCAGGGGATCGGCTCGAATTTTCCCGGCCAGTCGTCTTTGTAATGGGGCCAAGCCAGCCAGGTAGCCGCATGAGGGTCCCACTCGGCGGGCATGCGGAAGGTAGGGTGCCGAGGTTTTTCAGACACGCCAGTTTTTTTTGCCACGGTGCACTTCATCCGTCGATCATTCGGTTGGTAATCGGCGCGTAGCTGTCGATACGACGATCACGTAAGAATGGCCAATTGCGGCGCACATCTTCCAGGGCTCGCAAATCTACTTCACCGATCAGGATTTCCTCTTTGTCGTGGGAGGCTTCAGCGATGACGCGGCCGAAGGGATCGCACAAGAACGATCCACCCCAAAATTCCAATCCTGCTCCGGCGGCAGAGTTGCCCCGAATGTTTCCGTTTTCAAAGCCGACCCGGTTGACGACCGCAACGTATACGCCGTTGGCGATAGCGTGGGCGCGCTGGATGGTGCGCCAGGCATCGTGCTGGGCCACGCCGAACTCCGCTTTCTCCGCGGGATGCCAGCCAATCGCGGTCGGGTAAAACAGAACGTGCGCTCCCTGCAGAGCGGTGATGCGCGCTCCCTCCGGATACCACTGGTCCCAGCAGACGAGTGTGCCCAGGCGGCCAACTCCGGTGTCGAAAGCGCGGAATCCTAAGTCCCCCGGCGTGAAATAAAACTTCTCATAATAAAGAGGATCGTCCGGAATGTGCATTTTGCGATAGAGGCCGCGCAGTGTGCCGTCAGTATCGAAGATGGCCGCGGTGTTGTGGTACACGCCGGGAGCCCGTTTCTCGAAGAGGGAAGCGATGAGCACGATGTGGAGTTGTTTTGCCGTCTCCGACAGCCGGGATGACGCCGGGCCGGGAATCGGTTCGGCCAGATCGAACAAGGCCGCGTCTTCCCGCTGGCAGAAATACTGCGTCTGAAAGAGCTCCGGCAAGCAGACCACCTGCGCCCCTTTCGCGGCAGCCTGCTGCACGCGCTCGATGGCGCGCTGCAGGTTCTGGTCGGGGTCGGGCGTGGCGGACATCTGAACAAGTCCCACGCGAAATTTCTCGGGCGGCAAAGGCAATCCTCCGTTGCGAGAAAATAGGATATCAGTTCCCGGCGCCTGGTTTTCAGTTCTCACAGAGTGTGCGCTCTAGTAGAGTATAAGTTCGGGAAAATGTGGAGATAGGCATGAAGCAAAACAATCATGACGGCACCGGTATCGATCGCAAGCTGCACAATCCGGTGGAAGACCGGCTGATTCCGTTGGAGTCTTTGGATCTGAACCGGGTCCACTCCATCGACGACCTGGTGCGCGCCATGGCCAAAACGGCATTCACCGGGCGGCAACTGGGCGAGGCCGCAGATGTGCTCGAGGCCATGGCTCGGGATGAAGAATGCTTCGTGGTCATGACCCTGGCCGGCGCCATGACGGTTGCCAAACAGAGCCTGATCATCGCCGAGCTGATTGACCGTGGAATCGTGAACGCCATCGTTTCGACCGGAGCCCTCATGGCTCACGGTCTGGTTGAAGCTACAGGACACGCCCACTTTCGCTACAACCCCGAGGTCCCGGACACGGAACTTTATGAGCAAGGATACAACCGGGTCTATGACACGCTGGAACCGGAGCAAAACCTGGATGATGTCGAAGAAGTCATGTCGCGCATCCTGGAGGGCTGGGACCACAACGATGTCGTCTGCTCTTACAAGCTGAATCACGCGATTGGGGAGCATCTGGCCAAGCGGTCGAAAGATCAGCGGGGCATTCTGAAATCGGCTTATGAACAGGGCGTGCCGGTTTTTGTGCCGGCATTCACCGATTCGGAGCTGGGATTAGACGTGGCATTGAACAACCGGCTGCGCGAGTCCACCGGCCGCCACAAGCTGCGTTTCGACCCGTTCGAGGACCTGGAGCATTTCGCGGCGACTCTGTTACGGCAGAAAAAATTGGGGATATTCACCATCGGCGGCGGAGTCCCGCGTAACTGGTCACAGCAATTTGGGCCATTCATCGAGCTGCGGCACCGGCGTCTGGGGGAAAATGTTCCGCTGAAGCGCTACCACTACGGAGTGCGCATCTGCCCCGAGCCCGTGTACTGGGGCGGCTTGTCGGGCAGCCCATACAGCGAGGCCATTTCGTGGGGAAAATTTGTGCCCCCGGCGGAGGGTGGGCAGTTCGGCGAAGTATTCGTCGACGCCACGATAGGCTTGCCCATCATTGTCGCAGCGGTACTGGAGCGGCTGGCCAAAGACAAACGTAATTCAGCCGGCAAGAAGAAAGAGAAGGCCAGTACACGCAAGTGAAGACCGGCCCGCACGGGCGGGATGCCCGCGCCTGCGTTCTCTTCAGTCGAAAATTAGCACCGCCGACGCAATCACCGTGGTCCACAGTCCACGTTTATCCCCTACCGCTGACTGCGTGATGTTTGCGGTGCGCACGATCTTATTGGAAATCCGGTAAATTTCCTTTTTCTCGTCCCAGGAGCGATCGGGATCGAACTCGACGTTCAGAGTCGTAGCCAGCATCTCGGCAGCGAGTTCCTCGGCATATTCTCCGGCGGCATTATCGGTCTCTCCAAAAGAATGGTGCTCGCTGAGATAGCCGTAAGTGTTACGGTCAGCTGGAATCGCCACGCCAATGCTTGAGGCCAGCAAGCGGTGCGGCTCCCGAGTGGAGTTCTCCGCGACCACCGCAAAAACGACTTCACCGGGGCTCAAGTATTTCAAGCCCTGCGAGCGCGGAACCAGCTTGCATTGCGGAGGGAAAATGGAGGAGACACGCACTAGATTCTGGGCGGCGATGCCCGCGTCACGCAGGGCCAGTTCGAAGGATGTAAGTCGCTCGCGATGCTTTCCGACCCCCTTGGTAAAAAAGATCCGCTTGGGGACCATGTCTTTGCCCAATTTTTCCCTCCGTTTTTGTGTGATTGAGGGTCAAATCTAACACAGCAAATTGTAAAGAGAAGATGAAAATCGAGTCTCCGGGCAAAAAATTTGGCGGAAAAGCCTAAGCCGGCTCTTCCGCCTTTCTGAGATAAAACTATGCTCTATTTGGCCGCGCTCACAGAGGTGACCTCGATGGTGTCGCCTTCGGCTTCACCCTTCACCTTGGCTTGCTGGCCGGCGAGCTTATCGAGGGCGTCGGTGCTGGCTTTATCTTTAGTATCCAAAGTGTAAACCTTGTCGCCGACGACCAGCGCGTACTTGGAGCCCTTCTGAACGCAGGCGCGAAGGCAAGATACGGGGTCGCCCGCCATCATGTGTTGGGCACCGCACATTGCGTCGCTCACCGTGCCGGTGAAGGTCTGCGCCTTGGCGGCAAAGGCCAATGCGGCAGCCAGCAGCGTGGCCAGGGAAATCGCGCCCAGCCATATGGAGCGCTTGAGCCAACCGGATCTCATGAGTTCCTTTCTCCTTAATAGTAATTAATATGGCAGCCCTGCCATCAGCCTATCAAAGTTCAAAGCGGCCGTTGTTAACGTATGGATCAGGTCACGAGTTGGGGTCGAAGCGCACTGTTACGTCCACCGTCTTGTCGTGCGGGTCGACGGATTCATGCACGCTGACCTGCCAGTCCCCGATCTCCTTGTAGGCCTGTTGCACGAATCGCGCCACGTAGCTGGAGTCGTAGATGTCTCCGCTGCGCAGAGTCCAATCGTTTTGCAACCGCGCGGTGGTTCGCGAGTCCAAGCCGCGAATTTCCACCTCGCCCATCTTGTAAACGTCCCCTTCCACAATAGCAATGGCGTATGCAACCGTAGACTGCGTATCGTTCATTTGTTGTTCTGCCTGAACGCTGGCACCCATGTATCCGCGCGTACCGTAGAGCCGGCGGATTGCCTGCACGCCTTTTTCAAGTTCGACCGCGTTGGCCACCGCGCCGGGCTTAAGGTGAATAGTTGGAAGTAGCGCCTCTGCGGGAAAGGCCTTATTGCCGGAAATCTTGATGATGTCCAGCTTATATTGGCGTCCGGGATCGACCGGGAAGGTAACGTCGACCAGCGTTTCATGGCCGTCGGTCTGAACGACCTTGGGCTCGGGATCGCCGAGCACAGCCTTTAAATAGCCATGTTCCTGGTAGATCGGCAAAAAGGTTTTGTCCTCCATGGTGCGGATCGTTGGGCGAATATATTCCTGGCCCGGCAGCCTCTTGGCTGCCGCCGTGAGTGCCGGCAATTCGCCCGGACCGGCTCCAGTGAACTCGACATTCCGGACAGTGATGCTGGGGCCGCTGACCGAAAAGACGAACGCTTCCGTCGAACTGTCATTCTGGCCGGGGCGGAGATAGTCGACTTCCCCGGGGACATTCTTCTGGATGAGCAAGACCTGCAGAGCCTCGGAGACCTCGCCTGCCATTTCTCCGTTAGTGGGAAGCTCGCCATGGAACAGGGGTACGGCGGCCTGGAGCTTATCGAGGAGTTCACGGTCGCTGAACCAGACCACATTTTCGAAGTGAACGGGGAAGAATCTTTCGGCATCTTTGAGTTGCAGTTCTACCTTAGTGCCCTCCGGATCGAACTGCGACGTATAGGAGACGGCGGTAAATGCACCACTCTCACCCAGCACGCGAACCACGTTCTTCAGATCATCGTCGTTGACGGGATGGCCGAACTGCAACCCGGCGGCTCGCATAAGGTCTTCTGACTTGTAGCGGGTCGTCCCGCTTGCTTTGAAGGAGATCAGCTTAAAGGCGGAAGGAGGAAGATTCTTAGCGCTAGGCTTACGCGTCTGGGCAAACCCGAGGGCGGTGGAAAAACAAAGAACGATGGCTGAGATTCTACGTAACTTCACACAGCAACATTTTAACGCAGACAGGAACGAAGATGTTTAATGACTCGTCACTGCTTGGCAGCCATCGGGTCAACCTGCTTCAGCTTTACGGTGATGTCGATAAAGGCCAGCGCGGCCCGGCTGAGCGCTTTGTCCTTGCGGAAGACCAGCGCCAAGTCACGGCGGATGGTCACGTCAGAGATCGAAATCGCTACCAGGGCATTGGCGCGGACGTCTTCGAGAGCGTGGGAGTGGGCGATGAATCCGATCCCGGCGTCGGCCGCTACAAAGCGCTTCAACAGCTCGCTGGAATCGAGTTCCATGGTGTAGCGCGGCTTGAGCTTGCGCTCGTAGAACAAATTTTCGAGGGCATCCCGGGTATGGCCGGCTTTGGGCACAATCAGGGGAAACGCGGCCGCCTGCGCGATGGTCGCTGACTTCACCTTTGCCAGAGGATGTTTAGGAGGGACGATGATAGCCAGCTCGTCCCGGTGAATCAGAATTACCGTGAGGCGGGGATCGCTCACTGGCAGCGAGACGATGCCGAAATCCACGGAGTTATCGATCACCGACTCCAGGATCTTGGCATAGTCGGAACGGTTGATACCGACGCTGACGTCGGGATATTGCTTGTTGAACTCAGCGAATACTTCGGGCAGGATGTGGAGGCAGGTGCCCTCATTGGCTCCGACTACAATCTCTCCACGCGGCACGCGCTCAGTTTCCGCGATGGCCACCAACATAGCCTTCCGAGATTCCAAGAGATCCTCTGCGAACCGCAGGAAGAGCTTTCCTGCAGCGGTCACCGAGACTCGTCCGCCGGAACGATCCAGCAGTCTGGCTCCGACCTCTTCCTCGAGCGAGCGGATTTGCGACGAGATGGCGGGTTGGGTGCGAAAACGCTTGTCTGCAGCCCGCGAAAAAGAGCTCAGGCGCGCTACTTCGATGAAGGTGGCGAGCTGATCAAAGTCCATGAAGCACTTGGCGACTGGCAGTCAGTGCGCAGGGCAGCAAAGACTGCTCGTTTCAGGAATGTCGCGAGTACACGGCACAGCTCTCATCCATTGGAGCTGCGAGGAATTGTAGCAGGCAGGCCGCCGAAATATTCTGCGTTGACTTAGCTCAGCATGCCAGGGTAGCCGGGCTGGCTGGTCACGGGATGGTCCTTGGTCAGCTTGTCATTGTCCATAGGGCCAACCGATTCGCATTCCGTGGCCTCCAGGAAGGCATGGGTCATGGCATTCAGGCTGGCGTGCGATCTCTCCAGCGCGCGCAAGAGATACTTTTGGGCCACCGCGCGGTCGGCGGGATGCACGAGCTTCCACCAGCGCTGCATGGACTGCTGAATCTGTGCCTCGGTCTTCTCGCCTTCCACTGCAGCATCGATCAGCCGGTATACCTTACTCTTGATGGCCTGATAGGAGACGGAAATTTCCTGAGACATTTGGACCCCTTGTAGCCAATCTTGGGAGCAATAGGTTGACCAAAGTGAGTTCGCTGAATCTTCTGCATTTGCACAGCCCTTAATTCAAGTTATGGGAGAATTTCATCTGGTGATATGGATTTACATAGGTCGGTCCCTGGCATGCAGGCAGGAAGGATCGCGCACGCGACCGACGGTCAGGTTTCTACCCGACTCCTGACGCGCTCCGTGAGCAAGTAAACTACGCTCTTATTCCTGCTTGATGAGTTTTTCAATGGCCGAGGTCACCTCAGCCGAATCGGGAGTGACCGCGGGTTCGAAGCGCTGGACCACGTTGCCTTTGCGATCCACTAGAAACTTGGTGAAGTTCCATTTGATTTCGCCCGCGATAGGAGCGGAAGTCTGGGTAGTCAGATACTGGTAAAGAGGAGTTTCATCCTCGCCCTTTACTGAAACCTTGGCATACATGGGAAAGGTAACGTTGTACTTACGGGTGCAGAAGGTCTTGATCTCCGCGTTGGTGCCGGGCTCCTGGGCGCCGAAATTGTTGGCAGGGAAGCCGATTATCACGAATCCCTGGCTCTTGTATTTCTCGTAGATGGCCTCGAGCGCGCTGTACTGGGGAGTGTACCCACACTGGCTCGCGACGTTGACGACGAGGACAACCTTTCCCCTCAGGGCAGCAAGAGGCGCGGGCTGGCCGTCGATCGAAGGCAAGGCAAAGTCATAAATATTGGAAGCGGCAAAAGCAGTTCCGGCCATCAGGATCACCAAGCCTAAGAGATTGCGAAGCACACCACGACGCGTGCCAATCATGACCTTCTCCTTGGGGCTGCTGGGAAGACGGCGAAAGTGCAGACAGCATATCGAACGGCCAGCGGCTGGTCAAATCGCTGCGATACTTCTTCGTGGCCTTCGCGGTATCTTCGGCTCAAAACCACAGACCGCCGGGTTCGCAAAGAGAGAAGAGAGAAGAGAAGGGTGGAAGAACGCACAGGCAACCCAGACCGAGTGCCGGGCCTCGGATTCGCTGTCCGAATCCGGACAGTTGCTTCCCATGAGCGAACAGAACAGGTTGTCTCACGCTATGATGTCTATAGCGTAACCCTATTAATTGCTACGCATTACAACCACGTTAGCAGTGGCCGGGGGCGTGCCATTCTAATCCGCAAATGGATATAGCTCGTCCAGACATGGCTCGTCAGAAACGCCGTCGCCGGATCCTTTATGGAGCGGTCGGAGTGGCTTTGCTTGCCCTGGTGACCATGGGTCTTTCCCGCCTAAAGCCGGCAGCACCCACGGTCGAGCGCTCTACGGTCTGGGTGGACACGGTGAAGCGAGGCTCCATTCTGCGGCAAGTACGGGGGCTGGGTACGCTGGTTCCCATGGAAGGCTCGATCCAATTTCTGCCAGCGATCACCGAGGGGCGGGTGGAGAAGATTCTGGAGCTTCCGGGGGCCAAGGTCAAACCGGACACTATCCTGCTGGAGATGAGCAATCCGCAGTTAAGCCAGGAAGCGCTCGATGCCAGTTGGAAGTTGAAAGCTGCCGAAGCCGACTACGAGAACCTCAAAGTTGCGTTAGCCAGCCAGGTTCTGGCGCAGAAATCCCTGTCAGCGCAAGCCCAGTCGGAATACAGCCAGGCCAAGATGCAGGCCGATATCGACACCCAACTGGCCAAGTTGGGAGTCATCTCGCAGCTCAGCCAGAAGGTTTCCAGCCAGAAGGCGGACGAACTTTCCACCCGCAACGATATCGAAAAACAGCGGCTCACTAATAGCAACGAAGTGCTGATCGCCCAACTTCAGGCCAAGCAGGCGGAGGTTGAAGAGTTTCGGGCTTTGGCCAAGTTGAAGCAGGATCAAGTCGATCGGCTGCGGGTTCGCGCTGGCATTGAGGGCGTACTGCAGGAGCAAACTCTCAAAATTGGACAGTTTGTCACTCCCGGTACGGTGCTGGCCAAGGTGGTGCAGCCGCAACGGCTCAAGGCCGAGCTAAAGATTGCCGAGACCCAGGCCAAAGACATCCAGCTGGAGCAGCCGGCTTCCGTCGATACACATAATGGAGTTATTGCTGGTCACGTTGTGCGTATTGATCCGTCTGTTGTGAATGGGACGGTAACCGTGGATGTGGCCCTTGACGGGGCTCTGCCGCAAGGTGCCCGGCCCGATCTCAGCGTCGATGGAACCATCGACCTGGAAAAAATGGACAACGTTCTTTACGTGGGACGTCCGGCTTTTGGCCAGGAGCAGAGCACGGTGGGCATGTTCAAGCTGGAGGCGGATGGCAATAATGCGCTGCGCACGCAGGTCCGGCTCGGCCGCAGCTCTGTCAATACCGTGGAAATTCTGCAGGGGCTGAAAGAAGGCGACCAGGTCATACTTTCCGACATGTCACGCTGGGATAACTTCGATCGCATTCGGCTGGAATAGCCTCTGTGCCCTGGGTAGGGGACTGCGGGGAACATCAGGATTTCGAGAAAGGATACGCGATGGCCGATACGGGCTTAATGATCAGCATGGAGAACATCACCAAAGTCTTCTACACCGACGAAGTCGAAACCCATGCGCTCTCCGGGATTCATATGGAGATTCGCAAAGGCGAGTACGTTTCCATCGCTGGGCCGTCGGGATCAGGCAAGTCAACCCTGCTGGCGCTGATCGGGTTGCTCGATTCTCCCAGTGACGGAACTTACATCCTGAACGAGCAGCCGGTCGCCAATCTGAATATCAGCGAGCGCTCCCGCATTCGCAATCGCGAGATTGGATTCATCTTCCAGAGTTTCAATTTGATCGGCGATCTGAGCGTGTATGAAAACGTTGAACTGCCGCTAACCTACCGCGGCATGGCTTCGGCCGAGCGGAAGCAGCGCGTGCAGACGGCGCTCGAACGCGTGGGCATGAGCCATCGCACCAAGCACTATCCATCGCAACTCTCCGGCGGCCAGCAGCAGCGCGTGGCCGTGGCGCGCGCCCTGGCGGGATCGCCGGCCATTCTGCTGGCGGACGAGCCGACCGGCAACCTGGATTCGCGCAACGCCGAGGCGGTGATGGACCTGCTGCGCGACTTGCACCGTGAAGGGGCCACAATCTGCATGGTCACTCACGATCCTCGGTTTGCACGCCACGCCGACCGGCAAATCCACCTGTTTGACGGACGCGTAGTCGAGGAGAGCGTCGAGGTGAACTGAATGGAAGCGCTGCGGTAGACGCGGCTTGCCTCACGAGTAAGCTGTCCAGGTCCATGCCACGAATCGCGCTGAGGTACGAATAGAGGCCCGAATGACTGGAATTTTCTCTGATCTTCGTTATGCCTGGCGCGGTCTGTGGAAGAGTCCGGCATTCGTGATCGTCTCCATCCTGACTCTGGCGCTGGGAATCGGTGCCAATGTCGCGGTATTCAGCGTGATGAATGCCATCTTGCTGAACCCGAGCGGCATCCCGCATCCTGAGCGCGTGGTCGCGCTGCGCGCGAAATATGCGCTGGCCGATCTTTCTAACATCAGTATTTCCCCGCCCGATTTCGGCGACGCGGTGGCGGGGAAGGATATTTTCACCTCCGCTGCGGTTCTGCAGAGTGCGAACTACAACTACAGTGGCGATGGGACCTCGCCGCAGCGGCTGGTGGGGGCGCAGGTTTCCTGGCAATGGTTTGATGTGTTCTGGGCTAGTCCTTATCTGGGGCGCGTTTTTCGGCCCGAAGAAGACCAACCCAATGCTAGTCATGAAGTCGTCTTGTCTTATCTGACGTGGAAGCGGCGCTTCGGCGGCGATCCTGCAATCGTCGGCAAAGCGCTCCTGTTGAACCAGGAGTCGTACCAGGTGATCGGAGTCATGCGGCCCGACTTCGACTGGCCCAACGGCACCGAGCTTTGGTCACCTATCGCCCTGCCTTCCAGCCGCTATTTCGACCGCAACTACCGCTTCAACGAGAATCTTTTTGCGGTGGCGCGCTTGCGTCCCGGTGTCAGCCTGCAGCAAGCCAACGCCTTCCTGCAGCTTCGCTCCTCGCAGGAGATCGCCGCTGAGGGTCAAAACAGCTACGGCCAGAGCGCCGGCTGGGGCATGTTCTCCATGCCGCTGATTGATTTTGTCGCTGGAAATCTGCGCCAGCCCTTGCTGATCCTGCTGGCCGCGGTGGCTACGGTTCTGCTGATCGCGTGCGCCAATATCGCGGGATTGCTACTGGCCCGGGCGACCGGCAGGCAGCACGAGATTTCCATTCAGATTGCGCTTGGGGCAGGGAATGGGCGCCTGGTTCAACAGGCATTGTTGGAGAGCCTGTTGCTTGGGATGGCGGGAACCGCTCTTGGACTGCTGCTGGGACATTATGTGATTCCCTTGCTGCTGCTGTTCGCGCCGCAAAGCCTGACCAGCAACCTGGTGGTCCACATGGGAGGACCGTTGTTGTTATTCGTGGCCATCGTTGGCATGCTGTGCGTTCTTCTGTGTGGCACAATCCCCGCCTGGCACATGACCCATAGCCGTTGGTTCCAGGTCCTCCAGGAAGGTGGGCGCTCCGGAACTACCGGCACCGTGCGGCAGCGATTACGTTCAGGTCTGGTAGTCGGCGAAATCGCCATGGCTATGCTGTTGCTGGTTGGCGCCGGGTTGCTGGTGCGCAGCCTCGAGCAGGTAGAGCGGCTGGATACCGGCTTTGAGCCGCGCGGCCTGATGTCGGCAGCTTTCGCGCTGGCACCGACAGCTTATAAGACGGACGAGCAGGAGGTGGCATTTCTTCATGCGGCCGAACAGGAGCTGAAGAACATTCCTGGCGTAACCAGCGTGGCACTGGCCGACAATCTACCTTTCTCAAACAACGGTGGCATGTCGTCGTTCAACATCAAGGGCCGAGTGCTACAGCCCAACGATCCCGGGCCGCATGGCAGCGTGCGGTTCATTTCTCCGGATTACTTCTCGACACTTCGTATTCCGCTGCTGCGTGGGCGCATGTTTACCCAGGAAGACCGCGCCAAGACGGAGCAGGTTGCCATCATTGACACGGTTCTGGCTCATCAGTATTGGCCGAATGAGGACCCTCTCGGCCAGCACATCAACTTCAGTTATGACAGTTCATCTCCATGGATGACGATTGTTGGAATCGTGGCTCATGCCAAGAGCTCATCGCTTGAGGCCGACAAGAAAGAAGGCTTCTACTTCCTGCCGCTGGCGCAATCTCCGGTATCCGCAGGGGAAATTGCGGTGCGCACCGATAGCTCACACCCCGAGAATCTGGGAGGTGCGATGCAATCTGCAATCCGTCGCGTCGATCCTAGCGAGCCGCTCTATGACTTGAAGACCATGGAAGAGCGGGTGGACGATTCGCTGATCAGCCGGCGTTTCCTGGTGGTTCTGCTCTCAACTTTCGCCGGACTCGCGCTGTTGCTGGCGGCTCTCGGTTTGTACGGAGTCATCAGCTATTCGGTCCGGCTGCGTACCCGGGAACTGGGGATTCGCACCGCCCTGGGAGCGGAGCGGACAGACATTCTGCGGATGATTTTGTCTCAGGGAGTGCGGCTCGCGGCAATCGGTCTCGGGCTGGGATTGATTGCGACCTTCGTCGCCGGCCGCGCACTGTCTAGTTTGCTGTACAACGTCAGCCTGTTTAATCCGCTCACGCTGTTGCTGACTTCGTCGCTTTTGATTGTCACAGTCCTGCTGGCCAGCTATTTACCGGCGCACTGGGCCACGAAGGTCGAGCCAGTGGTCGCCCTGCGCGATGAATAATTGCGGTCGAGTCTGAGAAAACTCATGGGAACCTTGATGCAGGACATCCGCTACGGTTTGCGTACGCTGCGGAAATCGCCCGGCTTCACGGCAGTGGCCGTGCTCACGCTGGCGCTCGGTATTGGCGCAAACACCGCGATGTTCAGCGTGATCAATGCCGTGCTGCTACGCTCCCTGCCGTTTCCCAATCCCAGCCGCGTGATGTTCGTCTGGAAGACGATGTCGAACGGTTCGCCCAATGCTTTTTCAACCCCGGCCTTTCTGGAGATGCGGCAGCAGGACGATGTGTTGGCGCACATGGGCGCCTTCTCCGGTATCACCTTTAATCTGGCGGGAAAAGAGGTGCCGGAAAGGATCGCGGGCGGCAAGGCGAATTACGACCTGTTTTCCGTACTCGGCGTTCAGCCAGTGTTAGGGCGGACATTCACGGCAGAAGAGGATCGCCCCGGCGCCGGACACTTCGTGATTCTCAGCCATGCGGTGTGGAAGACGCGCTTTGCCTCGCGGACTGACATTCTGGGCACGGCCATCAGCCTCGATGGCGAACCCTATACTATCGTGGGCGTAATGCCGCCACGGTTTTATGTGCTGAATGATCAGGAACTGCTCTGGGTGCCGCTGCAACTGCAATCCGCTGACGCGCAGGCCTCGGCACGTAACGTGCATTGGCTATTTGGCTTCACACGGCTGCCGCCGGGAACCAGCCAGGCACAATTTCAGGCGATTCTTGATGCCACCGCCAAGCGCATGAAGCTGCAGGATCCCAACGGGGAAGCTGCGTTGGGAGCGACGTTGCAGCCGGTAGGCGAGTTTCTGCTAGGCAATGCCAAGCCGGCGCTGCTACTGCTGATGGGAGCGGTGGGGTTTGTGCTGCTCATCGCGTGCTCTAACGTAGCCAATCTTCTGTTGGCTCGCGGCACCGTACGGCGGCGCGAGATTTCCATCCGCACTGCGCTGGGCGCATTGCGCACGCGGGTGATGATGCAGTTGCTCACCGAGAGCTTGCTGCTGGCGGTGATTGGCGGATTGCTGGGCCTGGGCCTGGCCTGGGTTGCTGTCAGAGGGCTGCTTGCCATTCATCCGTCCAGCATTCCCTCAGTCGATACGATCACGATCGATGGCACTGTGCTGGCCTACACCGCCTTGCTCTCCGCGGTGGTAGGAATCCTCTTCGGAGTCACGCCCGCGTTCGATGCCTCCCGGGTGAACGTCAGCGAAGCACTTAAAGAAGGCTCACGCGGCAGCAGCACCGGCTTTGGCAAACACCGGGTCGTCCTGGTGGTGACCGAAACTGCGCTGGCATCAATTCTGCTGATTGGGGCCGGATTGTCGCTGAAGAGCCTATGGCGGGCGGAGAGTGTGAATCCGGGATTCAATCCCGCGGGCGAAATGACCTTCCGTCTCTCCGCTCCGCCGAGATTCTCCAAAGAGCAAATTCCACTCTTCTACCAACAGATACTGGAACGGCTTCGAGTATTGCCCGGTGTGCAATCGGTGGTGTTGGCGCGCAATCTCCCCATGAGTGGGACCGACCCGTCGATGCCGATTGCGATCGAAGGAACCCCACCGCCACCGTCACAGATTCCTGTCGTGACGCGGTTCCGCGCCATCGGGCCTGCCTACTTCAGCGGGTTGCAGATCGCGATGCTGAGCGGGAGGGAGTTCACCCAGTCTGACACCAGCACTGCGCCTCGTGTCGCCATCGTGAGCGAAAGCCTGGCCAAGGTCTACTGGCCGAAGGAAAACGCGCTCGGCCGGCGCCTGAAACCGGAGTTGACCGGAGGCGAATGGTGCACCGTAATAGGCGTCGCCGCCGATGTTCGCCATTGGGCCGCCGACGTCACCGATGTGGAACCCACCGCTTACTATCCCTACACCCAGGTTCCTGCGGCATTTCTGCCGCTGCTCGAAGGCAGTATGAGCTTCGCCGTGCGCAGCAGTAGCAGCGCGGGATTGTTGAGTTCGATTCGTGCCGCTGTCGCCGAGATCGACAAGACCGTGCCGATTTATGCCGTTCAAAGCATGGAGCAGATGGTCTCCGATTCCGGTTCGTTGCGCCGCTTTGATATGTGGCTGATCGGAACGTTCGCCGCCCTGGCATTGGTTTTGGCGGGCGTCGGCATCTATGGCGTCATGGCGTACTCGGTGTCGCAGCGGACGCGAGAGATTGGTATCCGCATCGCCTTGGGTGCGCCGCGGCAGAATGTTTTGCGGTTGATTCTGAGCCAGGGAGCAAAGTTAGCCGTGGCCGGAGTAGCGGTCGGCATCGTAGGAGCGTTTGCCCTGACTCGCCTGATGGAAAGCCTTCTTTTCGGGGTAAGCCCGAGGGATTTCGCAACCTTCTCGTTGGTTCCGGCAATCGTATTGGCTTTGATTCTGGTGGGTTGCTACATCCCGGCAAGGCGCGCCACCCGGCTGGATCCGGTAGTAGCGCTGCGCGAGGAGTGACTGCTCGGTGGCACGAAACTTGCAATTGGTGGTGACCAGATGATTCAGCTGCGTGGTATCGAACGAACCTACAAGACCGGCGCCGGTGTCACCTACGTTCTGCGCCGCATCAACCTGGAGATTCGCGAAGGTGAGTTCATCACGGTGATGGGGCCGTCGGGGTCAGGAAAGTCCACGCTCCTCAGCATTGTGGGCATGCTGGATGACAGTTGGGCCGGCGAATATTACTTCTTGGAAAATGAAGTCCACAAACTCGACCGCAAGAAGCGCTCCGAGCTCAACCGGAAATATATCGGTTTCGTATTTCAGAGCTATCACCTGCTCGACAACCTGACCGTCTACGAAAACCTGGATGTGCCGCTCTCTTATCGCAACATCGGCCGCTCCCAACGCGCCAGCATGGTGGCCGAAGTTCTCGACCGCTTTCAGATCGTGGGTAAGAAGGATTTGTTTCCCAGCCAGCTTTCCGGCGGACAACAACAGCTGGTCGGGGTAGCACGGGCAGTGGTCGGCAATCCAAAATTGATTCTGGCCGACGAACCTACCGGCAACCTGCACTCCAGCCAGGCCAAGGAAATCATGGAGCTGTTCAAGAAGTTGAACGATCAGGGGACCACCATCATTCAAGTCACTCACTCGGAAGTGAATGCCTCTTACGGAAACCGTACGATTCAACTCTTCGATGGCTGGATCACCAGCGATCCGGCGAATCCTCGACCAACCGCCCCGGTGGCCTCAGCGAGCTAGGAATATGGACACTCTATTTCAAGACGTTCGCTTCGGACTGCGTATGCTGCGCAAACACGCGGTCTTTACCTTGATCATTGTCCTTACGTTGGCTTTGGGCATCGGCGCCAACACGGCTCTGTTCTCGGTTGTCGACGCCATTCTGCTCCGGCCACTTCCATTCACCCAGCCCAGCGAGCTGGTGGAGCTGAAATTCGAAATGCCAGGCGTCAACCTGGCGAACACCGGGCTTTCACAGCCCGAGCTGGACGACTTCCAGAAACGTTGCCCCATCTTCCAACAGGTTTCCGTAGTCTGGCCGATCAGCGCCAACATTACTGGACGCGAAAAACCCTTGCGGGTTGAAGCCAATGCCATCAGCCCGAATTATTTTCTTCTGCTGAATGCGAAACCGGCAATGGGCCGGGTTTTCAACGATAGCGATTATCGGGAGGGATTCTCCGAAGGCGCCGTCATCAGCGACAGCTTATGGCACACCATGTATGGTGGCGACCCGAATGTGCTGGGGCAGTCGTTCCGCCTCGATACCGATCTCTACACCATCATCGGCGTCATGCCGCCGGAGTTTCGCCATCCCGGGCGGACCATCACCCACGATGTGGAAGTGTGGGTGGCCGCCGGATACGCGGCATCACCCTTTCCGAAACCTCCGCTGCGCGTTCAACGCTTTATTCCAGGCGCCATCGCCCGTTTGAAACCCGGGTTAAGCCTGGCACAGGCTCAATCGCAGCTCGATGCTTTTACCGCGCACCTGCGGGAACAATATCCCACCGACTATCCGGCAAACGCGCGCTGGCAGGCGCGCCTGGTTCCCCTGCAGCAGGAGTTGGTAGGCAATGTCAGCCAGATGCTATTCCTTCTCCTGGGTGCGGTCGGTGTGGTTCTGATGATCGCCTGCGTGAATATCGCGAGCCTGCTCCTGGCGAGGTCCTCAGCGCGCCATCGCGAGCTCGCCATCCGACAGGCTTTGGGAGCCGGCAGCTGGAGGATCATCCGGCAAACCTTGACGGAGAGTGTTGTGCTCTCACTGCTTGGCGGATTGGTTGCCATCCCGGTGAGCTTCTGGTTGAAAGACCTGCTTCTTACCCTGGTTCCATCCACGCTTCCCCGGCTCACGGAAGTCAGCTTGAACGGCCGGGCGCTGCTGTTTGTGTTGACGGTGTCGATGGTCTGCGGCGTCTTATTCGGCCTGGCGCCTGCGCTACAGATGTCTGATCGCAGATTGATGGACAAGCTGGGACAGGGCTCGCGCGGGGTCGGCCTGGCCTCCAGCCAGCATCGTTTTCTCAGCGTGCTGGTGGCTTGCGAGTTTGCCCTATCTCTGGTGCTTATGGTGGGTGCCGGTCTGCTGCTGCGCAGCTTTTGGAAGGTGCTGGCGGTGCAGCCGGGATTCGATTCCGATCACCTGGTCACGGCGCAGATATGGCTGCCTGCGCCCAACGATCCCAAGAACAATCCCTATCCCAACCAGGAGAAACTCAATGTCTTTATGGACGAGGTGCTGCGCCGCGTGAGCGCGCTGCCGGGCGTGACCGGAGCCGGTATCGGTGGGGGCAACACGCCTTCGGCAGTGCAGCGCAACTTCGTCGGTTTCAGTGTTGAGGGCCGAGTCGGGTCGGAGAATGAAAGCCCCGCGGCCGAGATCAGTGTGGCCTCTCCTCAGCTGGCTCAGGTGCTCAAAACTCCGGTACTTCAAGGCCGATTTTTTACCGACTCCGACAACGATAAAGGAGAGCTGGTGGTCTTGATCGACCAAACCGCCGCCGAGCGCTTCTGGCCTCATGAAGATCCCGTGGGCCGGCAGATTCGGCTGCAATTCGGGGCGCCCAATCCCCCCTTGCGAAAAATTGTGGGTGTGATCGGACGCAGCCACAGCGATGGACTGGACGTAGCCTATGCGCCCCACGTGATTATTCCGGCAAAGCAACTCCGTTTGAATGGAATGACTGTGTACGCCCGCACCGTCGCTAATCCTGAAGCCCTGGAACCCCTGATCCGGCGCGAGGTGCAAGCGGTCGATCCCGATTTGCCGATTTTCAATGTACGCGCGGTGCGCAGCATGATCGCCGATACTTTGGCGCCGCGGCGCTTTGCCATGCAGATTCTTGGCCTCTTCGCCGCAACCGCGATGTTACTGGCGGCGATTGGCATTTATGGCGTCATGGCCTACTTCGTGAGCCAGCGAGTGCGCGAAATCGGAGTGCGCATGGCGCTGGGCGCTCAGCGGGAAGACGTGCTGAAGCTGATCGTACGTCAGGGGATGCGGCTAGCACTCATCGGAGTCTCGGTCGGATTGATCGCGGCTCTGATCTTTTCCCGGTGGATTTCGGGTTTGCTGTTCGACGTCAGCGCTAACGACCCGCTGACCTTGGCTGCCTTTACGACCTTACTCGCTCTGGTTGCGCTGCTGGCGAATTACATTCCAGCCGACCGGGCGGCGCGAATCGATCCCATGGTGGCATTGCGAAACGACTGAGGAGGTTTATGGAAACGCTGGTTCTAGATGTTCGCTTCGGCTTGCGCATGTTGCGCAAGACTCCAGCCTTCACAGCGGTAGCAATCATCGCCCTTGCGCTGGGGATTGCCAGCACTACTGCCATCTTTAGCGTGGTCGACGTGGTTTTACTGCATCCCTTGCCCTACCCGCAGGCCGACCGAATACTGAGGCTCGGTGAATCGCAACGCAGCACCGGTCAGGGTGGCGGAGACTCTGCTTCTCCTGCCAACTATCTCGATTGGGCGGCGCAGAACCACGTGTTCGCATCCATAGCCGCTTCGCGCGGCTGGCCGGTCAATCTCACCGGCGGAGATCGTCCAGAGCGTGTCCGCGGTGTTATGGCGACGGCTGGCTTTTTCCCGGTATTTGGAGTTCCGGCGATGCTGGGACGCACTCTGCTGCCCGCAGACGACGCAGCCGGAAATGACCATGTGGTTGTGCTCGGCTACGGACTGTGGAAGCGCCGTTTCGGTTCTGATCGCAACCTGGTGGGCCGCAATATCACGCTGGATAGCGAGCCGTACACCGTGGTTGGAGTCATGCCGTCGGGCTTCGATCCCGACAACTACGGGGAGCTGTGGTTGCCTTCGCGCTGGGGTGTGCCGGCGCATCCTCTTTCGCCTAACGAAGATCCCCGTCAAGCTCGGGACAAGCATTACCTCGATACCTGGGCACGTCTCAAACCAGGTGTGACTCTGCAGCAGGCACGGCAAGAAATGGACGTCATCGCGCTCCGCTTGGAGAAGCAGTATCCGAATTCCAATCGCGACGCCGGGGTCAGCCTCTTGGGCTTGCAGGACTACGAAGTCGGTGACATCCGGCCGACCCTATTGCTTCTGTTGGTGGCTGTAGGCTTCGTATTGCTGATCGGATGCGCCAATGTGGCGAATCTTTTGCTGGCCCGCGCCACTGCGCGAGCCCGGGAAGTTTCGATTCGCGCCGCCCTGGGTGCGAGCCGTCTGCGGGTAGTTCGACAACTGCTGACCGAAAGCGTTTTGCTGGCTCTCATCGGTGGAGTTACCGGAGTTTTGCTGGCAGCCTGGTGTGTGCCGGCCCTGTTGGCGATGAGCCCTCCCGATATCCGCGGGTTTACCGGGATCGGAGTGAATCGCGATGTGCTGGGTTTCAGCATTGCGGTCTCGGCGCTGAGCGGGATTCTCTTCGGCCTGGCGCCCGCAGTACAGGCCTCGCGCTGCAACTTGAATGATGCCCTGAAAGAAGGCGAACGTGGGAGCACGGCAAGCCGCGGTCGAACGCGCTCGGCTTTAGTGGTAGCGGAAGTTGGACTTTCCCTCATTCTTCTGGTCGGCTCCGGCCTCCTGGTGAAAAGCTTTGTGCGGCTGATGCAGGTGGATCCCGGCTTTGACTCCAGCCGTCTCCTGGTCTTCAACGTGGGGCTTCCGACTTCCAGCACTGCCGCGCAACAGGATGACTTTTATCACCAAGTCGTCGAGCGGCTGCAGGCGTTGCCTGGAGTGCAGTCGGCCGGTGCAGTGAGCCGTGTGCCGCTCTCGGGCGGCAACAGCGACCGCAGTTTCATGGTTCCCGGCAGCGACAAAAACTACGAAGCCGATATTCGTGTGAGCACCCCCACGTATTTCCAAACGATGGACATCCCGTTGCTCAAAGGACGTGGCTTGTCCGAAGAGGATGCGCACAGCTCGGTTCAGGTTGCGGTGGTGAATGAAGCGCTCGCAAGAGATGTATTTCCCGGACAAGATCCCGTCGGAAAATACATCACAGATTTCGGGCCGCTCATGGACCGGATCCAGATTGTCGGTGTAGTCGGCAACGTGCGCCATGAAGATCTGGAAACGTCGCCGCGCCCGGAGATCTACCTGTCGTTTGGCCAGGCTCACTGGCCGTCGGCGTTCATGCTGGTACGCAGCAAGACTTCCGACCCGCTGGCTCTGACTGCGGCGGCGCAGAGTGCGGTTGCAAGCGTAAATAAGGACATTCCGCTGGCCAACTTGCGCACCATGCAGGACATGGTCGAACGCTCGGTTTTGCGGCGCAAGTTCGCCATGTGGCTGCTTTCCATCTTCGCCGGACTGGCGATGTTGCTGGCTGCCATCGGGCTTTACGGCGTGATGTCCTACACCGTCTCCCAACGTTCCCACGAAATCGGAATTCGTATGGCGTTGGGAGCGCGGAAGGTGGACGTAGTGAGGCTCGTGGTGGGGCAGGGAATGAAGTTGGCAGTGTGGGGTGTCGCCCTCGGAATCGTCGCGTCCCTTGCCCTCACCCGCCTGATGTCAACCCTGTTATTCGGAATCAGCGCTCACGACCCTGTTACTTTTGGCGGCCTTGCAGGGTTACTCGGTTTGGTGGCTTTGCTGGCGAATTACCTTCCGGCGCGGCGAGCGACGAAGGTCGATCCCATGGTGGCACTACGTTACGAGTGAGGACAGCAAGGTGGATGGAGAGCCAATGATGGAGGAACTCTTGTTTAGCTTATCTGGTCGAGACAGCAGTAAATTGCCGGTACTACTTAAATTGATACTTCTAGTCGGATTCCTTTTGCTGCCAGGCGCAGTTTCTGCCCAGAGCCTGGCCAACTACGCTCACCCTTCATCTCACTTTCCTAATCCCTTTGCGCCTTACCTGGCGCGCGAGGTCCCACCGCCAAATTTTGGGAACACCGTCCGCATTGAGAATCTGCTCAAAGATGGCAAACTCCGCCTGTCGCTGAGTGACGCAGTCGCGCTGGCGTTGGAAAATAACCTCGATCTGGCCATCGCTCGCTTCAATCTTTCCATCGCCGACACAGATATTCTTCGCGCCAAGTCGGGTGAATCGGTACGAGGCGTGGATACTGGCCTGGTGCAAGGTACGCCCGGTGGAGGGATCGGAGGCTTCGGCAGCGGCGCGCCCGGAGCCGGAGCGGGCGGCACTTCCGGCGGCGCCGGCGGAGCCGGAACCGGCGCTTCGGGATTGGTGCAGTCCACCCTCGGTGTC
>Ga0335078_10002120_pt1 | contig 30093 bp, 18 predicted proteins | sample Lox_Sample_32_FD_206711 | JGI IMG/M metagenome (GOLD analysis project Ga0335078, IMG submission 206711) | Soil microbial communities from Loxahatchee National Wildlife Refuge, Florida, United States - Lox_Sample_3.2 | ecosystem: Environmental > Terrestrial > Soil > Wetlands | place: USA...
TCCCCCTGGATTCACCGGGGACCCGTAGCGGCGGCAGACATTTTGCCGGCGCTGGGCCCCCGATTCACCTGGTTTGCGCCATACTCTATGAAACGCTCCGGTGTTGGGCGGAGTGTCTGCGGGGTGAGCGTCATGAGGCACGCCAGGTTACGAATTGCGGCGGCTGTCGCCGCAAGCTTGATTCCATCGGTCTACGCTCAAAGTCTCACGCTGAAGGACGCGCAGCCGCTGCCGGCAGAGAGCGGCAGCGTGATCAAGTTCAATCGAGGCGAATCCGATGGTCCGCCACAGCCGCTGCAGTCGGTGGATTTGAACAGCATGCTTCAAGTCCAGACCCCGCACCTGGACGTGTATGCCGATCTGAGTTCGATTTCGCGGGGTAAGTTTCCAGGACAAATCCATTACCAGTTCTACATCAGAAGCGGGCAACAGCTATATCCGATGGAGGTTACCGCGACACCCATCGGGAACTTTCCACCCCAGAACGTAAACGTCCCGTTCACAGCGTCCATGGGTGACGCACACGACGAAGCCGGCAATGTCACGCTGCCCGTATTTGGCCTTTACTCGGACCAATATCTGACCTATACGCCCTGCAGCGCTGACCGGCAGAATGTCTCATTGACCGGCGAAACCGTGATTTGTCTGAACGTCGCCAGTCTGCTGAGCGATATGGATGCCCAGGTGTTTGCAATCGAGGCAAAGGGCACCAACCCCTATTGGCAAAGCGTTACCGTGCAGACGCCCAGTCAGGCGGCGCTGCCTGCCACGGTCTCGCCAGTGACCAAGGGGCAGAAGACGGGACCTCCGCAGCGCATCGAAATTCATGTTCGTCCAAAGTTCTACAATGCGCTCACAGCCTCGATGGCGCACCTGAAAGCCGAGCCGGGCGGAGCCTCGGCGGACGACCAGATCACGGTCGACATTCACTACAACGCGTCCATCAGCCAGATTCCGATGGATCTGCAGTTTTCCGTGCCCATCCATTTCTATCCCGGGCTGCCGCAGCTCTGCCTGTTCGCGATGGTCGGAGGCCTGATCGGCGCGTTCCTCCGGTCGATTCCCGGCACCTCGCGCAAGTCGTTATGGAAGCGCGTTAAGCCGCTCCTGGCCCTTGCCGCATGGTGCATCCTGTTCGAACTTCTGGGCCTGTGGATCTGGACGCAAGGGACGCCGCGAACGAATGTAGTCATCCTGGGGTTCGACTGCAACCCAAGCCAGCTCCTGCCGGCGCTTCTGATGGGCGTGGTCATCGGCTTGACGGGACTACGCAAGCTGGACGCAGCCTTTCGCAGACTTGCATCCAGCCGCGCGGGATCGGATGATGCGGAGCCTGCCGAGAAGCCGGCCGAGAAGCCCGGAACCGGGCGCCATTTAGAATCCGACGCTGGGAAAGCGGGAGAAGGGGAGTAACTCGATGAGCGCCCGATACACAATTGCGGCTTCGATGCTGTTTCTGGCGGCAGCGGTTCCGGCGGCCGACCGCCTGTCGCCCGTCGCGGTCGCATCGACCGCCGCTGGAACGGTGGTGCTAAACGCGGACGGGCAGGTCCTGGTGGCCGATCCAAAACCCGGCAGCGGCCTGCGGGCAGTCTGCCGCAACTATAACGTCGTCTTCGATATGGCGGCCGGCCAATGGAACGGACAGACATCCATCTTCGTGGTGGGCCTCGCCGACAATCGCAAGCTGAGTCTGATCACCAAGTACTCGCCGCAGGGAAAACAGCTGCGGACGTGGTCTCAACTCGGAGGCCCGTTGTATGGCATCGGGCTCGATTCGTCGAGCAATACCCTCTACGTGACCGGCGGCGATTCCAATATCTATACGGTTACCGAGGCCAGCAACAGCCTCCGCCACGTGGCCTCGGTCACGGGCATCTACCACATCGGATCGATCACCGTGGATTCGCAGCACGCCCGCCTGTTCGTGGCCACGACCGACGACGGTTCCGTTTATACGCTCGACAAGACCGGGCAGAACCAGCGCAAACTTGCCCAGGGCCTGGGGAACCTTTCGGCGCTGGCATATGATGCCGCCGGCAGCACTTTGTATGCTTCCGACGCGAAGGGCTTCGTTTGGAAATGGAACCCCGATCAGCAGGCGCCGCCGAAGAAGATGACGATTTCGGTGCCGCTTCGCCAACCGCTGGGGCTGGCTTTGGTTCCCGGAAGCGTGGGAGGCCCCGATCTGCTGGTCGGCGACCAGAATGCGGGCTGTGTATATCGCATCTCAGCCGCCGGCGCGATGCTCCAGCAGATTCGCTGAGCTGCATCGGACGGAAATGGTGCGGCCGGCGAGGCGGCGCTCTCCCGTGCTCAATATGTCAGCTCCTCCCGCCGGCTCACGTGTTTCTCCAGTTCTTTGCGGTCGGCAAAGTAAGTCGGCTTCACCAGGCTCTTGGAGAAGAGTTTTTCCGCCTGGTCGTCGAAGTGGCCGGAATCCGGGTGGTCGCTTTCGCCCAGCGGGATCACCATGTACGACCGGGGCGGCTTGGTGAGAATCACGATCTGCGTGGAGGATTGGCCGGACCGGCCGACCATCAGCTTGCCCGCGGGATCGAAGTTGATGGCGCGCGGCGTGGCCATTCCGGCATCGACCAGGCTGCCGCCGCCCACCGGCCAGGTCCGATTGCCGCCCTGCCTGCCCACTCGAAAGAGAGTGCCGAAAGCAGCATCAGGCGCGAAATCGCTATTGAGGCGGCGCTCCGCCCTCTCGAGAGCGGCGCGAATCTGATCGTCGAAGAGGCTCGGCGGCGGATCGACGGCGCGCGCGGCCGGCCCCCCCAGTTCCTTCTTGAACAGATAAAACGCCAGCGCGCCGCGTGAATCGGCATCGCTGCGTCCGTTCCACGCTTCGATCAGCCGCCCGATGCCGCTCGCCGGTGCGGCGCTGTGGATCCGTTGCTGCCACAACCCGGCGTGCCAGACCTGCGGCGAAAACGCGATCGCGATCATTTGTTCCGGCGTCAGATGATGCGCCGTATCCAACAGATCGACGATCATGGCCGCGCGCTGATGAGGCGGACGGCCGGTGTCGTTGTAGAGGTACGGATGGTCCGCCCATTTGTCCGGCGTCAGCGGCGAATCCTTCATCATGGCGAAAGGCGAGACATTGCAGTTCTGCATGTAGCCCTGCGGCGGATTGGCGATCTGTACCAGATCCCCGAACGGATGGATGCCCTGCCAGTCGCACGCGCCGCTCGCCCCCGGCATCGGCCTCGAAGAGTCGCAGTCTTTCGGCCGCACCGGCACGCGCCCGTTGCGAACGTAATAAATGTCGCCATCGACGGTGCCGATCATGATGTTCTGTCCCATGAACTGAAGGCTGGACAGCGCCTTTTTGGCTTCGCCCAAATTGTGGGCGGTGTCGAGACGCCACGAGCTCTCCAACAGGCGAAACTCGTTGGCATACGGAATCGCCATGGAGTACGCCTTGTCGTTCTTGTGCGCGACGATCGGCCCGTGAATGGTGGATTCGATCTTCACGTCCTGATATTTGACTTCGTTGCCGTCCTTCACGCCGATGCGCCCGGTGCGCACTTCGAGCGGCCGCCACTGGTCTTTGTAGCGGTACTTGCCGTCGCGCACATCCTCCTCATACACGTCAGAGGTGTCGGGCCCGCCGGTGGTCATGGCGATGGAGAGGTAGCGGTTGTGGCCGAGAGTGGGGAACGGCACGCCTAGAATCGCGGCGCCCGAGAAGCTCAGCTCACCGCCGTAGACGCGCATTTCGTAGAAGCGGAATTCGCCGTACCAGCTCAGGTGCGGGTCGACCACGGCATAGGGAACACCGAGCGACGTTCGCGACGCCGCCAGCAGCATTTCGTTGGAACCGCGATAGGCCACCGGGTCGGGCTGGATCCCGGCGCGTATCAGGTCGCCTCCGGCTTCGCCTTCCGGCCAGCCCCACATGATGTAGCGTCCCAGGGCCACAATCTGCCACGGTTCGAGTTTGGGCGCCCAGGCCGGAACCTGTTCGGGGTGCTCCTGCATGAATTTCCTGATTCCGGCCTGGAATGCCTCGCAGATGGCGCGCATCTCCGGGCTCAGCTCCTTGTAGTGCTGTTCGGCCACCTCGCGATGGCGCCAGACGCGCTGCCGGTAATCCTGCACGAAGAATTCCTTGCCGAACGCCTCCGACATGGTTCCTTCAGCCTTGCGGTAGTTGCGCAACAACCCTTCCAGACGATCTTCCGCCTGCGCGTAGCCGGAGCCGAAAGCCGCGCCCGCCGCGGTGGCGGCGAAGATGTGCGGCACGCCGTACTCGTCGCGGAGGATCTCGACTTTCTCCGCGCCGAAGGCCAGAGTGCAGGATGCCAACAGGAGGAGCAGACGTCTCATACTCACAAAGCGTATCGCAGTCCGCTCGCGGAGGCTTTCAATCCGACTTCTTGACCGATTCCATTCGCTGGATCATCGCCTCGATCCAATCGGGCTCACCGCCATATCCGATCTGAGTCCAGCGCCAGACGCCATGGGGGTCGACGATCCAGTTTTGCGGAATGGCGAATCCATCGAGCAAGGTCGTCACCAGGCTGAACGCCGGCAGCACCGGAAACGTGTAGCCCTTTTCCTTCATGAAGGGCTCGACCAGCCCCAGATCTTCGTCGATATTGAGCGTGATGATCTGTACGTCCGGGCGGTCTTTAACGCTCGCGTAGAGCTTCTGCAGGTGCGGCAATTCGGCATTGCAAGGCCCACACCACGTGGCCCAGATGTTGACCAGCACGCTCTTTCCTTCGAGCGTGGCCAACTTCCATGTCTTTCCCGTGAGATCGGCCAATTCGAATGAGGGAAGCGTCTTGGTCGGCTTTTCCCAACGGCCTTCGGTAGCTTCCTGAGGCTTCGCTCCCGGCGGCTTGCTCCAAACCGCCCACGCGATATCCGTGCCGCCGAGCTCTTTCCACAAGGCCCGTGCTTCATCGCCCAGCGGGTCTTCCAACCGGCCGTGCCAGGGCGAAGGCGGCGAAGTTCTCGTCTCGAGCGCCAACTGATAATACGTGAGCGCGTCGGCTTTGCGGTTTTCGAGCGCGGCCAGGCGCGCGCGGTTTGCCCAATAATCCGATTCGCGTTTCTTTTGTTTGGGCGGCGCAGTCTCCACCGATGCCCGCAGACCTTCGGCCTCGGCGGACCGGTTGGCCAGGCGCGCCGCTTGCAAAATCAGCCCGGTGAGATTCTGCTGCTGATACAGGTTGCCGCGCTCGCGATCCGCCTGCTGGTCAGGGGAAAGATTATCGTCCGCGACGACGCTCAATTCGTGGGCCAGCATGGGCTGCGCCTTATGAAGCAGGTCGAGCGCGCGCCGGGGCTGCCATTTGTGCGAGACCAGGAAATCGGCGGCATCGATGTATGTCGAGGAATCGGGCGATTCGTAGTCCACGCCGGATTTGAAGGAGTGCTCCATGGCGGCGACGCCATCCTTTTCGGAAAGCGACTTGTCGTTGGAGACCGCGTTGAACCAGGCGTAGCGGCTGAGATAGGTATCGCCGGGAAAGTCGCGGATCCAGCCCTTCAGAGCTTCGCGATAGATCTTGTCGTGGGCCTCCCACGCGGCGGTGTCTTTCTGATCTTCAGGTTCCGGATGGGCTTTCCTCCAACGCGTGTACTCCACACCGTAAGCGGCCTCGCTGGATGGAAATTCCTTGAGGATGCGATCGTCCAGCGCCGTGAGAACCTGCTCGCCGGCGCCGCTCTGCTTATATCCCGTCTTGAGAAGCTGCAACCAATCCGCATCGGGTTTGGAGTTCACGGATTCCAGCCGCTTGAGATCGCGGGCAATCTGCTCGCGCAATGCGGCGTGCTGCGCCACCGGGCGCGACCGGAACTCCAGTCCCCAGAGCGTCTCATATTGGTGAAGCACTTCGGGATCGGTTTCTTTGGCCAGCCGCTCACGAAGCGCCGACGCCACGCGCGCCTGAAGCGCGGTGTCCCCTTGCTTGCCCAGGATCCATTGCGCCTGATTGTCCGTAGAACTCGGACACACGGAGAAAAAAGCGTTCAGGAACTCGGAAGTCTTCTGGCGATCGGTGAATTTTCCAGTGGAGTAGATCTGGGCAAGCTGCAGCGCCGGCCACGCAAAGTCCGGCGCTTTCGATCGTGCGGATTCCAACAGCCGGATGGCTTCGGGTGTGTTTGTTCCCGTGAGCACCAGGCCCGCCAGATACAGTGCTAGCGGATCGTCGGGCTTCTGCGCGGCCAGATCGCGGAAACGAGTTTGCAAGGCCGGATATTGATCTGTCTCAGAGTAATGGACGAAGTTGATGAGCCGGCGATACGGTTCACGCGCGCGGGGGTATTTCGCGATCAGATCGTCCAACACTTGATGCTGCCGGGCGGCCTGATCGGCAAACTTCAACTGGTCCAGAGTTTCGCTGCTGAGCTGCTCCCGCAGCACCTTTCGGATTTCCGGAGACGTCTCGCAGGCGGGGAATTGAGGCTGCGCGAAGGCTGCCCCAGTCAGAACGAGAAGGGCGATCGGCGATGCGAAGATTCGCATGAAGCCACCTCCAACCTGCGATTAGTATACCTGGACCGTGGTTTCCACACACCACCGGGCACCCCGGCGAGTTACGTCCAGTAATTGCGGTCCATGCTGCGGTATTGCACGGCTTCGGCGATATGCTTCGCGCTGACCGATTCCGCGCCGTCGAGATCCGCGATGGTGCGCGCCACCTTCAGGATACGATCGTGCGCGCGCGCCGAGAGGCCCAGGCGGCGGACGGCCATCTCGAGCGTCCGCTCGCCGGCGGAGTCCAGGGCGCACAGCTTGCGGATCACGCGCGTCGGCATGCGCGAATTGTAGAACCCGCGCGCCTGTTGCCGGGCACGCGCCTGCTCGACGCGGTCGCGGATCTCGCTCGAGCCCTCGCCGGTGGAATTGTCGCGCAGCTCCTTGAAGGGCACCGCCGGCACCTCCACGTGGATGTCGATGCGGTCCAGCAGCGGTCCCGAGATCTTGCCCAGATAACGCTGAATGATCGCGGGCGTGCAGCGGCATTCGCGCGTGGAATCGCCGAAGAAGCCGCAGGGGCAGGGGTTCATCGCCGCGACCAGCATGAAGCTGGATGGAAAGCAGACCGTCATGGCCGATCGCGCGATGGTAACCGATCCATCTTCGATCGGCTGCCGCAGCATCTCCAGGATGTCCCGCGGAAATTCGGGGAACTCGTCGAGAAAAAGAACTCCATGGTGGGCCAGGCTCACTTCTCCCGGCCGCGGCATGCCCGCGCCGCCGCCCAGCAGGCCGGCGTCGGAGATGGTGTGATGGGGCGCGCGAAACGGGCGCTCGTGCAGCAAACCGGCGCCGCTCTTCAACAGGCCTGCGACGCTATGAACCTTGGTGGTCTCGATGGCCTCTTCAAACGTGAGCGGCGGCAGGATGCCGGCCAGCCGCTTGGCCAGCATGGTTTTGCCGGAGCCGGGAGGGCCCACCATCAGCACGTTGTGGGCGCCGGCGGCCGCCACCTCGAGCGAACGCTTGGCCATGGTCTGGCCGCGCACTTCGCGGAAATCGGGAGCGGTCGCGGAATCGGAATTCCGGCCATTGGCCGCCGGTAGAATGGGATGAAATTCCTCCGGACGCTGCAGCAGTGCCACCACTTCGGCCAGATGCCGCACGCCATACACGCTCACGCCTTCGACCACCGCCGCCTCGGCCGCGTTCTCGGCCGGCAGCACCAGGTTCGGGATGCCTTCGGTGCGGGCACAAACGGCGATCGATAGCGCTCCACGAACCGGCCGTATGGCGCCGTCGAGCGAGAGCTCGCCCGCGAGCAGGTGCCGGTCGAGCCCGCGAACCACGCCCATCGCGCCCAGAATGCCGAGCGCCACCGGCAGGTCGAAACCGGCGCCTTCCTTGCGGACATTTGCCGGCGCCAGGTTGATGGTCAGGGTTTTATTTGGATATCCGAAGCCCGAGTTGAAGAGCGCACTCTTGATTCGCTCGCGGCTTTCGCGGACCGCCACATCCGGCATGCCCACCATTCGCGAATCGCGCGCCGAGCCTGTCGAATAGAGATCCACCTCGACATCGATGCGATGCGCGTCGATGCCGTAGACGGCGGCACTTTGGGTTTTGAAGAGCGCCATGGCGGGGCGATACCTGAATGCAGTGGGACGATCCCCGTGGCTGTCTCAGGAAAATGTAGATCCTTTAGCGCACGTTGCGATCGGCCAAAGGCGAAGCGCCGCATACCCGGCCGTCGGGAAGCCGGACATAGACGCGCACATCTGGACCGGGATTTGTCCGCGTATACCCCAGAAACGCGCTTCCGGATCCGGACTCGCTATAAATCGGCAGCGTGCGCGCCAACCCCTCGATCGTTCCGGCCTGGTCGGCAAACACCAGGTCCAGACGCTGCCGGAGATATTTACGATCAGCCGTCACCCCGCCGGTGACGCGAAATCCGGCGGATTCGGTGAGCGGAACCGCGGCGTCAATGGCCACTCCGCAGTTCGCTTGTGGGTTCGGCGCACCAACCGCCGATAGCGGCTTCCCAATCCAGCCGGCTCTCGGTTCGGCAAACACCGAGAGATGCTCCCGCCTCATGAAGTCCACCACATCGCGGCGAATCTGGTCGTTGATGATGATCGGCGACATCGATTCGGCGTCCGACACATCCAGCAGAAAGCCGGAGGCGATGGCGTCGTACCGTTCCGAGAATGCGGCCCACTCGCGCGAAAACCGCCATTCCCAATTCCACATCCCAAAAGTCAACACGGCCACGATCACCGTGATGGTGATCGCGGAGGCGCGGGCAAGCAGGCCTTCCCGCCAACAGGAGAGCGACACGGGAACAAGGGCCGCCCAGAAGGCCAGTATCGGTAACAAATATCGGCTCGGAACGATTGCGCCGCTGTAGACGATCAGCCACTCCGGAGAGATGCGGCCGGCTACCAGCGACGCCGCAGTCCCCACGATGAAGCAAACGGTCAATCGCAGGGCCACTGCCGCGCCCGCAAGCGCGCGGGCGTGGCGCAGGGATAGCATGGACCAGCCGGCGACGGTCAATCCGATGATGCCGGCGATGGTCCCCAGCGTCCGGGAGCGATCGCTGAGAGGACCGCCGAGCACCATCGCCGTAATGCGTACCGCTTGGATCGGATGTACGATCACGCCTCCCACGCCCATACCCATCTCCGGCCTGACGTAGCCAATCGAATAGAAAATCAGAATCGCCGCGGTGATCGCCCCCAGAACGGCATAATGCCGGGGCCGCGCGCGCAGCACCCACAGTTGAAAAAACAGCATCGGCCAGACGAGCAGGCCAACCGCCAGGCAAGCGGTCGAGACGAGTCCCAGGAACACCGCCAGCCAAAAGCGGTGTTCAAATCCCGATCGATTCTCCCGCGCCATGGCCAGGATCGCGATGGCGGCGATCGCGGAACCGTATCCGAAGGTGAAATTCATAGCCATGCTGACGATCACGACTTCTATATGCAGCGTCGAGAACAACAGGCGAACCGCCGCGATCGCAGCAATCCAGAAGAACCAGCTGCGAATGGGAAAAAGCCGCCGGATCAGCAGAAGTATGACGGCCGTCATGCCGATTAGCGCCGCCAGGCTGGCAAGATTGAACGGCAATACCGAGAAGTGCGAGTATCGAATCGAGAGGAGCGTCGCCAGGCGCGGGAGAAGCGGACGCTGGCCCCAATATGGCGACCACAGGTAGCTCCAATCCAGTTGCCCCGCGCGTTTGCGCGCCACTTCCTGCAGCAGCACCCACTGGTCGGCGTAGGGCACGTTCGTCACGGAGCGAAAAACATACCAGAGGTTGCGCGAGATGAGCAGCAGCGTCAAGCCGGCGGCGGCGGCCAGCAGGACGGCTCCCGCGAGGACCGCGTATCCGCCGCGAACCATCCCGCGGGTGTCACGTTCCGTCTGCACACTGTTCCGCATCGTGCCCGATCTTGGGAGGAATCCTGATTATAGTCAGGAGAACCGTCGCCCGCCGCGTCGGCCTCGTGCAAGCGCTTGTTACAATTAAGCTTTCACCCTCATGCCCGATCTTTTTCTGGAGGAGCTGGAGTCCCGCTCGCTCGCCCGCATCGCAGCTTCGCAAACTGTCGCGGAGGTGGAAGCGGTTCGCGTGGAGGCGCTGGGCCGCAAAGGCGCCCTGGCGCAGGCCGGTAAGGACATGGGCAAGCTGCCGCCCGAAGAGCGCCGGCAAGCCGGCATGCTCATCAATTCCGTCAAACAGCGGATCGAGCAGGCTATCGAGTGCAGGACGCGCGAGCTGGCCGAGGCGGAGCTTCGCGCCCGCCTCGAGACCGAATGGCTCGACCTCACCTTGCCCGCGCCGCCGCCCCGCCGCGGCCACCTTCATCCGGTCACGCGAATTCAGCGCGAGCTCGAGGATCTCTTCTCGTCGCTCGGTTTCGCCGTGCTCGACGGTCCCGAAGTCGAAACCGAATACCACAATTTCGACGCTCTCAACATCCCGCCCGATCATCCGGCGCGCGACATGCAGGATACGTTCTGGCTGGATGGCGGCAACCTGCTGCGCACCCACACTTCGCCGGTGCAGGTCCGCGGGATGGAGCGGCTGGGCCCGCCGCTGCGTATGATCGCTCCCGGCCGGGCATTCCGCAACGAAAGCGTGGATGCCAGCCACGAGCACACGTTTTATCAGCTCGAAGGCATGATGGTGGATCGCCATGTCTCGGTCGCCCATCTGCTCTACTTCATGAAGACGCTGCTCACCGCCATTTTTCGGCGCGAGGTGACGGTGCGCCTGCGGCCCGGCTACTTCCCATTCGTCGAACCGGGCTTCGAGCTCGATATTCAGTGCCTCATCTGTGGCGGCGAGGGCTGCCCGGTGTGCAAGCAGAGCGGCTGGGTGGAGCTGCTGCCGTGCGGCCTGGTGAATCCCAACGTCCTTCGCATGAGCGGCATCGACCCGGACCAGTGGGGCGGCTTCGCCTTCGGACTGGGCCTGACGCGCCTGGCCATGATGCGCTACGGCATCGATGATATCCGCCACCTGCAAGGCGGCGATCTTAGATTTCTGGAGCAGTTCTAGCCTTGAAGTTCTCCTACAACTGGATTTGCGAACTGGTGGATGGCCTGGATCGCGCGCCCGTCTCGCTCGAGCGCCTCATCACCATGAAGACCGCCGAGTGCGAGGGCATCGAACAGGCGGGAGCGTACGAGCTTCGAAACGCTGCCATCGTGCTGGTGACCTCGGTGGAGCCCATCCCCGATTCGCACACCGTGAAGGCCGTGACCGACAACGGCAAGATGGTGGTTTGCGGCGCCCCGAATTGCCGCGCCGGCATGAAGACGGTGTGGCTGCCGGTCGGCAAGCGGGTCATCCATGGTGTCGAGAGCGACGGCATGCTGGCCAGCGCTTATGAGCTCGGCTTCAACAAAGATCATTCCGGGATCGTGGAGCTGGACTCGCTCGATCGGCTGGGGCCCGATAGCATCATCGAAATCGACAATAAGTCCATCACCCATCGTCCCGATCTGTGGGGCCATTTCGGAATGGCTCGCGAGGTGGCGGCGATAGTCGGCGGCAAACTCAAAGATCCGGTCAGGCTGGATCTGCTGCCTCCGGGCGAAGCCGTGGTCGCCATCGAAATCCAGGATTTCGACCTCTGCCCGCGGTACAGCGCCCTGGTCTTCGACAACGTGAAAGTGCAGCCTTCGCCCCTGTGGCTGCAATACCGGCTGACTTCGATCGGGCTGAACCCCATCAACAACATTGTCGATATGACCAATTTCGTGATGGCCGAGCTGGCGCAGCCGATGCATGCCTTCGACGCCGATAAAATCCGCGGCGGAACGATTTTCGTCCGCCCCGCGCGGCCGGGCGAGCCGTATCGCGCGCTCAACGGCGAAGAATACACGCTCGGTCCGTCCAACCTGGTAATCGCCGATGCCAAGGACGCCATCGGATTGGCCGGCGTCATCGGCGGCGGCCCCAGCGCGATCGGCGAATCCACCACGCGCGTGGTGCTGGAAAGCGCCAATTTCCAGGCGTCCTCCATCCGCAAAACATCGGCGGCCATCAAGCTGCGCACCGATGCTTCGATGCGCTTCGAGAAAGCCCAGGATCCGGAAAATACCGTCCGCGGCCTGGCGCGGGCCATCGAGCTGCTGCAGGCGATTTCTCCCGGCATCCGCCTGGTCGGCGGTGTCGCCGACGTGCGAAGGATTTCCCCACCGCCTGACCCCATCGAACTTCCGCTCGATTGGCTGGAGCGCAAACTGGGACGGTCCATCAGCGCCGCCGAAACCCGCTGCATCCTCGAGAGCCTGGAATTCGGCGTCGCCGAGCCCAAGCCCGGCGTGTTCTCCGTCTCGGTTCCTACGTGGCGCGCGACCAAGGACATTTCCATCAAGGACGACCTGGTGGAGGAAGTCGGGCGCATGGTCGGCTACGACTCCATCGCCCCGCAGGCTCCCATGGTCGCCGCCGCGCCGCCGCCCGCGAATCCCGAACGCCGCTTCCAGCACGAAGCCCGGGCCATTTTCGTCGACCAGGGCTATACCGAGATCTACAATTATTCCTTCCTGAGCGAAGAAGCCGCCGCCGCGTTCGGCTTCGACGCCGCGGCGCACGTCCGCGTCACCAATCCCATCGCCTCCGACCAGGCATTGCTGCGCAATTCGCTGCTGCCGGGCCTGCGCAAGAACATCCTCGAAAATGCCAAGCACCACGAGAGTTTCCGCATTTTCGAAATCGGCCTGGAGATTCACAAAGCGGCCGATCCCAGCGCCCTTCCCGACGAAATCCCACACCTGGCCGCGGCCGTGTATGACCGGCAGGGCGATGGTTCGGGCGGCCTGTTCGAAGTGAAACGAGCGGCGATATGTCTCATGCCGGGCGCGGAGGCGGTTCCGGCGACGGCCCGTTCCTTCGAGCATCCGGCGCGGGCCGCCGAAATCGTCTGGCGCGGCGAAGCGGTCGGGCGCATGTTCGAGCTGCATCCCTCGCTGATCGAATCCGGCCGCGCCGCGGTGGTCGATCTCGACCTGCGCCGCGTGCGTTCGCTGGCGGCGCGCGACGTCAGGTACACTCCCATCCGGCGATATCCTGCAAGCGCGTTCGATCTTTCGGTAGTCTGCGGCCTGCGAGAGCACGCCGCGACGCTCGAGGCCGGCTTGCGCCGCTTTGCGGGTCCGCTGTTGGAATCCATCCAGTTCGTCCGCCAGTATTCGGGTCCGCCGCTGGAGGAAGGGCGCAAAAGCGTCTCCTTCCGGCTCACGGTCGGATCGGCCGAACGCACCCTCTCGTCGGATGAAGTGGCCGCCATTCGCGATGCCATCATCGTTGGAATGCGCGGTTCAGGCTACGAATTGCGGGTTTGATGCGCTATTTCCTGACAGCACGGATGCCCGATGTGAGTGCCATTCTGCTGGTGGAAAGCGGCGCGCGAGCCCTGGTCGAGAAACTGATTCCGATTCTGCGGTCCACCTGGGGCGCGGACATCCCCATCGACCTGGTGTCCTGCTTCGCCACTCTGCCGGCCGGATTCGTCCCGGAAACCACCCGCATTTATCGCGTCGCCGACTATCGTGGCCGCGCCGGCCGCGGCCGCCTGTACGCGCAATTGCAAGCCAACGGCTATACCCATATGGGCGTGATCTGTTCGGGCGAGCCCTTGATGACCAAATGGAAATGGTCGCTGGCCTGGCGCATCCCCGCCAAAGTTTTCATCATCAACGAGAACGGCGATTTCTTCTGGCTGGCGCGCACGCACGCCCGAGTCATCCGCCGGTTCGTGCTGCAGCGCACGGGCCTGGCGGGCGCGGGCGCGGTCCGCACCCTGGCCGGCGTGATCGCCTTTCCCTTCACGCTACTCTATTTATTGCTGTATGCCGCACTACAACATGCGCGCCGCGCGCTGCGTTGAGGTTTTTGCAGGGCAGGTTGGCGGCCTGCGGCGGCTTGGCGACCCGCCCTACGCCAACATCGGAGGAAACCCATGAAAGCCATTCACGTGATGCAGCCCGGCGGACCGGGCGCCATGCAACTCGTCGATGTACCGACGCCTCAGCCCGGACCGAACCAGGTCCTGGTCAGGATCGCCGCCATCGGCGTCAACTTCATCGACGTTTACTTTCGCACCGGGCTTTACAAGTCCGAGTTGCCGATCATCCTAGGCAACGAAGCGGCCGGAACCGTGGAAGCAGTCGGCGAAGGCGTCACCGGATTTGCGCCCGGCGATCGCGTCGCCTATGCCATGGCGCGCGGATCGTACGCCGAATACGCGGCGGTTCCGGCGGCCGTCCTGGCGAAAGTGCCGGCGGTGGTCGAACTCTCCACGGCCGCGGCCGCCATGCTTCAGGGCATGACGGCACACTACCTCACCCACTCCACTTATCCCTTGAAGAACGGCGACACCTGCCTGGTGCACGCCGCGGCCGGCGGCGCCGGCGGACTCATCGTGCAGATGGCGCGGTCGCTGGGCGCGCGCGTGCTCGCCACGGTTTCCACCGAAGAGAAAGCCCAGATCGCGCGAGGTCATGGCGCCGATGAGGTTATCCTGTATACGCAGGAGGATTTCCAGGCCGCCGTCAAGCGTCTGACGAATGGCCGGGGCGTCGATGTGGTATACGATTCCGTCGGAGTCACCACCTTCGAGAAGAGCTTGAACTCGCTGCGGCCGCGCGGCATGCTGGTGCTCTTCGGCCAATCCAGCGGTCCCGTGCCGCCCCTCGACCCATCCATCCTCAACGTAAAAGGCTCCCTCTTCCTCACGCGTCCGTCGCTGGCCCATTATCTGTTGACCCGCGAGGAAGTGGAATGGCGCTCGGGCGATGTGCTGGGCGCGGTGGCATCGGGCGCCCTCAAAATCCGCATCAGCAAAACTTATAAGCTGGCCGACGCGGCCTCGGCCCACCGCGACCTGGAAGCGCGCCGCACCACCGGCAAGCTCGTGCTCACCCCATAGGCGTCAATGACCATTCAGGCCAAGGTAACGATTCGCTACGGACTGCTGGTGGTCTTCATGGCGGTCATGATCTCCACCGTCAACCTGGCCATCGCCACCAGCCAGCAGTTCACCAGCATGCTCGATCATGCCAGCGAATTCAACGAAGTGGCGGTCAGCGCGCTTACCGGAGCCGCCAATGCGAATCCCACCAAGCCCATCGACGACGTGCTGGCCGATCCCGCGCTCAAGGACATGTTCGAGCAGATCATGCTCAAGTCCAACTCGGTGCTCGAGATCGCGGTGGTCGACGACGAGAACCGGATTCTGCTCGATTCGATTTCGGATCCCGGCGAAATCCTTCCGCCGTACGACAATTTCGGCAGCCTGGTGAGGAACACTACCTGGATTCAGAAGCTCAGGATCCTGTGGAGAGGGACAAACCTGCACTACCAGGTGGAATCGGACCTGCGGATACCGCCCAAGACCCTCCTTCACGTTCGCTCCGTGATTGATCCGTCGCTCATCCGGAGAGACATCGATCCCAATCTCGAGAAAAGCGCGACGGCTGCGCTCATCGCGCTGGCCGGAGCGGTCTTTCTCACGTTTCTGTTTTCGGCGGTCGCGTTTCGGCCCCTGGTCGGCTTGAGGAGGCAACTGGAGCTGGCGGCGGCGGGCGAAGTGGAGGTCCTGCCGGCAAATCCCAAAGGCGCCACGGACGAATTTGCCATCATGTCGTCCAAGGTGAACCTGTTGGGAGAGCGGCTTCGCGGCGCGCAGTTCGAAGTCTCCGATCTGCGCGGCAATATCGAGCGGCTTTTCCAGGATCTGGAAGACGCGGTGTTCCTGTTCAACCGCGAGCAGCGCCTGGTCTTTGCGTCCGGGTCGGTCGAAAAGCTGCTTGGGCGGTCGCGCGCGGAACTGGCCGGTCTCACGCTGGCGGAGATTTTTCCGCCCTCCGGCACGCTCGGGCTGGTAATCGCGGATGCGGCTCAGACCGGCAAACCGATTCGCAGCCGCCGCGTTCCGGTGACCGCCGAAGCGGAAATCCCGGCCGGCGTGCCGGTGGTTCTTCTCTCCGTCGATTCCATTCAGGGAGCGCCCGGCGGAGGATCAGGTTTTCTGGTGCGGCTCCGCGATCCCGAAGTGCAGCGCAAAATCGGCCGCCAGCTCCAGATTGCCGATCGGCTGACGGCCATCAGCCGCGTCTCCGGCGGTGTCGCTCATGAAGTGAAAAACCCCTTGAACGCCATCCTCCTGCACGTGGAGGTGGCGCGCGCCAAGCTCGGCGCCGGCAATACCGACGTCGCCCAGGAGATGGAAATCATCGCCCGCGAAATCCTGCGGCTCGACCGCGTCGTGAAAACCTTCCTCGATTTCAGCCGCCCCATGGAATTGACGTTGGCGACGGTGCCCCTCGACACCCTGCTGAGCGAAATTGTGGAGCTGGCCCGGCCCCAAGCCGACTCCTCGAAGATTCACATCGAAGTGCAGCAGCAGGCCGGCGGCGCCGAGGTTCGTGTGGACCGGGATCTGCTCAAGCAGGCGGTGTTGAATATCGTGGTCAACGCCATGCAAGCGATGCAGGAGACCGGCGGACAATTGTGCTTCGAATCCTCCGCCACGCCCGAAGCCGCGGAAATCCGCATCTCCGATACCGGGCCGGGGATTGCGCCCGAATTGCGCGACAAGATCTTCCGGCTTTATTTCACCACGCGCAAGAACGGCTCCGGCATCGGGCTGGCCATGACGTTCCGGATCGTACAACTCCACGATGGTACAATTGATTTCGCGAGCGAGCCGGGCAAAGGGACCACCTTCCTGATCCGGCTGCCGGTCGCAGCTTGAGTTTGCCAGGATGAAGGAATGGGTTTTAGCATCGGTTGCGATCCTGGCCATGGCGATGGCCGGCTGCATTTCACATGCCAAACCTGCGGCGGCGACTCCGGCGGTTCCGGTCGGCGCCGGCAGCGTGGCGGTGGCCGCGCCGGCGGCCGAGTCGCTGTCGACCCCGCAAACCCAGGTCGTGCTGCCGCCCGAGCAGCCCTTTAACCCCGATTCGTTGGTTGTAGAGAAGGCAACCCCGGCGCCGCCGGCGCCCGCGCCGCCCGCGCCCGCGCCCGCCGCCCATCGGTCGATCGTCGCCGCCGCTCCTCCCAAGCCCGATACGCCTCCCGAAACGGTCGAGGCGCCGCCCGCGCGTCCGCCGGTTGAAGAAGTCGTGCCCGATGCGCAGCGCGACGAGCTCCGGGGACGCGCCAATACCACGCGCAAGACGGTCCGCGAATGGCTGGATTCTCATTCCACTCAGCACCTCAACGCGCAGGGAAAGAGGACGCGCGCCAATATCGAATCGTTGTTGCAGCGCTCCGAAGAGGCTGAGCGCCGGGGGGATCTGCAGGCCGCCGCTCAATTGGCCGATCGCGCCGAGCTTCTGATGAAGGAACTTCCGGGTGGCCGATAGCGAGTTCGAGCCACGCCGCGGCGTCATCGCCGCGGGGCTGAATGCGCGCAAGCTCGACGCGCTGCTGGTGGCCTTCAGCCCCAATCTGCGTTACCTCACCGGTTTCACCGGCAGCAACGGCTGCCTGCTGGTGATGCCGGAAAAATCGATTCTTTTCACCGACCCGCGCTACACCACCCAGGCTTCGCAGGAAGTGACCACCCGGATCCGGATCTGCAAAGGTCCCCTGGTCGATGGGCCGCTCGCGGCCATCTCCCGCATGGGACTCCGGCGCATCGGATACGAACCGGCGCGCATGACCTGCGATTTCTTTCAATCGCTCCATTCGCGGCTGCCCATGAAGTCCTCGCTCCAACCGGTGATGGGCTGGGTGGAGGAGCTGCGCATGCTGAAATCGGCCGAAGAGATCGCGCGCATCCGCCGCTCCGTGGACACCAATTCGCGCGCCTTCGAGCTGACGGTCGCCCGCGTCCGTCCCGGAATGAAGGAGCAGGATCTGGCCGCCGAACTGGAATATCGGATGCGGCGGCTGGGCGCCGAGAAGCCCTCGTTCGAGACCATCGTCGCGGGCGGTCTGCGCAGCGCTTTGCCGCACGCCCAGCCCACCGCCGCGCGGCTGCAGCCGGGCAGCCTGGTGGTAGTGGATATGGGAGCCTTCCAGGACGGCTACGCCAGCGATATGACGCGCATGCTGTACCTCGGCCGGCCCACGGCGCGCGTGAAGCGAACCTATCGCGCCGTGCTCGAAGCCCAGTTGGCCGCCATCGCGGCCGTCCGCCCGGGCGTCCGCACCGCCCATGTCGACGGCGTCGCGCGCCGGGTGCTGAAACGCCACGGGCTCGACCAGGCCTTCGTCCACTCGACGGGCCATGGGCTCGGCCTCGAGATCCACGAACCGCCGCGCATCGGAAAACGCGACAAAATGGTGCTTCGCGAGGGCATGGCCATCACCATCGAACCGGGCGTTTACCTGGAAGATTTCGGCGGCATCCGCATCGAGGACACGGTGGTGGTGACCGAGCGCGGCTGCGACATCCTCACGCCCACCGGCAAGGAATTGCGGGAAGTATAATCGTCGGGTGACGCCGGATCGTTGCCTCCGAATGGCGGGATTCGTCCCGTTCGGGGCTCTCGCCCCGCTGCTGCTGTTTGCCCAGGAGGGGCCTTCGCCGCCCAAAACCTGGATCGATCCCGATACCGGCCATCGCATCGTCCGGCTCACCGATGAGCCCGGCAGCGCCAGCCTCTATTTCAATCAGAACGGCTATTCGGCCGATCTCAAGAAGATGGTCTACACCACTCCGCAGGGAATCTCGGTTCTGGACCTCGCAACCCATGAGACCAGGCAGGTGGTGGCGGGCCGCGTGCGTATCATCGTCACCGGGCGCAGAACGCCGAGCGTCTACTACACCCGCGACAACACCATTTTCGCTACCGACGTGGATAACGGAGTTACGCGCGAGATCGCCAAAGTTCCGCCCATAGCAGGCAGGACGCAATCCATCGTCACCGTCAATGCCGACGAAACTCTGCTGGCCGGCACCTACACCGAAATCAGCCGCGGCACGGACTACAATCCCAATCGCGCGCCCGGGCCGCAGCAGCTCGATCAACCGCCCAACAAGGGCCAGATGATGGAGCAGCGGCTGGCGGCGCACTATCCGATGGGCCTGTTCACCATCAATATTCAGACCGGCGAGCGGCGGGTCATTCTCAACAGCACCGACTGGCTGAATCATCTGGAGTTCTCGCCCGCCGATCCTGCGCTGCTGATGTTCTGCCATGAAGGTCCGTGGCACAAGGTAGATCGCATCTGGACCATCCGCACCGATGGCAGCCGGATTACCAAGGTGCACACCCGCACCATGACCATGGAAATCGCCGGCCACGAATTCTGGAGCGCCGATGGAAAAACCATCTGGTACGATCTGCAGACGCCGCGCGGCGAGGTTTTCTGGCTGGCCGGCTATGATGTCGACACCGGCGAGCGGACCTGGTATCACCTGCAGCGCGATGAATGGTCCATCCATTTCAACGTGACGCGCGACGGCTCCCTGTTTTGCGGCGATGGCGGCGACCCCGGCCAGGTGGCGCACGCGCCGGACGGCGAATGGATCTACCTCTTCCGGCCCGAGAAAACTCCCAACCGCGACGGCATCCGCCTGCCGGGTTTCGTGGACGCCGGCGTGTTACACGCGGAACGCCTGGTGAACATGTCGAAACACAATTACCGGCTGGAACCGAATGTGAGTTTCACCCCGGACCAGAAATGGGTGGTGTTCCGGTCGAACATGTTCGGACCGACCTACGTATTCGCGGTGGAAGTGGCGAAGGCAAAGCCGCCCGCGGACCCGCACTGAGACACCGCTCGAATCAGACCTTGGTCGGAGTGCAAATCCACGATCCAGGTCCTACCATAAGGAACATGATCGAAAGTACCTTCCGGCGTATTTGTGTCGCCGGTCTCTTCGCGGCAGCCGCGTGCGCCGCCGCCACCGCTGTCCCTGTCACGGGCGCGCGGCGTTTGAATTTCGACGATGGCTGGCGCTTCTTCAAAGGCGAGGCGCCGGGCGCCGAGCAGCCCGATTTCAACGATTCGGGATGGCGCGAATTGCGCCTGCCGCACGATTGGGCCATCGAGGGACCTTTCGATTCCACGCTGAATCCTCATACCGGCGCCCTGCCCATCTTCGGAACGGGCTGGTACCGCAAGAGCTTCACTTTGCCCGAAACCGGCAAGGGCCGCTACTTCAGCGTGATGTTCGACGGCGCCATGAGCAACGCGCATGTCTGGATCAATGGGCACGAGCTCGGTGAGCGTCCCTACGGCTACAGCAGCTTCTTTTTCGATCTGACGCCTTATCTGAATTTCGGCGCCAGGGCGAATGTGCTGGCCGTGCGGCTGACCCCCGAAGACCATTCCTCGCGCTGGTACCCCGGCGCCGGCATCTACCGCAATGTCTGGCTCGATATTACGGGACCGGTCCACGTGGCGACGTGGGGCACTTTCGTGACAACGCCGGAGGTCTCGGCCGATAAGGCTTCGGTCGCGGTCAGGACCGAACTGCGCAACCAGGGGAGCGGGGAGGCAAAAATCACGCTCGCCACATCGGTTGTGGATTCCGGGGGGAAGACGGTCTCCCGCACTTCCAATGAAGCCGCCGTCCCCGCCGGCGGGTCGCAGACGGTCTCCGCCAGCCTGGCGGTCGCTGGTCCGCAGCGCTGGGATATCGACCACCCGTATCTCTACACCGTGATCAGCGAAGTGCGCCAGGGCGGCAAGGTCCTGGACCGTTACGAGACGCCGCTCGGCATCCGCTCCATCAAGTTCGACAAACAGCAGGGATTCCTGCTGAACGGCCGGCACGTGAAGCTGCAAGGCGTCTGCGATCATCACGACCTGGGAGCGTTGGGCGCCGCCGTCAATCGCCGCGCCCTGGAGCGCCAGTTGCAAATCCTCAAGGGCGCGGGCGTGAATGCCATGCGCACCAGCCACAATCCGCCGGCGCCGGAACTACTGGAGCTGTGCGACCGCTTGGGAATCGTGGTCATGGATGAGAGCTTCGACATGTGGCGCCGGCCCAAAGTGCCGAACGGCTACAGCAAGTATTACGACCAGTGGAGCGAGCGCGACGTCCGCGATTTCGTCCGCCGCGACCGCAACCACCCCAGCGTCATCATGTGGAGCATCGGAAATGAGATTCCGGAGCAGGGCAGCCCGAACGGCGGCGATGAAGCCAAGCGGCTGACCGGCTTGTTCCACGAGGAAGATCCGACGCGTCCCACCACCTCGGCCTTCAACAGCCCGGAAGGCGCCATCCGCAACCACCTCGCCGAAAATGTCGACCTGGTCGGATTCAACTACCGGCCGTGGATGTATGAACAAGCCATCAAAGACCATCCGGACTGGATATTCCTGGGCTCCGAGACGGCATCCTGCGTGAGCTCGCGCGGCGTGTATCATTTGCCGGTCGAGAAGTACGACAAGCATCCCTCGCTGCAGCTCTCGAGCTACGACATCATCGCGCCCGGCTGGGCGTATTGCCCGGATGTGGAGTTTCTGTTCCAGGAGAAGCTGCCGCAGGTGCTGGGTGAGTTCGTCTGGACCGGCTTCGACTATATCGGCGAGCCCACGCCCTATTTCGGCGGCCGCGGCGCCACCGTGGCCACCGACTGGCCGTCGCGCAGCTCCTACTTCGGCTTCGTCGATCTGGCCGGTTTCCCCAAGGACCGCTACTATCTCTATCAAAGCGAATGGACCACCAAGCCGATGGTCCACGTGCTGCCGCACTGGAACTGGGAAGGCCGCGAAGGTCAGCCGATCCCGGTCATGGTCTACACCAACGCGCCCGAAGTGGAGCTGTTCCTGAACGGCAAATCCCTGGGGCGCAAGAAGCGATTTTCCGAACCGGTGGCGCTGCCGGTGGGCCGCAATGTGTCCAACGGCGTCGGAGGCACCGATTTCAAGGATCTCATCCAGGATGGCAAGCTGCTCAGCAAATGGCGCCTGGAATGGCAGGTGCCCTACGCGCCCGGCGCGCTCAAAGTGGTTGCTTACAACGATGGCAAACAGGTGGCCGTCGACGAGGTCAAGACCGCGGGAGCGCCCGCCAAGGTCCATCTGATCCCCGACCGTGCCACGATTACCGCCGATGGCGACGATCTCTCGTTCGTCACCGTGCGCATCGAGGACGCCAACGGGAATCTCTGCCCGAACGCCAGTTCACTGGTGAAGTTCAATGTCTCAGGCGCCGGGAAGATCGCGGCGGTCGATAATGGCAGCGCCGCCAGCGAAGAGCTCTTCCAGGCCGACCATCGCCATGCCTTCTCGGGGATGGCGCTGCTGATTGTCCGCTCCAAGGCCGGCGAGGCAGGCGCGATTCACGTCGCGGCCACTTCGGACGGATTGACCCAGGGCGCGGCCGAGCTGACTGCGCGGAAATAACCGCCGTCTACTGGCAGCGCAGCGCGTCATTCGGATCGATTCGCGTCGCCCGCCGCGCCGGCCAGTAGTTGGCGGCCAGAGAAACCGCGCCCAGGAACAGAATCGCGCCGGAGTACACCGCTGGATCGCTGGGGCTCACGTGAACCAGCTGGCTCGCCGCCAGCCGCGTCAATGCCAGGGCTGCCGCCGCCCCGATCGCCAGCCCGATGACCGTCAACGTCATGCCCCGCCGCACCACCAGCGCCAGCACATCCGCGGGCTGCGCGCCCAACGCCATGCGGACGCCGATCTCCTGCGTGCGCTGCGTCACCGAGTAGGCCATCACGCTGTATAGCCCCGTCGCGGCCAATGCCAGCGAGAACATGCCCAAGCCGGCCAGCAGGAAGGCCGCCATTCGCTCGCCGATCAATCCCGCGCTGATCGATTCCGTCATCGGGATCGCGTCGAATACGCGAACCCGCGGATCGATGGCAGCGACCTCGCTTCGCAGAATCGGCACCACGCGGTCCGGATCGCCCGCAGTGCGTATGTGAACCGTAATCCCCAGCCCGCGGAACGCCTGCTTCGCCGGAACATAGAAATACGGCTGCGCGTTTTCCGTGGGCTTCACATACTTGATATCCCGCACAACACCCACGATGGTGTGCCATTCGCCCATCGTCTTCACGCGCCGCCCGATCGTCTCGTGGCCCGGAAAGTACCGGCTGGCGAATGTCTCGTTTACGATCATCGCCCGCTGCGCGCTCTCGGTATCGTGTTCGCTGAAATCGCGGCCTTCGGGGAGCGGGATCCGCATCAGGCCGAAGTATTCCGGCGCCACGATGTTGCGGCCGATCTTCATGCTCTCGCTGGCGGCCGGGACGTAGCCTTCGACTTCGATATTCTCCAGGGGGTTTCCGCTGAACCACATCGGGACCACGTCGGCCCAGCTCACGCGCGCGATGCCGGGCTGCGCCGCCAGGCGATTGCCCAGCCGCTCGCAAAAGCGCGGGCGCTCCGCCGGGCTCAGATCCGCCGCCGAAAGATCCACGTGCGCCACCAGGACATTTTGCGGATCGAAACCGGGATCGATGCGGCTGGCCATCTGGAAGCTCCTGCCGAACAGTCCCGCCCCGATGGTCGCCGTCAGCGCCATGGCGACCTCCGCCACTACCAGGGCGCTGCGCAGCCGCTGTGAATGGCGGCTCTCCGTGGTGGTCCTTCCGCTGTCCTTGAGAGCGTCGTTCAGGTTCACGCGGGTGCCGTGCAGGGCCGGCGCGATGCCCGCAAACAGGCAACCCGACGCGCACATCAGCGCCGCGAACCACAAAATGTCGCCGTTGAGCGGGATATCCAGCGAAACCGGCAGATAGGCGCCGCGCGGCATGATGTACTGCAGCGACTGGTTCATCCACATCGCCAGCGGAACACCCGCCACCACGCCCATGACCGCGAGCACCAGGCTTTCCGCGAACAACTGGCGCGCCATTCGACTTCGATTGCCGCCCACTACCATGCGCACGCTGAATTCCTTCCGCCGCGCCGTCGACCGGGCCAGCAGCAGGTTGGCCACGTTGGCGCAGACGATCAGAAAGACCACCCCGCACGCAATCATGAGGATGGTCAGCGGTCCTTCCATGGTCCGCTGCCCGCCGAAGTGGCCCTTCCGCACCGGCAGCACGGTGGCGCCGATTCTGCTGTTTGTCTGCGGATCGGTTTCCGCCAGGCGCCGCGCCAGCGACGCGCATTCCGCCTGCGCCCGCGCGACGGTGACTCCCGGGCGCAGCCGCGCCACGGCCGTGAACATGCGCGCATTGCGATCCTGGAATGCCGGCTCCGCCGCCATGTCCAATTGCGGCTCCATCAGGACGGGCGCCCACAACTGGAAGAACATTCCTGGCATGCTGCCATGGAAATCCGGCGGAGCCACGCCCACAATGGTCAATTGGCGGCGGTTCACCGCCAGGGTGGTGCCGATCACCCGGGGATCCGCGTCGAACCGGTTCTTCCAGAGGCTATACCCCAGCACCACGATGGGGCACGTGCCGGTTCTGTCGCCGCAATCGTCAGGCGAGAGCATCCGGCCCAACTTCGGCTTTATCCCCAGGACGGCAAAAAAGTTGGGTGAGACCAGCTCGCCCCAGACGCGGTCGGCATGATCGCCGAGACCGATATTGAGTGTCGTGGGGCCCGAGATGGTGAGGCCGGAAATCAGGCGCAGGCGGTCCCGGTAGTCGCGAAAATCCCGATAAGAGGTGCCGAGCGGTCCGCCGTCGGCGGCTTGTTCCTCAAAAGAGACCAACTCCGAGCCCCGGCTCGCCCCGGGAATCGGCCGCAGCAACATCATTTCCACCCAATTGAAAACGGTGGTGCTGGCTGCGATCCCGATGGCCAGGGTGAAAACCGCGACTATGGTGAATCCCGGGCTTCGCAGAGATATGCGAAGACCGTAGCGGATATCTTGCAATGCATTGCGCACGATGCCGGGATATTTTGCAATTGTCATGCCACCTGCCGCCTCGGGGACTTTGCGGGCTTTCCGGCCCGTGAGCACAATCCGCGATCAATTCTATTGTCCGTTATTGGGACAGGTTTGTCTGAATTTGATTTTTGGGCTGGTCAGGAAAGCGGAGCCGGCACAGCAAGGATGCGCTGCCGCCGGCATATAGAATAAGAGAAATCACGATTCTTTCGAGGTGAATCTCCATGCGCCCCGGCTCTTTTCCGATCGCCATTCCCGCTGCTCTTGCCGCAATCGCGTTTGCGCAGTCTCCGCCGCCCATTCAGCTCGAACCAGAGAAGACCTTCAATCGCAGCCTGGCGCCCGGAGGCGCCGATCTGTTCGCGCTCGATCTGAAGATCGATCAGATCGTCCAGTTGACGCTGGAAGGCCAGGACAAAGATGTGATCCTCTCGGTTTACAGCCCCGACGGCCGCCTGAGCCGCGCATTCTCGTCCGAACGTCAGAAAGGCGGAGCGTTCGAATTCCTCGCGACACAGCCGGGCCGGTGGACTCTGAAGACTGCTGCCCGCGAGGGGGGCGCTCCGGCCTCTTACAGGATCTCCGGCCTGAAAATCAGAACTCCGCACCCGCCGGCGCTGGCCGAAGCGGACATAAGTCCGCGTATCCGGAAGATTACAAGCCAGGCGGATGCGGATGTCTTCTGGAAGGAGATCGGCCCGAATGGGAGCCCGCTCATCGAGCCGATCAAGGACGATCCCATCCATGGTCTCGCGACCTTTCTCTGGCGTGGCAACGCCGACACCCAACGGGTCTTTCTCAATCTTCCCAACTGCTCGCCGGATCCCGTCGATTGCTTCCTGCGCCATGTGGAAGGCACCGATGTCTGGTACAAGACATTGCGCCTCGACCACCGGCTGCGCACAACCTATCACTTGACGCCCAACGCGCCCGCGCTGCCGCACGGAACGCAGATCGACGACGACCTGGTGAGCCAGGTTATGCTTCGACAAGAGCGCGATCCGTTGAATCCGAAGGCGATTGGGGATTCGGCGAAAGACCCCGACCCTCCGCCGCATCGCGGTTCTTCGGTGCTCGAAATGCCCGACGCGCCGCCGCAGCCGTGGGCCGGCAAACGCGCGGGAGTGCCGGCGGGCGAGATCGTGAAACAGGATTCTGCGAGCGCGCTTTTAAAAAATACGCGCCCGATTTTTGTGTACCTGCCGCCAGGCTACTCGAAGAGCGCCCAGCCTTATGACGTGCTGGTGGTTTTCGACGGAGAAACCTATATCGATGCCGTGCCGACTCCGACGACGCTCGATAACCTCACTTCGGAAAGAAGGATCTCGCCGACCGTAGCCCTGATTGTGGGCAATGCCAAGGGAATGCGCGGCACGGAACTGCCCTGCAACCCCACGTTCGCCGAGTTTTTGAATTCCGAGCTGATTCCGTGGTTGCGGCGGAGTTATAACGTGACCCGCGACCCGCAGCGGGTCACGATCGGAGGCTCCAGCTACGGGGGGCTGGCGGCGACGTGGGCGGCCTACCGGCATCCGGAGACGTTCGGCAACGTGCTCTCGCAATCCGGCTCTTATTGGTGGACTCCGCCCCCCGATCCGTCGAAGCCGGATACGTTCGCGCCCGGCGCCGATCCAAGCTATGTGGCGCAACTGTTCGTCAACAGTCCGAAGCTGCCGATACGCTTCTACCTGGACGCGGGATCGCTGGAACTGGACAAGACGGGAGAAGGCGGATCGATTCTGGTGCCGAATCGTCACCTGCGGGATGTGCTCCGCGCCAAAGGCTACGAGGTGTTTTACCAGGAGTTTCAGGGCGCGCACGACTACGCAAGCTGGCGCGGCACCATCGCGGACGGACTCATCCTCCTTGGAGGGAAGTCCGCCGCGCTGGCGGAGCCGGGCTCCGCGAAAATGCCGCCTATTCAATAACGGTCCAAGCCGCGCAGCGCCATTCCCTCGGTGCATTCATAGGCGCCCACGCGCACGTTGGTGAATTCCTGCGTCGCGCCGCTCGGCCACTCGACGGCGATGCGTGTGGCCGACTCCCGAACCCCCAGCCCGAACGTCAGCGTCAGCTCCGATTGCGAGAGATAACTGGACCCGGTCTTGACCATTCGGGATTGCGTTCCTTCCGGCGTCGTCACCCGGACCACGGCGCCGATTCCGTCGCGATTCGATTTCCGGCCGACCAGCCGCACCCGCAGCGCCCGGTTCCGGGTCCGGATATCGTTGCGGTAGAGGTACGCCGGGCCGCCGTTGGTGGTGATCAGTAAATCCAGGTCGCCGTCGCGGTCGAAATCGGCATACGCCAGCCCGCGCGCCACTTTCGGCGATGCGAATCCGGCGCTCGCCAGCGCGGCGATATCGTGAAATCCGCCCTTGCCATCGTTCCAGAACAGGTGCGGCGGCTGCGCGTAGCCGATGCCGCCGTGAATCTGCCGCACCGTTTCGTCGATGTGTCCGTTCACCGCCACCAAGTCCAGCCGGCCGTCCAGATCGATATCCATGAACGAGCAGCCGAACCCCAAGCTCTCGCGGGACGCTTTGCCGACGCCCGCCCGCATGGCCGCGTCGGCGTAGGCCCCCGATCGGTCGCGCCGGTACAGCGCCATCATTTCGTTGTCGAAGTTGGTGATGGCGATGCCGGCATCGCCGGAATTATCGAAATCCGCGGCATCGATGCCCATGCCCGCGCGCGCCCTGCCATCGTCGCTGAAGGCCACTCCCGCGCGCACCGCGATATCTTCAAACGACCCGTCGCGCCGGTTGCGATACAGCTTGTTGGGCTGCGTGTCGTTGGCGATCAGCACGTCCGGCCAGCCGTCGTGGTCGTAATCGATCATCGCCACTCCCAGCGATTTCGAGGTCATATCGAAGATGCCGCTTTTGGCCGTCACATCCTCGAACCTGCCGTCGCCCCGATTCCGGAACAGCCAGCAGGTATCGCCATGGTAGGCTTCCGGCGTGCAATACGACTTGCGTTTACCGTCCAGGCTGCAGAATACGTCCCGCTCCGGCGACCATTTGACGTAGTTGCACACCAGCAGATCCAGCAGACCGTCGCGGTCGAAATCGAACCACAGGGCCGATGTGCTGAAGCCGTTGCGCCCGCCCAGCCCGGCCTTTTCCGTGACATCGACGAACCGTCCCTGGGGGGTGTTCTGAAAAAGCCGGTTCTGGCCGACGGCCGTGATCAGCAGGTCCGGCAATCCGTCGTTATTGTAATCGGCGATCGCCACGCCCATGCCGTACATCTCGACCGCCAGCCCGCTTTGCTGGGTCACGTCCGTGAACGTGCCGTTGCGGTTGTTGCGGTAAAGCTTGAGCGTGCTGCGCCCGCGGCGGTGGCCCGGCCAGTCCATCCCGTTCAGCAGCAGGATGTCCATCCATCCGTCGCCGTCGTAGTCGAAAAACGCGCAGCCCGATCCCATGGTCTCCGGCAGGTACTTGGCGCCGAACGCCCCGGTATTGTGATGGAAATCGATTCCCGCGGCGGCGGTCACATCAAGCAGCCGAAATCCGGGATCCTCGGCGGGAGTCACGGCCCGGGCCAGGATGGGAACTGCGCCGCAAAGAAACGTCCGCCGCTTCACGCGATGCTCACGAGCCCTTCGCGAATCGCGAAAACCACCAGTTCCGCGGTATTGTGCAGGCCCAACGCTTGCATGATATTGGCCCGATGAACGGCCACCGTGTTGACGCTGACACCCAGCACCGTGGCGATTTCCTTGTTGGATTTGCCGTTCACGATAAGCTGCAGAACCTCCAGTTCCCGGGTGGTCAGGTTCCGCTCCGGAGGAGTCGGCGCCAGCGAGCCGATGCGCGGATCCAATACGTGCTCTCCGGAAGCAACGCGCTTCACCGCGTCGGCCAGTTCCAGGTCCATGGCGTTTTTCAGCAGGTAGCCGCGCGCCCCGGCTTCCAGGCAGGTGCGCACATAGGAGGGCTCGCCGTGCATGCTCAGCATCAGCACCGCGGTCTCCGGGTGGTTTTTCAGAATCTGCCGGGCGGCGACCGCCCCATTCATGCTGGGCAAGGCGAAATCGATCACCGCGACATCCGGATGGAGGCGCTCGGCGGCTTCGACCGCTTCGGGACCGTCGCCCGCTTCGGCCACCACCTCGATTTCCGGGTCGTCCTCCAGCAGGCGGCGAAATCCCCGGCGCACCAGAAGGTGGTCGTCTACGAGCAAAACCGTGATTCGATCGCCTGGCATGGCTCCTGCTTTGAGGCTATGATATTCCAGCGCGCTGCACCGTGGGGATGGTAAGGCGCACCAGCGCTCCACCGCCCTCGCGATTGACGCATTCCAGGCGGCCGCTCACCAGTTCGGCGCGCTCCTGCATGGAAACCAGGCCCAACCCCTGCCTTTCTCCATTCTGGAACCCCACGCCGCGGTCTTCCACTTCCAGCGCCACCGATTCCGGCAGGAACCGCAGGCGGACCGTCGCCGAATCGGATTGCGAATGGCGCGCGACGTTGTTCAGCGCTTCCTGCAGGACGCGGTACAGGTGAATCGCCACCCCGCGATCGAGCTCGCGGCTGGCCCCGGATTTCTCGTATCGCACTTTGACCCCGGTCTGCTTCTCGAAACCCGGGAGATAGGCGTCCACGGCCGTTTCGAAGCCGGCGTCTTCGAGAATCACCGGGTGCAAGGCGCGCGAGAGCAGCCGCACCTTTTCCAGCGTGGATTGCACCACCTCCTGAACTTCGCGCAGGTCGGAATCCGCGACCTGCCGCCGTTCCTTGCGCTGCAGCATGGCTCCGATGGCGGTCAGGATCTGCCCGAATTCGTCGTGAAGCTCCCGCGCCACGGAGCGGAAGATATTCTCCTGCATGGAAATGAGCTGCTGCGCCAGTTCTCCCCGGCTGCGCGAGACCGCGCTGACGCGCTCGAACATGCGCCGGTTGTAATTCACCAGGTAGGCGCTGGTGAGCGCCACCAGAACCAGCGCCGCCGCCAGGAAAAAATAGACGTTGCGCTCGACGCCGCGATAGATCGCGCGCGTGCGTTCGGCGCTCTCCTGCTCCTGCTGGTTGTTCTGTACCAGCAGCCGGGCAACCGCCGCGCTCAGCGCCTGCTGCCGCGCCTGCAGCGAGAGCCGGATGGTGTCCCGGGCCTTTTCCGCGTCGCCCGCCGACGCCATGGCGAAAGCCTGGTCCAGCGCCAGCCAGAACTGCTGGACGCTCGCGGCCAGGTACGCCCTTTGCCCCGACGCGCGATCCTCCGCGGAATACGCCGACTCGCGGTCCATGGCGTCCGCCAGGTCGGTTCGAATGCGCCGCATGGGCGCTTCCCAGGCGGCCAATGGATACGGCTCATTGGCGTCGAGCATGTCCCGCA
>Ga0335078_10002121_pt1 | contig 30083 bp, 29 predicted proteins | sample Lox_Sample_32_FD_206711 | JGI IMG/M metagenome (GOLD analysis project Ga0335078, IMG submission 206711) | Soil microbial communities from Loxahatchee National Wildlife Refuge, Florida, United States - Lox_Sample_3.2 | ecosystem: Environmental > Terrestrial > Soil > Wetlands | place: USA...
CTGGTCAGCCGCTGCGGCGGCCGGCTGCACGAGCTGATCGGCCCGCGGGCCCGGGTCGGGCTGGACGCCCGCGCGCTGCGCAGGCTCGTGCCCGACGTCGGGCGGCGCGACGTCTACGTCTGCGGCCCGGACGGCTTCATGGCCGACATGGTGGACGCCGCGCTCCGGCTCGGCGTGCCGGAAGAGCAGCTCCACACCGAGGCATTCGGGTTCTAGGTACACGGAAGGCCGACACAGATGAAGCGCACCCCGATCGTGGTCGTCGCGACCGCGGCTGGCCTGGCGGGCATCCTGGCGTTCCATACCTCGCCGTCGAGCCTCACCATCGCGCCTGCTGCAGGAACGTCGGGTGTACCGCCCGCACCCACCCCGCCTGCTCAGAGCGGGCCAAGCGGCACCCAGAGGCCCGCGCCGGGAGCCGGCAGCACCAGGACCGTCGACGGCCCGGAGGTCAACTACAGCTTCGGCGTCCTGTCGGTGTCGGCTACGGTGCGGGGCCACCGCATCGTGAAGGTCGGCATCGCCTCGCTCGACGACGGCGGCCAGTTCCGCTCCCAGTTCATCGACGAGCAGTCCATCCCGATGCTGGAGCAGGAGGCGCTGCAGGCCCAGAGCGCCAACATTCAGGGTGTCTCGGGAGCCAGCTACACGAGCGCCGGCTTCCGCACCTCGCTGCAGGCGGCGCTGCGCAGCCTGGGCATCAGTTGACGGCTCTGCCCGCCCTGCACCACCGCGAGGCGGTAATGGGCACCGTGGTCACCATAGACATCTACACCGCAGACGGCAGCGCCGGGCCCGCGGTCTCCGGGGGGCTGACGTCGGCGCGGGCGGTACTTCAGCGCGCGGATGCCGTGTTCAGCACCTGGCAGGCAGACAGCCCGGTCAGCCGGCTCCGCCGTGGCGAGATCACGCTGGCCGACGCGCCGGCCGAGGTCGGGGACGTGCTCCGGGACTGCGCTGCGGCCAGGGATGCGTCCGGCGGCTGGTTCGACCCGTGGGCCATGCCGGGCGGGCTGGACCCGACCGGGCTGGTCAAGGGGTGGGCCGCGCAGCGGGCGCTAGCCGAGCTGCGCGCGCCGGAGGTCAGCGGGGCGCTCGTGAACGCGGCCGGGGATATCGCCAGCTTCGGCGGCCTCGGCCCCGGCACGCCGTTCCGGGTCGGCATCGCGGACCCGTTCACGCCGCGGAAGCTCGCCGCGATCGTGTGCCTGACCGCGGCGATCGCCACCTCTGGCTGCTACCAGCGCGGCGAGCACCTGGTCGATCCGCACACCGGCCGCCCCGCAGCACGGGTGGCGTCGGCGAGCGTGACCGGGCCCGACCTCGGCCTGGCGGACGCCCTCGCGACCGCGATTGCCGTGGCCGGGCGGCCAGGGCTGGCGCTCCTGGAGCCGCTGGATGGCTACGAAGGACTGATCATCGCCCCGGACGATGACCGGGAGTGGACCGCGGGATTCCCGTTCGCGCCGCAATAACCGGTAGCGCCGGCCAGCCTGCCGGGGAATGCTCCCAGCCATGACGAGGCACGAAGCGGAGGCGGGCCTCCCGGCGCGCGAGGACGGCTGGTGGGACGTGTTCGTCGCGCTGGAGGACGACCCGCGCGAGGACGGCGAGGTCCCGGTCGGCGAGCGCGACACGCTGGTCAGGTACCTGCGCAACCGGCGGCTTACGCTGCAGCTCAAGTGCGCGGGGCTGGACACCCGGCAGATGGCGATGCGCGCCGTCCCGCCGTCCAACCTGTCCCTGCTGGGGCTCGTGCGGCACCTGGCCGGACTTCATCCGCGAGCGGATCGACGGCCGGGTAGGCCAGTAGCCCCGCGAGTGCGGTGCGGCCCGGCTCCCGCTACGGCGCGCTGCACCGGATGGCGGCAGACGAGCTGATCAACCCGCGTATCACTGCGCGCGAGGGCACCCGGCAGGGCCTCGAGGGGTGCCTCTCGGTTCCCGGCAGCTGGGCCGAGCGGGAGCGCGCCGCACTGGCCGTGGCGCAGGGCGTGGACCTGCGCAACGAGCCCGTCGTCGGCACCGGATCGGGCGAGCTCGCCCGCTGCCTGGAGCACGAGACCGATCATCTGCGCGGCGTGCTGTTCACCGGCGGCCTCCCGCCTGCCGAGCGACGCCGCGTCATGCGGGAACTGCAGCGCGCCCAGCTCGCCGGCCGTGCGCCCGGCACCCCGCGGAGTTAGTGCCGCGGACCTGCCGGTGCGGCGTCACGGCAGCCGGCGCCGGTAGCGCACCTCCGCCAGCCGGAGGCCTTCTCGGTCGTCCACCTTGAGCGCTCCGTCGGGCCGGAAGCCGGCGATCTCGTAGAAGCGCCGCGCCCGCGTGTTCACGTCCAGGACCCAGAGGCCGACGCGCTGATAGCCCAGCCCGGTAAGCCGGTCCAGGGAGGCGGCCATGAGCAGCCGCCCGAAGCCGTGGCCCAGTGCCCCGGGGGCCAGGTAGATCGCCCTGATCTCGGCGACCCGGTCCGGATCCTGGTCCTCGTCGCGGGTCGGGCCGAACGACGCGAAGCCGCAGATTCCGGTCCCGGCGGCTGCCACCAGCACGTCGCCGCGAGGCTCGCCGGGCTGGCTGAGCAGTCGCTGCCACCGGGGCAGCCGGTCGGCAGGATCCAGGCCGTCCAGGTACTCCTGCGGCATCATGCCGCGGTACGTCTCCTGCCAGGACCGCACGTGCACCTGCGCGATCGGCCCCGCGTCGGACAGCGTCGCCGGCCGCACGACCGGCTGGCGCTCGTCGGTCATCGCGTCATCAACGCCGGCTAGATCCCGTCCGGGATCCTGCGGCGGCCGGCGAAGCCGTGCGCGAGCTTGTGGTACCAGGACAGCTCCTGCTCGCCCTCCAGCCAGCACAGCAGCACGGCCTCGCCGTCGAACTCGGCCGGGAAGTCCAGCAGCAGCGGCGCGAAGCCCTTCAGGTCCAGGCCCTGCGCCGGGAACCAGCCGAGCAGCTCACTCAGCCGCGCCTGGCAGGCCTTCGCCTCCGGCAGCCCGCCGAGCGGCGTGTGCCGCCCGGCCGCCAGTGCCGCCTGCAGCTCGACCATGCTGGCCCTGACCTCGACGAGCTCATTGCCGTGGCTCAGGACAGCGGGCATCAGCTCGCGCGCCTGCGCCAGCGTGAACGTTCTGTCCATGCAGGCAGCCTGCCCGAAGTTGCGGTGCCGCGTCCACTGGGGGCCGACGCTAGCGCGGCAGGTGACCGGCGCTGGCGAGCACCGCCTTCCCGGCCACCTTGCCTTCCCGCCACATCGCCGCGGACCTGCTCCGCTGGCCCAGCAGGTAGCGGTCGAGGAAATCGACGGTAACCCTGGCGACGATCGGCTCGGGCGTGCCGTCGCCCTCGTACGGCGTGAAGTGACCGGCGGCTGGCAAGTCGAGATAGAACCGCGGGCCGGCCCGGTCGGCCAGATAGAGCCGCACGCTGTCGGCGGGCGGGTTCCAGCTATCCGCTGCGCCCTGGATGACCAGCAGCGGCGGCGCGGGCCTGGCGAACCAGTGCCCGGTGAAGGAGGGCCACTGCGCGCCGGACAGTATCAGCGCCGCCTGGACCCGGCGATCCCGGCAGCACGGCGCTGCGGCCAGTGCGGCCGCGGTGTCCCCGCCGTCGGAGTGTCCGGCCACCGCGATCTTGCCAGCAGCGATCAGGTCCGCCAGGCGGCCCTGCCTGGCGGCGCTGCGGGCCAGCAGGCGGCGGATCACGAAGGCGAGGTCGGCCGGCTGGTTCGTGACGTCTGATTCGTCCGGGCTGGCAGTGGCGCAGCTGGTCCGCGGGAAGTCGACGGCGGCCACCACGTAGCCCGCGCTCGCCCACTGCCGGAGCAGATCGCGGTAGACGCCCGCGCAGTGCCGGTACCCCGGCGCGAACGCAACCAGCGGAAACAGCCCCGCCGGGTGCTGGCGGTACGTGGCTAAGCCGGCCACCACCGGATACCGCACGGTCAGGCGCAGTACCCGCCGGCCCAGCCCCGGCGCGGACCGGGTCAGCGTGAGGTGCTCGGTGGCGACGCGGTAGGTCCGGAGGGTGCCCAGCCGCAGCTGGGGCCGGGCCGAGGGCGGTGGCTGTCCCGTCGCCTGCAGTCGCGCCGCGACGTGGCCGGCACTCGGCCCGGACGCGGCTGTCCGCACGCTCAGGTAGGTCCCCGTGCAGATGACCGCCACGGCGGCAGCTGCCACGCAGCCCCCGTATCCGATCCGCCATCGCCTGTCGTTGAAGGTCAGCGCCGGCTCCTTTCGGCGTTTCAGGCTCGCACAAGAACGACGGAAAGACCTGCGGGTTCTGCGAATTGCCGGCCCGCGCGACTACGCGGAGTTACTGCTGCGGGCGGAGCATCCTGCGCAGCCAGTCGATCCGGCTCTGCCGCGACGCGATCGAGATTGCCGCGTCAGGCGCCATCAGGTCGTAGCCGTGATAGCCGCCCGGCCACACGTGCAGTTCCGCCACGCCACCCGCACGCCAGATGCGAGCCGCGTAGTCGATGGTCTCGTCCCTGTAGATCTCCGCCGACCCGACGTCAAGGAAGGCCGGCGGCAGGCCGGACAGATCTGCCGCACGGGACGGGGCCGCGTAGGGCGAGACGCCGGGACCGCCCTGCGCGTCGCCCAGCAGCGCCCGCCAGCCGGTGAGGTTTGACGCCCGGTCCCACGTCGCCTCGCCGGCATCGTGGCTGGACGGCGTCTGGTTCCGGTCGTCGAGCATCGGGCACATGAGCACCTGGCCGGCCACGGCCGGGCCGCCCCGGTCCCGCGCCATCAGCGCGACCGCAGCCGACAGGCCGCCGCCAGCGCTCGCCCCGGCAATCAGCAGCCGGTCGGGGCTGATGCCCAGGTCGGCCGCGTGCGCGGCCGTCCAGGCCAGGCCCGCATAGCAGTCCTCGACGCCCGCCGGGTAGGGATTCTCCGGTGCCAGCCGGTAGTCCACGGAGACCACGATGACGCCCGCCTGCTCGATCCAGTCGAGCATCACGGTCATCACGGTCCGGTTGTCGCCGAACATCATGCCGCCGCCGTGGATGTGGTACACGCCCGGCGCGGGCGCTGTGAGCCCCGCGGGCCTGCAGGCGAGCAGCGCGATGTCGGGCGCACCGGGCGGCCCGGGCACGGTCAGTTCCTCGAACTCGATCGCGCCGCCCCGGCGCAGGTCGTCGTCCGTCAGCCGCCGCGGCTTCCTGGCCTCGCGCAGCGCGGGGACATTCTCGATCCGGAGCGGATCGAATATGCCGGGAACGCCGGCGAGGGCGGCGGCTGCCTCGGGATCGAACGGGGGACGCATCAGGAGGAACCTCATATCACGGTTGGTTTACGGCTGACAGCATCAAACCTACCGTGATCATGAAAAGGGTCAGCCGACGAGGAGCTCCGCGATCTGGGCGGCATTCAGCGCGGCGCCCTTGCGCAGGTTGTCACCGCACACGAACATGTCGAGCGCGTGCGGCTCGTCCAGGCTCTGCCGGACGCGGCCGACCCAGGTCGGATCCGTGCCCGCGATGTCGGCGGGCGTCGGGTACACGGCACGCGCCGGGTCGTCCAGCACCTCGACTCCTGGCGCCGCGTCCAGCACGCCGAGCGCGGCAGCTCGGGTCACCCGCTGCTCGAACACCGCGTGGATCGCGAGCGAGTGGCCGACGACGACCGGCACCCGGACACAGGTGGCCGCGACCCGAAGATCCGGCAGGCCGAGGATCTTGCGCGTCTCGTTGCGGATCTTCATCTCCTCGGAGGTCCAGACCTCGTCCCTGAGCGAGCCGGCCCACGGCACCACGTTCATCGCCAGCGGCGCGCCGAACGGGCCGCCGTCGCCCAGTACCGCGCGCACGTCGCCTGGCCGCTGGCCCAGCGCCCGGTTCCCGGCCACCTTGGCGATCTGGTCGTACAGCGCGTCGGTGCCTTCCTGGCCTGCGCCGGATGCGGCCTGGTAGGACGCCGCGATCAGCTCGCGAAGCCCGAACGCCCGGTGCAGCGCGCCGAGCGCGACGATGAGGGCGAGCGTCGTGCAGTTCGGCACGGAGATGATCCCCCGCGGGCGGTGCGTCGCGGCATCGGGGTTTACCTCGGGGACCACGAGCGGCACGTCGGGTTCCATCCGGAACGCGCCCGACTTGTCGATGACGATCACGCCACGGTCCGCGGCCACCGGGGCCCACTGCGCCGACACCGGGTCGGGCACGTCGAACATGGCCAGGTCAACCCCGTCGAACACGTCCGCGGTCAGCTCGCGGACTACGACCTCCTGCCCGCGGACGGGCAGCCGCCGGCCGGCCGACCGGGCCGAGGCAATCAGCCGCACCTCGCCCCAGATGTCGGCGCGCTCGGAGATGACCTCCCGCATCACCGTCCCGACGGCGCCGGTAGCCCCGACGATCGCCAGCACGGGACGGCCTGCCCTGCCCGGGCCGGCCGCGGCGCTCACCGGCCGCTCCCGCCGTAGACGATCGCCTGTTCCTGGCCGTCGCCCAGCTCGAAGGCGGCGTGCACCGCCGCCACCGCCATCTCCACGTCGTTCTGGTCCACCACGACCGAGATCCGGATCTCGGAAGTCGAGATCATCTCGATGTTGACTCCCGCCTCGGCCAGCGCGCCGAAAAACGTCGCGCTAACGCCGGGGTGGGAGCGCATCCCGGCGCCCACCACCGAGACCTTGCCGATGCGGTCGTCGTAGAGCAACTGCTCGAATCCGACCTCGTCCTGGAGCGCCCGCAGCGCGGCCATGCCCGCGTGCCCGTCGTCGCGCGGCAGCGTGAACGAGATGTCCGTCCGGCCGGTCGCGGCGGCCGACACGTTCTGCACGATCATGTCGATGTTGATGGCGGCGCTGGCGATGGCACGGAAGATCCGCGCGGCCTCGCCGACCTTGTCGGGCACCCCGACCACGGTTATCTTCGCCTCTCCCCGGTCCTGCGCAACGCCGGAGATGATCGCCTGCTCCATGGCCTCGCCTTCCGTGCCCGCCAGCTCCGCGCCGGGCGGCATCGCGTCGGTGACCCAGGTACCGTCCCGGTTGCTGAACGAGGACCGCACGTGGATCGGCATCCGGTACCGGCGCGCGTACTCCACGCACCGCAGCATGAGCACCTTGGTCCCGGACGCCGCCATCTCCAGCATCTCCTCGTAGGAGATCCGCGGGATGCGGCGCGCTGTCGGCACGAGCCGAGGGTCGGCGGTGAAGACGCCGTCGACGTCGGTGTAGATCTCGCAGTAGTCGGCACCCAGGGCTGCCGCCAGCGCGACCGCGGTGGTGTCGGAGGCGCCGCGGCCCAGGGTCGTGATGTCCTTGGTGGTCTGCGAGACGCCCTGGAAGCCAGCGACGATCGGGATCGCGCCATCGGCTAGCGCCGCCTGGATCCGGCCCGGCGTGATGTCGATGATCCGGGCCTTGCCGTGGGTCGAGTCCGTGATGACCCCTGCCTGCGAGCCTGTGAACGAGCGGCCTTCCAGGCCCAGGTTCGCGATCGCCATCGCGAGCAGCGCCATCGAGATGCGCTCGCCGGCGGTCAGCAGCATGTCCAGCTCGCGCCCCGGCGGCGACGGGCTCACCTGGTCAGCCAGATCCCGCAGCTCATCCGTGGTGTCGCCCATCGCGGAGACCACCACTACTACGGCGTTGCCGGCCTTCCTGGCGGCCACGATGCGCTGCGCTACTCGCTTGATGCCGTCGGCGTCAGCGACCGAGGATCCACCGTACTTCTGCACGACGAGGGCCACGGTGGCTCGCGCTCCTCCCGGCTCGGGACTAGCTGGCTGGAATGCTGAGTCTACGCAAGGCGGGGCTCGCTACCGTGCGGCCGGCTCCTCGGCCACATCCAGCCGCACGTGCGCCACTACCGAGTGGAGCGCGCGCAGGGCGGCCCCGCCGTGGGTGCCCCAGTGATTGACGTAGGAGTACTGCCACCACCACAGCGCCTCGGCCACCCGCCCGGCCTCATAGTGCTTGAGGCCGTGAATCAGGTCGGCGGCCACGGTCGCGAGATCATCCGACAGCCGGAACGGGCTCACCTGATTGTCGGCGTAGGGATCGAAGATCTCGGCGTAGTCGTCGAAGCCGGCCAGCCGCGCGGCCAGGCCGGTACGCAGGGCGTCGAGCGCGACATCGGGGTCGGCGCCGACGTCGGGTTCCCAGTTGCTCGGCAGGATCACGTCCTTGCTCGCGCCGAGCTGAGCACCGGCGAGCATCACCTGCGCCACCTCGAGGAGCAGCAGCGAGATCGTCCCGTCGGCGCTCTCACCGCGCGCCACCGCGGTCAGCCCGTCGAGGAAATCCCTCGCGTTACCGGCAATCCGGTCAGCAAGCGGGCGCCAGTCTTCAGCCGGCTGACCAGCCGCCAGGTCGCCCCGGTCGGCGCCTTGCGACCCTCTCGCCCCGTTCGGCGCGTCAGACATCAAGCAGCCTCCGTCCCTCGAATGCCCGGCCTAGCGTTACCTCGTCTGCGTACTCCAGCTCACCCCCGACCGGCAGCCCGCTGGCTGGCCGGGTCACCCGGACGCCCATCGGCTTGATCAGGCGGGCCAGGTAGGTCGCGGTAGCCTCGCCCTCGAGGTTGGGGTCCGTAGCGAGGATGATCTCGCTGATCGTGCCGTCCGCCAGCCTGGCCATCAGTTCCCTGATCCGCAGGTCCTCGGGACCGACGCCATCGATCGGGCTGATGGCGCCCCCCAGCACGTGATAGCGGCCTCGGAACTCGCGGATCTTCTCGATCGCCGCGACGTCCTTTGGCTCTTCGACCACGCAGATCACCGACTGGTCCCGCCGGGCATCCTTGCAGATCCGGCACTCATCGTCCTCGGCGACATTCCCGCAGACGCGGCAGAACTTGACCTTCTCGGTGACCTCGATCAGGACGTCGGCCAGCCTGCGCACGTCGGCAGGGTCTGCGGCCAGCAGGTAGAAGGCGATGCGCTGAGCACCCTTGGGCCCGACACCCGGCAGCTGGCCGAGCTCCTCGATGAGGTCCTGGACCACCCCTTCGTACATGCCGCGCCTAGCCCCGCTCGTCGTCTGGTACCGAGTCTCCGGGCGCCTGGCTGGTTCCGGTCTCGCCCGGTCCGGCGGCGGGCTCGGCCGGCGGCTGGCCGCCCATCAGCGCCGACAGATCCGGCATGCCGGGCATCCCGCCGGCCAGTCCCGTGAACGGGCGCATCGTGCGTTCCTGGAGGTCGTCGACCGCGCCGCAGGCCGCGCGATAGGCGGCGAGCACCAGATCGGCGATGGACTGCGCACTCTCCGCCGGGTCAGCCGGGTCGATGGCGCCCGCCGCGATCGTCACATCGAGCAGCTCGCCCTGGCCGTTGACCGTGACCGTGACGAGCCCGCCACCTGCAGTGCCGAGAACTTCCGCGTCCGCGAGCTCCTGCTGCGCGTTGAGCAGCTGGTCCTGCATCGCGGCCGCCGCCGCGAGGATCTGCTGCATGTCAAGCTGACCACCGGGCTCCACGCGACCCCCTCGGGTATTCGGTTGATCCGAGCCTACGGCTAACGGCAGCCGCCGGCACATCCGGTCGCCGGGCCGGCGGCAACCGGGCTCAGCCGATCTCCTCGATGATCCGGCCGCCCAGCTCCCGCTCGATCAGGCCCATCCCGGTCAGGCCCTCCGGCGCTGGCTCATCACCGGGGTCGGTGTCTTCCGGCGGCGCCGGCATGGCAGCGGCGGCGGAGCCGGCGCTGGCAGCCGACGGGCCGCCGGGCCCGCGACCAGTGCTGTCACGGCCGGCCGGGGCGGGTCCGGCGGACTCCCGCGCGCCCGCAGGCGCCGGCGAGGACGGCCGCGGGCCTTTCGGGCCGGGTCCCGTGCCGCCCGACGGCGGCGGGCCGCCCGGCCCGAGCGTCGTGGCGATGCGCGGGGTGATGCCGAACAGCGCGGTCAGTGCGTTGCCGAGATCCTTGTCGTAGCCCCCGGTCAGGAACCCCTTGGCCATCCCGGCCTGCGCGAAGGCCAGCGTCAGGACGCCGTCGGCGAAAGATTCCACGGTGGCGTTGCTGAGCTGTATCCAGGCAACCCTCCGCTCGTGCTGCACGGCGGCGAGCACCTCGGGCCAGCGCGCGCGCAGCGCGGCTGCGTCCATCGCGCCGGCCGGCGGAGCGGCGCCCGGCGCGGGCGACTGGCCGTTCCCCGTATCCCGCTGAGTGGTGGCCTGCTGGCGGCTGCCGCCGTCACCGCTGTCGCGCCCTTTTGCCCGGGCGGCGCCTGCGGCAGCGGGCCGACGTTCCGGTATTACGGGCCTGGCGGCCCCGGCACCGGACGGCTGGCGCGGCAGGTCGGACAGCCGGCGCTCCAGCCGGTCGAGCCGGTCGGCGAGCGCGCCGTCGCCGGCGCTCGCGGGCGGCAGCAGCACCTGCGCGCACATCAGCTCGAGCAGCAGCCGCGGCGAGGTCGCGCCGCGCATCTCGACCAGCCCGGCGCTGATCACCTCCGCGGCCCTGGTCAGCGCTGCCGGGCTGAGCTTCCCGGCCTGGGCACGCAGCTGCTCGATCCGGTCCGCGGGCGCGTCGATCAGGCCGGTCGAGCCGGCGTCGGGCACGGCCTGGACGATGATCAGGTCGCGGAGCCGGTCCAGCAGGTCGGCGGCGAACCGGCGCGGATCGTGCCCTGCCTCCACCACGTGGTCGATCGCGCGGAACACCGCCGCGCCGTCACCGGTCGCGAAGGCGTCGATGACCTCGTCCAGGAGCCGGTCGTCGGTGTAGCCGAGCAGCGCGATCGCGCGGTCGTAGCGCAGCCCGCTCTCGTCCGATCCGGCGATGAGCTGGTCGAGGACCGACATGGCGTCGCGGACAGAGCCGGCGCCGGCCCGGATCACGACCGGCAGCACGGCGGGCTCGTAGCCGACGCCCTCGCTCGCCAGGATCTGCTCCAGGTGCTCCCTGAGCACCGCCGGGGGCACGAGCCGGAACGGGTAGTGGTGCGTCCTGGACCGGATGGTCGCGATGACCTTCTCTGGCTCGGTGGTCGCGAACACGAACTTGAGGTGCGGCGGTGGTTCCTCGACGAGCTTGAGCAGCGCGTTGAAGCCCTCCCGGGTGACCATGTGGGCCTCGTCGATGATGTAGATCTTGAAACGGCCCGACACCGGCGCGTAGAAGGCCCGTTCGCGCAGGTCCCTGGCGTCGTCCACGCCGCCGTGCGAGGCCGCGTCGATCTCGATGACGTCGATGCTGCCGGGCCCGGCCGGCGCGAGCGCGACGCAGGACGCGCAGACCCCGCAGGGGTCGGGGGTCGGTCCCTGCTCGCAGTTCAGCGACCTGGCGAGGATCCGGGCGCTGGACGTCTTGCCGCAGCCGCGCGGGCCGCTGAACAGGTAGGCGTGGTGTACCCGGCCGCTGCGCAGGGCCTGCCGGAGCGGCTCGGTGACCTGATCCTGGCCCTTGACCTCGGCGAAACTGCCCGGCCGGTACCTGCGGTACAGAGCCAGCGGAGCCCCTGGCCGGGGGGCGTCCGCCTGGTCTTGGGTGTCACCGGGACTGGGGGAGTCGCCTGCCATGACCTCATCCTCGCGGAAGCTAAGGACCCCCCGCACACCCGACAGAGCCCGCGTACCCTTGCTGCCTTCCGGCCCTGGGGGAGTTGGCGGGATGAACGCCGTGCGAGGGGTCTGGCAGCCAGTCTAGCCATGGCCGGAAGGGCAGGCGGACCGATCCCCACCAGGGTCCCCGGTGATGCGGGCCGTACCTGGGCACGGCCACCTCCGGATTATCTGTAGGCTTGCCGACGGAGGATTCGCCTAGTGGCCTAGGGCGCACGCTTGGAAAGCGTGTTGGGGGCAACCCCTCAAGAGTTCGAATCTCTTATCCTCCGCCACGTCTGACCTGCGCAAACGTCCCCCTCGGCTCGTGGTGCACGTTGGGGCCCTTCGCCCTTAGTCTCATTTCTTAGTCTCACTTGCGCTGTCAGAAATGGTGCTCAGCCGAGCTGAACGCTGGCTCGGCGCAGTGCGTTTCCCTGGTCACAGGCCTTGGCGGACTGTCGAGAACAGCGAGGCGCACGCCGCCAAAGCGTGCGGGCGGCACACCCCGCAGCATCGCTATGGCGCCCACACACCTGGGCGCCTCATGGCTCCGCGGTCAGACCCCGCTCGTGCCTCCCTATCGCCAGTCCGGCCACAGCGACCAGGCTGGCGACGCCCAATGGACGCCTAGATCCGACTTCGGCAGCCCCTGACTGCTCAGTCTGACCTGGTGAACACGCTTCATGTCGTGGGTAAACGCTCTGATTTTCTGATCTTGCCCGGTGCGGACATGCGAGCTGGCTTGCGAGCACCGCAGACATAAGGGCAGGCGCGGCGGGGATTGGCCGGGGCGCGGCTCATCGAGTTGCTGTCTTAGTCAAGCCGGTCGAGGCCGCCTCGCGCGCCGGGCCGGCACCGCGGCGGGGCGAGACCGACCAGCCGAACCCGACGTGCGGCGTATTCTTCGGACCCGCGCCCGCGCCACCAATAAGGCCACCGACCGGCCGTCAGGAGCCGGCGGCGCGGTCCCGCCGGACCCGGATCAGGTATTGCTGTATGTCCCGGAGGGGGGCGCCGGAGGCGTCCAGGTGGTGCTTGGTCCAGGTGCCGTCGGGGGCCAGCCACCAGGATGCGGTCCCGTCGTCCATTGCCAGGTCGATCAGGCCGGCGAGGTCGGCCCGCTGCCCAGGATCGGTCACCCGGACGAGCATCTCGACGCGGCGGTCCAGGTTGCGGTGCATGAGGTCGGCGCTGCCCAGCCAGACTTCGTCGGCTGGCACCCCGTCCGCACCGGTGCCGAACGCGTACACCCGTGAGTGCTCCAGGAATCTGCCCAGTATGCTGCGGACCCGGATTGTCTCCGACACGCCGGGCATCCCGGGCCGCAGCCCGCAGATCCCGCGGATCCACAAGTCGATGGGCACCCTGGCCTGGGATGCCCGGTAGAGCGAGTCGATAATCTGCTCGTCGATGATCGCGTTGCACTTCATCCGGATCCGGGCCGACTCGCCGCGGCGCGCCCGCTCCGCCTGCTCCTCTATACGTTCCAGCAGGCCGGAACGCAGGTCGTCGGGGGCGACAAGCAGCCTGCGGTACCCCGATTCCTGGCTGTAGGCGGTGAGGTGGTTGAACAGGTCGGTGATGTCCTGCCCAACCGTGGAATCCGCGGTGAGCAGCCCGAAGTCCTCATACAGCCGCGCGGTCTTGGGATGATAGTTCCCGGTGCCGATGTGGCAGAACCGGCGCACCGAGCCGTCCGGCTCCTGGCGCACTACCAGCACCATCTTGCAGTGCGTTTTCAGCCCGACCAAGCCGTACACCACATGGCAGCCCGCTTCTTCCAGTCTGCGGGCCCAGCCGATGTTGGCCTGCTCGTCGAAGCGCGCCTTGATCTCGACTACCACCACGACCTGCTTGCCCGCCGCGGCCGCGCTGATCAGCGCGTCCACGATCTCGGAATCGCCGCTGGTCCGGTACAGCGTGTGCTTGATCGCCAGCACCTGCGGATCGGCGGCGGCAGACACCACCAGCCGCTGCACGCTCGCGGCAAACGAGTCGTACGGCAGATGTACCAAAACGTCACGCTTAGCAAGCGCGCCGAAGATGCTGGAGTCGGCCGGCAGCGCGGTCTCTGCGGGGACGAACGGCGGGTATTTCAGAGCCGGCAGGCGGAGATCCGCGATCTCGCTGAGGCCAGACAGGTCCAGGGGCCAGGGAAGTCGGTACACGGCGCGGGCGTCGACGCCAAGCTCGGCCACCAGATCGTCGAGCATGTCGGCGGGCATCGGCTCCTCCGCCTCCAGCCGGACGGCCGGCTCGAAGCGGCGCCGCGTCAGCTCCCGCTCCAGCGACTTCAGCAGGTCCTCGGTGATGTCCTCGTCGATCTCCAGATCGCGCGCGCGGGTAACCCGGAAGGCGTGCTGCTCGATCACGTCCAGGCCCTTGAATAGCTCGCCCAGGTGTGCCGAGATCACGTCTTCGAGCGGCACAAACCGGCGGGGTGCCACGGTTAGGAACCTGGGCAGCAGCGGAGGTACCTTCACCCGCCCGAACATCGTCTTGTTGGTCCGCGGATTAGCGACCGTCACAGCCAGGTTGAGCGACAGGCCCGATATGTAGGGAAACGGGTGCGCCGGATCCACGACCAGCGGCGTGAGCACCGGGTAGATCCGCTCCCGGTACAGCTGGTGCAGCATCTCCTGCTCCGCGGCCGCAAGCTGTTTCCAGCGCAGGATCTCGATGCCGTCCGCGGCCAGGGCTGACAGCACCGAGTCGCCGAAACATGCGGCATGCCGGGCGGCGAGGTCCCCGGCCAACTCCAGCGTGTTCGCCAGCAACTGGTCCGGCGAGGTCCCGCTCGCGCTGTCCACCGGCAGCCCGGCCGCCATCCGCCGGACGCGGCCGGCCACCCGGACCATGAAGTACTCATCCAGGTTGCTGGCGAAGATGGCCAGGAACCGCACACGCTCCAGCAGCGGGGTAGTCTGGTCCTCGGCCAGTTCCAGGACTCGCTGGTTGAACCTGAGCCAGCTCTCCTCGCGATCCAGGTAACGGCCTGGAGGCAGTCCGCCGCTGCCTGCCTCGGCAGGCCTGGCCGCGGCATCTGGCCGAGCTGCCCGTCCCGGATCAGTCGCGAGCGCCGGTTTTCTGCCAGTCCCGCCGCCCCGGGCCTGCCCGCTCCGGCGTGCCGGATCGCGATCGCCCGCCGCGGCTAGTGGCGCTGGCTGTCCCTGGCCACGGCCAGGCGCCTTGCTCGCACTCCCATTGCCTGTGCCGCGCTGTGACGTGGCGTGACCTGAGCCCATCTCGCCATCGTTCCCAGCGCGCCGCAGCTGAAAGGCAGCGGCACCGGCACGGCTTGGCATGTTTGGCGAGATGACTGCCACGCGGAGCGTCCTGACGCAGGTCACCGCCGCATTCAGCGACATGATCGCAGACTCGCGCTGGCCACCCGAGCGCGGCCACGTGCGTATCGCTGCCTGACGACGCGTCGGGCTGGCTGCGGCATGCCTGCTTCACCAGGTGGCGAGCGCCGCGAAGTGTTGCGTCCTGCCTTCAGGGAAGCCTCGTGCGGCGGTTGCTGAGTGATACTGCGGCGCCGGTCTGGGGGTGTGCTTCCGCCGCTGTTGAATCAGGTTCGCCAGGAGCAGGACGATGACGGCAATGCCGACCCCGCCGAGGGTGAACAGGATCCGACGTCCCTCGGAGTCGGGTTCGAGGGGTGCGGCACGTCGACGGTGATCAGGACCGCCGCCGCGGCTGCGGTGTACCAGGCGTAGTTGACGCTGCGGATCGATCCGGGCAGCGCGAAGAGGATGACGATGATCACTTCGAGCGCTGTCTTCCCGATACCGGCTAAGGATTCGTCGTCGTACTGCGGCTCGCCGATGCTCGCCCCCGCGCGATCGATGGCAACCAACAGCATTTGCACGGTGCCCGGCATGTCCACCATGGCGGCGCGCAGGTCTGAGAGCTCCTGCTCGCCGCCGGGATTGTTCTCCGCGGCTGCCTCGGCCGCCTGGTAGTCCTCCAGTCGGTCCCGCGCCGTCTGCACCTCCGAGGACACCAGCAGTTCCTCAAGCACCTTGTCAGCCATGGTCCCTCCTCATCTGCATCAGGTGGACACCCAGGCCAGCTACCCGGACCAGTACCCACCCAACCTCGGGCGTCGAGGTGCACGCGGCGGCAGATTCAGCTGGACACGTCTTCTCCGTCTTAGCGAGGAACACCTGACCGATGCCTGACTTTCCCGCTGATAATCAGGCCAGCGGATCGTCCGGTGTCAGCCCCACCCTGGAACGCCGTGGGGCGGCCTGGCAGTGAACGGCATCCTGGGGCTAACCGGCGCCGCCCGGCCGCTTCCCGGCCGCTGCGCTGGCTCGCCCGGCGTTCCCGGCAAGTCCCGGACCGTGGCCGGCCGGCGAATTAGCCCTCCGCGGGTGATGACCGGCAGACACGTGCCTGACAGCGTGAACCCGGTGCAGCCGCGTGCTTGTCCGGATAGCGACATAACCGGATGAGCCTCACCCGCCGTCGGCGCGGCGTCGGCCTCGTGCCCCCGCCGTCAGCCCTCGCTGGGCCCGCGGCCGAGCCCGGCTGAGCGGAATGGCCGCCGTGGCCGATCGGCTGGGTCGGCATCCAGCCGCCGGAAGGCCCGTACCGCCGGGAGTGTTCGGATCCGGACGGGCCGCCTGATGAGCGTGGTTAGCCCGGGAGAAAGGAATGTGTGATGAGCGTGACCACGGCTGAGGCGCCGGTGCAGCGTCTTCCGAAATACCAGCTCGATACGGGACTGGCGCGCATGACGCCGGCCGACCGTACTGCCCGGGGTAAGGACGCGCGGGTGAAGGTGCCCAGGGAGAGCCACGCGACCTTCAGCCCGGCGCCGGACCGGCCCGACCCGGTCGGCCTGCTGGAGGAGCAGGCGGCGTCGCGGGTGCCGGACCTGGTACCGATCCGGTGGGGCCGGATGATGGTGTCCCCGTTCACCTACTACCGCGGCGCGGCGCTACCGATGGCCAGCGACCTGGCCAGCACGCCGGTATCGGGGCTGGCGGTGCAGGCGTGCGGTGACGCGCACCTGTCCAACTTCGGCATCTTCGGCTCGGCCGACCGCCTGCTGGTCTTCGACGTCAACGACTTCGACGAGACGACGCCTGGCCCGTGGGAATGGGACGTCAAGCGGCTAGCCGCCAGCATGGAAGTCGCCGCGCGCGGCAGCGGGTTCCGGGCCAAGGACCGACGCAAGATCGTCGCCGCCACCGTCGCCCGCTACCGGCACGCGATGCGCGGCTTCGCCGCGATGACCAACCTGGCCGTCTGGTACGCGCGCGCCGACATGGACCAGATGCCCGCGCAGTTCCAGTCGCAGCTGAAGAAGCGGCAGCGCACGGCGGTCGGCAAGGACCTGGCCAAGGCGCGAACCAGGGACAGCATGCAGGCACTGGCCAAGCTGACCCATGTGGTCGACGGCCGGCCGCGGATCGTCTCCGACCCGCCGCTCATCGTGCCGATCGACGAGCTACTGCCTGGACAGGCCGACCGCAAGGCCCTGGTAGCGCAGCTGAATGACCTGATCGCCAGCTACCGGCGGACGCTGGAAACCGACCGCCGGTTCCTGCTCGAGGAGTTCAACTTCGCTGACCTGGCCCGCAAGGTCGTCGGCGTCGGCAGCGTCGGGACCCGCTGCTGGATCGCCCTGATGCTCGGCAGGGATGAGTCCGATCCGCTGTTCCTCCAGATCAAGGAGGCCGAGGCGTCGGTGCTCAGCCGATTCGTCGGGGCGAGCAAGTACCGCAACCAGGGCCAGCGGGTCGTCGCCGGGCAGCGGCTCATGCAGGCCAGCAGCGACATCTTTCTGGGCTGGCAGCGGGCCGAGGGCCCGGATGGCCGCACCCGCGACTTTTATGTCCGGCAGCTGCGGGACTGGAAGTTCTCCATCGACATCGAGACCATGGTGCCGTCCGGCCTGCGCATGTACGGCGAACTGTGCGGCTGGGCGCTGGCACGGGCACACGCCTGCTCCGGCGACCGGATCGCCATCGCCGCCTACCTCGGCGGGTCAGATGCTTTCGACCAGGCGATCACCCAGTTCGCCGCCGCCTACGCCGACCAGAACGAGCGCGACCACGCCGCGCTCGTCGCCGCCGTCAACTCCGGACGCCTGACCGCCGAGCCCGGTGTGTGACACCCGCGGACCTGAGCCCCGGACGTGCGATGCCAGCGCGCAATCCTCTCCGCGACAAAGATCAGGCTGCGGCCGGGACATTGTCAGGTGGGTGACGTCCCGGCCGCGTCTCATTCACCTGTGGACAGCGCTATTCACCAGAGACCGCGCGGACGACGTCCGCGCAGGTCACGATCGGCGGCGAACCTCGGTGAACGCATGCCAGTGTTGGAAAGCGTGTTGGGGGCAACCCATCAAGAGTTCGAATCTCTTCTCCTCCGCCACGCCTGACCTGCGGCAACGCAGGTGCTGGCGCCTGCGAAAGTCTATCGGGCTTCGAGATATGGCTCAGTTTTTGGCCACGGCAATGGCAGGTCTGCCAGGTCAGGCAGGCCGGGCGGCCCGCCATCGGCCGTGCCGACAGGTGTCCACCGCGGCCTAACAGTCCCTTGCCACGCACGTCGACCAAGGCCAGGACCAACTCCCGGCTGATGTTCCATTGCCCGACGCAAGCCAAGTGGTTGTCACGTGTCACGTGACACGTGACTCTGATTCACGTGATCGTCTCTTTCCGGGACGGCGGCACGGAGGATGTGTGGAACGGCAGGAGGTCGAAGGTCGCTCGGAAGACCTGCCCCGACAACATCCTCGATGTCGCCCACAGGAAGCTTGACATGATCAACCAGGCTGTCCGCCTGAACGATCTGAAGGTACCCCCTGAGAACCGCCTGGAGGGGCTTAAAGGCGACCGGGCGGGACAGTGCTCCGTCAGGATCAATGACCAATTCAGGGTCTGCCTTTACTGGACAGAAGCTGGCGCGACAGACGTCGAGATCACGGATTACCACTAGAAGGCGCGATGCGAATGGTACCGAAGGACCGCCAGCCGACTCCTCCGGGCGAGATGCTGAACGAGGAGTTCGTCAAGCCGCTTGGACTCACGCAGGGTGAACTGGCGGCAAGGCTCGGGATCTCCCGTGGGGCTGTGAACGCCATCATCAACGGCAAGCGCTCGATCACGACTGACACTGCGATGCGCCTCGGCAAGGCTTTCGGCACCACGCCAGAGTTCTGGATCAACGGTCAGATCTCGCTGGACCTTTACCGCGCTGAGCACGACGCGAAGCAGATCCGGGTGGTTGCGCTGATCGCGCCCTTCAAGCCTCCTGAGTGACCCGGCCAACGCATTGCGTTCATCAGCCACAGTCGGGGGTAACAGTCGCTGCACCTTCCACCAGGTCCAGCAAGCGCGAGTCAGCTAAGTGGGCCTGGTGGCCTGGAAGCTGCTGGAGAAGTTCACGCTGATCCTCGGGCCGGCTGGCCTGGCCTGCTTGGGTACGCTGTGCAGCCAGTCGCGCTGGCACCGGCCGCCCATAACGATCAGGTCGCCGTTGCGTGGGGTTATTCCGATGCTGCGGCCGCCAGATCGGGGCTTGATCAGGAACCGGCGAGGTGCGCCCAGGCTCAGCACGGGCACTGTGCAGACAGGCCGTTTGCAAGTCGGCCAGTCGCCGTGCCAGCCGGTGCTGTCGCGGTGGTCCCGGTAGAAGTTGATCCACAGACCTTCGTAGCTGACGCCGTACTCCTCAGTCAGCCGGATCGCCGATTGGCGGAGCGCGGGATCGGGGGCTTCGGCGAGGTCGTTGTATTCGGCGGTCAGGCGGGGCTCGATGACCACGCGGTTGACCATACGCCGCTCGCGCTGCTCCCAGGCGGCATTCGCAGTCAGCTTCGCGAGAAGCTCGTCCGCGTCCGGCCCGGGCAGCCAGCCCGTCACGTACTCGACCCAGGAGGTCTCGTCAAGCGTGATCCGGTTGATCACGTCATCGCTCCTGCCGCAAGCCGTCCATCCGTCCGGTGCTCCGCGTGCGCGAGCCGGTCTCCGTGCGCTATCAGATGGGCTCCGGCCAGTGCCAGCCACGGCTTCCACGCGATCGCCGGGCCGGCCAGCCCGAGATCGGTGAGTGCCGCCTGCAGCGCTGGGTCTTCCCGGGGGAACGCATCCCGCCTCCCCATCCGGAACGCCACATAGCTGCTGTCTTCGCCGCCGTCGGCGGCAAGCCTGGTGATCGCCGCGGCTTCAGCCTCCGGGAACCCGAGCGCGGCCAGGTTGCTGGCGGCGACCGCTGCCCGGTTGGGGAAGGTGTGGGTCAGCCTGTCGGGCAGCCCGGGGACCGGGATGCCGGAGCTGGTTACGAGCGCTTCGAGCAGCCGGTCACGCTGGGGGTGCCCGGACAGGACGGTCCAGACCTCTAGCTCGAACGGGTTCCACGCGCCCGGTACGGCGAGGCCGGGGCGCTCGGCGACCAAGGAGCCCAGGATGGGGTCGCCGCTCAGCGCGGCCACCCCGGCGGACTCGTCGCGCTCGGTGCCGAGCAGTTGGCTGACGCATTCCACCACGTGGATCAGGCCTTCCCAGTAAGGCAAGTGCACGCGGAGCAGAAGGCAATCCTGGTCGCCGGGTGACACTTCCAGCAGGCCAGGCGCGCCCGCTACGGTGATCGTCCGCCTGTAGATGCTGCCGCTGACCGCTTCCACGCCCGGTACCCGGTGCGCGGCGAGGAACGCGCACATGGTGTCCCAGCGGTAACCAGGCAGGGTCGGCAGTCGCACCGCCAGCCCTCCATCGGCCGTGAGCCGGTCCGCGCGGCGCCGGCGGTCCCGCAAGTCTGTCGGTGACGCGCCGAAGACCTCCCGCATGCTCCGGTTGAACTGCCGCAGGCTGCCGAACCCCGAGGCGAAGGCGATGTCCAGCACGGTGAGGTCGGTGTCGTCGAGCAGCCGGCGGGCGAAGTGCGCGCGCCGTGACCTGGCCAGCTGGTCGGGGGTGGCGCCCAGGTGCTGGAGGAACAGCCTCCGAAGGTGCCGGGCAGACACTCCGACCTGCCGCGCGAGTGCCGCCTCGGTGCCGCCGTCGTCCAGTGCGCCCAGGATGACCCGCTGGATGGCTTCGCAGACGAGCTCGGGAGCGCTGGAGCCGACCGGCCCGGCGACCCGGTAGGGCCGGCAGCGGTGACAGGCGCGGAACCCCGCGGCCTCGGCGGCCGCCGGGTGGTCGAACAGGCGGACGTTGTATGTCAGCGGCCTCGCACCGCATCCGGGTCGGCAATAGATGCCGGTAGTGGCGACCGCAGAGTATGTGGTCATGGCCTTAGGTATACGCCGGGGGCTGACAGTTCACCGGCCAGATCCGGACAAGGTCATCCACCGGGGTTGTCCGGATCTGGCGGGACTCCGGACAGCCCGTACGCGGATGCTTGACCTCGATCGTCAGATCCGCAAGGGAGGTTCGCCATGCTGGTGAAGGTTTTTCCGATCAAGCTCAAGGACGGCACGCAGGACAAGGTCGAGGCGGTCGTGCACGAATTCGCACCCAAGGGACCCGGTGCGGAAGACGGGACCCTGTCATTCCGCGTGTACCGGGACCCGGGCAAGTCCGACTACCTGCTGTTCGTCGAGCACTTCGCCGATCAGGCCGCCTACGACGCCCACACAAGCTCCCCGGCTTACCAGGAGCTCATCGCCGGCCAGTTCGCGAACATGATCGTTGAGTTCGTCGAGGTCGATCACGAGCTTGTCGTCGCGGTCTGACCCGTGTCGGCTGTGGCTGACACGGTGAACGAACGGGCGAAAGCCTTCGCGAGCCTGCACCGGCCAGGAGACCCGCTCTTGCTGCCGAACGCGTGGGATGTGGCGTCTGCCGTCGTGATCGCCGCCGCCGGGGCGAAGGCGATCGCGACCACCAGCGCCGGAGTTGCCTGGTCCCTGGGCGTGCCCGACGGCGCGGGTCTCGGCGCGGAACGCCTCGCGGCCGTCGTCGCCCGAATCGTCGCGGGGGTCGACGTCCCCGTGTCCGCCGATATCGAGGCTGGATACGGCAATGTCTCCGCAACCGTGGAGGCCGTGATCCGGGCTGGCGCCGTCGGCATCAATGTCGAGGACAGCTCTGCTGGCGTCTTGCTCGATCCGGCTGAGCAGGCGAACCGCCTTGCCGCGGCCCGTGCTGCCGCCACCGACGCGGCCGCCGGGGCAGGTCTCTGGATCAACGCCCGCACAGACGTGTTTCTCGTCGGCTCCGGGAATCTGAGTGAGGCCCTGGAGCGCTCCACTGCCTACGCCGCAGCTGGCGCGGACAGCCTGTTCGTGCCCGGCCTGACTGATCCTGCTTGGATTGCCGAGCTCGCGGCAGGACCGCTGCCGATCGCGGTGATGGCAGGGCCAGGCGCGCCGCCCGTGGCCGATCTCTCGGCAGCCGGCGTTGTCCGGATCAGCCTCGGCTCCGCCATCGGCCAGGCCGCCTACGGCCTGGCCGCCCGCATCGCCTCCGAGCTACTGACCACCGGTACCTACGAGTACACCGCCGGGGGCGTCGACTACGCCACGATGAACCATGCCTTCGCACAAACCGGTGGCGTCTGGCGATGATCAGGCTGATGCTGCGGCTACAGGCCTGGAGGAATCGTTCGAGTCCACCGACGCCGGCGCTGGCTAGATCACTGCCAGCCCGTACTGGAACCCTCCGTTCGCGTGCGACCAGGCCAACCCATCACGTGCCCGAACACCACCCGCCCGACGACCAGCACGCCATGATGATCACTGCCGGGAAGATCGTCATCGGTAACGACCGCGGCGTCTACAGCAGGCCGCTCTAGGACGACGCCGAGGAAAGCCAGTGGACCGACCTGAACGCCACGCTGCGCACCTTGCAGTTCTACGACGCGCAGGCCGGAAAGCTGCCCGGCGGTACTCACCTCACCGGCGGCAGGCGGCGAGCATCACGTCGTTGACCGTCCGCCGTGGGCGTGACCTAGTTCGCGGACCGCGGCGAGATCGCAGTGATGACATCGAGCCGCCGCCGCCGCGGTCCGGTCGGGCGGTTCAGGGAAGTCGGCGGGAAGCGGGCATGACTGCGGCGATAGCCACGAGCAAGGTGGCCATGCCATTCCTGAAACATGTGCGCATCGGTCATTGTGCTGTCTGGTCAGGCTGTCCGGGCGCGGAGCACGCCGGTGACCTGGTCGGCGAAGGCGGCGACTTTGGTTCGCCAGCCGTCCTCCAGCGGTCCTTTCAGCCCGGTGACCAGGACTGTTCCTTCGGCAGTCTTGCGCAGGCCCTTGGCCAGCAGTAGTTCGTTCATGACCGGGATGACCTGCTCCCAGCGATCCTGTTCTTCCTGGGATGGCAGCTTGCCGGTTTTCGGGTCCGGCTTCGGTGCTGCCTGGGTAGTCAAGATCGCGTACCGGGTCCCGGGTTCGAGGCAGACGTTAGCCAGGAACCTGCGGGCATTGCCCTTCGGCTTCCCGAACCGGCCGGGCGAGCTGAACACGTACAAGTCCGCAGCAGGCAGATCCTTCGGGTTCGCGTCCCGGATATGGCTCACCGCAACGGTCAGACCGCGGGCCGCAAGGACCTTCTTGAATTCCTCCGCGACCATGGCACCGTTGCCGTACTTCGACGCGTGGTAGTAGGCGATGTTCACTCGTGACTCCCAGGTTCTGGTGCGGGCAGGCCCCCCGGCTGACGTCGCCCGAGCGGCGGCGCGGCGGGCAGGAACGATAATCAGCGTGACGGCGAGGAGGAGGGCGACGACGCCGGCGGTCAGGAGCCCCTGACGGCCCGCCAGACCGGGCGGCACTGGGTCACCCGCCGGTCCGGCCTGCATGCCAGGTCCCGACGACGGCGGCATGGTCAGCGCGCCAGGTTCGTGACCGCCCTGGTCCAGGCGGAACGGCGGATACTGATCGGTCATCAGGGCGGCGTATGCGGCGACCCGCAGAACCCACCGGTTCAGGCTGACGACGAAGTCAGACGGCTGGCGGGGGTACTGGCCGGTGATCACGATCTTCTCCCGCCATGCTCTTTGCTGAAATCCTCCGCCACTACGCGACGCCTGGCACCGGCCCAAAGTCCCGGCCAGGCCGCCATTCGGCCCGGGATGCGGCTGACCCGGAAACAGGCAAATATCCGGAAGCCCTCGCAGCAGCCGTAACCAGGTACCGGTCTCGGGCGAGGAAACCGGCTAACTTGGCCGAACGCCAGAGTGATGCCGCCCGACAAGCCCTGCCGCACTGCAGACTCGCCAGGACGATCTTGGACGAGATGCAGTTCGCAGGTTCATCCCCAGGGGGTGATGCGGCGCGAACGGCGGGCGGCGACAGTGGGCGGATAGGCAACCAGCGATGCAGGGGGAGATCACCATGGGCCGCTATCCGAATATCAGCGATCACGGGCTCATCGGTGACCTGCAGACGGCAGCGCTGGTGACCACGGACGGCACGGTGGACTTCTTCTGCTGTCCCCGGTTCGACTCACCGACGGTCTTCGCATCTCTGCTAGATGCGGACAAGGGTGGTTACTTCCGGATCGCGCCAGCTGGCGACGATTACGTGACGAAGCAGCTGTACCAGCCCGGTACCGGGATGTTGATCACCCGGTTCATGACGCCCGACGGCGTCGGCGAGGTGCTGGACTTCATGCCGATCATCGAGGGCAAGCCGACCGACCGGCACCGGCTGGTCCGGCGCCTGCGGGTGGCGCGCGGCACGATGAAGTTCGTCATGGACCTGCAGCCGCGGTTCGACTACGGCCGGTCCACGCACACGATCGAGGTCTCCGAAGCCGGCGCGGTCTTCCGCTCGGCGGACGGCATGGAACTGACACTGCACGGTAGCGGCCAGGCTAGCGCGGGAGAGGACAAGGCCGCGGTGGAGCAGGTTGGTGACGGCCTGCGTGCCACGTTCACGCTGCGCGAGGGCGAGAGCGCGCGCGGGGTGGTGCTGGAGTCCGCGGGCGGCGCGCCGAAGAGGCTGCCGGCGGCCGAGCTCGACCGGCTGGCGGACGACACGACCGCGTACTGGAAGCGCTGGCTCAGCCGTTCCACCTATACCGGCCGGTGGCGCGAGATGGTCGATCGGTCGGCGATCACCCTCAAGCTGATGACCTACGAGCCCACCGGCGCGCCGGTGGCGGCCGCGACCCTCGGCCTGCCGGAGCAGGCTGGCGGCGAGCGGAACTGGGACTACCGCTTCACCTGGATCCGGGACGGGTCCCTGACGATGCACGCCCTGGCCGGCCTGGGCTACCTGAAGGAGGCAGCCAAGTTCGGTGAGTGGCTGCGGGACCGCGTCACCGAGGGCAGCGCCAGCAACGGGTCCTCGCCGATGAAGATCATGTACCGGGTCGACGGGTCGTCCGACCTGACCGAGGAAACACTCGACCACATGGAGGGCTGGCAAGGATCGCGCCCGGTGCGCGTCGGCAACGGCGCCGCCGACCAGCTGCAGCTTGACATCTACGGCGAGGCAATGGGCGCGATCCTGACCGGCGACAACCTGGGCCTGCAGATCGCGTACTCCGGCTGGGAGGCGCTCACCAAGATCATTGACTGGGTGGCCGACAACTGGGACCAGCCTGACGAGGGCGTCTGGGAGACCCGCGGCGGCCGCAAGGACTTCACCTACGGGCGGCTGGAGTGCTGGGTGGCGCTCGACGGGGCGATTCGGCTGGCCGAGCGGCACGGCCGCCCCGCCAACGTCGCGAAATGGGCCGTCGAGCGGGACCGGATCTACAACCAGATCATGAAGCGGGGCTGGAACGACAAGGTCGGGGCGTTCACCCAGCATTACGCCACAGACGTGCTGGACTCCGTGCTGCTGTTCATGCCGCTCGAGGGCTTCATCTCGCCGACTGACCCGATGTGGCTGTCCACCCTCAAGGCCATGGACGGCGAGCTGGTGTCCGACAGCCTGGTCTACCGGTACAACCCGGCAGCCTCGCCCGACGGCCTGCACGGCGACGAAGGCACGTTCTCGCTGTGCACGTTCCTGTACGTCAACGCTCTCGCACTGGCAGGACGGCTCGACGACGCGGTGCTGACCTTCGAGAAAATGCAGACCTACGGCAACCACCTCGGCCTGTTCTCGGAAGAGATCGACTCCACCGGCGGGCAACTCGGCAACTTCCCGCAGGCATTCACTCACCTGGCCCTCATCAACGCCGCCATCACCCTCAACGACGCGATGGACAAGCGCGCCCAGCTGGGCGAGCCGGTGCTGGCAGGCGCGACCTGACCCGACTAACCTGCGGGCTCTGAGTAGTACTCGGCTTCGGCCTCTGCAGGTGGTCTGCGGCCGTCATGGTGGCATTCGCGTCGCCGGCGCTCGCTCCGGACCTGTCGTTCCTGATCGTGGCCGTCCTGGCGGTCCCGGCCTGCTTCCTGGCCGGTTACGCAGCGACGCAGGTCCCCGGGTTTCTCCAAGGTACTGTGACCGCCAGCAGGCCCGGAGACTACGGCTGGCAACATTTCGCCGTTGTCACGTAGCCAGTATTTATTGCGTTAGACCCGCGTCTAAGAGCCTTTCGTCCCTGGTCACGGTGGCATTGCACGCCAGACCTTGAAGTATGAGCGTCATCACGGTGGATCACCTGCGGAAGACCTACCGCCGGATCGTAGCCGTTGACGACTTGTCGTTTGAGGTAGAGGCGGGCGAGATCTTCGGCATCCTTGGCCCGAACGGCGCCGGAAAGACCACGGCCGTCGAGTGCGTTCAGGGTCTGCGCCGCCCCGACGGCGGCACCATCCGGGTGCTCGGGCTCGACCCGGCAACCCAGGCCGCGCAGCTGCGGCAGCGCATCGGCTCGCAGCTGCAGGATTCCTCGCTGCCTGGCCGGTTAAGGGTCGCCGAGTCCATCGAGCTGTTCGCGGCCTTCGCTCACCATCCCGTCGACCGCAGCGAACTCCTCGCGCGCTGGCAGCTGGACGGCCTGCGCGCCCGGGCGTTTGACAGCCTCTCCGGCGGTCAGCGGCAGCGACTGTTCATCGCGCTGGCGTTCGTCAACTCACCCGAGGTGGTCTTTCTCGATGAGCTGACCCAGGGCCTCGATCCGCAGGCCCGGCGAGCGACCTGGGAGCTGATCCGCGAGATCCGGCAAGGCGGGACTACCGTCGTGCTGGTCACGCACTTCATGGACGAGGCCGAACACCTCTGCGACCGGGTCGCGGTAGTCGACCGCGGGAGGGTCGTAGCACTCGACACCCCGCAGCGGCTGATCGACGGGCTGGGGCTGCCGTCAGTCGTGCGGTTCACCACCTCAGAGCGCGATCTTGGCTGGCTGGACAAGCCCGACGTGGTCGAATCCATGACCCGGCACGGCGATGCGGTCGAGATCCGGGGCACCGGTCCGGTCCTGGCGCTCGTCGCATCCGAGCTCGTCGCGCACGGGATCGTCCCGCTCGACCTGCGGGTCGAGCGCCCGACGGTCGAGGACGCGTTCCTGGCCCTGACCGGGCGAGACGTCAGGGGGTGACAAGGATGAATGGCTACCTTGCGATGACACGCTCGGAGTTCCGGCTCTTCCGCCGCGAACCCTTTTCGGTCGTCTTCGTGCTCGCCTTCCCGCTCATGATGATGGTGCTGCTTGCAGCCGTTTTCGGGAATAGGCAAGCCGATGCTCACAAGATCCAGAACGGGATGCTCATGTGGCGCGGCGTGACTCCGGCCAACTACTACACGCCCGCCTCAGTAGCCGTCATCGTGGCAGCGCTCGGGCTGATGACGCTTCCCATCACTCTGACCACTTACCGGCAGCGCGGGATCCTGCGGCGCTTCCGCGCATCATCAGTCCCCGCATCCACGGTCGTCGCCGCGCAGCTATCGCTCGCGCTGGTGACGTTCCTGGGCGGCACCCTCGTGCTTGCTATCGTCGCCCGGTTCGCCTACCACGCGATGCTGCCCCAGAACGTGCTCGCGGTTGTCGTAGCCCTGCTCGCCGGGACCGCGGCATTCGGAGCGATCGGGCTGCTGCTCGCGGCCGTGGCCCGAACCAGCCGGTCTGCTCAGGGCGTCGGCCTGATGCTGTTCTTCGTTCTGTGGCTCATCTCGGGCACCGCGCCGCCCCCGGCCGTTCTGCCCACCGGGCTGCGCGATGTGGGCAGTGCGCTGCCGCTCACGCACCTGGTCACTGCGCTGCAGAACGCGTGGTTCGGGTTCGGCTGGGCCGGAAGCGACCTCGCGGTGCTCGCCGCCTACGCGGTCATAGCCGGCATCCCCGCGCTGTGGCTCTTCCGCCGGATCTGACCGGGCCCGCGCATAACCCAGCCACAGGGTGCCAGCCGGGACCCGTCGGGTGCTGCGGGCCGAAATCTCGAATAGCCGATCTACGACCCGGCGCGGCGACGTGAGTTACCAGCCCTCAGACCATCGGACCGGCCGAGAGCGCCTGAGCACCTCTTGCCTCATTGCCACGGGCGTTCCCGAGCGGTCGCGGGTTTCGCTTCGGCTGGCGTCGGAAGATGCCGCAGGCGGGACATGATCGTGGGCTTCGCCTCGGGCGCAGCAGGCTGTTGCGCCACGTGCGCCGCATACCAGCGGCTGTAGGCCGCCACCAGCGGCACCGACGACAAGCCGTGCAGGAAGACGCTCAGAAGGATGGTCATCATCACCGTGGTGAACAGCGTCTGCCTGTCGGGGATGTCGTTCTCGAACGCGATGATGGCGAACACGATGGATGCCAGGCCGCGAGGACCGAACCAGCCCATGAAAGCGACGGTCGGGAGCTGCGCCCCGGACCCCAGCAGCGCGATCGCCACGGGAACCATGCGAATGAGCGTGAGGCTGAGCAGGGCGTAGGCGACAATCTGCCAGGTCAGATGCGGCGCCAGGACACCGACGGCGAGTGCCCCGAAGCCTACCCATGTGGCGCCCGCGAGGGTCCCTCCGACGTCCTCGTTAAGGCTGGTCACGACCAGGTCGTGGCGCCGGGAGAGGTAGCCGAACGTCATTCCTCCGGTGAAGGCCGCGATGAAGCCGCTGCCGCCCAGCTTCAGCGCGGCGAGATAAGCGAGCAACGCCGCCACGAGCGGCAGGATCTGCCGCCATTGCCCTTCCAGCCAGCCGCGGTCGTCCGCCACGTGGAGGAGCACGCCTGCGAGGGCGCCGGCTCCGATGCCGGCGACAAGGCCCCAGCCAATCTGCTCGGCCATGTTGCGGACGACTGCGGCGGTGACGCCGGTCGACAGCTGCGCCAGCGAGAGATCGACAGCTACCAGGAAGAACGGCACGGCGAGGCCGTCATTGAGTCCGCTCTCGACGTCCAGAGCCTGGCGTACGCGCGCTGGCACTGACTTGTCGGAGACGACGCGCTGCCCGAGCGCCGCGTCGGTCGAGCAGATCATCGTCGACAGAACGAAGGCGCTGGCCAGCGCTATGCCGGGAAAGACCAGCAGGCCGGCGCCCAGGCCGGCCAGTATCGTCAGCGGCAGGCCGATGAGCAGGAGCCGGCTGGGCCAGCTCAGATTCCGGCGCAGGCCCGCCAGGTCGATGCGGGTGGAATCGCTGAACAGCAGGAAGACGAGGGCGAGCTCGCAGAACCGCTCAGCGACATGGCTCTCGACGTGGATGTTCACGAGCTTGAGAGCAGACGTCCCGACGGCGAGCCCCGCTGCCGTGAAGATCATGGCCGACGTGATTCCCCGCGCGTCGAGCGGCCTGGAGACCGTGCCATAGAGGATGAGGATCACCGCGATGGTGATCAGAGCAATGTACATGCGTCCTCGCCGGGCAGGCGGCCGCGAGGATCCATGACACGGCTACTGCCTGTCGGACTGTGGTGGCTGCTCACGCCATTCGCCCGCATCGTCGGCTCACCGTCCTGTGAGGCGACCGCACTGCCTTGCGGTCATCACCGGTCGAATATCGCCCTGAAGTCGTTCTGCATGCTGACGACGGTCCAGCCGTGGTCCCTGGCGCTGGCCAGCGCTTTATCCGCGCCTGCGTCGTAGGCGAACTCGCGGCTGGCGTCGTCGTGGTGGATCAGGAGGCTGAAGCGCGCGGTCGTGAGCATCGGCACGTCGCCGTCGGCGTTGCCGCCAGCGAAGAGCGGCGTGTGTCCGGTTCGCATCCAGATGTGCTCCGGCTTGCCGGTGCCGTCGTCGATCGGCTGCTCGACGTTGCTGGTGCGGTACAGATCGCCGTCGCGGTACTGAACCGCTGTTGCCGAGCCGATAACTCGCTCACGGGGAATGCCGTACAGCTGCTCGGAGACCGGGCGCATGAAGTCGCGTCCGCCGCCCGTGCAGATGAAGACGAGGAACTCGCGCGCGCGGAGCAGGTCGATCAGCTCGCGCATCGGCTGGTAGCCGACCTGGGTGTAGGGCACGCCGAGGGTCGGGTGGGTGGCGGTGGCGAAGAACTCCAGGACAGCCCGCTCGAACGCCCCGACCGTGATGCCCTCATACGCCTCGGTGACGCCCTTGACCAGGTCCGGGAGGTGGGCCAGCAGGCTCGATAGCCACGTCTGGTCGTCTTCTGCGAGGGCCATGTAAGGCTGCTCGTTCGCCTTGGCCGGGTCTTCCTCGATCATTTCCTGCCAGCGGCGGAAGACGAACTCCGCCTCCACATACTGAGGCTTCTCGCACCACAGCGTGCCGTCGTTATCGAAGGTTGCGATCCGGTCTGCGGGCGGGACGCGGGAAGGGCCGGGCC
>Ga0335078_10002122_pt1 | contig 30081 bp, 28 predicted proteins | sample Lox_Sample_32_FD_206711 | JGI IMG/M metagenome (GOLD analysis project Ga0335078, IMG submission 206711) | Soil microbial communities from Loxahatchee National Wildlife Refuge, Florida, United States - Lox_Sample_3.2 | ecosystem: Environmental > Terrestrial > Soil > Wetlands | place: USA...
GCATCTTCTTTCCAGGCGATGGGAGCTGCTTGTGGTGGTTGCCATATGGCGCATCGCGAAGGCACGCCGGGCAACTTCACCATAAAGTAAGGAATTCAGGGCAGGTTCCAATCCAGCCAGCGGAGCATCTCCATCTGGCGGTCGGAATCGCCCATACGCACTTCCAGGTTCACGTAGCGCACACCGCGGCTGGCGGCGAGGCGCGAAAGAGAGCCATCGTCTTCCTGCGGCTTATTCTGTTGCAATACCACGTTGTAAGGAGACGCGGCCAGGATCTGATAATCCATCGGATCCGTGCACAGAAAAAAGGCATGCAGATTGGCCGAATCGGTGAGCGAAACGGCGTCGCTGATCGGCTGCTCATCCGCCACGGAGTATTGCTCGGAGTTGTTGTGCAGGGCCACCAGGCGTCCTCCGGCCGACGGGAATAGCGCTTTCACCAAATGCGGCCGCTCGCGATCCAACAACGCCAGCGCCTGGTCTAGCTGTGACCGGGACCATGCCGGATTGAGGCTTTTCAGGCTGGATTCCGCGCCTGCGCGGGAAAACATGCGGTTGGGATCGATCTCGCCGCCGCCAATCGGCACATTGCGGGTGTGACTCTCGATGATGTAGGCGATCCCCTCGTGCGTAGCGATGAATCGCGTGAGCACGGAGCGGGCGGTTTCTTCATCACCGTGGATCACCAGGTAGTGCCGGACCGAACCGTCGTTGCGGAAGATTCGGAAATGCGCCCCTCCCATGTGGATGTGCCGCCGGCGCAGGAACGGGATCCACCCGAAGATCAGGAACTCGCGGCGCGACAGGTGCGGCAGCGCAGGGCGCTGCCCCACGGGTGTCAAGGAAGCTCCTCCTCGATCCTCTTTTTGTGTTTCGGTTTCTTGCGGGAGGCCTTGGGTTGGATCGGCTTGGCGGCCGGGATCGTGCCCACGCGCTCCCGAGCGATGGCTTTCACTTCGGTGGCCAGCTTAAAGCTTTTCTTCTTTTTGCGCGGCAAGCATCCTCCCGAGGGAAGCCGCGAGCATCTGCGGCGTGAAGGGTTTGTGCAGAAAGGCCACTCGCCCGGGAGCAGCAGCCTCCAAAGCGCCCATGTCCACAGGATAGCCGCTGGAGGCGAGCACACGCATCGCCGGATTGGCCTGGAGCATCTGCCGGGCGAGATCCTCCATGCCGACTCCGTCCATGGTCGCGTCCATCACGGCGATATCGAAACCGCTGGGTCGAGTTTCAATCGCGGCGCATGCCTGTTCGGTAGTACCGCAGGTAGTCACCGCGTATCCCAGTTTCGTTAAATATGTGCTCATCATCTTGAGCAACGGCGGCTCGTCGTCCACAAGCAGGACGTGGCCTCTGGACCCGACACGTTCCATCGTAAGATCGCGCTATGAGGTTCTATACCGAATATCTAACCTTCAAAACCAAAAACCACCGCGAGTACCTTAATATTACCCCGCAGGTGGAAAGCGCGTTGCGCCAGAGCGGCATTCAGGAGGGCATGATCCTGATTTCCGCCATGCACATCACGGCCGGAGTTTGGGTGAATGACGCCGAGGATGGACTCATCGCCGACATCGACGAATGGCTCGAAAAGCTGGCGCCATTCCGGCAGGACTACAGGCATCACCGGACCGGCGAAACCAACGGCGATTCGCACCTGAAGAGTCTGCTGGTGCATCACGAGGTGATTGTGCCGGTCACCAAAGGCGCGCTCGATTTCGGACCGTGGCAACAGGTGTATTACGCCGAATTCGACGGCCAGCGATCCAAGCGCGTCATCATCAAAGCCATGGGCGAATAGTGTGAAAGGAACAGCCGCGGCGCGGCATTCCCATTGCGGAGGGATGGCGGGAACATCCAATACGTTTCCTGCTTCTAAACGCCTATGAGACGCGCTGTGGTTTTCCTGTTCTGGAGCGCCGCTTTTCTATTCCCGGCGGAGCTTCCCGTCCGGGAAGTGGTCCTGTACAAGCACGGTGTCGGTTTCTTCGAACGTGCGGGAAGGCTGGCGGCCGGAGAATCCGCGCGCCTGGATTTTGACGCGGCGGAAATGAATGACGTCCTGAAGTCTCTTACCGTGGAAGAGCGCGGCGGCGGCAAAATTTCCGGCTTGCGCTACGACTCGCTCGATCAGCTCGGCCACAAGCTTGCCGGGTTTCCATTCAAGATCGGGGACGGCCAGGCATTGCCCGGCCTGCTCGACCAGCTCAAGGGCGCGCGCCTCGAGCTGACGTTCGGAAATACCACGGTAGCGGGCGTGATCCTCAGCGGGCGCGTCATCGGGGGCGGCGACAAGCAGCCGGAGCGCGAGCAGTTGACGCTTTTGCTGGACACCGGCGAATTGCGCAATGTCGACCTGAGCGCGGCCGGCGGCATTCGCTTCACCGACGCGCACCTACAAGAGCAGTTCCGGGACTACCTGGCAGCCGTCAGCGCGGCGCGTTCCAAGGACCGGCGCAGCGTGTACCTCGATTCCACCGACTCCAAGGCGCGCGACGTGGTGGCGAGCTACATGGTCCCGGCGCCGGTTTGGAAATCAAGCTACCGCCTGATTCTGGGAGCTACGGGGCAGCCCGTGCTGGAAGGCTGGGCGATTGTCGACAACACCAGTAACGAAGACTGGAGCAACGTGCAGCTCTCGCTGGTTTCAGGGCGGCCGATTTCGTTTATCAGCCAGCTCTATGCGCCGCGCTACGTCGAGCGTCCGGAGGCGGATCTGCCCGACGACCGCGCGGCATCCCCGGTGATCCATGAGAGCAGTTTCCTGGCTGGTGTCGGCGGCGGTCTCGCTCCGGCAGCGCCCGCGCCCCCGGCAGCGGCAGCTAAGTCATCGCCACGCTTTTTAGCCTCCGCCGGCCTGCAGGTAGCCGAGACCCTCGATTCGGTTGCGCCCAGCACGATTGCCGCTGGCGCCGCCGCTCGCGATCGGGGCGAGCTGTTCGAGTACCGGATCGCCACGCCGGTCACCATTCGCAAAAACGAATCGGCGATGCTGCCGTTTCTGCAGCAACCCATCGAATCGCGCAAACTGCTGATCTATTCGTCGCGCGGCTCGGAGCACCCTACCAACGCAGCTGAGTTGACCAACAACACCGGTAAAACGCTGGATGGCGGGCCGATCACCGTATACGATAGCGGCGCCTATGGCGGCGAAGCCCTGATGGAAACACTCAAGGCCGGCGACCAGCGGCTCATCAGCTATGCCGTGGATCTGGGAACGCGCGTCACGGAGGCATTCGGCAGCAAGCAGGCCGTGGTGCGCGAGATCCACGCCAACCGCGGCGTTCTCACCACCAAACTGGCCGCCGAGGAGACACGCACCTACACCGCGCGCAATATAGACCAGAAGGCCAAGACGTTGATCATCGAGCACCCGCTCCGTCCCGGTTACGTTCTGCTCAATCAGAAACCCGCCGAGAAAACCGCCGGCGCGTATCGCTTCGAGGTGCGCCTGGCATCCGGAGCCACCCAAGAATTCCCGGTATCCGAGGAGCGGGTGTATGAGCAGGCAAACCAAGTCAGCAACATGACACCGGATGCGCTGCTGGTTTCCATTCGCAATCGCGACCTCACCAGCGCCGCGCGCAACGAATTGCAGCGGATCGCCGACCAGAAATCACAGATCGCCGATACGCAGCGCGCGGTAACGGACGTGGAAACCCAGATCAAAGACTTGAACTTTGACGAAGATCGCATCCGCCGCAACATCTCGAGCCTCAACAACGTGAGCGGCCAGCAGCAGCAAGTGCAGACCTACGCCCGCCAGCTCGATGCGCACGAGCAGCAGCTCGCGTCGCTGCGGGACCGGCAGGCAGAATTACAGAAGAAGAAGTCCGTGCTCGAGACGGAACTGGGTAAGTTGATCGAAGCCCTTTCGTTTTGAGTCGATTCGTGGGGCCAGGGCTTCGGCCCTGCCGCTTCTGCCCGGCGTTGTGGAATCACGGTGGGTGCAAGGCGCCGGGCAGAAGCCCGGCGGCAGGCCGGAAGTGTCTTAAATCACTATCCCAGCACGTCGTCCAAACTCTCCGGAATCGGGCCGGCCATCTCCAGCAACTTCTGGAAGAGTGCGTCATACAACGCCGCAAACGCCTCGATCGAAGGATCCGGCGCGCCTTCGAGCGCAGCCGCAAAGGTGCGCCGCATGTGGCGCACGGCAACCAGCAGAAGCCTCAACTCGTCCTGGCTGAATCCGAATGCCCTCGCCATACGCTAAGGGTAGCGCGGGTGGCTGGGCAAACGCCGCTTGGTTTTACTTCTCTTCTTTCTTGTTCAGCTCGAGGTTGATGATGGCCTGTTTCCGGTCGTCGAAAGAACTCAGCGTCTTGTTGCGGCTGGCGGCGCCTTGAAAGTCAGCTTTGAGCTCATAATCGATGTCGGTGCTCAGGCCATTGAAGTAATAGGTGCCGTCATCTTTGGTGATGAACGACCGGATTTGCAGGGTCTTGAGGTTTTTCAGTTGAACCACCGCGCCACTGGCGGCGGCACCGTCTGCCTTAGTGACCGTTCCTTGCACGGTCCGCGTAGTGGCTGCTCCGTCGTGCTTCTTCTGCGCTTCGAGGGCCGGAGCCCACAGTATCAGCACGAGCACGGCGGCAACTTGCCAGCGCTGGCGATTCACAAACGCCCCCTGTGTTTCCGGCGAGGCCGCATGAGGGGAGGCATCATTTCCAATCCTCGTCTGATTCCTCGTCCTCGTCCTCTATAAAATCCTCATCGTCCTCGTCTTCTTCTTCGATCTCTTCGGCCGATTCCACTTCCAGGGGTCCGGTGCCCACTACTTTGAGATCGGCGCCGCACTCGTCACAGCTGATGGTATCGCCTTCGTCAACGTCTTCCTCGTCCACATCGATTGCGCCTTCGCACACCGGGCAAGTGACCATCGATGAACCCTCCTGCATTTATACGATACGACAGTTTCCAGCTTTTGGAACTTCCGCCGCGGGCTGCCTCCGGGGAGCCGCAGCTATCCTCGCGGATGACTTTCTCATTAACAAGAGTTGTTCTTCTTCGACCCTGAGAATCATTGTACTCGCATCGTTATAATGAAAATACAGATGCACCAAAAACTGAACGAGAGGGTTGTGGATCTGGATCCCCGGGAAACCGCCGAATGGATTGAAGCGCTCGATCAAATCATCGAAGACTCCGGTCCCGACCGCGCGGCGTACCTCCTGGAACAACTTGCCGAAACGGCCCACTGGAACGGGACGACACCGCCGGTTGCGCTGAATACCGCTTACGTCAATACTATTCGTCCCGAGGATGAATTGCCTTATCCCGGTGACCGCGCCATGGAACGGCGCATAAAAAGCCTGATCCGCTGGAACGCCATGGCCATGGTGGTCCGCCAGAATAAGTACGATCCCGGCATCGGCGGCCACATTTCCACCTACGCTTCCCTGGCCACCCTGCTCGAGGTCGGCTTCAACCATTTCTTTCATTCGCATTACGACAACCAGCAGGGCGACCTCGTTTATTTCCAGGGCCATGCTTCCCCCGGAATCTACGCCCGCGCCTTTCTGGAAGGCCGGCTGAGCGAAGAGCACCTGAAGAATTTCCGGCACGAATTGCGCGATCACCCGGGACTGCCGTCGTACCCGCATCCCTGGCTGATGCCCGAATTCTGGAAGTTTCCGACGGTGTCGATGGGCATTGGTCCGCTCAACGCCATCTACCAGGCGCGCTTCATGCGCTACATGGAGAATCGGGACATGATCCCCGTGACGCCGCGGCACGTTTGGGCTTTTCTGGGCGATGGCGAAATGGACGAGCCGGAATCCATGGGATCGATCACCCTGGCCGCGCGCGAGCGGCTCGACAATCTGATCTTTGTCATCAACTGCAATCTGCAACGCTTGGATGGACCGGTGCGCGGCAACGGCAAAGTGATTCAGGAACTCGAAGCGGCTTTCCGCGGCGCCGGCTGGAACGTGATCAAGGTGATCTGGGGCAGCGATTGGGACCCGCTTCTGGCGCGCGACATCACCGGCCTGCTCCGGAAACGGATGGGCGAAGTGGTGGATGGCGAATACCAGACGTATGTCACTCGCGATGGCGCATACATCCGCCAGCACTTCTTCGGGAAGTACCCGGAGCTGCTCGATCTGGTTTCTCACCTGAGCGATGACGACTTGATCAAGATGCATCGCGGGGGCCACGACCCCAGCAAGGTGTACAACGCCTACAAAGCTGCGCTGGAGTGCAAAGGCCTACCCACCGTTATCCTCGCGCACACCGTCAAGGGCTATGGGCTCGGCGAAGCGGGTGAAGGCCGCAATATCACCCACCAGCAGAAAAAACTCAACGAGCAGGAGATTGCACACTTCCGCTCGCGCTTCGAAATTCCCATTCCGGATGAAGCGGCGATGAACGCGGATTTCTACCGGCCGCCCGCGGATAGCCCGGAAATGTCGTACCTGCTCGAACGCCGCCGCCTGTTAGGCGGGACGATGCCGCATCGCACCGTGCCTCCCAGTTCGATCCAGGCGCCTCCTCTCGAATATCTGAAGGAGTCGCTCGATGGGTCCAACGGCCGCGAAGTTTCCAGCACCATGGCGTTCGTCCGCGTGCTGACGCTGCTCATGAAGCACCCGGAAATCGGCAAGCGCGTGGTGCCCATTGTTCCGGATGAAGCGCGCACCTTCGGCATGGATGCGTTGTTCCGCCAGTTTGGCATCTACGCCAGTCAAGGCCAGCTCTACAAACCCCACGACGCCGAAATGTTCCTGTACTACAAGGAATCGAAGGACGGGCAGATCCTGGAGGAGGGCATCACCGAAGCGGGCTCGATGAGTTCGTTTACCGCCGCGGGTACGGCTTATGTCAACTACCGCGCGCCCATGATCCCGTTTTTCATTTACTATTCCATGTTCGGCTTCCAGCGCGTGGGCGATCTGGTGTGGGCGTTTGCCGATGCGCGCGGCAAGGGTTTCCTGTGCGGCGGAACCGCCGGGCGCACCACGCTTTCGGGTGAGGGCCTGCAACATCAGGATGGTCACAGCCTGGTGCTGGCCAGCACCATCCCCACCTGTGCCGCATACGATCCGGCTTACGCCTACGAAATCGCGGTGATTGTGCAGGACGGCATTCGTCGCATGTATCAGGAGCAGGAAGACCTGTTCTATTACCTCACGCTCTACAACGAGAATTACCCCATGCCGCCGATGCCTAAAGATGTCGACACCGATGGCATTCTACGGGGTATCTACCGTTATCGTGCCGCCGACAAAGACGCCGCCGAAGTGCAATTGTTCGGCAGTGGCCCCATCCTCAACGAAGCGCTGCGCGCGCAGCAGATCCTGGCCGAGAAATACAACGTGCCGGCAGACGTCTGGAGCGTCACCAGTTATAACGAACTACGGCGCGACGCGCTACGCGTGGAGCGGTGGAACCGCTTGCACCCGGACGAGCCGGCGCAAAAGCCTTACATCCTGCGGGCACTCGAAGGCACGCAAGGTCCGATCGTCGCGGCCACGGATTATATGAAGGTGGTGGCCGATCAGATCGCGCCCTGGCTGCCGGGCCGCATGGAAACGCTGGGAACCGATGGGTTCGGGCGCAGCGACAACCGCGAATATCTGCGCCGCCACTTTGAAGTCAATGCCGAGTCGATCGCGGCCGCCGCGCTCTCCAGATTCGCTCGTGATGGCAAGCTCGACGGCAAGAAGGCTCGCGCGGCCATCGTCGAATTAGGGCTGGATCCGGAGAAGCCCGATCCAGCGCGACTCTAGGCTCAATCCCTTTCATGGGAAGCGGGCAACGCGTCGCTGCCGTCGGCATGTTGGTCAGCGGCACGCTGGCCCTGCTCAAGATTGCCGCCGGCCTCCTGGGCCAATCCACCGCGGTTCTGGCGGACGGCCTCGAATCGGCGGGCGACGTCTTCGCCTCTGGCTTCGTTTTACTCGGACTGTGGCTGGCTGCCAAACCGGCCGACAAAGAGCATCCTTACGGCCACGGCCGCGTGGAAATCCTGACCGGCTTGCTCATTGGCTTAGTGCTGACCGCCGTGGGCGCGCTGATCTCCTTCAATGCCGTCCAGCAACTGGGAAAACCGCACCTGGGCCCGGCCAGCTATGTCGTCTGGCCGCTGGTGGTTTCGCTCGCCGCCAAGTCCGGCCTGGCCGTATTTAAGTTTCGCCACGGAAAGCGAATCGGCAGCGCTGCTCTGGACGCCGACGCATCGAACGATGCCATGGATGCCGTTTCGGCAATTGCCGCGCTGATTGCCGTGTCGCTGGCGCTCCACGATCCGGAGCGCTTCCTGGATGCCGACCGTTATGGCGCATTCATCGTCGGATTGATCGTGATCGCCAGCGGCTTGCGTGTTTCGTATAGCACCGCGATGCAGTTGATGGACACCATGCCGGAGGAACGGCGCATGTCCGAAATTCGCGCGGCGGCGGCGCTGGTAGATGGAGTGGAAGGAGTCGAAAAATGCTTCGCGCGCAAGACCGGCCTGCGCTACCATGTCGACCTGCACTTGGAAGTCGATCCCGAGATGACCGTCCGGCAATCGCACGAGATCGCGCACGAGGTGCGCGACCAGATCCTGGAGCGGCTCGACTGGGTGGCGGATGTGCTGGTGCACGTGGAGCCGGCACCGTGAACTCGAAAATTACGGCGTATTTTTGGCTCATGGCTTCACCTCCAAGGGCAGCCGCCCTCAGGGTTTCGTGCTTGTAATGCCGATGACTCCCTGTGGTTCGGACATGCCGCCAACCATCGGCTTCAACCAGCCGCAGCAAGTCCCGCACCTTCAATCCTCTTACATTGAAGAGCGAGGCGGCTGCCTGGTCGCCCCGGGCTCACCGGCCTGCTCCCTTGCTGCGCGGATGTAGCGTCGCACAAACGGACGCTCCAAATCGCGCTCGCTCCGGAATTTGATATGGCGCATGCTCTTGCCTTCGCCTTCGAGCAGGTGGTTCGGATCGGCCAGCGACGCGCCGCGGCAAAAGCCCAGGTTCACGTGGTTCCGGGCCGCGGCTACGTAACAGAACATGTCGCCCATCTTCGGACCGGCACCATACCAGACGGCGGACGGATGGTTCCGGTACATCTTTTCGATAGCGTCCGGCGCCTCTTCGAGCAGCACCTCGCGCAAGGCCAGGGCCAAGTCGGCTACGGGCCGATCAAAAGCCGAGAGGAACGCTAATAACTCCCGATCTGGCATGCGCGGCATAACTCACCACACTACCGCAACAGCCTAGGCCCCCATTTCCCGCTGAATCGCCTCCGCAATGCTCGTGGTGAAACGTTCGACGCGCTCCCGGTCGGGCCCTTCCACCATGACTCGGGCCAGCAGCTCCGTGCCCGAGAAACGTACCAGCACACGGCCCGCTCCGCCGAACTCCTCTTCGGCGCGCCGGATTTCGTGCGCGATGGCGGGCACTTCCGCGAACGGCTTCTTCTCGCGCACTCGCACGTTTACCAGCTTTTGCGGATACACCTCGAATCCGGCCAGTTCGTCCAGTTTCATTCCGGCTTGGCGCGCGATGGCGAACAGTTGGAGCGCGGTCAGCAAACCGTCGCCGGTGGTGGCGAACTGCCGGAGGATGACGTGTCCCGATTGCTCACCGCCCAACACCGCGCCGAGCCGCTCCATCTCTTCGAGCACATACTTGTCGCCGACCGGCGTTCGGATCAGGCGGATTCCTTCCCGTCCCAGGCCCTTCTCAAAACCCAGATTGGACATGACCGTCGCCACCACCAGGCCGCCCTTCAATTCGCCGCGGGACTGAAGCGCTCGGGCCATGGCGAGCAGCACTCCATCCCCATCCACGATCTTTCCCGAGGCCGAGACAAAAATGGCACGGTCCGCATCGCCATCGAACGCCACACCAGCGTCGGCCCCTTCCGCGCAAACCGTGCGACGCAGATTGTCCACGTGCAGCGCTCCGCAGTTGAGGTTGATATTGCGGCCATCGGGTTCCGCGCACAGGACTGTGACATCTGCCCCTAGGCCTTTAAACAATTGAGGGGCGAGCCGATAGGATGCGCCGTTGCCGCAATCGATCACGACGCGCATGCCGTCGAAGCGCGCCGGGACCGTCGCGATCAGGTAGCCGAGGTATTGAAGGTCGAGACCTTCGTCCACTTCCAGACCCGAGGACTGGGGCGACAAGCCCTGCTTCTGCAAGCTGAAGATTTCCTGCTCGATGGCGTCTTCTTCCGCGTCCGGCAGCTTGAAGCCGGAGTGGCCGAACACCTTGATGCCATTATCCTGATAGGGATTGTGGGAGGCGGAGATCATGACGCCCGCGTGAAACGGTCCGGTGCGGGTCAGATAGGCCACGCCGGGCGTTGTGATCACGCCGGCGTAGCGCACCCGCACGCCGCGGCTGCGGATGCCTCCCGCCACCAGTTCCGCGATCCAACGGCCGGATTCCCGCGTGTCGGCGCCGATCAGAATTTCGGGGTCGGGACGCGCCGCCGCGGCATCATCGCCCAGGGCAACGCCGAAGGCATGCACGGTTTCGGGATCGAGCGGGTACGCTCCGGCTACACCCCGAATTCCATCTGTTCCGAATAGCTCCTTGGGCACGATTTCTCCGGGGCTTCCCGCTATTTCTTCTTCATTACGACCGCGACGGTCACCTGTGGCGGCATTTCAAATCGCACGTAGGGATCCTGCACGTAGGCGTTCACGCGCGCCTGGAGCGTCCCCACGGCGGAGGATACGTCCACCGGATCCGTAACGGCGGCTTCGATGCGTGCGACATGGCTGGCCGGACCGACCACCAGGATATGATTCGGCGTGGCCGTGTAGCGGCCCACGACGTAGCCATCCGCGCCTTCGCCCGTAAATCGGGCGCGCACCGGGATCGTGCGTTCGACTCGCGGCTCGAATTCAAAGCGAATGGCGGCGGGGATGGAGCGCACGAGGTGCACCCCGCGTGCCAGGGACACATTGCCGTCGCCAATCTCAAAGGTCCGCTGACCAGGCGTGACGTTGGACATGTCCAGCACCACCGCCGGGCTCCGGCTGTCGCCAACGCCGCGCAGTTCGCCCGCCGGCCCACGCAGTTCGAGTGTCACCGTTTCGGTGGGGGCCGAACTGATCTCCAGAGTGTCCGGCAGATTGCGGTAAGCCACGCGCACGGTGGTGAAGGTGGAAAGCTCCGGCTCGTTGGCTACCAGCGCCCAGATGGTGAATGCAATGGCCAGCGCCAGCAACTTCCACCCGAAGTTGTGTGTAACCAGGTGGAAGACACGGGTCATCCAGTTCACGGGTGATTCACCTTCTCCACGCTTCGCGAATCGCTACGTACGGTGCCGGATTCCACCTCGCGCCCCGTATCCACAGCCTCGGTGCGCACGGGCCGCTGGATTCCGAAATGCTCGTGGATCCGATTGACCAGCTCGGCGGGGGAAATGCCCGAGACCAGTTCACCGAAAGCGGCGATGGAAATCCGGGCGGTCTCCTCGGAAACTACCACCGAGAGACAGTCGGTTTCTTCCGTGATCCCGATAGCCGCGCGATGGCGCGTGCCCAGATTCCGCGACAGACTCGGATTCGTAGTGAGCGGCAGGAAGCAGGCCGCCGCGGCGATGCGGTCCTTTTGAATGATCACCGCTCCATCGTGGAGCGGCAAGCCGGGCTGAAAAATGGAGAGCAATAGATCGCGCGAGATCTGCGCTTCCATATGAACGCCGCTCTCGACGAACGTGCGCAGCCCGATGTCCCGCTCGATCACAATGAGAGCGCCTATTTTGTGGGCAGACAACTCCTCCACCGCCAGCAGGATTTCGTGGACCGCTTCGGGAGCCCGGAAGCCGGCGGTCACCCAGCTCTTGCGCCCGATACGTGCCAGGGTGCGGCGAATCTCGGACTGGAACAAAACGATGATCGCCAGGCCGAGATACGGAACGATAAAGGAGAGCAGGGAACGCAGCGCTTCGAGCCCGAAGCCGACGGCCACGCCATACAGTCCCACCATCATCAGAATGCCGAGCAAAATATGCCCGGCGCGCGTGCCGCGCACCACCATGAACGCCTGATAGACCAGGAACGCCACAAGCAAAATGTCGATGACGCCAATGATATTGAGGCCCGGCAGCTCGAACAGACGTGGGATCAGGCGCGGCATGATGGTGCCCAACCCCATCTTAACTTAGGGCACTCCCGCAGGCACAGTAATATCCAATGGTTACAATAGATTATGCCTTTTGCCCCCATCTCTGAGGCGCTCGATGACATCCGCGCCGGACGCATCGTGGTGGTGGTGGACGACGAAGACCGCGAAAACGAGGGGGACCTGACCATCGCGGCCGAGAAGGTCACCCCCGAGATCATCAATTTCATGGCAACCCACGGCCGCGGATTGATCTGCCTGGCTCTCACCGCGGAGCGCTGCGACCAGTTACGGCTGCCCCTGATCAGCGCCCAAAACACCTCCAACTTCGGCACCGCGTTCTGCGAATCGATCGACGCGCGCGTGGGCGTAACCACGGGGATCTCGGCGGCGGACCGGACCCGGACCGTCTTGATGGCGATCGACCCGGAGTGCCGTCCGGCCGATCTCGCCCGCCCCGGACACATGTTTCCGCTGCGCGCCCGCGAGGGCGGCGTACTGGTGCGTGCCGGCCAGACGGAAGCGTCCGTGGATATGGCGCGCCTCGCGGGTCTGACTCCGGCCGGTGTGATTTGCGAAATCATGAATGAAGACGGCACCATGGCGCGCATCGCCGAACTCGAAGATTTTTGCGCGCACCACCGCCTGAGAATGGTTTCGGTTGCCGACCTGATCCGCTACCGCATGAAACACGAAAAATTCGTGCGCCGCGTGGCGGAGGGCTGTGTGGAGACTGAGTGGGGCACATTCCGGACGGTCGCCTTCACCAGTGATCTCAATCCCGAGTACCATGTGGCGCTGGTGCACGGTGAAGTGGAGGGCAAAGAAAACGTCCTGGTGCGCATGCATTCGCGCTGCATGTATGGCGACGTGTTCGGCTCCACAGCCTGCGATTGCGGCCGCCTGGTGCGTGAATCGCTGCGCACCATTACCCGGGAAGGGCTCGGCGTGTTGGTTTACCTTCACGAGAGCGGACCCGGATTCCGGCTGGAGCGGGATCCCGCGGGTTCCCCGCGCCTGAGTTCGCACGGGCGTGAATTCCTACACTACCAGGGCGCCGATGGCCAGCGCCAGTTACAGCACGAGCACGGGTTGGGCGCTCAAATCCTTTCCGACCTGGGCCTGCATACCATTCGGCTGCTGACCAATCATCCCCGTAAGATCGTTGCCTTGGAGGGATTTGGCATCGAAATCGTGGATCAGATTCCGATTCCAAGATAATCGGTTAAATTCCTAACCGAAGTTAACGCTTTTTACCGAGCCGCCGCCGCGCGGAGCGGTCTTACCATGGGCTTGAGCTGGAACAATCCCGGCGCGGTCCACGTTAATAAAGAAGGAAGGACAACGTCCTCGTGAATATGAAGGCTTCGATTCTTGCTGCCGCTTCTGTGGCGATGGGTTTCGCCGGACTGTTGCCGGCGGCTGATCCCCAACTACTGGCCTTGGTGATGCCCGACGCCAAGGCGATGGCCGGAGTCAATGTCGATCAGGCCAAGACATCTCCATTCGGCCAGTATGTGCTGCTGCACATACAGGCGCAGAGCCAACAGCTGCAGCAACTCGTGATGCTGACCGGGTTCGATCCGACGCAGGATCTTGACGAGCTTTTGGTTGCTTCGAATGGCGCGCAGTCGCAGCCCTCGAGCCTGGTCCTGGCGCGCGGTACATTCAATGCTGCCAGGATCCAGGCCGCAGCCGTAGCCGGCGGCGCGACCACGCAATCCTATGATGGCGCGACCCTCGTGCTCGATCCCATGGGCAAGAACGGATTTGTCTTCTTAAACGGCACGATCGCGGTAGCCGGCGATCTGGCCAGCGTGAAGGGCGCGCTGGACCGGCAAAACGCACCGGCCTCGATCGATCCGGCGCTCCTTGTCCAGGTGAACCAACTGAGCACTTCGCAGGATGCCTGGGGCGTTTCCGAAGTTCCACCGCCGGCGATCGCGCCCCCGGGCGGTGCTTCCTCGACGCCCTCGATTCCGCTGAGCGCCTTGCAAAAGATTACCCAATCGAGCGGCGGCGTGAAATTCGGCGCGCAGATTGTGGTTACCGCCAACGCGCAGACCGCCACGGCCAATGACGCCAGTTCCATCGCCGGCATCCTTCAGTTTCTGGCCAACATGGGCCAGATGCAGGCCCAGCAGAACCCGCAGGCCGCGGCGATTCTCAAATCGATCGCCGTCACGTCCAACGGAAACACCGTGCAGCTATCGCTGAGCATTCCGGAAGCGCAAGCCGAAGCCGCGTTCCAGCTCAAGCCGAATGCCACCGCCACGCCCAACAGCCGGCGTCCAGGGAAACGGCTGTAACGGCTTCATCGGAACAGATGGATGTCGCGCATCGGATAGTGCTTCCGGTTGCGTGTCCAGAACCGGCAATCGTGTATGCGAGCAGTCGCTGCCATCACGGCGTCCGCGAGTTCGGTTCCATGGCTAGCTCGAAAACGGCGCAGGTACTCGCCGGCGCAACGGCCGATCTCGGCATCCACGGGAATACAAATCAGGGCGGACAACAACCGCTGGATCGTCGCCTCTTCTTGTTTCCGCGCACCGTGCCACAGCTCTGCCGCTGTTATCGGGGAGAAGCACACTGGATCATCGCTTCCTCCTAGCTGACGCCATTCGGACAGAATCCCCGGATCGCGTGCTCGCAAGACCTCAATGAGCACGTCGGTATCGACCAGGACGGCTTTCACTGGCTGAACCGCCGCAGGCGCGAGCCGCGCCGCAATTGACGCACGTAATCGTCGGTCGTTGGCAGGTCATTGCGATCTTTCCAGAGACCAATAGCGCTCTCGAAGGCGGTTTGGCGGTTGATGCGTTCGTCACAGTAACGTGCGCGAAGAGCGTCTCGCAACAGCTCGGATACGGTGACGCCAGACTGTTTAGCCCTGGTGTGAACGAGTTTCCAAAGATGATCGTCCAGATACAGCTGCGTCCGCCTCATGATGTATATTATACATCGCTGGGCAGAGATCGCGGAAAAACGGGCACGCCTGGCAATGCTCGCCTTCGCGGAGCGGGAATTCCATCTGGTCCTGGGCGTGCTGAAACTCGCGCACGATCTGTTCGGGCGAATCCAGCAGCGACGGGGTGAGATCGATTTCGATGGCTATGTCCGGCCGCAGGAAATGCAGCCAGGCGCGGCCGGGAGCGCGGCCCGTGAATCGCTCCACCGCCAGGGCATAGAGACGCAGCTGGATCGCGTAATCCTGGGCGCGCTGGTGGGCTTCGACAGCGCTGACGGCATCCGTCTTGTAATCGACGAGGACGAGTTCGCCGCCCTCCTCGAACCATAAGTCGACTTGCCCGCGGAGCACCAGTCCCTCCACCGCCATGAGGAAATCGAATTCACGTTCCAGCCGGGTGGCTTTGGCGGCACGCCGGCCGAGCGGGCTTTGGCGAAAAACCTCGGCCATGGCCACGGCCTTGGGGTCGGCATCTGCCACGGCAGCGCCTGCCAGGAGCGCGTGGACCTGGGTGCCGAACTCACCGGCGGGGAGCGCATCCGCAGCTTCGAGCTTCCGCGCGCGCCCTTCGAAACCGAGGTATTGCCCGAGGTAATATTGGCGCGGGCACTTGGCAAATGCGGCTAAGGCCGTGACCGTAGCATTGGCATCGTGCTGCTCGCGGACCGGGGGCGGTGCGAGGTACTCGACCGTGTCGGCGGCCGATGTGATCCGCGGACGCGCGAGTTGCTCGGGCGCCTGATGGGTGACCAGCAAGCGCATTTTCCAAGCCTGGCCGTCCGGCGATTGTCGCGTGACGATCTGGTCGCAGGGCTGCTCAGGATCCACGCCCAATTTCTGGCACACGGTCTCCGCCCAGTTCTTTCGCGCCTTGCCGGCGCCCGAGAAACTCAGCACGAGATGCTGCTCGGCACGCGACATGGCGACGTAGAGCAGACGGTTGGCTTCCGCTTTCTCCCGGTCGTCCCGTTCCCTGCGAATCGCGTGCTGGAACAGATCGTCTTTCTCCTTTTCCTTTCCGCCAGCCGGGTTGCGCCAGCGCGCGCCCAGACCGAACTCGCGCGAGAAAGCCACCACGGGCGGGCTGGTCTCCACACCCTTCTGAAGACTCGCAACGAAGACGATGGGGAACTCCAGGCCTTTCGCCGAATGCACGGTCATCACGTTAACGGCGTCGGTGGCATCTTCCGGTGGAGCGTCGGGCTCCGGGCGCGGCGTGGCTCGCGCCAGATGCAAATCCTCCACGAATTCGTCGAGCGACATCCGCGTGGCAGCCTGGCGCGCCTGCGCCAGGAACTTCTCGATATTGGGCCACCCGCGCGCGGCTGAGTCACACTGGTAGCCGCAATCATCGAGTGCGGCATAGAGTAGCCGGTCGAAGGTTACGTGCTCGCGGCGGATGCGCCACATATGCAGCCGATCGCGGAAGCGAATCAGTTTTTCGTAATCTTCGGGATCGAATTCGGCCTGCGAATCCAAATGGTGCAGCGCCGCTCCCAGATTGGCGTTACGGCCGCGCAGGGAGAGCAGCGCTTCGTCGGAAACCTGGACCAGCGGGGAGCGAAGCACCGCCGCCAGGCTGATCTCGTCGCGCGGATTGGCGATGACGCCCAACAAGTGGACCAGATCCTTCACCTCGCGCGCTTCATAGAAACCTCTACCGCGGTTGACCACGTAAGGAATACCAGCTTCTTCGAATGCTCGCGTGAAGTCGTCGAGAACGTCGGTGTTGCGCATCAGGACGGCGACGTCACGAAATGTGAATACCGCGCTCTGACAGTCGCCGTTCGTTGGCGCCGAAGAACCGCGCGCGTCAGCAAGCGGACGAACCGCATCAATGGATTCCGGTACCAGTTCCACAATCCGCCGCGCCACCCAGCGCGCTTCTCTCCGCAGCGCCTCATCCCCATCCGGGCCCGTCACGCTCAGAACCTCGACTGCCACGGGCCGGTCTTCCGCGAACACACGCCCGGCCATCAGAGAATGCTTTTCGATCCCCGAAACGCCATCCGCGACGGTCGCGATGGCGCGCAGGATGTCAGGACGGCTGCGGAAGTTGTCGCGCAAATCGATGAGCCGGTGCCCATTTTGCTGCACGCTGTTCCGGTATTCGCGGAAGACCTCGGGGTCGGCGTGGCGAAAGCCGAAGATCGATTGATTGATATCGCCCACCGCATAGAACCGGCCGGGCCGGCGAATGAGCACGAGGAGCTTCGCCTGTTGCCCATTGGTGTCCTGAAGCTCGTCCATCAGGATGTGGTCGAACTGGTATCGCAGGCGCTCCCGCGTCTCGGGATTCTCTTCGAGCAATCGTACGGCGTACTCCTCCAGGTCTGCGAAATCGAGCACACCGCCTTCCCGCTTGCGTTCGCGATAGGTTCGATCGAATCGGCGGATGATGTCCAGAAGCAGAGCACGTTCCTGTTGATAGAGTTCGGTAATCGCTGTGTACGGCAGCTCCTTAATTTGCTCCTGCAGCCGCTGCACCAGATGGTAACCGGTCGTATTCCTCTTGCACCCGGGAAGATTTCTGGAGAAACTCTCGATTGCGCGGAGTATCTCCAGAGGTTCGGCCGCACTTACGATGCGCTCCGCGCCTTCGCGAATCACGCCCGCCGCGTACCGCTGTTTCGGGTTCCAGCCACTGAGCGGATCGGCCCGTAGCGCCCGTAGCGTATCCGCAATTTCTTCGAGGGTGGTTCCCGGCGGCGCGGGAATCTGGCCGACATCCTCAACCGTCATGCCCGCGCCGCGCATGGCGTCGTACGCGGAAAGCAGGGCTTCTTCGAACTCCCAGGACGACAGTCCGCGGATTAGGCCGCGCACGGCCGCGGGGCGCTGGTCGAACAATTCGCCCATGGCGGCGGCGAGGGAGTCCTGCTGCAGGCGCCACGAGTCCTGCTGGAGCGCGATCTGAAACTCGGGATCGATACCGGCAAAGACGGCATTCTCTTTCAGCAACCGCGAGCAGAAGCCGTGCACAGTGGAAACCCACGCGCGCTCCAGGCTGGCGCGCAGTTTCGCATCGTCATGGAACTGCTTCGCCAGCTTCTGGCGCATGTTGGCGGCGGCTTTCTCGGTGAAGGTGATCGAGAGAATGCGCAGCGGATCCACCCCGGCGGCTACCAACTCGCTGAAGTGCTCGACCAGCACGGTCGTCTTTCCGGAGCCCGGCCCCGCCACGACGCAGGCGTCCAGGTGACGCTGAGAAGCGTCGATAGCCCTGAGTTGATCGGCGGTGAATTCGATGCCGCTCACGCGCTTCCTCCGATTACCGCCGCACGGATGGTTTCGATGCGGCAGACGTCACGGACATCGCAGAAAAAGCAGCTCCTGGCATCGGCGGGCGACGGTGCCACGCGGCCTTCGCGAATGGAAACCACGATTTCGACTACGCGGGCTTCGCAGAATTGCCACTCGGGCGGAAACTGATTCCGCTCCCAACCTACGCATTCCAGCTTGCTTTTCAAACCGACAAAGATCATCTCTCGAGCGTGGACACCAAAGCATTTCTCCGCCGCCATCACATATAGGGGAGCCTGCAGACCACGGCCGTCCTGCCGCTCTTTGACTCGTTCCGGCGCGCTGTATTTGTAATCGATGATGCGGGCTGAGCCGTCGGAAAAGGTGTCGATGCGATCGATGCGGCCGGAAATTTCCAGCGAGTCATCGAGCCGATGGACGAACTTCTGCTCTGCCTGTGAGGTGAACCGTTCCTCGCGCCAGCGTTCATCGGCGGCAAACCGCTCGAGATTTTCCAGCATGGCATTGCGCAGCCGTTCGGCGTGGTATCCACCCGGGAGGTGTTGCTCCTCCGCAAAGCGTTCGAAGATACGGTGAAAGAGAGGCCCAATTTCCTGCGGCTGGGCGCACCATTCCGCCAGTACCGCATGCACGATTTCCCCTTGTAGCGAGAAATCCAGCCGGTCTTCCGGGCGCGGCGGAGCGGTTTCGAGGCGCAGCAGACGCGTGCCGAAGTATTGGAAGGGGCATTGCAGAAACGCCTCCAGGCCCGATGGCGAAATGCGCGCCGTCTTGTCTTTTAGAACGGAAAGCAAGGCCGCCCGGTGAATCGCGGGGGCAGCAGCCTTCCCGATCGGATGACGCGCCCGCGGGCGCACGGCTCGCGACTCCTCGATCGGCACGAAGATGTCTTCCAGGAACCGCGACGGCAGAAGGCGGTCACCGCGCGCATCGAATTCCGGGTGCGACAAGGTAACGAGCATTTTGGCGCGTGTTAGCGCCGAGTCGAACAGCGCCCGCTCTTCCCGCTCAAAGTCGGCCGCCGTACGCACGCGGACGCCTGCTGCGTTCAACGCGCAGCGCGCCGCGTCCGGGAAAAACGGATCTTGCGGATGAAATTGCGGAAACTGCCGCTCCACCAAGCCGCACACAAATACCACCGGTAGCACCCACTGGCGCACCTCATGCGCGCTCAGGACATGAACGGCGTTGCGCCGGCCATCCTCCAGCCGCAGTGGCTTTAATCGAAGCACCGATTTGGCCGCCCGCCAATACGCGGCGATGCCTACCAGGCGTTCGTTTCCGAGCGCCAGCGCCGCTTCGGCGAAGGCTTCGTCCAGAAGATCGAGTGCTTTTGCCTGGCTTCGCCATTCCAGAGCCAGCGTATGGTCCTCGCTTCCTTGCGGGTAGGCGGGACGCAAGAGGTTGCGTAACGTGCGGAAGCGTGCCGCCCAATCGGCGGGCTTCATTTCGAACGAGCGCCACTCCTCCAGCGTGCGAAGCGAATCGATGAGCCGGACGAGAGGGCTCTCTTCGTTTCCCGACAGGGCTCGAAGAGCGCCCAAGCCGCCATTGGGGATCTGCTCGCGCACGGCAAAATCCAGGCGGTCGAGTGATGCCGATTCCGCGAAGCGCGGGGCCAGGCGCAAGACCTTCATGGTCGCGGCGTGGTCCCATCCGCCCAGCATGGCGTCCACGGCCCCCATCAGGAAGCGGGTCGCCGGCTGCTGCTCAGCGTCAGCCTCAAAATAGAAACGTGCCGGAATCCCGAAACGTTCGAGCGTGCTACGCAGTAGCGGGACATATGTTTCCGCACTGCGGACCACGATTCCCATTTCCCGAAACGGACGGCCTGCGTTGGCCTGTTCCAGAATGCGGCGCGCAATCTCTTCCACTTCCCGCTCCACGCTGCGCGCCCGCAGCCTGGCGATAGCCGGGGAAGACCGCGTTTTGGTGAAGCGGTTCTCCGCAAAGCCCATCGCCGCGAGCCGGTCGCGCATGGCATCCGTGGCGTCTTCCGCGAGCGCGATCGTCACATCCGCGTGTCGGACCATGGCCTCGATGACGCCCAGTTCCGGATCCGGCAACGTATGAAAACCGTTCAGCCAGACGCTGTGGATGCCGCCCAAACCATCCGCATGGATGCGCGCCGCGGCGCATTCCAGACGTTTGGCGCGCAGCAGCAGGCCCCGCGCGTCCAACAGTCGGTCCACCTCTTCATACACGGCGAGAAATGCAGAAGCCAAGGGAGCCTCCGGCAGACACCCGCCCAGACGGGCGCTATCGCACCCCGCCGACGAAAACTCCGCGATCGTGCGGGCCAGTGATGAGTAGAATCCCGGGAAATTGGCCACCCGGCGGAATTCAGGGTGATTGACGCGCGCTATCGCCTGTTCCACCAAAAGGTACAGCACCGCGTCTGGCGCTTGCGGGAAGTCCGCCACGCGCTCATCCACGAATCGCGAGAGCGTCTGGATCAGGTTGCGGCGGAAAACAAAGCCCTCGCGCGCGATCTGGTTTTCCAGGTGCTGCGCCATGGTAGCGGTAGGCACCAGCAATCGCACCGATTGATGATTCAAGCCCAGCGCATCGCGGAAGCGGTCGAGGAGAAACGTGGTTTTCCCTGAGCCCGCGGGTCCTGTGATGAGGCGCATCCGAGACAGTATATCAGGCGAATACAAGGCGAAGATACCTAGGCAGCTTCGGGGGTAACCCAGAAGCTCTCGCGCCACTCACCGCCCGGTGCGATGCTGTGCAGTTCGGTATCTATCCCGCGATACGCCAGGTTGAACGCGTTGGTGATCGCAGCCATGGGTTCAAAGCAGATGAAGTCGCCGCGGCCTTCCGGAGCGTAGATCACCGCGACTCGATAGTTCGGCCCGTAGCTGACTGTCAGTTTTTCGCGGCCTCCCATCACGCGGAACCGGGCCAATCCATCGGCATCGCGGATCAGCTTGCCAAACACGTCGTCGAGAGGCCGGGCTTTCAAAGGATGCGGGTCCCCGAATTCCATTGGCCGCCGTTCGCCGGTGGGAATCAGGAACGAATCCAAGAGGAGGTGCTCACGGGCGGCGATGTGCGCCTTCCATTCGTCCCGCGGCGCATCGTGCAGTTGAAAGTAGGGATGATGACCGACGGCCACCGGTAGCGCCTGATCGCTGAGATTCTCCATGGCGACCTCGACCTGAAGCGTTCCGTCCGCCAGCCGGTACGTCATCGTGATCCGGTGCGCGAACGGGAAGTGCGTCATCAGCTCCGGATGCTTCCAGAATTCCAGCCGGCAGACGGCCTCGGCGCGCGCGGCGTTCGCACCTACGGAGACCACGTTCCACAGCGGTGAGAAGAGGAGCAGGCCATGAATCGGCTTCTGGTTCGGGTCCCAGCGCAAATTGCCGAATTCGCGATCGAGCGTGTAGCGCCGGGCGTTCACCCAGTACTCTACGCCATCCAGGCGATTGGCCCACGGCGCCAGAAACGGGATGCCGCAGAGCTTGGGATTCGCCTTCAACTCGGCCGGTCCGGCATAGGGAAACCACAGATAGTTCTTCTGGTGAACGGAGAACTCATACGCGATATTGCCGATCGACGGTGCAATCGATACACGCATATCGCGAGACGCGTCGCTCAGCTGGATTACCTCGATGCCGCCAACGCGAGTTTGTATGCCCGAATAATTCAATACTCTACACTTACCAGGAAGAGGCCTTTCGCGGGCGCGGTGGGACCGGATTTTTCCGGCAACTTGGTAACATCCTCGATATTGCCTTTGCCGGCTTCGATCAGCGTGCCCATCAGGTTCCGCACCATGTGCTTGAGAAAGCCGCTGCCGCGAACGCGGTAAGTCAGCCGGCCGGCGGACGGCTCCAGCGCCGAGGAATAGATCGTCCGCACCTTTGACCCGCCCTCCGCATCCCGGTCATCCGACGCGGCAAACGCCGTGAAATCGTGTTCGCCCGTAAAGGCGCACGCCAGCCGGGCCATACTTTTTTCGTCGAGGGGATACGGGTAATGATGCACATAAGGCCATTCGAAAGGGCTACAGACTTCGCCGCGGCAGATACGGTATTCGTATGATTTCGCTCGGGCGTCGAACCGCGGATGAAAGCTTTTCGGCACTTCTTCGACCGCCAGAATGCGGATGGTGGGCGGCAGCAGCCGGTTCACCGCGCGCTGCAGATTGGGAAGAGGAATCGGATTTTCCAGGCTGAACGCCGCAACTTGGGCCAGCGCATGAACCCCCGCATCGGTGCGGCCCGAGCCGGCCACCTGCACCGCGCTTCCTTCGATTTCCGACAGGATGGCTTCGAGCGTTCCTTGAATCGTCGGGAGTTCCGGCTGCACCTGCCATCCATGAAACGGCGTGCCGTCATAGGCCACCGTGATCCGGATGCGGCGCATCAGGCGGGGCGCGAGCCGGGCTTCACCACGGGAATGCCTTGCGCGCACCAGGGGCAATGCTCGACATGGTGCGTCGCGGTGGTGATGGTAGCCAGAGCCACGCGAGGCACGCCCGCGTCGGCTCGCCCGCCGCTCCGGTCGATGATCGATCCGGCGGCCAACACCTTCGCGCCCGCTTCGCGCAGGACTTCGACAACGTCATACGTGCTTCCGCCGGTGGTAATGACGTCTTCCACGACCACCGCCGTCTCGCCCGGCGTGACACGAAATCCTCGGCGGAGCATCATCTTTTTGCTCGAGGGGTCCCGCTCCATAAACACGAAGCGCGTTCCCAGCGCGCGGGCTACTTCGTGTCCGATGATGAGGCCGCCCAGGGCGGGGGAGACCACCAGTTGAATGTGGGCGCCAGTCTCCCGCTGCAAGTCGGCAGCCAGCCGTTGGCCCAGTTTTTCCGCGACGTCCGGATACTGAAGCACCAGCGCGGACTGCAGATATTGCGAGCTGTGCAGCCCGCTGGTGAGCAGAAAATGGCCCTCCAAATACGCTCCGCGCGCGCGGAACAGCTCCAGGATCGACTCAGCTTGCGGCGTCACAAAGGCCTACTATACCATTTGACTTACCAGCGTCTCGCTACGTTCCGAGGACCCAATATGCATCCTTCCAGAACCGCCGTTGTCGTACTCTGTTCTTTGTTTTGGTTGCGCCCGGTCGCCTCCATCGCGGCCGATCCGTCCGGTTTTTTCTCCAGCCTGACCACCCCCTACCAGGCCAAACCGGTGGCCCCCGCCCGCCTGCGCGATTCGGCGCGTTTCGAAGCGTTGATGCGCGCCGGCACCATTTATCTTTCTCTCGATGACGCCATCGCGCTGGCTCTCGAGAACAACCTGGATATCGAACTGCAGCGGTACGATTCGCAAATCGCCGATGCCAACCTGCTGCACGCGAGAGCAGGCGGCTTCGCCGGGCCGGCGCTGGTGGGCGTAACCACCGGTCCCGGAAGCGTGACCAGCGCGCCGCCGTCGGCCGGCCTCGACGGCTTCCTGATCAGCCCCATTACCGCGACCGGTTTCGCCGTTCCCAGCTTGGATCCGGCACTCATCGGCTCGGCCAATTGGGCGCACCAGACCACACCGCAGACCACCACCTTCTACACCGGCACTCCCTCGCTCATCCAGCGCCTGGATACTTCCAGCGTCGCCGTCGAAAAATACTTCTCCACAGGCACGCTCGTGAGTCTGGGTTTGAACAACAGCGCGTTTCAGAATAACAATCTGCAGAATCAGGTGAACCCGGCCAGCACTTCCAACCTGGCGCTCACGGTTACGCAACATCTGCTGCAGGGTTTTGGCCCAGCGCTCAACAACCGCCAGATCCGGATCGCCAAAAACAATCGCGAAATTTCGGATTTGAGTTTCAAGGCACAGGTGATCGCGACGGTGTCGGCGATTAAGGACCTGTACTGGGACCTGGTCAGTTATCGGCAGAATGTGGCGGTCCAGGAAAATTACCTGGCAGCCAATGAGAGGCTGCACGACGAGAACCTGAAGCAGGTCCGCGTGGGAACACTGGCGCCGATCGAAGTGACGCGCGCGGAGGCAGAAATCGCGGCCAGCCAGCAAGCCGTCACCATCGCCCAGACGCAGGTTCTGCAGCAGGAGATTATTCTTAAGAACGCGCTCAGCCGGAGCGGCGTCCAAAGCCCGGCCATCGCCACGGCCCATGTGGTTCCCATCGATCGGATTCAGGTTCCCGAGGTCGAGACGGTTACTCCCATCCAGGAATCCCTGGCCATGGCGCTGGCCGCGCGGCCGGAACCAGCACAGTTTCGAATGCTGATCCAGAACCAGGAGATCGGTATCAAAGGAGTGAAAAACGAACTGTTGCCGACCCTCGACGCCGTGGCTTCCGTAGCCAACTATGGCTTGGCCGGCCAGCCCGTGCCTTGCGTGCCCACAACGGCCACGGCTTGCCCGCTGCCGAGCGGCGTGGCCATCGGTGGCTATGGGAGCGCCCTAGGCCAGGTCTTCGCGCGCAACTTCCCGACCTACTCGGCTGGTTTCAATTTGACTATTCCCTTACGAAACCGCGCTGCCCAGGCCGACTGGGCGGCCAGCGAACTGAACCTGCGCCAGCAGCAGGTGGCTCTGCTGCGGCTGGAGAACCAGGTGCGTGTCGATGTGCAGAACGCCGTGATCGGCTTGCAGCAGGCCCAGGCTCAGTATCAATCCGCGGTCCAGCAGTTGCGCCTGCAGCGCGAAACGGTAGACGCCGAACAAAAGAAGCTGGCGGTCGGTGCGTCGACCACCTATAACGTAATCCTGACGCAACGCGACCTGGTCACCGCCGAATCCAATGTGATCGCCGCCGAGAGCGCCTACGCCAAAGCCAGAGTCGAAATGGATCGCGCAACCGGTCGAACGCTGGACATCAATCACATTTCGATCGACGAAGCGTTCCGCGGCGTCGTCCAGCGCCCGCCGCGTGCGATCCCTGACGTTCCGCCGGCACAGGCTCTTCCGCGCTAGCCGGATTGAGAACGGAATTTGCCGGTGGCGTTTCAATTCTGCATCGTCGGAGAGGATGGCAATCTGATTCGAAACGGGTTCCAATTTGGTTTGGGAATTGCATAATATTGCGCGTGACTGACACTTTGAAGGCCCACGGAGAGATGGCTGATCCGCGCTGTTTCGAGCCCACCAAGTCACCCTCACATATTGAAATCCGCTAGCAGTCCTCGACACCCTCACAACCATCTCTTCCCGGGCCTGACGTCAGATCGTGACGTCAGATCGCTGCGCCCGGGCCGGACCTCGTTTAGGATAGGTCTATGGCCAAAAGTATGTTTGATGTCGAATGCCCCTGCTGCCAGGCGGTCCTCACAATCGATCCGGAAACGCGCGCGGTGATTGCCCACACCGTTCCCGAGAAACCGCCCGCCATTCAGGATCTGGCAGCGGAGGTGGCCAAGCTCAAGGGCGAGGGCGCGCGCCGCGAGGCGGTCTTCCAAAAACAGTTTGAAGCTGAGAAAACGCATGGCAAGGTACTCGAAAAGAAATTCGACGAACTCTTCAAGCGGGTGAAGGAGAATCCCGACGCGCCGCCTCCCAAGCGGGACATCGACTTCGACTAGTAAGCCCCGCTCCCTCACGCTCGCGGTAGCCGCCTCACCGAACCGCGGCCGTCAGTACCTATGTAGTTAAGTTGTTGCCGTTTTGGCAGGAAAATTCCCACTGGGGCCGGTCGCAACCTTGCGCCGCGACGCCCACCGCGTCAGCGCGGGATTCCCTCGGCCACCTCTGCGCGCCAACCCCTTCCAGCCGTGGCTGTCGCGAAGCGTTACGCCACCAATCTCAAAACTCTGTGCCTCGGCGGCTCTGCGGTGAATACGTTTGCCTTCCGGCTCTGCCGGGTTAGGGAGCGGGCCTTTTCAGCACCCTGATTCGCGCACCATTCCCTGCAGCTTATTCGACCGCCACCAGCAGATTCTCCGCGAATGGCCATTCGCAGTCGATCCACTGGCGCTCCAGCCGGAAACCGGACTGCCGGGCCATTCCGGTTAATTGTTCCGGGCGGAATTTGTGGCTGGCCTCGGTGCAGATCGTCTCGTTGGGCACGAAATCGACGCACAGATCCGCCGCCCCGATCCAAACGGTCTGATGCACTCGTGAGCGCAGATGCATTTCGATGCGCTGCGCCTCTTCGACGTAGCGTGCTACGTGTTGAAATTGCCGAAGATCGAAATCGCCTTCCAGTTCACGATTGATGCGGCTGAGCAGGTTGAGATTGAACGCGGCGGTGACACCGGCGAGGTCATCATAAGCGAGTAGAAGCTGGTCTACAGGCTTGACCAGGTCGGTACCTAGCAAGAGCCGGTCCCCGGCCCGCAGGCACTGGCGAACCGCAAAGAGAAACTCGAGGGCCGCTGCGGGCTCAAAGTTCCCAATCGTGCTTCCCAAAAAGAGCACCAGAATGCTCTGGCCATCGATCCGCTCGCCAGCCACTTCGCGCAAACCGTCGATATAGCTGCCTTCCAACGGGAGCACGGTTCCGAGCGGGCACAACTCCTTCGCACAGCGATCGAGGGCTGTGCGCGAGACATCGATCGGATAGTACACCACCTGCTGGCGCTGGCGTAGCTGCCCGAGAATGGGGCGGGTCTTGCCGCCGCTGCCGCTTCCCAGTTCGGCCACGAGGACATTGCCCGCTAAGCGGCTCACCAACTCCGGTGCGTGCTTCGCCACCAGGCGTTGATCGGCGCGCGTCAGACCGTATTCGTCCAGGCATGTGATGGCATCGAAAAGCGCCGAACCCACGTCATCGTACAGATAACGGCAGGGAAGCGTCTTCTGGCCGGAACCCGAGAGGCCCGCGCGCACCTCACGCGCGAATTCGTTTTCGAGCGCCCAGGCGTGCGTCATGGCTGCACCAACCGGAAGGTCGCGTAGATGTAGGGATAATTCGGCCGGAACCAGTTCCGAAAAGACGGCCGCAGGAACCGCGCCGCCGTCCGCGGCGACGCGCCTTTCAAAACGAAGTGCTGGCCATCGAAGAATGGCGCCGAGTAATTCTGATAGTAAGGCAAAGGAGCGAACCCGGGGAATGGGCCGAATACCGTGCTGGTCCATTCCCATCCATTGCCTATCATCTGCGCGGGCGCGTCGTCCGCCGTGTCGTCAGCAGTCACCGGGATGGGCTCCCAGTAGCGAAAGTCCAGGTTCCGCGAAGGCGGAAGCCCGGCGGCGCCTCGATGAAACTGAGCTTCGGTTGGCAGCGTGCATCCGCGCCAGGAGGCAAAAGCCTCCGCCTGGCACTTGGTCACATATACGGGCGCATCCAGCGGCAGCGGAATCTCGGCGAACATCCCATGATAGAACCACGCATCGCCCTCCTGTCGCCAGAAGTACGGGACAGCGCCGCCGGCACGCACGAACTCCAGGTACTCGCCATTCGTGACCTTGTACTTACCGATACAAAAGGCCGGGACCTCTACGTCGCAAGCCTCGTACTCGTTGTCCCAACCGAAACCGCCGCCGTGCCCGCGGCCCAACTCAGCGGTGCCGGCCGGAATCTCGATCATGCGGGCACGCAGCGGGGCGGCGCCAGGCGCGGCCCCGTCAGGTTGCGGCACCTTCCGCTCATACGGAAGGTGGTGCAGGATGTATGCCAAAGTCTCGGCGTGCATCAGCCGATGCTCAATGGCGGCTTCCACCAGTTCTTCGGGGACGTTGGCGAGCGCCTGGTCGATGATCTCGCGCGTTCGCCGATTGTAGCACTGCACTTCCTCCATGGACGGCCAATCAGAGGGCTCGTCGTCCGGCAAGTCGCCTTCGCTGGGATCAATGCCGAACGCAAACAGCCGGTCGAACGTGGGATGGAATGCCGGCAGATCCAGCGCGTACTGCGCCAGCAGATTCCAGTCGAACGCCTCCAGATGTCCCAGGTAAAAGATGATGCGGTGACGCTCCGGAATAGGCCGCTCGTATATCGAATCAGCGCGTACGAGCGGAAACAGGCTGTCCGTTTGACGACGCGCCTCTTCCAGTTGCAGGGGGAGGGGAGTGTCCATTCCCATAAAGTCTACCCAATTATTGGTACGCAGTCCCCTAGAATGGATGCCAGGAACGAACGAATGGATGCCAAGAGCGAGCTGCGCTGGCACGCTTTGTTACAGGAGTGGGTCTCGGTTGCCGCGCACCGTCAGGGCCGTCCGCAGATGCCCGCCGCCGGTTGCCCGTTCTGCCCTGGGTCAGGCCGGGTACCGGAGCACTATGACGTATACCTCTATCCCAACGATTTCGCCGCCTTTCGCCTGGACAACCGGCCCTTTGTTGCTGAACCCGGTCTGTTCGCTTCGGCCGGAGCGCGGGGAACCACCGACGTGGTGTTGTACCATCCCGGCCACAACCTGACGCCCGCACAGCTCTCGCAGGGGCACTGGGGGAAAGTCATCGCACTGTGGACGGCCCGCTATCAGGAACTCGCGGCGCATCCGGATATTCAATATGTTTACGTCTTCGAAAACGCCGGCCCGGCGATCGGCGTGACCATGCCCCACCCGCACGGCCAAATCTACGGCTTCCCGTTTCTTCCGCCGTTAATCGCGCGTGAGCTCGCCTCCGCGTCGGAATACTACGCGAGTAACAGCGACTGCCTCTACTGCCGCTTGCTTCACGACGAATTGGCCGACCGCCGCCGCATCGTCAAAGAGAATGACAGCTTCGTGACATTCGTGCCGTTTGCGGCCCGCTTTCCCGCTGAAATGCAAATCTGCGCCCGCCGCCATGTGGCCGCCTTGCCGGAACTCGGCGCGAGCGAGGTTGCCGATTTGGCGGCGATGATCAAGCTGGTGCGGATGAAGTACGACAACCTCTTCGGCTTCTCACTGCCGTTGATGATGATGCTTCGCCAGCGGCCTGCGAAGGGGGAGCATCCCTATTTTCATTTCCATATCGATTTCTACCCGATTCAGCGCAGCGCCACGAAGCTGAAGTACCTGGCATGCATCGAAACCGGCGCCGGAGTGTTCCTGAACGATACGGTAGCCGAAGACAAAGCCCGCGAGCTGCGTGAAACGGAGCCACGATAGGGCCGCCCCTTCGCCGTGCTGCGTGAATACTCATCCCCAGTCATCCCAACCCAGATGAATCCGGCCGCGATCTGGTGTAAACTGCACTGGTTCAGAGGAGACCAAACATGGAGCGCCTGTATTCCCGATTGCTGGCCGTCATTGTCACCGCGGGGAGCCTGCTGTTAACGGCCGGCCTGCCCGCCGCCGCGCAGACCGGCGCGAAAAATGGAGAATGGCGGGCCTATGGCGCCGATCTCGGGAACACCCACTATTCGCCGCTCGACCAAATCAACGCGGAGAATTTTTACAAACTCCAGGTCGCCTGGCGATTCAAGACGGAGAACCTGGGTCCGCGGCCCGAGTTCAATTTTGAAGGGACTCCGTTGATGGCCAACGGCGTGGTCTACTCCACTGCCGGCACGCGCCGCGCCGTGGTGGCCCTCGATGCGGCTACCGGCGAACTGCTCTGGACGCACGCCGAGCACGAAGGCACGCGCGGGCAGAAAGCGCCGCGCCAGCTCTCCGGTCGCGGGCTCGCCTATTGGACCGATGGGCGCGAAGAGCGGATTCTCTATGTGACGCCTGGGTATCGCCTGGTGGCCCTCAATGCCAAGACCGGCGAGCGCATTCCTGGCTTCGGCGTCGATGGGATCGTGGATCTGAAGGAAAATGACGACCAGGTAATTGATCCCGAAAGCGGCGAGATCGGCCTGCATGCGACGCCGGTGGTGGCCGGCGATACGGTCATTGTGGGCGCCGCGCACCGGCCGGGCGGCGTGCCCACCAGCAAGACCAATGTGAAAGGCTACGTGCGCGGCTTCGATATCAAAACCGGC
>Ga0335078_10002123_pt1 | contig 30079 bp, 24 predicted proteins | sample Lox_Sample_32_FD_206711 | JGI IMG/M metagenome (GOLD analysis project Ga0335078, IMG submission 206711) | Soil microbial communities from Loxahatchee National Wildlife Refuge, Florida, United States - Lox_Sample_3.2 | ecosystem: Environmental > Terrestrial > Soil > Wetlands | place: USA...
TGCCGGACTGCGCCTGCGACGTGCCTGGCATCTGGCGCGCCGCCTCAACGGCCGCCTGAATGTTCAGCAGGCCGGCGCCCTGCTGGTCCGCCGGAGCCCCGATGTCGGTTGCCGTGCCGGTGAGGATCTGCTTCACCTGGGCCGGCGTCGGGGTGGCGCCGCCGTGGGTGTCACGGTAGGCCTGGATCACATCGGCGGCGGCGCCGGAGACGAAGGGGGCCGACTGGCTGGTGCCGCCGAAGGCCTCAGTCGGAAGTGCCGGTGCCGGCTGCTGGCCGATGCCAGCGACAGCGAGCGCCAGGTAGCCGGGAGCGACCAGGTCCACCACATCGTTCTGCGGTGTGGTGCCGCCCGACGACAGGGTCGTCATGCTGTTGTCTTCCCAGCCCTTCGTGTAGCCATCGGCCTGGGCGAGGAGCCTGAGGTCGTTCGTCCCGCCGACGTCGATGACGGCGGGGTTAGCGGCGGGTTCCTCGACCGTGCCGTCCGAGCCGCTGTCGCCCGCGCTCTCGACCACGACCACGCCCGCTGCCACCATGGCGACGTTCGTCGGTACGATCAGGTCGCTGTTGGCACCCGGCAGGGCGCCGTAGCCGTAGGACTCCGACACGACGTTGACACCCTCGTTTACCGCCTGCTGCAGCCCGGCGATGACCTGCGACTCGGGCGCCACGATCTGACCGTGGTTGTTGGTGTCGGTGAAGTAGCCGGTGGTGAGGATGGAGGCGCCGGGGGCGTCACCCACGATCCGGAAGGTGCAGTTCGCGGGGATGTTCGAGAAGGGCAGCTGGGACGCGTAGGTGTAGGTGACCGTGCCCTGGGCGGCCATCGTGGAGACGTCCCCGTTGAACTCGTCGCTGAAGATGTTCTCGTTCGGGTTCGGGGCATCGATGATCACGTGCTGCCCGTTGGGCCGGATCATGTTGACGTTCCCGGCCAGCGAGGCGGCGTCGACGTTACCGATGATGACGCCCTTGCCATTCGCGATCTTGGCCGCTTGAGTTGCGTGGATGCTGGTGAGGGCTTCGGGCTCCACCAGCGGCTTGCTGGGATTTGAATTGCAGAGCGCCTGGCCGTCGGCCGCCCTTGCCGGGATGGCCGGCCTGCGCACCTGGGCGGCGGCCACCGTCTTCGTGTTGTACTTGCCGCCGTCCCCGATGATGACGGTCGCGTCGGGGACGACCGCCTTGACGCCCCGGGTGTGGCTCAGTGCCTGTGCCTCGGCCGCCGGCATGGTCGCCGCGACGGCGTTGAGCAGCCACAGCCTCGTGATATGCGTGGCCCCGACCTGCTTGAGCTGGGCTACCAGCGGGGCCTGCACGGCCGCGGCCGTGGCCTGCCGGGCCTGCCGGTGGGCCCGGTTCGCCGGCAGGCCGGTGAGCTGGTCGCCGAACACGACCACCATGCGCTCTCGCTTGCCGGCCGAGCGGGCTTTGACCTGACTGGGGCTCAGCTTGGCGAAGCTGGGCCTCGGCACGCTGACCTGGGCGGCGGCCTGGGCGGCCGACCCGGCCGCCCAGCCGGCGCCGGTCGTCGCGGCGACGCCGAGCGCGGTCGCACCGAGCAACGAAGCAGCCTTACGGGCTGTCAAGGACATTTCTGATGCCTCCACTCCGGCCCCCTGTGGGGGTTCCCTGGATGATCGGCCGCCTTTTGGTCTAGCACCCGTACCGCACTGGATCAAGAGCGGATTCGAAGCCGGCGGGCCCACCGCACCGAACAAGAGGTCATGCGTGCCCGGGATGTGTGGTGGGCCGGCCCGGCGACTCGTCGCCCTCAACGCGGCTGAGCTTGCGCGCGACGCCGGCCAGGGCGCCCAGGAACCCCCCGCATGCCGCATGCCGCATCAGGGGGCACGCGGCGAACGATCGCCTTGGCTTGACCTCAAATTTTACTGTTACTTGGGTATCGGTAAGCTGCCTGACCCCCTCTGTCTAGTATGCGGGCAGCCGGCGGACACGCTCATCGCCGCGCTGAGCGCAGCCATTACCATTATTACGGGTGGTGGGAATTGTCCAGGGCATCTGAGCTGCAGTTTCCTCGCGGCTCATGGGCGTCTTAGTCTTGCTGAGGGGTAAATCATGGAACTGGCCACAGGCTTTGTCTTCGAGCCGCTGGGCAACGACGAGGGAGCACCGCCGCCAACTAATGCGACGGCCGGCCTTGGCCCGCTGGCTGATCTGGCCGGAAGCTGGACCGGCCAGGGCTTCAATGCCATCTGGCGCCCGCACAGGGGAAACTCAGACCATTTCCTCGAACTCAACGTGACCGACGACCAGATCGACCTGACGGTCATTAATGGGCTGATCCCGAACCGCGGCCTTGTCCAGGGCCAGATCTTCATGTCCGGGCTGACCTACCTGCAGCAGATCTCCGACGCCAACGTGACGGTCGACGGGACGCCGGCCGGGCTGCATCTCGAGCCGGGGGTGTGGATCAACATCCCGGCCCTTACCGACCCGAAGGAGCCTGCCGCCGTGGCCCGGATGGCCTCTATCCCGCACGGCACGACGATCCTGGTCCAGGGCACCGCCGAGACCGCGGCCGGGGGCCCCTCCATCCCGGACGTCAGCCTCGTCCCGTTCACCATCGGCAACCGGAACCAGACGGTCGACTTCCCCGAGCGGCACCTGAAGCAGACCACGCCGTTCCGGACCTCAGGCGTCGGGCTGACCGGCATCACCCAGGCCATGCTCAACAACCCCAACAGCGTGCTGACCGGCAACAAGGCGAATGTCACCACCACGACCAGGCTGCACGTGTCGACCACCCCGGGCGACGGCTTCGTGGGGGGCGGCACGTCGAACATGGCCTTCCTCGTCGGCGCCAAGGACGGCCCGAACGCCGACGCCACCCACGTCGTCGCGACGTTCTGGCTGCAGACGCTGGCCGGTGACACCGCGCCCAAGCGGCTGCAGTACTCCCAGACCGTGCTACTGAACTTCAACGGCCTGAGCTGGCCGCACATCACGGTGGCCACCCTGACCAAGGCCTGACGCCGGCGCGTCCAGCACAGTGGTCTCCGTCCGGCCGGCGCACTACCGGTAGGCGCGCCGGCGCCCTCGTTCCAGGCCGGTGACGCGCAGCAGCAGCAGGACCACGATCGCGCCCAGGACGGAACCGATGATGCCGACGAGATGGAAATGATGGGGGGCTACGCGGTGGTACTGGATGAGATTCCAGATGAACCCGCCGACGAACGAGCCGATGATCCCTAGCACGATCGTCCCCAGGATGCCCATGCGGTCGCGTCCGGGGACGAGAAGCCGGGCGAGCAGGCCAGCGATGAGGCCGACGACGATCAAGATGATAATGAAGGTCACCATGACGTGGTGCTTCCATGGATCCGAGAGATCATGCGGCGCAACGCCAGTTATCGATGCGGCAGCGGCCGGCCCCGGCGCCCGCGGGGCGCCGTGCCCGGCCGGCCGCGCAGGGCCCGCGGACGGGTCGTAGGGGCGATCCCGGTTATGCGGGCGGGGCTTCGGGCCGGGTGAACGGCAGCTGGACCTCGAAGACCTGCTGTTCGATCTCGGCGATGTCGTCCACTTCGTTGATCCATATCTCGCGGCCTGGGCCGGAGGTCTGGAAGCCATGCGCGCCGGCCCATTGGACCAGGTCGTGATAGACCATGGGGAAGATGCTGGCGGCACGGCCGTTGCGCACGGCGGCGACTACCTCGACTTCGGGAAGGACCAGGTATTGCGCCGGCGCAGGAACCTCGGCTGGCCGTTCGGCGACAGGCAGGGCCAGGTAGACCGTGATGTCGCTGTCCTGGCCGTGTTCGTAAAAGATCATGTAAGGCCCCGCTGGGCTGGCCAGCTCCGGCATCGCCAGCTGATCAAACTGTTGGCGTGAACGGTTGACGACGGGGACTATGTTCTCGGGGCCGAAGGCAGGGGCCGGGCCTGCAATGGCCACCACGCCCATGGCCGGGATCTTCTTCACGGTGATGTCATCTGCTGGCATGGTGCCCTCTCGTGTGATGTAGCTCAGTCGTGCTTCGACTTCGAGCAGCTGGTTCTTGTGCGCTTGGAGTTCCTGCTCCAGCTGGGCCCGCCGGAGAACGAGCATTCCGCGTAGCTCCTCAGCAGTGATCCCGGTCACCAGCTGCCTGGCCTGCGCAAGGGAGAGCCCGAGCTCCTTCAGCGCGATGATCCGGTTGAGCTGTCCGAGCTGGGCTGCGGTGTAACAGCGGTAGCCGGTCTCCGGGTCAACCCTCGCGGGGCGGAGCAGCCCGATCTCGTCGTAGTGCCTGAGCGTGCGCACGGACACCGTCCCGAGCCTGGCGAACTCGCCGATGCTGAACATGACACGAGCTTGCACCCCTCACGCAACGTGAGAGTCAACCGCCCCGGCCGCCGGCGGTCCTGGGCGGCCGGCCGCTGGTCAGCCCGGCTGCGGTGCATCCGGCCCCGGGCCGGGGCCATTGCCGGGCGTGCCGCCGGTGGCCAGCCGTGCGTCGGCGATCAGATCCGCCTGGCGCAGGGTGGGGGCATGGCCGAGTACCGCGGTCAGGAAGAGTTCCCGGTGCAGTTCGTAAACGGTGGCGGCAGAATGAGCGATCACGGTCGCCGTGCGCGGGATGTCGCGCAGCAGGGCGATTTCGCCCACTCCTTCGCCGCGTCCGCACCGGCGCAGCAGACGCCCGTCATGCCGGACTTCCAGCTCGCCCGAGGCGATCGCATAGTAAGCATCGCCCCGCACTCCCTGCCGGATGAGGACGGCGCCCGGGGCCAGGCGGATTGGCGTGAGGGCCGCCGCCAGGCCCTCGATGGCGGGTGCGGGCAGTTCGGCGAACAACGGGAGCGAGCGCAGCAGCGCGATCTCGACAACCGGCACCGGGGTCCCCGCGTCCAGGCCGAACAGGGCGCGCCCGCCGGCCAGGGCCGCCAGCGGCAGCAAGGCCGCGACCCCCAGCAGCGCGAGCCGGCTCCCGCCGAGGTAGACCAGCGCCGGCACCACCAGCGCGCCCAGCGCGTACCCAGCCATCATGAGCCCTTCCAGCAGGCCAAAGATCCGGCCTATCAGCTGCGGCGGGACCGACCGCTGCAGCAGGGTGCGGGCGGCGATCTCCAGCAGGGTGTCGCTGGCCCCGGCTACCGCCAGCAGGGCCACGGTGCCGGCCGTGCCAAGACCGAGCGCGAGCACCGCCAGCGCGCCGCTGAGCACCAGCGCCGCCGCCAGGATCGGCGCGCCCAGGCGGCGGCCCACCAGGACGGCGCTCACCGTGGCGGCCAGCACCGCGCCCGCCCCGCAGGCGAAATTCAGGTAGCCGGCCCACGCTTCGGCATGGCCGAGCACGCTGATGGCCAGGATGACGATCAGCAGGTCCAGCGCACCGAGCACGACCGCCTCGGTGGCCAGCAGGGCCAGCATCAGCCGCAGCCGGGGCTGGCGCACCGCCAGCCGCACGGCTTCGCCGATCCCGGCCAGCACCGGCGGCGCGTGCTCCTGCTCCCGGGTCAGCGGCGCCACCCGGAGCCCGGCGACCAGCAATGCGGCCGCCACGGCCAGGCCCGCGCACACCGCGAACACGCTGCCCACCCCGGCGACGGAGATCAACAGCGCCACCAGCAGCCCCGACGCTGCCATCCCGGTGGCCTCCAGCCAGCCCACGACCACGTTGGCCGCGGTCAGCTGATCGGGGGTGACTGCGACCGATGGGATGAGCGCCGCCTGCGCCGGGCGGGTGGTGGTCAGCGCCGTAGTAGCGAGCACGGCCCCCGCATACGCCGCCAGCGGCGCGCCCGCAATGACCGCTGTGGCGGTGGCGGCCATCGCCATCGCCTGGACCAGGTAACCCCCGGCCAGCAAGATCACCGGCGACCGCCGGTCGGCAACGGGCGCCACCGCCGGCGCCACGACTGCCGCGGGAACCAGTTGCGCCACCGCCACCAGCCCGGCTGCCGCGGCACCGCCCCGGCTGTAGGCGAAGACGAGCATCGCGATCCACACCGAATATTCGGTGAGGACGAACAGCGCATACCCCGCCAGCACCCGCGCGAGCGCCCTGTTGCCCGCCAGCGAACGGAAGGCATGCCGGCGGCGGTCACCGGAATCGCTACCCACCAGCACCTTCCCCCAGCCCGCCCGCGGCGGGCCACCACAGCGCCAGGCCTTGACCGGCTCTGCCGCTCCTGCGCGACTAGACGAATATGCCCCGATTCGCGCGCCACGACCGAGGCGACGGCACCCCGGCGCGCCCGCCGCCCGTCATCCCCGGCGCCGGCGGCCGCGGCGGGCCGCCGCCGGGTCACCTGGCCCGGTTGTGTCAGACGTGCCGCGGCACGTTGCCGGTCAGCGTGAACACCATCCGCATCGCCTTGTGACCGGGGTCGGCGGTGGGGTCGAACATGCACGGGCACCCGCCCTCGATGACGGTGATGCCGTGCTGGCGGCCATACTCCGCGGCCGTGTGGGACACGCTGCCCGCGCCGGGCCCCCGGTGCATCCAGGCCCGCTTGATGCCCAGGTCGGCGCATTCGCGGATGGTGGCCTCGGCCGCCTGCGGCCTGGTACCGATCACCACCCAGTCGACGCCGCCGGGGATGGACCTCAGGTCGCGGTAGCAGGTGTCGCCTTCGACCTGGTCAGCGTTGGGGTTCACGGCGAAAACCGTATAGCCGCGCTGCCTGAGCCGCTGGTACACCGCGTTGCTGCCGTGTCCTTGCGGCTTGCGCGACACCCCGGTGACGGCGACCCGATGACCGGCCAGGAACTCCGCTGCGGCTTGCTTCATCGTCGGCATTTCGGCCCTCCTCAACCACGCACGCCCGCCCTCCGGCGGCGGTGCAGAGCCCTCTCTCCACACTGACTACCTGGCGCGGAACTCGCCGTAGCAGAGGCCTAGGTCCCGAGGCCGACGGCGCGCATCGTCCCGGCAGCCCTGCCCGCTGCCGCTTGGCTTCACCCGGCTCGCGACGCGAACGGAAGCGAGGCAATACGGCACGCGCGGGCTAAGCGTGGCCGCTGAGGACGAAGGTCGTGGCCTGGCTGCGGAACTGGCCGTTGAACGCCGCGGCGGTGTAGGTGCCGCCCCTGACCGCGGTCCCCTGGCCCGGGCAGCCGGACAGTGAGGTTCTCCGGTCCCAGGTGAGCCGGAGGAAGGCCGGGGCCCCTCGCCTCAGCGTGACCCCCCGGGAGCCGCTGCCGCGCAGGCAGCTGGACGAGTCCCACAGGGGCGTACCGCCGGCGGCCACCACCACCGAGGTGAACCTGGAGCCCAGGTCGATGCGGCATGGCCGGCTCCTGGTGGTGGCCGCGCTGATCACGAAGGTGACCTGCTCGCCCGGCCCGTACCGGTGCCGGGCGGAGCGGAGGGCGAGCAGCACGGCACCCCTGCGGCAGGTGTCCCGCCCGGGCCCGGGGGAGGGCGGGGCGCTCGCGCCCCGGAGCGCGGCGGGCGGCCGCGCCCGGGCGCCCAGGTCCGCGGTCTCCCGGGCCGGGCCCGGCCGCTGGCCGCGCGCGGCGCCCGCGCCGGGACCGGCCGCGTGGGCGGCATGGGACCGGGACGGCTCCTGGCCGCCGCCGAGCGCCTTGTTCACCGCCCAGACGGGCAGGCCGAGCACGGCCACGCCTGCCGCGAGAACGACCACCCTGCGGCGCCAGTAGGTGGCAGGGGAGACCAGCTTCTCGCCCATAAATCGATTATATAATCGAATCACTCACGACGGTAGTGCCCGGCGGCGCCCGGAGCGGCCGGTGCTGGGAGCTTCAGCCGGGCTGTTCGTGTCGCGGGGCAAGCCCGCGCTGATACGCGAAGGTGACCGCCTGGGCGCGGTCGCGTGCGCCGATCTTGGCGAGCAGGTGGTTGATGTGGCTCTTCACGGTGCCTTCGCTGACGCTGAGATGCCCCGCGATCTCGCGGTTCGACAGGCCGGCCGCGATCAGCGCCAGCACCTCGGCTTCCCGGGGCGTGAGGCCCGCGGGCAGGGCCGAGGGGGACCGGGCGCCCCGGGCCGGCGGCAGCGTTGCGATGGCGTCGACCAGGTGGTGCTGAACGGCGGGGTCGATGACCGCGTGGTCGCCCAGGACCTGTTCGAGGGCGTGCCGGATCTCCGCCCCGCCCGCGTCCTTGGTCAGGTAGCCGCGCGCGCCGGCCCGCAGGGCGTCGATCACGGACCGGTCATCCGCGTAGGTGGTGAGCACGACGACCTTGGTCCCTGGCACGCGCTCGCGCAGCCGGCGGGTGGCCTCGACGCCGTCACAGCGCGGCATCCGCAGGTCCATGAGAACGATGTCGGGGAGCAGGCCGGCGGCCATCGCGACGGCCTCCTCGCCATCGCGGGCGGCGCCGACCACCTCGACCTCAGGCAGGAGGCCGAGCACCAGCGCCAGGCCTTCGCGGACCACCCGCTGGTCGTCCGCGACGAGGACACGCACCGGCGGGCTCACACCGGCACCCGCAACTCCACGCGGAAGCCGCCGCGCGTGATTGCCGTGGTGAGTTCGCCGCCGAGCAGTTCGGCCCGCTCGCGCATCCCGGTCAGGCCGTAGCCGGGGCCGTCGCCGGCGGCCTGCGCCGCCGCCGGGTTCACCGCGAAGTTCTCGACCGTCAGGCGGGCACGGCGAGGCTCATAACCGAGGTGCATCTCGACCCGTTCCGGGCAGGCGTGCTTGGTGATGTTCGTGAGCGCCTCCTGCGCCACCCGGTACACCGCGAGCCGGGCCTCGGACGGCAGCTCGTAGGCCTGGCCCGACACCGTGAACCGGCACGGGACGCCATTGACCTCCTGGAACTGCGTGGCCAGGCCGGCCAGGCGCTCGGGCCCGGGCAGTTCGTCGTCGCGCAGCATGCCGATCGCCCGGCGGGCCTCGTCCAGCCCGGACCTGCCCAGCTGGTGCGCCCGCTCGATGATCCCGGGCAGCCGGGGATCGCCGGGGTCCCCGGCCGCGAGCATCCGTGCGGCTTCCAGCTGGAGCATGAGCCCCGACAGCGAATGGGCGAGCACGTCGTGCACTTCCCTGGCGAGCCGCTGGCGTTCTGCCAGCCCGGCCGCCCGTGCCTGCGCGGCCCGGGTCGCCTCCACCTCGAGCAGAAGCCGCTCGGCCTGGTAGTTGGCCTGCCCGAGCCGTCTCGCGAGCAGCGTCATGCCGGGAAAGCCGACGATCGCGATGGCGCTGAGCAGCGCCAAGGCGGGCGAGCCATGGCTGACGGCCACCACGGCCACCGCCAGGCAGGCGATGCCGCCGATGGACAGGGCGACCGGGAAGCGGTCGGGCACCCGCGGGGCGAGCAGCACCAGGCCCGCCAGGAGCCCGGCCAGGCCCGGCCCGTCCGGTTGCAGCCGTATCAGCGCCGCCGAACTGGCCAGGAGCATGACGGCGAAGATGACGCGGACCGCGGCCCGGCGGTAGCGGACGCCCAGCGCGCCCAGCGCGCCCAGCACGAACATGCCCATGGCGATCGCGGTATCCGCGCCGCGGTTCGCGTACCACGCAGTACGCCCGCTGGTGAACACGACAACTGTCACCACCACGAACAGCGGCGGAACGAGGCGGCGCAGCCACCGGTGGGCTGCCTCCTGCTGCGCCCGCGCCCGGCGCAGCGTGGCCAGGGCGCCGTTGACCGCAGGCGCTGAACTCATCTCAGCAACGGTACGGCCCGCCGGCCCGGAGCGGCATCACCTCCAGGCAGAGACTGGGCTCCAACGCTGGGCGGATGGTCCTCTGCCTGGCGTTAGAGCGTGATGGACTGGCAAGGCTCCACCCCCGCGCCGAAGACATTCCCGCCGCCAGCACGGATGCTCTTACCCGATGAATGCCACCACTCTCCCCGGCGCGCCCGCCCGGCCGGCCACCGAGGGCTGCTGGGCCGTGGAGACCCACGGGCTCACCAAGCGGTTCGGCGCGAAGACCGCCGTCAACGGCGTCGAGCTGCTGGTCCCCCGGGGCTCGGCGTTCGGTTACCTCGGCCCCAACGGCGCCGGCAAGACCACGCTCATCCGGCTGCTGCTGGGTTTGACCCGCGCCGATGCCGGCACGATGTCCCTGCTCGGCTACCCGGTACCGCGCCATCGCGGCGCGGCGCTCGCGCGTGTCGGCGCCATCGTCGACGAGCCCAGGTTCCACGGCCATCTCACCGGCGCGCAGAACCTGCGGCTGATCGCCGCGGCACGCGAGCCGGCCGCGCGGGACCGGATCGGGCCGGCGCTGGAGCGCGTCGGCCTGGCCCACCGGGCGCGCGACCGGGTCCTGGGGTACTCGATGGGCATGCGCCAGCGGCTGGGGGTCGCCGCGTGCCTGCTGGGCGACCCGCAGCTGCTGATCCTGGACGAGCCGATGAACGGGCTCGACCCGGCCGGGATGGCTGAGATCCGTGACATGATCCTCTCCCTGGTGGCCGAGGGCCGCACCGTCGTGCTGTCCTCCCACCTCCTCGACGAGGTGGAGCGGACCTGCGACGCCGTCGCCATCGTTGACCGCGGCAGCATCATCCGGCAGGGACCGATCTCCGAGTTGCTGGCGGGGGCGCGGCTCGCGGTCGAGGTCGAATGCTCCGACCCCGGCCGGGCCCGTGCCCTGCTCGCGGGCGCCATCCCGGGTGCTCGCGTCGAGGCCGGGCCGTCGGGGCTGCGGATCACGCTGCCCGCCGGCCCGGGGCGCCACGTCATCGCCGGGCTCAACCGCGTTCTCGTCGATGGCGGAATCTCCGTCTACCGGCTCCAGCCGGTCCAGACCTCGCTCGAATCATGGTTCCTGCAGGTCACAAGCAGACTGGGGGACCCGGAATGACAACCATGCCCGCCCACGGCGCGCCCGCGCCGGGCCAGGCACCCCAGCGGGCGCCCGCCGGCCACTCGCGCGACCGCCGTGGATCCCCCGTTCCCACCCGCGGCATGATCGCGGCCAAGGTCATGGAGCTGCGCGAACGGCGCGGCCTCATGATCGCCCTGATCGTGATGAGCGTCGGGTTCCCGGCCGTCTTCCTCCTCATCCGCCTGCTCGCCCATGCGTTCGCGCCGGCCGCCAACCCGCCCGCCGGCGGCGACCAGATCTTCGTGGTCCTGGCAGGCGGCTTCCTGCCCACCTTCGGCTTCATCGTCGCCATCACGGTGGGCTGCACGGCGGGATCGCGCGACCTTACCGAGGGGATGTTCCGGCACCTGGTGGTGACCGGCCGGTCCCGGCTGGCGCTGTACCTGGCCCGGATCCCCGCCGGGCTGGCGGTCGTCGTGCCGCTGGTCGCGATCGGCTACACGATCATCTGCGCGGTGTGCGTCTTCGCCGCCCCGGCCTTCACCGTTGACTCGAACGTGAACATACCGCCGGGCCTGTCCCGGGCCGCCTTCGAGAACTGGGCCCGGGACCGCGCCGGGCCGGTCATCTGCTCTCTCCCCTACACCGGGCATGTCCCGGGGACTGTCGCGTGCTCCGGCCCGCCCGGCTGGTCGAAGTCAGCGGTCACCCCCGCCCGGCCCGCGCCCGCCGCGGTGGCAGCCCTGGCCGCCAGGATCGCCGGGCAGGACTACGCCGGCTACGCCGGCATCCGCCCCGCCCCGCCGGACTCCCTCATGATCGAGGCCGGGCTGTGGATCGAGCTTGACGCGGCGGTCGCGTTCATCGTCGGACTCGGGCTCGCCGCGCTGATGGGGCAGCGGACCGTCCCGGTGATCCTGCTCATCGTGCTCCAGTTGATCCTGACGCCGGTCCTTGCCACGGCCCGCATCCCGCACCTGCAGGACCTGCAACGCTCGTTCGCCGGGCTCGCCGTGGCGCACCTGGAACCATCCGGGCTGCCGTGGGCGTTCGGGCTGCCGGGGGTGGCCGGCGGCCTGGCGCGGCCGGGCACCGCGCACGCACTGCTGCTGCCCGAGTCAGCCACCCAGGCCGTCTGCGTCATCCTTGCCTGGCTGGCGGGCTGGACGGTCCTGGGCGCCTGGCGAATGATGACCAGGGACGCCTGAAACGCCGGTTGCCGCGCGGCGGTGACCGGCGTAGGCGCTGTGGCCGAGGTGGGCCAGCCAGCCGCGGAGCACCTGGTGAAGCTCGTCCGCGCCCCGGATGGGGCCCTCGGGGGCAGGCAGGTCCGCCGGGTACAGGACGAAGGGATGGGTCTGCTCCCCGCCCAGGCCGCCGTGCGAGCCCACCAGGTGCTCGAAGGCCGCCACCTCCTCCGTCTGCGGGTCCCACATCGAGTTGACCATGATGTCCGCGCAGTGGGGATAGGAGTCCGCCTGGAGGACCTGCCACCGCGCCGATGCGCCGAAGGGCCGCAGCGGGTCCGTGCCGTGCACGGTCTGTGCCCGGAGGGCCTGGAGCCCGCCGCGGCCGATCACCACCGGGCCCAGTTCGTCGGAGCGGACCAGGATGAACCCGATCCCCGCATGGCCGGTCAGTGCCGGGACGAGGTCCGGGTACCGTTTGCCGATCGTCTCCAGGGACATCCGCCCGGCCTGCTCGGTCAGGTAGACCAGGCCCAGGTTGCCGGACGCGAGCACGACCGCCTCCCCCGGCCCGCTGGCCGGCCCGGCGCCGGGCTCCCGCGGCGCGGGGGGCAGGCTGCCCGGCGTGGCGCGCGGGTCACCAGCATCGCGGCGGTCGCGCAGGGCCCGCTGCAGCGCCCGCCCGACGCGGCCGTCGGCGGAGGTCACGTCGGCCACCGCGGCGCCGGCGTAGCCCCAGGACTCCTCCCCGGCCACCCGGGCGGCGCCGATCTCGTGCACCGGTCCGTCGCCCATCGCGGCACGCACCAGCTCACCCAGGCTGCACCCGTACCGGTCCTCGAACGTCGCTCCCTGGCTCTGGCCGTGGTCGGAGAGCACAACGAACCGGTACGGGCGCGGAGCGTTCGCGGCGGCCCGCTCCAGCCGGCCGATGTCCCGGTCAAGCCGCCGCAGCGTGTCGAGAGCGTCGTAACGTTCGGGGCCGGAATGGTGCGCGACCTCGTCGTAGCCGACGAAGTCCGCATAGATGACCGAGCGGCCCAGGTACAGGTCGCCGATGAGCGTCTGGGTCGTCACGTCCCGGGTGATCACCGTGGCGAAGGCGCGCAGGAACGGGTACAGCCCGCCGCGCCGCACCCGCGGGCGCACGTCGTTGCGGCGCTGCCGGGCCGCCTGGGCGAGTTCCCGCACGACCTCCGCGATGAATCCGGCGAGGGTGCGCAGCGCGTTGTAGGGAACCGCGAAATACGCGTAGTAGCCCTGGCCCACCCGGCCGCGCTTGCGGCCCGCGACGCTCATGGTCAGGATGTTCTGCTCCGCGTCGCCGGTGTAGAGGTTCCCCCGGCCGGCCCCGTCGGCGTGCAGCAGCCCCTGGCCGTCGGAGTGGCGCCGCTCGATCTCGGCCGCCGAGCGCGGATGGTTGCTCACCAGCCGCGCGCCGCTCTCCTTCTCCAGCCACCGGAACGCGGGGATGTCGAACGCGCTGCCATGCAGGATCCCGCACTGGCTGGCCCCGGTCTGGGACGACCATCCGGTCTCCCAGCCGAGCAGCCGGTGGCTGCCCGCCGACAGCCAGCGGGCGAGCGTCGGGGCGTTGCCGTCGCGCAGGGCCCGCCGCAGGACCGCCAGCCCGAGCCCGTCGATCTGGACGAACAGCACGCCCGGGACATCGCTGGCACCCTCGGGCCGCACCCGGCGGGCCGCCCGGCGGATCACCCGGCGGTAGTAGACATCCTCATCGTCCAGGGTCAGCAGGGTGGTCAGGCCCGCGTTGACGACGGTGAGCACCAGTGCGACGCCGATCGCGGTCCACAGGTCGCGCACCTCCACCCCGGGAATGAGGTACGCGACGAAGGCCACCGCCGCCCCGTTGAGCACGATCGCCGCGAGCCCGAGGGTCAGCACGGCCAGCGGCAGCGCGAGGTAGGCGAACACCGGCCAAACCAGCGCGTTGAACACTCCCAGCAGCGCCGCCGCCGCCAGCGCGGCCCCGGCGCCGCTGACCATCAGGCCAGGCAGCAGCCAGCCAAGCAGGGCGAACACCGCCGCGGTAACCAGCCAGACCACCGCGATGCGCAGGACCGGGTGCCGGGCCGGGGCTCCCCGCGCGGGCGCCGCCTGGTTATCGTGCGCCTGCATGCAGCCATTCTTGCCACCACCACCGGGCGCCGTCGGCGGGCTGGCGGCAGAATCACCCCCGGTGGGGTGACGCCGCCCGGTGCCGGTCCACCGACGCTGGGACTGGTACCGGGTTGCCTGCCCGGGCAGCACGCGGCGGGAGGAACACGTGTCCTCGGTAGCAACCGACGACGTGGCGGGCACCGGTCACCGGGCGGCCCGGCGGCTGCGGGCGGTCGTGCTCGGGCCCCGGAGCGGGGGCACCACCCGACGGCGTGCCTCCGATGCGTTCCGGCTCGGCTCCGCCATCGCCGTGGTGGCGGTGTCGGTACCGGTCATGCAGGCCAACTCGGCCGCGGAACTGTGGGTCGCGCACGCCCTCAACCCACCGCCCGCGGGGATCAGCTGGCTCGTCACCACGGTCTTCTGGCTCGGCTCGGTCGGTGTCATGGCCTTCCTCGTCGTTCTCGGCCTGCTCGTGCCGCGGCTGGCCGCGGTGCGGTGGACGGCCGTGGCCGCCGTGGTCACCTGGGGGATGTGCCTGCTCCTCGGCCACCTCCTGGGGCCGGCCGCGGGGCGGCCGGTGACCGGCTCGCTGGCCGGGCTGGACACGAGCTATCCGGTGACGCAGTTCGCGGTCACGATCGCGGTGGCGGCGACCGCGCTGCCGTACCTGAGCCGTCCGCTGCACCGGCTGGTGGCGTCGCTGGTCACGCTGGCGTCGGTCGCCGCGGTCGTCAACGGGTCGGCGCTCCCGGTCAACACGGTCTCCAGCCTGGCGATCGGGTGGGGCGTCGCGGCCGGGCTCCACCTGGCGGCCGGATCGCCGCTGGGCCTGCCGTCCCCGGCCGAGGTCAGCGAGTGGATCGCCGACCTGGGGGTTACGGTCGAAGGCGTCACCCGGGCACCCCGTCAGGCGTGGGGGGTGGAGAAGCTCACCGGGCAGGACGGCGCTGGCCATGCGGTCGAGCTGTCGGTCTACGGCCGCGACGCGTCCGACGCCCGGGTGCTGGCGAAGCTGTGGCGGTTCTGCTTCTACCGGGATTCCGGGCCCGCCCTCATCCTCGATCGCCTGCAGCAGGTCGAGCATGAGGCCTACCTCACGCTGATGGCCGCCCGGGCCGGCGTGCTGGTGCCGGAGCTCCTCGCCGCCGGCCGGTTCGGCCCGAGCCGGGACGCCGCGCTGGTCACCAGGCTGCCGCCCGGCCCCGCCCTGTGGGCGGCCGACGGTGCCGCGCTGTCCGACGCCAGGCTCGACGAGCTGTTGCAGGCCGTGCTGCGGCTGCGCGCGGCCGGCCTGGCGCACGGAACGCTCGGGGCCGAGACGATCATCGTCTCGCCGGCGGGCATCTGCCTGAGAGATTTTCGCTGCGCGTCCGCGGCGGCCCCGGCCGCCCGTCTCGACGCCGACCTGGCGGCAGCGCTGGCCGCCATGGCGGTGCGGGCCGGGGCCGGGCGGACGGCCGCGGCGGCGGCGCGGGTCCTGGATGCGGACGCGGCCCGCGGCGCGCTGGTGCGCCTGCAGCGCTCGGCGCTCGACCCGGTCACGGTGGCCGCGCTGCGCGGGCACAAGGACCTGCTCCCCGGGCTGCGGGCGGCGATAGCCGGCGCGGCCGGCATCGAGGTGCCCAAGCTGGCCGAGGCCAAGCGGGTCAGCTGGGTCAACCTGGCGTTCGGCATCGGCACGCTGATCGGCGTCTGGGCGATCATCGGGGTGCTCGCCGACGTCCGCGGATCCCTGGCGGTCATCAAGGGCGCCAGCTGGGGCTGGGTCGCGCTGACGTTCGTGCTCGCCCAGCTCCCCATCGCCGCCGAGGCCTGGGCGCTGAACAGCGCCGTCCCCGGCGAGCTGCCCTACGGCCGGTGCCTGGCCCTGGAGACGTCCAATACGTTCACGGCGCTGGTCGGCGGCGATACCGCCGTGTTCGCCGTCCGGGTCAGGTTCTTCCAGCGCCAGGGCTACGCCGCGACGGCCGCCGTGAGCTCGGGCGCCATCGCCACCGCCGCCAGCTGGACGGCGAAAGGCCTGCTGTTCCTGATCGCCATCCCCTTCGCCGCCGGGACCTTCCAGGCGCCGTCCAGCTCCGGCGGGCGGCAGACCGCGATCTGGATCGTGCTGGCCGTGATCCTGGCGGCGGGGATCGCTGCCGCCCTGCTTGCCCTGGTGCCACGGCTGCGGCGGCTGGCCAGCAGCCGGATCCGGCCGCACCTGGTGAACATCTGGGCCAACGTGAAGGCCATCGCCGCCGAACCACGCAAGATCGCCTCCATCGCGGCGGGTTCGGTGCTGGCCCAGATCCTGGTCGCCATGGCGCTCGGCGCGGCGCTGCACGCGGTCGGGCAGCGGGCCAGCCTCGCCACGATCCTGGTGGTCATGACGCTTGCCTCGATCATCGGCGGGGCCGTGCCGGTGCCTGGCGGCCTCGGCGTCGTCGAGGCCGGCCTGATCGCCGGGCTGACTGCCGCCGGCATCCCCCAGGACCAGGCTGTCGCGGCGGTGTTCATCCAGCGGTTGTTCACCGCGTACCTGCCCCCGGTCTGGGGCTGGGCGACCCTCGCCTGGATGCGCCGCCGCGAGTACGTGTGACCCGGATCCGGCCCGCACCGCCCCGGGCCAGGCGCACCCCGCTCATAGCTGAACCATTCGTTATCTTGAGCTATTCATGTTTATGACGGTAGAGTCTGGCGTCATGACCTCGCTTCCTGCGCCGACTACCGCGGGGGAGCTGCGCGCGGCCGGCCTGCGGGTGACGGCCGCCCGCGTCGCGCTGCTCGAAACCGTCCGCGGCGGTGATCACCTCGGGGTCGATGCGATCGCGTCGGGGGTCCGCGGCCGCATCGGCCATGTCTCCGTGCAGGCCGTGTACGAGGCCCTGCACGCGCTCACCCTGGCCGGGCTCATCCGGCGCATCGAACCCGCCGACAGCCCGGCCAGGTTCGAGGGGCGCGTCGGGGACAACCACCATCACATCGTGTGCCGGTCGTGCGGTGACGTCGCCGACGTCGACTGCGCGGTCGGCGCGGCGCCCTGCCTGACCGCGTCCGACGACCACGGCTTCTCGATCGACGAGGCCGAGGTCATCTACTGGGGCCGGTGCCCCGCCTGTGCCACTGCCCGTAGTTCCTGAGCATCCATGATCCGCTCCTAGGCCGGAAGGATTCCCATGACTGAGAACCATGATCCAGTAGTCGTTGAAGGCGCAACCCCGGAGAGCGACGGATGTCCGGTCGCGCCCGGTCTCACGCACCCCACCATGGGTGACGCGAACCGTGACTGGTGGCCGAACAGGCTCAACCTGAAGATCCTCGCCAAGAACCCCGCCGTGGCCAATCCCCTCGGCGGGGGGTTCGACTACGCCGGGGCGTTCAGGTCCCTCGATCTCGCGGCCGTGAAGCGGGACATCGCCGCGGTGCTGACCACCTCGCAGGACTGGTGGCCGGCCGACTTCGGCAACTACGGCCCGCTCATGATCCGGATGGCCTGGCACAGCGCGGGCACCTACCGGATCAGTGACGGCCGCGGTGGCGCGGGCGCCGGCCAGCAGCGCTTCGCGCCGGTCAACAGCTGGCCGGACAACGTCAGCCTCGACAAGGCACGCCGGCTGCTGTGGCCGGTCAAGAAGAAGTACGGCCAGAAGATCTCCTGGGCCGACCTGATGATCCTGGCCGGGAACGTCGCGCTGGAGTCGATGGGCTTCAAGACCTTCGGCTTCGGGGGCGGCCGTGTGGACGTCTGGGAGCCGGACGCTGACGTCTACTGGGGTCCCGAGACCACCTGGCTCGGCGACGAGCGCTACACCGGCGACCGGCACCTGGAGGAACCCCTCGGCGCGGTCCAGATGGGCCTCATCTACGTCAACCCCGAGGGCCCGAACGGCACGCCCGACCCGATCGCCGCGGCCCGGGACATCCGCGAGACGTTCCGCCGCATGGCGATGAACGACGAGGAGACGGTCGCCCTGATCGCGGGCGGCCACACCTTCGGCAAGACCCACGGCGCGGGCCCGGCGGAGAATGTGGGCCCCGACCCCGAGGCCGCCCCGATCGAGCAGCAGGGCCTCGGCTGGAAGAGCACCTTCGGCACCGGCACGGGCGGCGACGCGATCACCAGCGGGCTGGAGGTGATCTGGACGCCCACCCCGGTGTCGTGGGACAACAGCTTCCTCGAGACGCTGTACGCCTACGAGTGGGAACTGACCCGCAGCCCGGCCGGCGCGTACCAGTGGCAGCCCAAGGACGGCGCAGGGGCGGGTACCGTCCCGGACGCCCACGACCCGTCGAAGCGCCACGCCCCGACGATGCTGACGACCGACCTCTCCCTGCGCATGGACCCGGTCTACGACCGGATCACCCGGCACTTCCTGGAGCACCCCGCCGAGTTCGCGGACGCCTTCGCCCGGGCGTGGTTCAAGCTGACCCACCGCGACATGGGCCCGGTCGTGCGCTACCTCGGACCGGAGGTCCCGGCCGAGAAGCTGATCTGGCAGGACCCCGTCCCGGCGGTGGACCACGCGCTCGTCGACGCCGGTGACGTCGCCGCGCTCAAGGGCCAGATCGTGGCCTCGGGCGTGCCAGCCGCCCAGCTGGTCGCCACCGCATGGGCGTCGGCCTCGTCGTTCCGTGGCAGCGACAAGCGCGGCGGCGCCAACGGTGCGCGGATCCGCCTGGAGCCGCAGAGCGGGTGGGAGGTCAACGACCCTGAGCAGCTGGCGGCGGTGCTGCGCACCCTGACGGGGATCCAGGAGGCCTTCAACGCCGCCCGGGCGGGCGGCAAGCGGATCTCGCTGGCCGACCTGATCGTGCTGGCCGGCGGTGTGGGCGTCGAGCAGGCCGCCCGGGACGCCGGCTTCGATGTCGAGGTCCCGTTCACGCCGGGCCGCACGGACGCGTCGCAGGACCAGACCGACGTGGAGTCGTTCGCCGTGCTCGAGCCGGCCGCCGACGGGTTCCGCAACTACCTGGGGAAGGATGGCCGGCTGCCGGCCGAGTACCTGCTGATCGACCGGGCGAACCTGCTGACCCTGAGCGCCCCGGAGATGACGGTCCTCGTCGGTGGCCTCCGCGTCCTGGGCGCGAACCACCAGCACTCGCCGCTCGGCGTCCTCACCGCCGCACCCGGCTCGCTGACCAATGATTTCTTCGTCAACCTGCTCGACATGGGCACGACGTGGCAGCCGACGTCGCGGGACGCGAACACGTTCGAGGGCCGCGACGCGGCCACCGGCGAGGTCAGGTGGACCGGCAGCCGCGTCGACCTCGTCTTCGGGGCGAACTCCGAGCTGCGCGCGCTCGCGGAGGTCTATGCCAGCGATGACGCGAAGGAGAAGTTCGTGACGGACTTCGTCGCGGCGTGGACCAAGGTGATGAACCTCGACCGGTTCGACCTCGCCTGATGCGCAGCGTCCGGGCCGGCCCGCGCGGGCCGGCCCGGACGCTGGCGAACGAAATAGTGACCCGTGCCGGGCCGTCAGGGCAGAATGGCATAGTGACCCCTACGTGGTCCGCAATGTCCGGGATGCTTCCCTTGCGCGACACGGATCCGCGCGAGGTGGGTGGCTACCGGCTGCTCGGCCGGCTTGGTGAGGGCGGTCAGGGCGTGGTTTTCCTGGCCACCGGCCCCGCCGGAAACCAGGCGGCGGTGAAGCTCCTGCCGCCGACCACGGACCCGAACGTGCGGAACCGCTTCCTGAAGGAGGTCGCCGCGGCGCAGCGGGTCGCCCGGTTCTGCACGGCGCAGGTCCTGGACGCGGGGATCTTCGAGCGGCGGCCGTTCATCGTCAGCGAGTACGTCAGCGGGCCATCGCTGGTGGAGGTCGTCGAGCAGCTCGGGCAGCGCAGCGGGGCGGCGCTGGAGCGGATCGCCGTCGCAACGCTGACCGCGCTCGGCGCGGTGCACGCCGCCGGCATGGTGCACCGGGATTTCAAGCCCGCCAACGTCCTGCTCGGGCCCGACGGGCCGGTGGTGATCGACTTCGGGCTGGCGACCGTGCCCGGCATGACCACCACGGGCCTGTCCGGCCAGGTCGCCGTGGGCACTCCGGCGTACATGGCGCCCGAGCAGCTGGCCGGGAAGCGGGTCACCCCGGCGGCCGACATGTGGTCGTGGGCCGTCACGATCGTGTTCGCCGGCACGGGCGAGCTGCCCTTCAGGGGCGAGTCGCTGACCGCCATGGCATTCGCCATCCTGCACTCCGAGCCGGTGGTGGGCAAGCTGCCCGAGCCCCTCGGCGGCATCGTCCATCGCTGCCTCAGCAAGGACCTGGCCGCCCGGCCCTCGGCCCGTGACGCGCTCAGCGAACTGGTGGCCGCCGGGGCGCTGCTCATCGGCCCGCTCCCGCCGGAGGCGCCCCCGGTCGCCGCGGGCGAGCAGGCAGCCGGCTCGCCTTACGCGGCGGCCACGCCGCCGCAGCCCGGTACCGGTGCGGGCCTGGCCGGTGCCCGGCCGGGGCCCGGGTTCCGGCCGGGCCGGCGGGGGAGCGACCACGCCCGGCGGGAGAGTGACGGCGCCCGCTGGCGCTGGCCGGCCGCTGCGGTGCTGGCGTCGGCTCTGCTGGTCGCCGGGGCGGGCGGGCTTGCCCTCCTCGCGCACTGGGGCGGCGCACCACCCGCGCGGCCGTCCGGGCACCCGTCCGGCGGCCAGACCGGCGGGGGTCTGCGGGCGGAGGCCGAGGCGAGGCAGCAGGCGGTGTCCTGGGTAGTGCAGCAGGTCAGCCACGCCGCGGTGGTGTCGTGCGATTCCCTGGTCTGCGCGGACCTCGCCCACGGTGGCTTCCCGTCCGAGAACCTGCTCACGCTCGGGCCCGGGTCGAACGATCCGCTCGCCTCTGCCGTGGTGGTCGCCACCGCCGCCATCCGTGCCCAGTTCGGTTCCAGGCTGGCCTCGGTCTACGCCCCGGTCGTCATCGCGAGCTTCGGCTCGGGGAACGCCAGGATCGACATCAGGCAGGTCTTTCCCGGCGGCACCGCCAAGTACCTCAGTGTCAAAGGGCGGGCGCTTCGCATCCGGAAGACCGCCGACGCCCTGTTGCTGACCAACGGCCAGCTCTCGCTGTCGGGCACGGCGCGGGCGCAACTGCGCAGCGGCGAGGTCGACCCGCGGCTGCCGTTGCTCATCGCCACCATGGTCGCCGCCCACCCGGTGCAGATCATGGGCTTCGGCGACCGCCCGCCCGGCGGCAGTCCCGCCAGCTTGCTGCGCTCGGTCGAGCTGGCACCGACCGACGGGCCGGCCCACCTGTCGCCCGCGGCCTACCTCAGCTGGCTGCGCGCGCTCGTCCGCGCGCAGCGGGCCGAGTACCGTCCGTGGATCAAGCAGGTCACGCTGCCGGCCGGCCGGGCCGTGAACATCGGGTACGACGCGCCGAGCCCGCTCACCGAGCCGGGATAAGGGCTCGCCGCGGGCCCTGCCGCCGCGGTGTCGATTCCGGCGGGGCCGGTTCGTGACCAGGGTGAGGCTGGCGCGCCGCGGCACGGTCCGGCGGCGCGGGCGCCTCCCACACCACCCGCGGGCGCGGGCACGCAGCGGAGGAGATCATCATGGGCAAGCTCGTAGTCACCGAATTCGTGTCCCTCGACGGGATCATCGAGGACCCGGGCGGCAGTGAGGGCACCGAGCAGGGCGGCTGGTCCTTCCGCCACCCGGCTCCCGAGCGCGACCAGTTCAAGAGCGACGAGCTGCGGGACAGCGATGTGCAGCTTCTCGGCCGGGTGACCTACGAGGGATTCGCGGCCGCCTGGCCCGCGATGGAGGAGGCGACCGGCGAGTTCGGCAAGAAGATGAACGCGATGCCGAAGGTCGTCGTCTCCACCACGCTCACCGAGGCGGCATGGCACAACACCACGATCATCTCGGGCAATGTGGCGTACGAGGTGGCCCGGCTGAAGGCCCGGTACGACGGCGACATCCTGGTCCAGGGCAGCGCGACCCTCGCCGGGTCGCTGGCCGGGCATGGCCTGGTCGACGAGTACCGCCTCATGGTGCATCCCGTGGTGCTCGGCAAGGGGAAGCGGCTGTTTTCCGCCGGTGCGGCCGGGACCGACCTGGAGCTGGTCGACTCCCGCAAGGTCGGTCCCGATGTGCTGCTGCTGATCTACCGCCCCGCGGGCGGCGCGGCGGGCGGGCGGGCCGCGGCCTGACCGCGCCCGCAGCCTGGCCACCGGTGCCGCGAAAACCGCCGGCCCGGCCGCGGCGATTCGCCGGGGCCGGCCTGGTCTATCTCGGTAGGCGCTCGGTCAAGCGGGCCGGGCGTGCGGCGGCAGCGGCACCGGATGAGGAGACAGAACGCGATGACGGATCACAAGGTTGTCGGCAGCGCGCCAGACCTATGCGGCCGGGGCGCGGGGTGGAGTTCCTGATGGGCTACTACCCCATCCTCGACCGGGTGCCGGCGGGGCGCGGCGAGGGCGCCGGCTTCCAGACCTGGATCCGCCGCCATGACGAGTACGCCTGAGCCGCGGGGAACGGGCCGCCCGCCCGGCTCCCCGCCCGTGGCGTGCGAGCATGGGCCGGTGGGCACGGATGTGAGCCAGTTCGCCCGCCCCCGCCGCGGGCATTTCGACTTGGGCACCGGGTACCACGGTGACCTGTGGCTGGACCTTGACGGGCTGTTCTTCCGGCCGGCCCTGGTCCGGCCGCAGGCCCGGCTGCTGGCCGACTGGCTGCGCCCATACCGGGCCGCGGCGGTATGCGGGCCGCTGGCCGGCGGGGCATTCCTGGCCCAGATGGTGGCCGAGGACCTCGGCGCCGCCTTCGTGCCCGCCTATCCCGGCCCGCGGCAGCCCGGCCGCTTCCGGCTGCCCGCCCCGGCCGCCGGGGATATCGGCGGCTGGCGGGTGGCGGTCGTGGACGATGCCGTCAACGCCGGCACCGCTGTGCGGGCCAGTATCCAGGCGGCCCGCAATGCCGGTGCGGTGCCGGTCGCCGCGGCGGCGCTGCTGGCCGTCGGCCCGGCCGCCGCTGCCGCTCCCCGCGATTTCGGTCTCCCGTTTCACGCCCTGGCGGCGCTGCGGAGCCAGGCGTGGCCGGCGGGCGGCTGCCCGCTGTGCCGCGACGGCATACCGGCGGAACGGCCGCCCGCCTGACTGGCCCGGTGTCCCGGATCCGCGCGCCCCGGCCGCCGGGCACCGGGTAATGGCACCCGGCCTGCCGGGAACGGCGCTGCCGTTATGGCATGCTTTGGGGGAGCCGGGCCGCGGTGGCCGCCTCTGGGCCTTCCCGGCGGCGCGGCACCGGGCCAGCACGGGGGGCACTATGACAGCGGACCTGCGCACCGAGGCGGCACGCTGCGCCGAGGTGCTGCAGCGGTGGTACCGGGCGGACCCCTACGCCGACCGCACCGGCCTGTACCACCACGAGGAGGCCGCGGTGAGTCCCGCCCGCAGCCTCGGCCTGCGCGCCATCGGGTACCTGGGGCGCCGCCCGGATACCGAGCTGTGGTGGAACTCTGCCAATGCCATCACCGCGCTGATCGGCTACATGTCGGCTACCGGCGACAAGAAGTACCTGGACAGCGTCGGGTACACGTTCGAGCACGCGCCCGCCGCGTTTACCGTCAACAGCAGGGCGGTGGCCGTCACGGCGGCGGCCGGTGGCGTGGCGCTCGCCGGGATCGGCGCGGCGGCGGGCTCGGCCTTCTCGCCCGCCGGGATCGCCGTGGGCGTGGTCGCCGGGGCCCTGGCCGGGCTGCTGGCGGGCGGGCTCGGCGCCGCCGCGAGCGGGGCCGTCGGCAGGGTGCGCTACACCGGGTTCATGGGCACCTATTACGACGACATGGCCTGGTGGGCGCTGGCCTGGATAGCCGCCTACGACCTGACCAGCGATGCCGCCTACCTGCGGTGTGCCGACCGGATATTCGAGGAGATGACGGTCGGCTGGGATGAGGTGTGGCAGGGCGGCATCTACTGGCAGAAGAACCATAAGGGCCCGTCGGCGAAGTTCGGGGACATCTACAAGAACGCCATTCCCAACGAACTGCTCGCCGCGGTCGGCGCGGCGCTGGCGGTGCGCTCGCCGTCGTCCCCGGGCGGCACCACGTCCCACGCACAGTGGGCCGCCCGGGCCTGGGAGTGGCTCAGCACGGCGCCGCCGCATGGCATGGCGATGATCAACGACCGCGGCCTGATCAATGACTCGCCGAACCCGCAGGGGGTCAATGACAACACCGAGGCGATCTGGAGCTACAACCAGGGCGTCATTCTCGGCGCCCTGTGCGACCTCGCCCGGCTCACCGGGGACGGCACGTACCTGGCCCGGGCCGAGGCGATCGCCGACGCGTTCATCGCCAGCCCTGTGCACCACTCACCGGGCCCGCCGCCGCCCTCGTCCTCGGGGGTGATCGACGGGATCCTGCATGAGTTCGACGACAGCGATCCGACCGGCGCACATCCCCCGGCCCGGCCGGTCCCGCTGGGCACCGTGCAGTTCAAGGGCATCTTCGTCCGCAACCTCGCGACCTTGTACCTGCGCACCCGCAAGGAGCCGTACCGGCAGTTCATCCTGGCGAACGCCGCGCGGGCCGCGAGCGTCGCGGCCGGCGGCAGCTACGGTGCCAACTGGGCGGCACCGCCGGACGCCGCGGATTTCATCCGGCAAAGCTCCGCGCTGGACCTGCTGAACGCGGCGGTGCTGGTGTCGGAGGCGTGATCCGCTACATGTCCATGCCGCCGTTGACGCCCCATACCTGCCCGGTGATGTAGGACGAGGCGTCCGCGGCGAGGATGTGCACGATCCGGGCGACCTCCTCGGGGCGCCCGAGCCGGCCGCACGGGATCTGGGCGATCAGCCGGTTCAGCGTCTTCTCCGGAATGGAGTCGAGCATCTCGGTGGCGATGAACCCGGGGGTGACCGCGTTGACCGTCAGCCCGATGCTGTCCTCGGTCAGCTTGCCGGACCTGGCCAGCAGGAACGCGGCCTCGCGGGCCAGTGCCTTGGTGAGCCCGAGCAGCCCGGACTTGGACGCGGCGTAGTTGGCCTGGCCGATGTTGCCCATCTCGCCGATGACGGAGGAGACGGCGATGATCCGTCCGGTGCCGCGCTCCAGCATGTGCCCTAGCGCCGCCTGGGCCATGTGGAACGCGCCGGACAGGTTGACGCTGATGACCTTGTCCCAGTCCGCGGCCGTCAGGTTCAGCGCCAGCTTGTCGACCGTGATGCCGGCGTTGTTGACCAGGATGTCCAGCCGGCCGTGCTGGTCGATGACCTCCGCCACGACGCGCTGGCAGTCCTCGGGGCTGGCCACGTTGCCCCGGTGCAGGGTCAGCCGCGCCGGGGCGGCGAAGCGGCGTTCGAACCCGGCGGCGAACGCCTTGGCCCGCTCGGTGTTGCCGCTGTACCCGGCCGCGACGCCGGCCCCCTGGCTGGCCAGGCTGGTGGAGATCGCCGCGCCGATCCCCCGGGTCCCGCCGGTGACCAGCGCGACGCGCCCCGCCAGTTTCTGCCCGGCGGCGCCGTGCGGCTGGTCGGCCGGGTCGCCGGTGTTGGCCGGGTCGTCTACTGAAGTCATGGCCGCTCCTCACAGCAGGGCCGGCGCGCCGGGCGGCCGGGGCCGCCCGGCGGCGCACGGACGCGTCTGAACACGGGCTTGTAGGCCACCCTCCGTCCGGGACGGCCGCGAGCACAAGGTCCCGGCCCTGTCATGATGACCTGATGACCCTGACGGCGGACTTCTCCGTCACGCCCGCCAGCGAGCGCCCGGCGGAGATCCAGCGGCTGTGCGACGCCATGGAGGCGGCGGACCGGGCCGGACGCTACCCCCGGCTGACCGTGGAGCGGCCCTGGTCGGTACACAATCCGGTGCTGGAGGGCGAGTTCGCCTCACCCCGGGCGATCCGCTGGTACCTGGAGCGGGAGCTGGGCCGGCTGGCGGCCAGCGGTGCGAGGATCTCGGTCAGTCCCGGGCGTGAGGCGCTTGACCTGCATGACCCGCGGCTCGGGGCGGCCGTCGACGAGACCCGCTGGGACCTGCGGCGCAAGAAGCTCTTCCTGTTCGCGCCGGAGCGCATGGCCCTGTCGATCGACCGGCTGCAGCACTACACCGGGACGCCCGCCGAGTCGTTCCAGCGGTACGTGCTGCTCACCAACTACTCCTGGCACGCCGAGGAGTTCCGCGCCGCGCTGCCCGACACCACCGGCCCCGACTCCGGCGGTCACCAGATGCCCGCCTGGCACCACATGCTTCCCGGGCGCACCGGCGTGACCATGGTGAACATAGGCGTGGGGGCGTCGAACGCCAAGACGATCACCGATCATCTCGCGGTACTGCGCCCGGACCTGATGCTGATGATCGGCCACTGCGCCGGCCTGCGCAACCACCAGGAGATCGGGGACCTGGTGCTGGCCAGCGGCTATGTGCGCGACGACCGGGTGCTGGACGATATGCTGCCGCTGAGCGTGCCGGTCGTGTCGAACCACACGCTGAACTCGCTGCTGCTCGGCGAGCTGACCGCCCGGCGGCTGCGCAGCCGGATGGGGATCGTCTACACCACCGCGAACCGGAACTGGGAGCTGAACCTGGCCTCGGTGGAGGACCGCCTCCGGCTGTCGCGTGCTCTCGCCGTGGACATGGAGTCCGCGACCGTGGCCGCGAACGGGTTCCGCTACCGGATTCCCACCGCCACCCTGCTCGCCGTCAGCGATAAGCCGTTGCACGCCCAGCCCAAGCTCAGCGCCGACGCGCAGAGCTTCTATGACGCCAGCCGCCGCCAGCACGTCGAGATCGCCATCTCCGTGGCCGGGAAGGTCAGGCAGCTCTACCCCGAGGGCCTGCCCGCCGCCGACCTCCGCTCGCCCGACGAGCCGCTGCTCGGCACCGCCGGATCCTGACCCCGCCCGGGGCGGGTGCCGGGTCAGCGCAGCATCTTGGCGGCGTTGAACCCCTGGTCGATCATGTTGTACAGCAGCATCAGGTTGGCGATCCGCTGGAGCGAGCCTGCCTGGATGGTCAGCGGGAAGCTGGGCAGCGCGATGATCTCCGCGTCCGAGGGCTTGATGTTCGCGAAGGTTTCCAGGCCCCGCCAGACCGCGGGGGAATTGCTGGCGGCGATCTGCTGGCCCTTCGCCAGGGCGGCGCGGAACGCCGCCGCGGTGTTGGGGTAGCGCTGTTCCCACGCCTGGGTCACCATGTAGCCGGCGATCGGCAGGTTCTGCGTGGCGCCGGTGTTGGTGTCCGCCAGCGGCTTCGCCCCGGCCATCTCGGCGGCGGTCACGAACGGCTCCACCATCCATGCCGCGTCGACCTGGTCCGCCTGCAGGGCATGGGTCATGTCCGGGAACGGGACGGCCTTGAACTGGACATGGTCGGTTTGCACGTGCATCCCGTTGTCGCTCAGCATCGAGGTGATGAACAGCGTGCCGATGTTGTTCAGCGCGTTGACGCCGACTGTCTTGCCGGCCAGGCCGGCGATGCTCTGGATGGGGGAGCCGGCCGGCACCAGCAGCATCGAGACGTCCGGGGCGTCCGCCGCCGCTGGCGCGAGGATGCGGAAATGCTGGTGTTGCGTCGCGTCCGCGAGGATGTAGGAGACGTAGTTGCCCAGCACGACGTCGTACTTGCCGGCGAGCTGGCCGGAGATGGCGTCGGCGCCGCTGCGGATCGGCACGAGCTTGACATGCAGGCCCTCGGCCTGGAAGAACCCCCGCTGCTGGGCGATGTACAGCGCCGCCGCGTCGGCGACCGGGACGAAACCGACGGTCAGGTCGTGCTTTTCCACCGGGCCCGGCGATGCCTGGCCCTGATTGTGCGCGCAGCCCCCGCCCAGCAGGGCGAGGATCGTGGCTGCCGCCACCGCGGACACGCCCTGGAACCGGTACCTCATCGCGGGCCCTCGCCCCCATCTACAGCTGGACCGGACGGAGGGCAAGGTGGCCTGCTGGACCGGGCCGTCGCGAGCAGCGGGAGGACCCGGTGACCTGCCACCGGAACCGCTCCGCTCCGGTGTCGAAGTGTCCGGCGGCTTGCCTGTGGGAACGCGCCGGTGTGGCGCTCACGGGGGGCCCGCATGCCGGATGCGGTACGCAATTTCTACCATCTGGCCACGGATGTCAAGTGCTTCTGGACTGTTTGACCAAGCCCTGGCCCGGGTGCGGGGGACCGCCCCGTGCGGCAGGCGCCCCGGTACCGGAACCTGGCGCCTGAGCGTCACGGTTCCGGGGAAGTCGGCGGGGCCGCGGAACCCGCCGGGGCCGCGGAACCTGGCGGGAGCGGCGATGAGGTCACCAGGCCAAACGTCGGCGTCGGCGTGGGTGCCGCCGTGGGTGTCGGCGTCGGTGTCGGTGGCAGGGTCGGCGAGGGCTGTGCGGCGGACCCGGACAGAGGTCCCGACGCCGGGACCGATGAGTACTCCTGGACGGGCTGCTGTGTCACCTTCGGCCGCGGCCCTGGCCTGACGGGGAAGGCCGGGTAGATCGGGGCGGCCCTGGTGGCATAGCTGAACAGCGTCGCGCCGCCGTAGGTCACGAACAGCGCGCCCGCCATCAGGACCGCGGCCGCCGCCGCCCGCTGCCGCTGGTGGCGCCCGGGTTCGGTGACGAAGGCGGGGACCGCCGAGCCCAGCACCGCGGCGGCCAGCCGGAGCTGCGGTGATCCATTCAGCGCGGAGGCGAGGATGGTACCGGCAATGGCCGCCAGGATGGACAGGGTGAGCTGGCCGGCCTTGCGGACCCGCGCGCCGTCCTTCCGCCGGGTGCCCGCGGCGGCATCGTCGGCCGCGGTGGCATCCTCGGCTGCCGGGTCCCACCCGGCCGGGCCGGTGTCCGGCGGCAGCGCCGCGGCGACGAGGGTCGCGTCGCCCGGGGCCGGCGCGAAGCGCAGCCGGGTGCCGCCGATGCGCAGTTCATCGTCGGGCAGCAGGAGAGTGGGCTCCCCGATGGGGACATCGTTAACGAAGGTCCCGTTCGTCGACCCGAGATCTTCGACGAGGCACGTGCCGTCCGGGCCGCGGCGGAGCACGGCGTGCCGGCGGGACACGCCCGGGTCGGTGCGGAACAGCGACGCGCCCGCGGCCTTGCGCCCGAGCACTGCCTCAGCCCCGGGCCAGGCGAGCCTGGACCCGGCGAACGGGCCGTCCACCACCGTGAATGCCAGCGCGGCCGACTCACTCGGCGGCGCCGACTGGCCTGCCTGCATGACCCCTCACCCTCCGGCCGCCCCGCAGGCCGATGGCGGGCTGCGGGCAAGTCGGCTGAATCTCTTCTAAAACTCGGAGGGCCGGCCGGGCGGTCCAGATACGCCGGATTCGTCACCATCGCGTATCGTTTGGCGGCCGCGCCGGGCATGCCAAGGCCCGGCGGGACATCCATGTCCCCGCCGGGCCGTGGTGGCGCCAGCAGGCGCCGGTGTCTGCGCCGGGCGCGAGCCGGCTAGGACAGGACTCGCATGTGCCTGGCCCCCGACTTCGACAGGGTGAAGGCAGGGTTTCCGCTGTACAGGGCGTTGACCGGGTAGAACTTGCGGCGGGCCGGCAGTGCGCTCGGCGAGGGGGAGCAGGTCCCCTCTCCCTTGCTGGAGAGCACGATCGTGCACAGCACCGTGCCCTTGAACTCGATCGTGACCGTGCCGGTGGGGGTTCCCGTGGTACCGCGGACCTTGGCGGTCACCCTGACCTTGAAGATCACGTTCTGCTCGCTGCCGACGTGGGTCACGTGGTTGTGCACCGCGAGCCTGGTCCGCGATTGGCACGAGCCGTAGCAGCTCGAACCAGGGGTGCCAGGGTGCGCGGCCCCGAGGGCCACGCTGGTGACGCCCGCCGCCAGGAACGCTGACGCAAGAACTGTGAAACCGAGTTTGGAGCGCATAAAGCGCATCGAGTTTATGGGGCGCATTGTTAAACCTCCTCGCGGAACCATAGCACCGGCCACTTCGGCATGCAATCACAGGTGCAATTAAGGGTGTAACCCAGATATACCTCATGTCCTGTAATACCGGAAACACCCAAGCTCTTCCAGAATGGCATGCCGACGCTCGGCCCTGTGGAGAAACTGGGCAAATCGGGTGGCCGGTGCCTGAGGCGGCAGTAAGCTCACCCGATCGCCTTTGTGGCACGGTAGATGGTAAGTTATGGCACTTCATCGGCTATGC
>Ga0335078_10002124_pt1 | contig 30078 bp, 27 predicted proteins | sample Lox_Sample_32_FD_206711 | JGI IMG/M metagenome (GOLD analysis project Ga0335078, IMG submission 206711) | Soil microbial communities from Loxahatchee National Wildlife Refuge, Florida, United States - Lox_Sample_3.2 | ecosystem: Environmental > Terrestrial > Soil > Wetlands | place: USA...
CGCCGCGCGAGCCTATGTGCCGAAGGCGGCAAGCCAGGCCGCGGGAGCACGCTGACAGGGCCTGCGGGCGGGGGGCATAGCTTCCGAAAACGAATGCGGTCAACGGTGACATGAGCCTCAAGACGAAATTCAAAGTCATGGTAGTGGTTGCTGCGGCCGGGCTGGTGGCGCTGGCGGGCTTTTGGATCCGGAGCCAGCGCTCCACGCTGCTCGCCGAAAAAATGGAGAAGACAAGGAACCTTCTCGACGTGCCCTTCTCGGTTCTGGAGGGACAGTATCTGCTGGAAAAAGACGGCAAGATCAGCCGCGCCGAAGCCCAGCGCAGAGCGCTCGAAATCATCCGGCCCATGCGCTACCAGGCGAGCAACTATTTCTGGATCAATGACGAACACCCCACCATGATCATGCACCCGATGAAGCATGAATTGGAGGGCACGGACCTGACTTCCATCAAGGACTCTTCCGGAAAAGCGATGTTTGTGGAATTCGTCAGCGCGGCGCAAGCGCCCGCCGGAGGCTATGTCTACTACCTCTGGCCGAAACCGGGGCACGACGAGCCGGTCAGGAAATTGTCATTCGTCAAGCGTTTTGGCCCGTGGGGCTGGGTAATCGGGACGGGGATTTACATCGACGATGTCGATGCCGCCTGGCGAGCCAGCGCGCTGACCGCCGGGGGACTGGGCCTGCTCTGCCTGATTCCGCTGGTCGCGGTGTCGATCGCGACCTGGAGATCGATCTTTCTGCGTTTGAATGACATGGTGGACCGGATCAGGGACATGGCCGAAGGCGAGGGAGATCTGACGCGGAGGATCGGCATTACCTCGCGCGACGAGATCGGAGAACTCGCTCGGTGGTTCAACGTTTTCGTCGACCGTTTGCAGGAGCTAATCCGGTCCATCGCGGAAACCGCCGGGCGGGTAGCTGAGGCGAGCGAGGAACTTTCTTCGACCAGCCGGCAGATCACCGCCAATTCCGAAGAGACCACCGCCCAGGCCAAGGTCGTCTCCGAGGCCGGCGGCCAGGTCAACACCAACCTGCAGACCCTCTCCTCGGGCGCCGAAGAGATGAACGCCACCATCGGCGAGATTGCCAAAAACGCCACCGAAGCCGCCAAAGTCGCCGGCGAAGCCGTCTCCGCCGCCGAAGCCGCCAACCAGACCGTCGCCCTCCTCGGTTCCTCCAGCACCGAGATTGGCAAGGTCGTCGAGGTCATCACCTCCATCGCCCAACAGACCAACCTGCTCGCCCTCAACGCCACCATCGAGGCAGCCCGCGCCGGCGAAGCCGGCAAGGGCTTTGCCGTCGTCGCCAACGAAGTCAAGGAACTGGCCAAGCAGACCGCCAAGGCAACCGAGGAGATCAGCCAGAAGATCACCGTCATTCAGGAAAACACGACCGGGGCGGTGAACGCCATCGGCGGAATTCGCGGGGTGATCGACAAGATCAGCCAGATCTCGACCACCATCGCGACCGCGGTCGAGGAGCAGAGCGCGACCACCGGAGAGATGGCGCGCAACGTGACGGAGGCGGCCAACGGCGCGAGCACGATTGCCTCCAACATCAACGGCGTGGCCCAGGCGGCGCAGAACACTTCGAACAACGTCGGCGAGGCGCAGACCGCGACCCAGCATCTGGCGGGCATGGCCAGCGAGTTACGCGCGCTGGTCGAGAAATTCAAGATCAACGGCAGCGGCTCGGAGAGCGCCGCGCGAGCCTATGTGCCGAAGGCGGCACGCCACGCCGCGGGCGGGTGCTAAGCGAGAAGCATGAAGAAGAAATTACGAGTCTTGGCGCGGGCCTGCTGGACTGAAGAAGACAGGCCCGAAGATTGTCAAAAGGGAGCGTGACTCGTGCCGCCAATCCGGGTATTGGTTGTTGACGACTCCGCGCTCATTCGGCGCCTGCTGTCGGAAATGCTGGCGGCGGATGAGGAGATCGTCGTCGCGGGCGCCGTCGGAGCTGGGCATCTTGCCCTTGCCGCTATTCCGCAACTCAAGCCGGATCTGGTGACGCTGGACGTCGAGATGCCGGGCATGGATGGTATCCAGACGCTGGTGGAAATCCGTAAGCTGGATTCGCGCCTCCCGGTCATCATGTTCAGCACTTTGACCGGCCCCGGCGCGGCCGCAACCGTAGAAGCGCTGGCGCGGGGCGCCAGCGATTACGCAACCAAGCCTTCGAATACGGGAAGCATGGAAAAATCGCGGGAAAGAGTGCGCGAGGAGCTGATTCCCAAGATCAAGGCGTTATGCAGAGCGCATCAGAAACGGCGCGCGATCGCCCCCGCGCCTGCTTTCATCTCGTCAGCGCCGTATGCGCCCAAGCGCATCGATCTGGTGGCGATCGCCACTTCTACCGGAGGTCCGAACGCTCTTGGGGAGCTTATGCCGCAATTTCCGCGGGATTTTCCCGTGCCCGTCGTCATCGTGCAGCACATGCCTGCATCGTTCACCAAGCTGCTGGCCACACGCCTCAATACGCTGAGTCAACTGCCCGTTCAGGAAGGGCAGGCCGGCCAGCCCCTCGAAAAAGGGCAGGTGTGGATCGCACCCGGGGACTTCCACATGACGGTGTCAAAGCAGGGAACAAAATATGTCCTCGGGCTTAATCAGGAACCTCATGAGAATTCCTGCCGGCCGGCGGCGGATGTGCTGTTCCGCTCGGTAGCCCAGAGCGTCAAGGAAAATGTGCTGGGGGTGGTGCTGACCGGCATGGGTTCCGACGGCACCCTTGGCTCGGCAGCGATTCGCAAAGCCGGGGGCGCAATCATCGTGCAGGATGAGGCCAGTTCCGTGGTCTGGGGAATGCCGGGAAGTGTGGTGGCCGCCAAGTTGGCCGACAAGGTCTGCCCCCTGGGCGGTGTCGTGCCGGAGATCCTGCGCCGGGTGTCGTTCCGCCGAGGAGTGGCCGGCGCCGCGCATGGCTAAGAACAAGAAAAATGAGCGTCAATACCGCGAAGTTAGAGCGGGGAAAAGCACACTAAAAACGGAAAAGAAAACAAAGCAAAAAGAAGGCAAGTACTCAGGAATGGAGATTTCTTAAAGAAACGGAATGGCCATCGAAGCAACAAAAACGGCGGCGGCAGCTCCCGACGCGGCCCCTCGCGATCCGGCGTATGTGAAGATCCGCGATCTTGTCTATCGCATCTCCGGGATTTACCACTCCGAGCAGAAACTGTATCTGCTGGTCTCGAGTTGCGCGCGCCGCATGAGCGCAGTCGGCGTGGCAAGCCCGTCCGAATATCTCGATCAGCTTACGGTGCGCGGAAACCGCGATGCCGAACTACGTCTGTTGCTCAACGAAATCACGATCGGCGAAACTTATATGTTTCGTCATCCCGCCCAGCTCGAAGCCATGAGCACGGTAATCCTTCCCCAGCTCACCAAGGCCAAATCCGCCCTCGGCTTGAAGCGATTGCGTCTCTGGTCAGCCGGCTGCTCGACCGGAGAGGAACCCTACACGCTGGCCATGTTTCTGATGGAAGAAAAGCAGCTCGCCGGTTGGAGCTTCGACATCCTGGCAACGGACTTGAACACAAAGTCGCTGGAAATTTCTAAGGCCGGGATTTATGGGGACTACGCCCTGCGCAACACGCCCGAGCCCTACCGCAGAAAATACTTCAAAGATGCCGGCGCGGGAAAACTCGAGGCCAATGACCTGCTCCGCTCGCACGTACGCTTTGACCGCGTCAATCTCAGCGATGACAGCAAAATGGTTTTCCTCAAGGGAATGGACCTCATCTTCTGCTGCAATGTGCTCATCTACTTCGACCTCGCTTCCAAGCGCCGCGTGGTGCAGCATTTCTTTAGCAACCTGACGGCGGGAGGCTACTTCTTCCTGGGCCATGCCGAGTCCCTGTTTCAGGTCGACGACGCCTTCCGCCTGGTTCACTTCCCTGGAACTACGGCATATTTGAAACCCGCACCCGGAGCGCCGGCCGGAGGCACACCATGAACGAAGTACAGTATCAGGAACTACGAGCTCGGATCGCAAAGCTCGACTCGATCTCCACGGCGCCGGCCATTCTTCAGCCCCTGCTGGCCATGATGCGCTCGCCGCTGGATGAAATTCGCATGGAAAAGGTAGTCGAGCTCGTCTCGCGCGATGGCGCGATTGCCGCACAATGTCTGCGGGTCGCCAATTCGCCTCTCTTCGGACGAAGCCCGGTTGAAACCGTGCGCGCTGCGGTCATGACGCTCGGTATCGACCGGGTCCGCTCGATCCTTTTTGGCGCGTGTATGAACCAGGCCATCCCCACCGACAAGTGGGTGCTGGACCGGAATGCTTTCTGGCGCCATTCCCTTGGCTGCGCGCTGGTGACCCAGACCATGGCACGCAGAATCGGCTACGCGGAACCCGAAAAGGCTTACCTGGCCGGCCTGCTGCACGACCTCGGCTTTCTTGTCATTTCAGTTCTCGACCACGCAAAGTTTTGCGACTGTCTGCAGCGCGCCTCCGCCGAGCATTGTCCGCTGCACCTCGCCGAACAACAGATCCTCGGATACACCCACGCCGATGCCGGCAGCATGCTCTGCGAACATTGGAGCTTCTCGAGAGAACTCGTTGACGCGGCTCACAACCACCACCGGCTTGATCTCATGGAGACGGCCAACCCTCTTGTCTGCCTGGTTCACCTCGGCGACCTACTCTGCCGCGTACGCAATCTCGGCTATGGATACGACGAGACCATAACGGTCTCGTTTTCACAGGAGACGGCCTGGAATCATCTGGTGGCCAACTACCCCGCGCTGGCTGAGATCGATTTCTTCCGCTTCACACTCGACGTCGACGGTTCAATGGATCAGATCTCGGCACTTGTGAATTCTGTTTTCAACGTCGGCAAAGCCGCCGTGGCGCCCGTCGACTTAAACATCCCCTATAGGTAACCAGCACGTGGTTACTTTGCGCACCGTGCTTAGGCGAGTACCTGAACGAGTCCCGTCATTACGGAAGTGACATTTACAGTCTGGCCAAGAGGACCTAGGATGGGCGGGTAGTTTGGCAGTTCTGGGGGAGGGCTGCCGAAGGCGTCCTGAGCTAACGCTCAGGACGCTTTTTTTGTGGGGAATTTCGCGCCGCCACCGACACTTCTGACGCGGGCGGCAACAGCCAAAATTGCCGACTTGGCGCCTCTCCGCGCTCTTCAAGTGGCATCAACGGGAGAGACCCGATTACTTCTTCTCCCAGGTCTTCCCATCATCCGAACTGCTCCAGGTTTCATGGGACTCGGTCGAGAAAACAATCCGCTGGGGCAGAGGCAATTCGAGATGAATCACGTCGGAATTAAGAGATTGGCCGTTCGATGACACCGTAACGGCGCTCCAGGTGGCGCCGTTATCGGAGGAGTGCAGAAGCGTTCCCGCCTGGCCGCCGGCCCATACTTCCCGTCCGCGATTCGCATAGCAAAGCAGCGCACGGTCCGCCCGAGCCGCCACTTGCCAGCTGTGGCCTCCGTCGAACGAACGCTGGAGCTTACCGTCGGCAATCGTCCAGTTGATGGTTTGAGCCCGCAATTTCGCTGAAGGAGTGGCAGGCTTCATAGCAAGTGCCGCCCTCGATGTAACCTCCAGTTGTGCAACCTCGGCCTGAGAACCCGCGGCTGCTGGCGAACCCGACGGCTTTGGGGAGGGCGTTTGTGCTTCGTTTACGCTGCCGCCAACAGCGGCATCGCGGGAGGCCATCTCGTCGAGCGCGGGCTTGGCCTTTTCGATCCTGGGAGCACTCTGAACCGGAGCATTCTGGTCCGATACCGCGTCGGCCCGCGCCACCAGTGTCGAATCGGGGGAGAGCGCCTCTTCTATGGGCACTCCCGCCGCGCCTGCGGCAACTTCGCCTGCGGGAGGTGGAGAGCCGGCTGCCGACTTGCTCAATTCCGACTTGTCCGCTTCCAGTTTGTTGTTGTTCGCTCCGTTTCGGTCGCGAAATTCATATCGCGAGCCGGAGGGCACGCCGGGAGAAATGGAACCCTTCTTTATGCGGACACCCTGCTTCAGGTCGCCCGGAGGCGTCAGGGCGCCCGCAAAGTGCATTTCCGGCGCCACCGGCGTCGGCCGTTGAGCCGAAGATACAGGCATCCCGTTAACGCTACCCTCAGATCCAAAGTTCTCTTTCCCTCTCGGGCTTTCCTCTCTTCTCGCTACGGGATTTCGTTCTGCGTCCTTGTTTGTGGGCTTCATCGCCGCGGAATTCGTGGGCTGCACGTCTGACGGGATCTGCAGGGTAGAGGCCGGCGGAGACAACGACAACCGGTTCGCTGCCGGGTTCGCGGTGGTTCGGGGCTTTCCCGTGTGTTCGAATACCGGACGCACCACCAACACTGCGACCGCAACCCCCGCAGCCAGCGTCGCCCACCGCAGAGAGCCCCAATTGAGACGCGCCCACGAAGATCGTTTCTCTTTGTCCTGAGCTCGGCCTGCCACCCGTGCTACAGAGCTTTCGCTTTCCTCTTGTGGAAGAGCGGCCGCGCTTTGCGGAAGAGCCAGCGCGATGACATCGCGGCAATCCAGGCAGAGCGCCAGATGCTGTAACACACTTTCACGCTCCGGCACCGATAAGGCTTGCTCGGCAAACGCCGCCAATATATCCGCGTCCGGGTGCTTCGCGTCCAAAGCCGCGGGCGTGGGCGTTGCCGCCTGCATTCGCTGCTCTACGATTTTTGGCACTTCCGTCATTGTTCGTTGTTTCTGAAACGTTGCCTTTCTAAACCACCGCTCGCCAACCGTTACTTCCCTGGGCTATCGGACGCTGGAATCTTTCTCCTAGAGAACGTCGTAGTTGCGGAATCTTGCATCAAACGTGACCGCAAATCGAGAGTAGTGTCGCGCACGTCGGCCTCCAGCGCCTCGCTTGCCTGGGCATGGCTCATTCCCTGTTCCCGCAAACACGCAAGAATGCGCTTCCGCAGCCCGATTGAAAGCCGGTCCAACCGCCGGCTGACGCTCGATTCATGCAGTCCAAGCGCGCGCGCAATCTCCGCCAGCGTGCGGCCGTCCAGATAATAGGACGCCAGCGTGTATCGATCTTCCGCCGAAAGCTCAGACAGCGCCTGGTCGGTGGCCGTCTCAAGGCGCCGATCGAAAGTGCACGCCGGTTCCGGGTCCTTGGCGACGAATTGCACACCATCCTCCGTCTGCTCTTCGAGACTTACGGCACGTTTCTGCTTGCGATAACGATTGATGAACTCCTGCGCCAGCACCGTGCGCAACCAGCCCTCCAGCGATCCCCGGCCGGTATAGAAAACGAGCTTCGAATTGCGAACGCCGTTACGCCCACCCATTCCGTATAAGTCGCCGAACAGAGAGTCGGCCAATTCCGCCGCGTGCGCCCCGTCACGCGTAATGTGCAGCGCCATGCTGTGTAATTTTTGACGATAGCGGCTGATGAAGTCTTCCCACGCGCGCTCGTTCCCGGCAGCACAGGCTCGCGCCAGCGCCAGTTCTTCGAGCCTCAGCGCCGCACAGAAATCGGCTTTCTCGTCCGCCGATCCATTCGGAACATATTTACGTTGAATCTCTACTAGGATCAGCGCGAACTGTTCCTCACTCAAGCCGTAGGCCGCAGCACCGCTCCGCGAGTATAGATCTGCGGACTTCGCTGTATCTCCTGATTGGGCGCGCGATGTCATTCCTGGAAGATCGTCCCAGAACGATGCTAACAATTTTTTAGACGCAAGAGATCGTAAATCGTACGTTCTCGATTCAGCGAGCTTGACACTCCTGGAAGGTTCGCGAATCTGACCCCGGCACGCTCCTACTTGGCGTGCCGGGCGAGGTGCGGAGCCAATGCCGCGGAGCCAATGCCTGGGGAGTAGTGTCTTCATTTGTAGTCGGGAATAACATGGAGGCTCGTCATGCGCCTGGTCGTCGACGTTGCAGGAATAGTGTTGTTAGTCGCAGTCGCTGTTCTGGTTCCCACCTCGTTGCCCGCGGGAGAACTGTCGTCAGAGTCCCATTACTCGCTCCTGGAGCCCATTCGCAGCGGCAACCTTACCGTCTTTCCGGTGGCCTCAAGCAAGTCTTTCGATACCAGCGATTTCATCACGCTGGATGAGGGTATTCGCTCGGGCGAAGTCGTCGTCACCGAGGCTGGGCAGGCGCGCGGATTGATCCGCCGGCATACTAAGAACGCTGAGACCATGCCGCCGATTCGCGATGCTGAGGTTAACCGGCTCGTTCTGGTCAATAACTCGAAACGGCCGTTGTTACTCCTTGCCGGCGAGATTGTAACCGGAGGTAAGCAGGATAGAGTTATCGGCAAGGACCGTATTGTGCCTCCCGAAAGCGATCCGGTCGACCTGAGCGTCTTTTGCGTAGAGCCCGGGCGGTGGGTTCCGACGAATGGAAAGTACGACTTCACGGCGGGCAGGAGCAGTGCGATGGACGGTATCGTCGCTTCACCCAGCGTTCGGGGTAGCGCGATGTCGGCAAAGAATCAACAACAGGTCTGGGATAACGTAAATAAGTCAAAGCAGGAAATGGCCGAAGCACTCGTACTGAACGGCGCGCCAAAAGCCGCTGTGCCTGAAGTAAGTTCAACCACTTCCTACGCCCGCGTGATGGAGAATAAAGACGTCCAGAAGCAAGTTGATTCCGTGGCCGCTCCCGTTCAGCGCGACTACGAAAGCGTGATTCATCAACTGCGCGACAAGAAAGCCGTGGGAGTCGTCGTGGCGGTGAATGGAGAAATCGTTTGGGCCGATATCTTCGCCAGTACGCAACTACTGCAGCGGTATTGGCCGAAGCTCGTCCGCTCGTACGCAACCGAAGCGGTGATCACTCGAGCTAAAGCCGCCCAGGTATCCACCAAAGAAGCGCAGAAGTTTCTGGACAATATGGAAGCCCGCCACGAAACATCTGACATCGAACCGGGCGTGTATCGCCAGACCGAGATTAGCGGTGAGGGGTTCAAAGTGTTCGAACTGCTGTCGCTGCTGCCGAAAACCGGCTTCCCGGTGCACCTCGCGAAAATGGCAGACTAAGAGATGGCAGACTGGGAGATTGGCAGGCAAGTGTGGCGACGGGCGACTCGCCCGTTCTCAAGACATATGGGATCAGAGTCGCGCCGCAAACGCGCAGAACTCACGTACCGGGCACTGATCGCACTTCGGCCGGGAGCGATTGCAAATCTCCTGGCCGTGCCTGCGCAACAGCTGATGTGCAGCGGTCAGAGACTCGCAGGTTTTCGGCAGGTGCCCGGACAGAGCCTGCTGCACTGCGCGATAAGTGGCCGAGTAGCTCTTCTGTTCCTGCGCGAACCCAAGCCGGAGCAACACACGCAGCCCGTTCGACTCTAGGCCGAACACGGGATACATACCGGCAAACATCAGAATTTTTTCCGCTCCCGGCTCGCCGATCGAGGGAAACCGCCGCAACGTCTTCTTAGCCTTGGCCAGTGATTCTCCGAGCGCCTCATCGAGATGGCCCTTTAGTAAAATTTCCGCGATCTCTGCGATTTGCCGCAACCGCTCCGCCCGCACCTCGGGGACGATTCCTCCCAAGCGCGTCACGGCCAGTAACTTTTCCGGCTTTGCCTTAAGAATGTCTTTCGGTGTTGTCCCGACCGTCTCTCGCAGGTGCGAAAATGCCTGCGCCCGCTTTTCATCGTCCGCAAGATAAGCGACGTTTTCCCACAGCACCTGGTCAAACGGATCCGTCACGGGGGCTGGAGGCGGCTCGCCGTAGAACTTTCGAAGGCGCGCAATAACTCTTGTAAAACTAAGTCCAGCAGCCATAATTTCTATGCGACTTCGGCGTTTCCCCCGGCGATTCAATCTCTCGACTTCGACCGCGCCAGCCCTTTCAGAATGACCTCGGTTGTGTCCTGGGCCAGCTTGAGTGCCGGCAATTCATCGGAGATGAACCATCCCACCTCGGCGGCGTCGCTTCCAGCTTTTAATTCGCCCGCAACCGGCCGGCACAGAAAGTCGATGAGTACATAGTGATAACGCACGCGCCCATCGTCGCTATGTGTCACGCGCTCATAAACGCCGAGCATTTCCATGACATCTACAACCATGCCGGTCTCCTCGCGCGCCTCGCGGCTCGCAGCCTCGCTCAGCGTCTCTCCGCATTCGAGGAGCCCGCCGGGCAACGACCATTCGCCTCGCAGAGGAGGCTGCCCACGGCGAATCATCAGCACGCGATCGTCTTGCGTGATGACCGCGCCCACGCCTACAAGCGGATGCTCGGGATATTCGCGGCTCATACAGCTTACTTCGCCGCCACCTGGTACTGCTCAATCTTGCCATCGGGCATGATGCGCTCCCACACCTGGAGAGTTTTCTGCGTGAAATGCACCTCGAACAAGCGAAACGTCATTCCGCCGCGCTCCGATTTCGACTCTTGAGTGAAGCCGGTTGGCGTGCCAAGCGGTCCGAGGCTGTCGCCGAAATCTTTGAGCGCCTGTTCCGTGAAATAACTGTTGCAGTTATCGGTCAGCAATGCGCGATCGATTTTCCCTTGCTGAAGAGTCGCAAAAATTGTCCGCGCCTGATCTTCCCGCTTGCCCGCTTCCGCGTCGCTGAAAAGCAAAGCCGCAATCCCTTTCGCGATGTCGTTCGATGCCGGAACTGCGTCTTCATTCGTAAGCACAACCACTGCCATGCGGGAGTCGGGGAAAATCAGATTCTGCGCCGTAAAACCCGAGACCTCTCCTCCATGCTCGATCGCCCTCTGCCCGAGTTCGTTGCGCACGGCGACGCCCAGACCGTAATGGGTGCCCAGTCCGTTCTTCAAAACGGTCTCGCGCTCCATCGCCGCATAGGAGCCGGGTTTTAGTACAGTTTGATTGATGATGCTGATGTCCCACTTCGCCAAATCCTCAGCCGGCATTGCCAGTTCGCCCGCGGCAAACAGCCAGCCCTTGCCTTCCTTCGGAGACGGCCGCAAAGGACCGATCGCGTAACGCAAATATCCGACAGCATCGGTCTCGGTTAGGCGCTCTTGGTCGATATTCATCACGCTCTTCATTCCAAGAGGCGTGAAAATGCGCTCGCTCAAGAACTGCAACACGGGCTTACCGCTTGCCTTTTCGACAATCAGTCCGGCGATTACAAAATTTGTGTTGCTGTACTGGTATTGGGTTCCCGGATCGAAATCCAGCGGCTTGCGGGCCCACTGATCCAGAATCTTATCGGCGGTGACAGGCTGCAGCATGGAAGGCATCACGTAATCCTGCGGCCAGTAATCCTGATAGCCCGACGTGTGCGAGAGCAATTGGCGAATCGTGACTTCGTTGCCGCGCGTCAAGTTCGGCACAAAACGCGAGACAGGATCGTCGAGCGATAGCTTGCCGTCTTCCGCCAGCAGCAAGATTGCCGCGGCAGTGAATTGCTTGCTGATCGAGCCTACGCTGTAGCGCATCGACGGCGCGGCCGCGATGCGAGGTTCGACGCGGGCGTCGCCATATGCTTGTCGATAAGTGATCGCTCCTCCCTGCACGATGGCGATCGAGGCGCTCGGAACACCAGTATCCGCGAGCGTTTTGCGCACGAGCACATCCACTTTTTCTCGCAGAGCGCCGGGGAGTTCCTGCGCTGCCAGAATTGTGGAGGATAAGAAGAGAAGGCCGACCGCAAACAACCACACACGGCGCGCATACCAATTCATCTAAGGCTCCTCGGAAACGAATCAGTATAACGTCATAATCCGTCATGGAAATCTCCGTTCAGCGCCCCGAGCCCCTTCCGGACGGCAACCCACCCACTACACTTCGCATTACAATACCGACCATGTCGCTCGACGAATACAAACGAAAACGGCGCTTTGAAGCGACGCCTGAGCCTCCTCCCAAGGTCGAGAGAAAATCGCGGCACCGGTTCGTCGTGCAATGCCATCGCGCCACGCGTCTGCACTATGACTTCCGCCTCGAACTGGACGGCGTACTCAAGTCCTGGGCTGTTCCCAAAGGCCCGTCGCTCGATCCGAACGACAAGCGACTCGCCATGCAGGTTGAGGATCATCCGGTTTCGTATTTTGACTTTGAAGGCACCATCCCCGCGGGCAATTATGGCGCTGGCACCGTCATGGTCTGGGACGTCGGAAGTTGGGAGCCGCTCTCGCCGGTCGCGGTCAACGGGCAATATGTACCCGGAACCGACAAAGACGCGGCGACCATGCTCGCCAACGGCGACCTCAAGTTTCGCCTCAGCGGCAAGCGGCTGAAGGGCGACTTCGCGCTGATTCACATCAAGGGCCGACGGCCGGGCAGCAAGGGAACAGAATGGCTTTTGATTAAGAAGAAAGATGATGAAGTGGTTCACGGATTCGATGTCGAACAATACGACACGTCAGTGCTCACAAAGCGCACCATGGCACAAATCGGCGGCGACTCCGACTCCCCCGAATGGACCAGCAGCCGACCCGCCAGCCGCGGCAAACTCAAAGCCGCCTGGCTCGCCGATGCGGTGGCCAAGGCCGACCGCAACAAAATAACCGGTAAAAAAAAAGTCTTAACCGCAGGGGTCGCTGAGAACAGCGTCTCACGCCCGGAGAAAAGCACGTCGAAGGCGACGTCGCAGCAGCCAGAGTCGCATCTCGCCACCAGGAAGAATCTCGCACTGAACTCTGCGCCGTCCCCTGCGCTCTCTACGCCGAAAGGTTTGGGGGGATCCGCCCGCAAGCCAATGCCGTCAGCGATCTACCCCATGCTGGCCACTGCCATCGAAGAGCCCTTCGACAATCCCGACTGGCTGTTTGAAATCAAGTGGGACGGTTACCGCGCGGTTGCTTTCATCGACAACGGCCAAGTTCGTTTTGTATCGCGCAATCAAAACAACCTCACCGGCCAATACCCCGAGCTCGCGACCCTGCCGCAATTCGTTAAAGCACGCCGCGCCATCCTCGACGGTGAGATCGTTGCCCTCGACGAGCAAGGGCGACCGTCGTTCAGCCTCATGCAGCAGCGCACGGGGTTTCGTCCCGGCAAATCACGGCTCCCTGGCCGTCAGGGCGTGCCCGTGGTCTACTACGCCTTCGACCTGCTCTATCTCGACGACTTCGACCTGCGCCGCGTCCCTCTTGAGCAGCGCAAACAATTGCTCCAGCAGAGGCTCGCGAGCAGCGACCTTGTCAAATTCTCCGATCATTATCCGGAAAAGGGTCTCGCACTCTTCCAGGCGGCAGCGCAGAAAGGACTCGAGGGCATTCTTGCCAAGAAACGCGACAGTCTCTACGTTGAAAACCGCTCGCGGCAATGGCTCAAAATAAAAATTACGCAGCGTCAGGAATGCGTCGTTGGAGGTTATACCGATCCCGAAGGCAGCCGTGAATACTTTGGTTCGCTCGTTCTCGGACTTTACGACCAGCAAGAGCGCCTGGTTCACGTCGGCCAGGCCGGCACCGGCTTCGATCACAAGACGCTCAAGGAAATGTTCGCCCTGCTTAAGCCCCTCGAGACGAGCAAAAACCCTTTCTACGGTGAGATTGGCGGCTTGCGAAGAGTTCACTTCGTAAAGCCCAGGCTGGTCGCCGAAATCAAATTTTCCGAATGGACACACGAGACAGAGGAAGGCGGCATGAAGCTGCGGGCGCCTGTGTTTATGGGACTTCGCGCGGACAAGTCGCCCGAGGAATGTACCTTCGAGGATGCGCTCCCGAAGTGACTCGCTCTACTTGATCTCTTTCATCGGCAACATAGAACCGTAGTCTTGCCCCGCCGGAGCGACCGCGCGCGCCACTACTCCCGCAAAGGCCTCGCGCAATTCCGGATACTTTGCCACCAGCGCCTTGATCACTGCCATGTTTTCCTGAAAGGTCTTCTGGGTATTCGAAATGTCCGGCGAGGCGTATTTCACCACCACATCGAGATCGCTGCCCACCGCGAGGGGAAAAACCTCGGTCATACGATTGGTCTTGCCGCTTGCCGTCAAGTCGACGCCGTTGCCGTTCGTCGGCATATCCGCCGGCTGAACAGCCTGGAGCTCATCGTAGAGACGGTCGCTGGCAAGTGTGCTCATGAAGTCCACCGGAGAGCTTAGGCTAATCGCCTCGCGGTAATACAACCACGCATTATGATTTTGTGATTTCTTCTTGAATTCGCGCGCCTTTTCCACATACCAGGCACTGTCATGCCCGGCGGCTTCCGTCGATCGCGCATAATAACCCGCCAGCTTCCAGTCCGTTCCCGCTTGCTGGAGAACAAGCGTCAGGGTACGCGCCTCTTTGCCGCCGCTCACATCGAGAATCACCACGCCATATTTCCCGGGCGGCAGATTGTTCAAAACGAAAACCGCGCTATGACTGGTCTGGCCCGATGAGCCGAAAACCCCGCATAGAAACTCAGCTCGAGGCAGGGGTTCTGCCGCATCGGCGGTTAACAGAAACGGCGGCCGGGTCGTTGCGCGTGCCCCCGCAAACGAGGCCGCATTGTCTCTTACCGCAGACTCCACGCCGCCAAAATTAGCTCCCAGCGCGGCAATCGAGTTTTGCCGGAGCCCTGCGATGTCCCCATGTGCCGACATTTCAAAATAGCGCTGGGCCGTCGACTCCAGAGCTGTTCGCGTGGGATCTCCCATATCCGGAGCCGCCAAACAGGTTTGCGCACAAGCCGTGCCGGCTCCCACGAGCAGCGCTAGAAAAGCCCCTACGAACCACCATAGGCAAAGCTCCACTCCAGAAGAGTGACGCACAAAAAGCCTCCTCCGGCATTCTACCGCCGGCCACCGCCAATCGATGCCCTAAATCAGATGAACCCTTGCTGGTGGGGAGAATCCGCCGTAGTAACAATCCACAAGTAACAATAGGCGCAAGAAATGTCGGCAACAGCGTTCCTTGGGCAATGGTAAAATCGGGACAACTGATGGCTATGCGGCAGCTCGCTGGTTCGTCAACCGGGAGTCTCAGACTTTGCGCGCGGGGTTGCGCTTGAGCATAAGAGCAAGCAATGTTGTCTAATAGCAAATCGACCGTAGAATCGCTGGCGCTCTTGCTGGGCGTCGCAATCTTTGTTCTGATATTCAGCCCTTCGGCCCGAGCTGCCGATCCGGGCCCAGCACACCCCACCGCGTCACACCACAAAACACGTAAGAAGCCGCAGCCGGTTGTCCTTCCGCCACTTCCCGCAGGACCTCTGCGACAGATCCCATTGGATCAGATGCCCTCGGCCGCACCCAAAGTCACATATCAAAACGGCATGCTGGCGATTGCGGCGCAGAATGCGACCTTGGGCGAAATTTTGCGGGACGTTCGGCAGCTGACGGGAGCGACGATTGATATTCCGCCCGGTGGTGCAAACGACCGCGTGGTCGTTCAGCTTGGGCCTGGAACTCCGCGAGACGTTCTCGTCGCTCTCTTGAACGGTACCTCGTTTAATTACGTGATGTTGGGGTCGCCCTCCGATCCCAAGGCCGTCGCCTCTGTCGTACTGACTTCGAGGCCGGGTGGAGAGGTTCAGACGGCTGTGAACAACCCGGTTGAGGCCTCCACTCCATTTCAGCCGCAACCGCAGCAGTTCCCGCTGGCGCATCCGACAAATTTCCGAGGGCCCACCTTCCGTGCGCCGCCACCCCAGCCGGCGGCTGGCGATGACGACGCCGACGACAAAGACGACGATGACAAGGACGACGATTCGGATCAGGCACAGCCCGCTCAGCAGGCGCAGCCGATCCAGCCCGGCATCGGACAGCCACAGGGAGATAATCCCGACCAGGCTGGTCAGCCGAACGCGGGACCTAAAACTCCGGAGCAGCTTCTCCAGATGATTCGGGATGGTCAAAGACCCACGCCGCCAGGAGTGCCGCCGAATCAGCAGCAACCGCCTGAGGAGTAGCACTTGCAGCCACAGTGAGGCAGGGTCTGTCCAGGTACGCGGCCGCCCTTGCTTATGATCTTTTGTGAGGGTTTAATCCGGGAAGGCTCGCTGTCCCAACTCAGTCGCCGCTCACCTGTCCCTGATGAGGCACAAGCGCCTGCAGCAATTGCGCAGGCCGCCCGGGATTGACCGCAGCCAGCAGGCCGGTGATGGCGTAATAAGCCCCTAATACACCCAAACCCACCGACACGATTGCCGTACCGCCAACGAGGAAAGCTACCAAAAGTGCGTCCACGATAAATTAGCCCTTAACAGCCCTTTTTCCACAACTAAGGGCCGCAAATCATTAATTTTATTCGCGTTTGACCCCACCCCCTGTTAGCAACTAAGATACGGAGTAGAGCTGCGTAATCTCACTCTCCAACATTTCTGGGGGCCCGTCCACGTTACGGAAGTCCAAATAGTAGTTGCTAAATGGCCATCACCAAAATCTCGGTGCGCGGTGCGCGCCAGCACAACCTGAAGAATATTGACGTCGAGATACCACGTAACACCTTGACCGTCATCACCGGGTTGAGCGGCTCCGGCAAGTCATCGCTCGCCTTCGACACGATCTACGCCGAAGGGCAGCGGCGCTACGTTGAGACTCTCTCCGTCTACGCGCGTCAGTTCCTCGATCAGATGGAGCGGCCGGATGTCGACTCCATTGACGGCCTCAGCCCAGCCATTTCCATCGAACAGAAAACCACCAGCCGCAGTCCCCGTTCCACCGTCGGAACGATCACGGAGATTTACGACTATCTTCGACTGCTTTACTCCTCCATTGGGTTGCCTCACTGTCCCAAATGCGGCAAGCCCATCAGTCGACAGTCCGCCGATCAGATCGTGCAGCGCGTCATGGCTCTCACGCCCGATGATCGCGTCATGATCATGGCCCCGATCGTTCGTGGCCGTAAAGGTGAGTTCAAAAAAGAGATGGAGAAGCTCATCCAGCACGGCTTTACCCGCGCCCGCGTAGACGGCGAACTGGTAAGCCTCGAAGACGAGATTCAGCTCGATAAACGCAAGAATCACACGATCGAGGTCGTAGTCGATCGCCTCCTGGTTAAGCCCGGCATCGAGCACCGCCTCGATCTCTCCGTCTCGCTGGCCATGAAGCTCGGCGGCGGCCTGGTTCAGGTTGCGGTCGTGAATGGGGAAGAAACGCTCTACTCGTCGATGCTCGCGTGCCCCGACTGTGGCATCAGCGTTCCGCAGTTAGAACCGCGCTCCTTTTCTTTCAACAGCGCTTACGGGGCTTGCCCCGAATGCCACGGCCTCGGCAGCCGGTACGATTTCGATCCTGGAAAGATCATCGTCGACTGGTCCAAACCTCTACTCGATGGCGGCCTTGGCCCGGGTTCCGCATCGCAGAATCTGATTCACGGTTTGCGTCTGGTGGCCGAAGCATACGGTCTGGATCTGACCGCGCCCTTCGAAAAGCTTCCCGAGAAGATTCAGAACCTGCTGCTCTACGGCGAGAACGTGCGGGGCGGCAAGACAGGATTCCTCGGTGTGATCGGCCACCTGCGGCAGAATCTGGAAGCGACAACCTCCGAAGGCTACCGCGACTATCTGCTCGATTACATGTCGGCCACCGAGTGCCCCACCTGCCACGGACAGCGCTTGCGCCCGGAGAGCCTTGCCGTGAAAGTGAATGGCATGTCGATCGCCGACTTCACGGCATTGCCGATTGCGCGCTCGCTGGAGACCGCTCGCAAAATCAGGCTGACCGGACGCGACGAGACCATCGCGGGACGAATTCTGCACGAAATAAAAGAGCGCCTCCAATTCTTGAGCGCGGTCGGCCTCGGCTATCTGTCGCTCGGCCGATCCGCGGCTACGCTCTCCGGCGGCGAAGGCCAACGCATCCGTTTGGCGACTCAAATCGGTTCCAAACTCCGCGGCGTGCTGTATGTATTGGACGAACCATCCATCGGCCTACACTCGCGCGACAATGGACGCCTGCTCGCCGCACTCGAAGACTTGCGCAACCTCGGCAACACGGTGCTAGTCGTCGAGCACGACGAAGAAACTATCCGGCGCGCGGACTACGTAATCGACCTCGGCCCCGGCGCAGGACGCCATGGTGGCGCTCTGGTGGCCAGCGGAACTCCGGCACAGATCATGAATGACCCAGCATCCCTCACGGGCGCCTACATTGCCGGACGCCAGCGCATAGCCATGTTGCCGCAGCGCCGCAGCCCCAACGGTAAAGCGATTACGATTCTCGGCGCGCGCCAGAACAACCTGAAAAACCTCGATGTCATCTTTCCTCTCGGGGTGATGACCGTCGTCACGGGCGTGTCCGGCTCGGGCAAGTCGACGCTCGTTAACGATATTCTCTACCGCGCCCTGGCACGCCAGCTTTATCGCTCGCACGAAGAGCCCGGCGCGCACAAATCGATCGCGGGCAGCGAGTTGATCGATAAAGTGATCCGAATCGACCAGTCGCCCATCGGCCGCACCCCGCGCTCCAATCCCGCCACCTACACCGGGATCTTCTCGCTGATCCGCGACATCTTTGCCATGCTGCCCGAGTCCCGCGAGCGCGGCTACAAGCCTGGCCGCTTCTCGTTCAACGTCTCGGGAGGGCGCTGCGAGGCCTGCCAGGGCGAAGGCCAGCGGCGTATCGAGATGAATTTTCTCCCCGATGTGTACGTGCAATGCGAGGTCTGCGGCGGACACCGCTACAATCACGAAACGCTCTCCGTCTGCTACAACGGATATTCGATCGCCAACCTGCTCGAAATGCCGGTTTCGGACGTGCTTCAGATTCTCGAAAACATTCCCCAAGTGCGGCAGAAGCTGCAAACGCTGGTCGATGTCGGCCTGGGATACATTCATCTCGGTCAATCCGCCGTCACGCTCTCGGGAGGTGAGGCGCAACGCATCAAACTCGCCCGCGAACTCAGCAAGCGCCAGACCGGCAAGACGCTTTACCTACTCGATGAACCCACCACGGGCCTGCACTTCGACGACGTCCGCAAATTACTCGATGTATTGCATCGCCTTACCGACCTCGGCAACACGGTGATCATCATCGAGCACAATATGGATGTGATTCGCAACGCGGACTGGATTCTCGATCTTGGCCCCGAGGGCGGCGAGGAAGGCGGCCGCATTGTCGCACAAGGAACCCCCGAACAAGTCGCCCGCATCAAAAAGTCATACACTGGCCAGGAGTTGGCGTCCTATTTCAACGGCTCAGCATCGCACACTTCCTCAACGATGAACGGTTCCACCATAGAAGCCCCGACCAGGCGCGCGACCGAAACGGCTCGACAGGAATCCGCGTGAACGCATTCCCGGAAGATCCAATTTCCCTTCGGTCAGCAGACCCGCGTCCGGATGATGGACAGAACACGTCCGGCTCCTCCCGCGGGAGCGGACAGTTTCTGCCTGTCTCCCTCGGTAGCCTGCCCCCGGAGCACGCGCAGGCGGTTCCCTCAGAACAAATTGTCCTCGCTTCGCCACCCGCCGAGGGTCCTCGCGATCCCGCATGGACCGCCCTCGACCTCATACGCCTGATAGTTCTCACAATCGTAGCCCTCATCGCCGGCGTCTTGGCCACGGTACTGATTGCGCGTCTCTGGATCTATCCTCATTCCACCATCGGCGACATCGCTCGCATCCCTCTGGTGGCCGTTGCCGGGCAGGGGTTAGCCTACCTGCTCGTCTTCGCCTACATGTACGTTTTGGTCACGCGCGAGCGCCGTCAGCCCGATTTTCTCGATGCCATTCACTGGAACTGGCCGTCATCACCGGCTGGCTATGTGCTGACTGGAATTGTGCTTTCCATTGCGCTGCAACTCCTCGCCAGCCGGCTGCCGATCCCAAAGAATCTGCCCATCGATACCTTCTTCCGCACGTCGTCCGAAGCCTGGGTTCTCGCAATTTTCGGCATGACGCTCGCTCCGCTCATGGAGGAACTGTTCTTCCGCGGTTTCCTCTATCCGGTACTCGCACGCGGAATCGGTGCGACCGCAGCTATCTTCGTCACGGGATTCGCTTTCGCACTCCTCCACGGCTCCCAACTCATGTATTCCTGGGGTCCTGTACTGGTGATTTTCCTGGTTGGCATCGTCTTGACCATGGTGCGCTCGCACAAAAACTCGGTTGCCGCGAGCCTGATCGTCCATGTCTCCTACAATGGAACAATTTCCGCGCTCATGTTCTTCGCCACCGACGGATTCCGGCATCTGGAAAAACTTGGCAGTCAGTAGCCATCAACCACGCAGGACAGGTACCGCGTTCCTGCGTGAGGATTTCCTTCTTCTTCCGTTATTGGCCGTCGCGGTTGATAGTTCGCAAGTCTGTTAGCTGCTCACTGGGCAACCGGCTTCCGGCAACTGGCAAGTGCTGTTATCGTAAGAGTTCATGTCCACGCCTCGCCAGGAGCTTCTGGAATTGCTCGCCGCCAAATCCTTCCGCCTCGGCGAGTTCAAACTCTCCTCTGGCTCGACCAGCGATTACTACATAGACTGCCGCACCTCCACGCTCGATGCGCGCGGCAGCCAACTGGTGGGACAGGTGTTTCTCGATGAAATCCGCGAGCAGGGCTGGGAACCGGCGGCCATCGGCGGACTGACCTTGGGTGCGGATCCGATCGTCGTCGCAGTGGCCGTGACCAGCGGGACGCTACATGGCTTCCTGGTCCGCAAATCGGAGAAGCAGCACGGAACCGGCCAGCGCATCGAGGGCTTCCGCGAAACCGGCGCGCCAGTTGTGATCGTCGACGATGTCTGCACGACTGGAGCCTCGACTATCGACGCCATTGAGGCCGCGCGCGCTTTCGGCTTCGAAGTCGTCGGAGCGATGTGCCTCGTCGAACGCCAGGATGCGCACGGGCGGCCCAACGTGGAAAAGGCCGCGGCTCCCGCGCCCTTCATTTCGATTTTCACGGCATCCGAAGTGCGAAAAGAGCATCTGGCCGCGAATAATCCGTAAGCAAGCAACAAACGCCAAACTCAATGATCCCCGATGGATTCACCGACCTCGCTCCAGGGAAAATCGCCTCGGTTGTAACCTACCTCGAAATGCGCGAGCGCCCTCCACAGAAGGATGCTTCGCCGAGTCAAATTACCTTGCGCGGGGTACGAGATCCCGACCTGAACTGGTACCGCGCTCTCTTTCGCCGGGCAGGCGTACAGTGGCTGTGGTTCAGCCGCCTCGAGATGACTGACCAGCAACTGGCCGCCATTTTGAACAGTCCGAGCAATGAGTTGTTTGTTGCCGAACACGGTCGCTCTGAAATCGGCATGGCTGAACTCGACCGCTCGCAGCTCCCGGACGTCGAGATTACCTTCTTCGGGCTGTTTCCCGAGGCAATCGGAATGCATTTCGGACGCGCCTTCATAGCCGCAGTGCTCGATCGCGCATGGCTTCACTCGACCGGGCGCGTCTGGCTGCACACCTGCAATCTGGATGCTCCCGCAGCTCTCTCGTTCTATATGAAATGCGGGTTCCGTCCATATAAGCAGGCGATCGAGGTGGCCGACGACCCGCGCATCCGCGGGATTTTGCCCGAGGACACCGCCCCGCACGTTCCCATTATCCGTTAATCTAAAACAGCCGAACGACAAAGCCCCGTAGCGAAGGACGAACGACGAATAAATGATTGAAACTCTCCAATGGACTGACCGCGGCGTCGTTTTCATCGACCAGACGAAGTTGCCCACCGAAGAAGTCTATGTAACCTGTACCACCCACGAACAGGTGGCCGACGTCATCCGCAACATGGTAGTACGCGGAGCGCCCGCCATCGGCGTCGCCGCCGCTATGGGCATCGCGCTCGGAGTGAAAAACTCGAAAGCCGAAAACGGCGGCACGCTTAAGAAAGAATTCGATCAGATCTGCGAGACCATCCGCCGGACGCGCCCCACTGCGGTGAATCTATTCTGGGCGATCCGGCGCATGGCGGAGAAATTTGAAACCCTCCGCGCACGCCCGGTCCCGCAAATCAAGCAGGCGCTCGTCGAAGAATCGCAACGCATGCACGCCGAAGATATCGCCGCCAATCGAGCTATGGGCCGCCACGGAGCCACCCTCATGCCATCTTCCGGCGGTGTGCTAACCCACTGCAACGCGGGAGCATTAGCGACCGCCGGCTACGGTACCGCGCTGGGAGTGATTCGGGCGGCCATAGAACAAGGCAAAAAGATCCACGTCTACGCCGACGAAACGCGCCCCTTTCTGCAAGGCTCGCGCCTGACCGCGTGGGAACTGATGAAAGACGGAATTCCCACGACCGTCATCTCCGACAATATGGCGGGAGCGATGATGAAGCAAGGCAAAATCGGAGCCATTGTCGTCGGCGCCGACCGCATCGCCGCCAACGGCGACGTCGCCAATAAAATTGGAACCTACACGGTCGCCGTGCTGGCCAAAGAACACGGCATTCCATTCTACGTAGCCGCGCCCATTTCAACCGTCGATCTGGAAACACCCGACGGCGGAAAAATCCCCATCGAGCAGCGCAACGCAACGGAAGTCACGCACATCGCCGGAAAACAAATGGTCCCCGATGGAGTCGAAATCGAGAACCCCGCATTTGACGTGACTCCCGCAAAGTACGTGGCGGCAATCATAACCGAGCGCGGCATTGCCCGCGCTCCCTATGAACGATCTCTGCGCGAACTATCCGAAAAGGCTTCGTAGAGACACGGCTCGCGGCTCTCTGTTGTGATTGATGCTGTAACCGAAAGGCCGCATCCAATCTTCAAATGCCAACCATCGCGCAATCCCAACTCGCCTTCGAGAGCGGCAACAGGCCGATCCACGTCGGCGCCTACATTCCCGATTCAACTGGCGCTTCCCTGCCCGCCGTCATCGCCCTCCACGGGGCGGGCGGGGACGTCGCCGGCATGCACAAATACGCCTCACTCCTCGCGGAGCAAGGCTTTGCCGTCTACGTCCTTCACTATTTCGATCGCACCGATACGCAGTCCGCAGACAAGCCCACTATCCTTCGCAACTTTCCCCTCTGGATGAAGACGCTCTGGGACTCCATCAGCTTCGTCGAAAAACAATCCGCGGTCGATCCCGAGCGCATCGCGCTTCTCGGATTCTCCCTCGGTGCATATCTCGCACTCGCCAATTCCACGATCGACGGCCGCGTCAAAGCCGTTGTCGAATTCTTCGGCGGCCTCCCGCGCGAGATGAAACTCTTCATGCGCCGCCTCTGCCCCACGCTGATTCTCCACGGCGAAGCCGACGCCACCGTCCCCGTCGCCGAGGCACATAACCTTCAGCAGCTATTTGAGCAAAAAGGCATCCCGTACGAGATCAAAATCTACCCCGGCGAAGGCCATGGCTTCGACAACGAAATCTGGCGGGACGCAGGGCTGCGCGCATTAGCATTCCTGCGAAAGTATCTGGCCTCGTTTCGGGACTAGATCTATTCCTCTGAGTAAAAGAGACAACGATTGGTCCTCAAGCATGTTAAATTCTTCGTCTCCTAAATGGTCGGCCTGTTGCCGTCGCAACCGAAATCTTCGTCAATTTCATGCTCCGCTGATTAACCTAGAGACTCTGCTGGACCTTAGGGCCAGGAATCGTTTCTTCCTCGTCCGTGCATCGTGCGATCGTGGGTCGCACATTTGGCGCAGATGCTCAGTCTGAAACTTCTTCGCTCTTCTTCCCGTATCATTATCTTAGGGAGGTCCGTATGTTTGCATTCCTGCTCTGGTGCATTCTCTTCGTTCTGTGCTGGCCGCTGGCGCTATTCGCACTCATCCTCTATCCGTTCGTCTGGCTTTTCCTGCTTCCCTTCCGTCTTCTCGGAGTCGCCGTTCATGGAGTGCTGGCGCTGGTGCGCGAGATTCTGCTGCTTCCCGTGCGCTTGATGAGAGCTCCATTTCGTGTTTGACATCTTGGATTAGAGCAACGGATCAGCGGGAGGGCCGTGCCTCGCCTGGCGCACTCGTCCGGCTCGCAATCCAGAGCCACAGAAGAAACGTCGGAATCCAGTAGGGGAAAATGCCGTAAAACGTGTCGGACACTGAGTGCGACCGTCCATCAACAAACCGGAATATATGGACGCAAAATGCACCGGCGCTGAGAGTGATCATCCAGCCGAGAACTGACACCGGACGGTAGAGTGGTCCGAAAGGCTTGAACCAGTTCATGACTAACTCTCCATAGTCTTCAACGTGCCACTAACCAGGAGCCGCGCTCCGGTTAAGCGCTGTACGTCTTCCACGGTCAGTTTCGGCGCGATCTCCTCCAGCAGCAAACCTTCGGGCGTAACTCGCATGTAACCCATCTCGGTCACGATCGTATCCACGACCTTTACTCCCGTCAACGGAAGCGTGCACTTTGTCAAAATTTTGGGTTGTCCATCTCTCGTCGCGTGCTCCATGGCGACAACTACACGGCGCGCTCCGGCAACCAGATCCATCGCGCCGCCCATGCCCTTGACCATTTTTCCCGGAATCATCCAATTCGCAAGGTTCCCGCGTTCGTCGACCTCCATCGCGCCCAGCACGCTCAGGTCAACATGCCCGCCGCGAATCATGCCGAAGGAGTCCGCGCTGGAGAAATATGCCGTGCCCGGCAGTTCGCTGACGGTCTCCTTCCCAGCATTGATCAGGTCTGCATCCTCCGTCCCCTCGACCGGATACGGGCCGATGCCCAGCATCCCGTTCTCGCTCTGCAGAATCACGTCCATGCCGGCCGGAACATAATTGGCGATCAGTGTGGGCATGCCGATGCCAAGATTGACATAGAAGCCGTCGCGCAGTTCCCGCGCGATGCGCTTCACGATGCGGTCGCGTTTTTCGTGATCTTTCCCGGGTTTGGTTTCAGGGGGCATAATTCCTTCGAGCCAGAGAGTCGTTCGCTGTTCGTCCTTCCTCTTTCGTCCTTCGAGATTCCTTGGAGTGTGATAACACCCCTATCGTTCCACGCCAAGGCTTCGCACTTGGCGTGTCGTTCCCATCGGCAACTCAGCCGATTCTAGCGAAGAGCGAACGACGAACAGCGAAGGACGATCGGCGAAAAACGACCAGCGGACCATCCCCTATCCTGCCATCGCTTTCCGCACCGTCCGCTTCTCAATTCTCTTCTCAAACACCTTGCCCTGGAAAATTCTTTTTACGTACACGCTGGGCGTGTGCACCATGTCGGGATCGAGTTCGCCGGGTTGCACCAGATGCTCAACCTCTGCGATTGTCACCTTCGCAGCCGTCGCCATCATGGGGTTGAAATTGCGCGCAGTTTTGCGGTACACGAGGTTACCCCACGTGTCGCCCTTCCAGGCCTTGACGAAGGCGAAGTCAGCTCTGAGTGCGCGCTCCATGATGTAGGTCCGACCGTCGAAATCGCGCGCTTCCTTGCCCTCGGCCACTACCGTGCCGACTCCGGTGGGAGTGAAGAACGCCGGAATCCCCGCGCCGCCGGCGCGAATGCGCTCGGAGAACGTTCCCTGCGGCACCAGATCAAGCTGCACGCGGCCGTCGAGCACCATGGCTTCCAGCAACTTATTCTCGCCCACGTAAGTTCCGATATGGCGTCTGAGTTGGCCGTTCGCCAGCAGCAGCCCCACACCCGCTCCGTCGACGCCCGCGTTGTTGCTGATGGTAGTGAGGTTTTTTACGCCTTTAGCGGCCAGGGCGCGGAGAAGATTCTCCGGATTGCCGCATAGACCGAATCCCCCCACCATGATGGTGGCTCCATCGAAAACGTCTTGAATGGCCTCTTCGGCGCTGGCAACAACCTTATGCATGCGAGGAGATTGTAAATGAAGAAAGCCGGGAGCCGCGAGTATCGGGTCGCGAGCAGCGGGTCCGCTTTTTGGCTCCAGGCGCGGGCCTTTGCTTCTTCAATTTGACTTCTGACTTTTGACCTTTCTCAGCTCATGCGCGCGCTCGAATTCCGCTGCCAGCTCGCGGCTATCGAGGTTCTCGCGAATGTGAGCCAACCTCTGTTCAAGCTTGTGCAAGGCATCGGCGAGATTCTTCTTGTTCGTGATGGCGATGTCACGCCACATCGAGTAGGGCGAACCGGAAATACGCGTCAGGTCGCGAAGCGCCCGTCCGCCGATATCGAGAAGCGGTGCGTCTGGCCCGAACTCGTCTGCCAGCGTCGCCGCTAGCGCAGTTGAAATCATCTGTGGCAGATGGCTGATCCAGGCGCAAAAACGATCGTGTTCGGTAGGGTCAAGGAAAGCGACGCGCGCCCCCATCTTCTCGACGCAGTGGACGAATTCTCCGCAGAGTCCGGCCTGCGGATTCTGGCGCGGCAGCGGGGTAAACAGCCACGCTGCGCCTTCGAAAAGATCGGCGTCGGCAAATTCCACTCCCGCGCTTTCCTTGCCCGCCATCGGGTGTCCGCCCAGAAAACGCTGGCCGGCGGAACGACCGAAGGCCTTCGCGGCTCGCTGGACGATTGCCGCTTTCGTACTGCCCACGTCGGTAACAAGCGTGCGCGCCGGAATCGACGGGCCAAGCCGCTCGATGAGATCGATAATGGTAATGACTGGGGTGGCAAGCACTATAAGATCGCTGCCGCGCACGGCTTCCGCAACGCTCGCCGTGCCTTTGTCGATGGCGCCACAATCCTTGGCGCGCTTGAGAACCGGCGAGCGATCGCAGCCAATGACGCGGCCGGCAAGATGGCGCTTGCGCAGGGCAAGACCAAGCGAACCCCCAATTAAGCCGCTGCCGAGGATAGTGACTTGCTTGAAAGGCATGATGAACAGGTGGTTCGCTGTTCGTCCTTCGCTTTTCGCGACTCGACAATGATTGAAATAGCCATGATCTTTCGCGAACCGAACAGCGAAGCACCAGGGACGAACAGCGAACGACGAACAGTTTACGCGATCGTTCGCCCCACCGCCGGTGCGATCATGCGAATCTCCTGCATCAACTGCGCGAACTGTTCGGGATAGAGCGACTGCGCGCCGTCCGATAGCGCCTTATCTGGCTGAGGATGCACTTCAATCAGCAGCGCATCGGCCCCCGCCGCGACCGAAGCGCGCGCCATGGGCGCAACTTTGTCGCGGCGCCCCGTACCATGCGACGGATCGGCCGTCATGGGCAGGTGCGAAAGCTTATGGATGATCGGAATCGCCGAGATGTCCATAGTGTTGCGTGTATAGGTCTCAAACGTGCGAATGCCGCGCTCGCAGAGGATCACCTCGTAGTTTCCCCCCGCGAGAAGATATTCCGCGGAGCACAAGAGCTCTTCGAAAGTGGCAGAAATGCCGCGCTTGAGGAGTACCGGCTTGCGCACCTTGCCGAGTTCGCGCAGCAGGTTGAAGTTCTGCATGTTGCGCGCGCCCACCTGGAAAATGTCAATATAAGGCAGCATCAGCTCGATCTGCGAAATTTCCATGACCTCGCTGATGACCAGGAGTTTGAAGCGGTCGCCGGCTTCGCGCAGAAGTTTGAGGCCTTCGAGCCCGAGCCCCTGAAAAGAATAGGGGGATGAGCGCGGTTTGAACGCTCCGCCACGCAGCACTCGCGCTCCAGCCTGGGCGATCTGCTCCGAGACCTTGAAGAGCTGTTCCCGCGATTCGACCGAGCAGGGACCGGCCATTACAATGATGTTCTTGCCGCCGATCTCCACTCCATTCGAAAACTTCACCACCGTTCCCTCCGGACGGAAGTTGCGTCCGGCGAGCCGGTACGGCGACGTGATGCGGTGCACTTCCTGAACCCCGGGCAGCATCTCGACTTCGCGCGTGTCGAAATCGGTGCGCGTGCCCACACCACCGAGCACGGTCTTGAGCGCTCCCGTAGAGCGGTGGACTTCAAAACCCATCTGGACCAGTTGATCGATCACATGCTGGATCTGATCTTCACTGGCGGAATCTAGCATCGCCACAATCATGAGTTAGCTCTTTGCCATCCAATAAGGCCGGTGATTTGCTCGTACGTTGTTTCGCACGTTCTTACGCGTGATTCTTTGCTCATCCGTCCATTTGAAGAATTGTCATCCCGAGCGAAGCGAAGGATCTCTTTCTTCTCGGTTCTAGCGGCTATCAGTCTTCAAATTGCGAATCGATCTCTGTCTCGCGCCCGCTCGGAGCCGCATCGGGAACGATCTCGTGCTTCTGAATGCTCCGCATCACATCCATGATGCGCTCGTAAATCTGCGCCAGGTCGCGCGGCGCGAGCGGCCCCAGGCTCGCGCGCTGCACATTGGCAATCACTTCCCTCTCGCGCTCCGGTTCGTAGATCGGCAGATTCGTATCCCGCTTCAGCCGGCCGATCTCGGCTGCAGCCCTCGCGCGCTCGTTGAGCAGCGCCGCCAGTTGGCGATCCAAATCGTCGATCTTCTTGCGCCAATCGGAAATGTCCATAGAGCCACAGCTATAGCCTTCAGAAAAACGCCCGCCCTAATCCCGAAAAGACACCAGCCCCACTCCACCCAATCGTTACTGTTGGCTTGCGGAACTGAAGGCTGATGGCTGACGACCGACGGCTGTGAGCTGCCTTATGAATTCTGCCACAGACTCGGCTTCCCGTGCGGGATTTTGTTCGATCACGTGTACGATGGCGCTGCCGACGACCGCGGCATCAGCAAACTTGCCGACGGCGGCAAACTGATCGGTTGTAGAGATTCCGAAGCCGACTGCAACCGGCAGCTTCGAGAAGCGGCGGATGCGCTTGACCAGAGTTTGGGCGTCCGTCGACATTTCCTGGCGCTCGCCGGTAACACCGGTGCGGGAAATCGCGTAGATGAATCCGGAAGAGACTTCGGCAATGCGCTGAAGGCGCTGGTCGGTGCTCGTGGGCGCGGCGAGGAAGATGGTGGCGAGATCGTGCCGACGGGCTTCACGGAGGTAGTCGTGCGATTCCTCGATGGGCAGATCGGTGACGAGGAGGGCGTCGAGGCCGGCGGCGCGGGCTACGTGGCAGAACTTGCGCAGTCCCAGGCGGAGGATGGGGTTCAGATACGAGAAAATCACCAGGCCGGTGGATTGGGAATGCTCGCGGATTTCGGCGGCGAGTTTCAGGACGTGCTCCAGGCTGGTGCCGTTCTTGAGGGCGCGCTCGCTGGCGCGCTGGATTACGGGGCCGTCGGCGAGGGGGTCGCTGAAGGGGACGCCGAGCTCGATGATGGCGGCCCCGGCCTCGATGGCGGCGAGGATAACCTCTTTTGTTGTAGCGAGATCGGGGTCGCCGCAAGTGACGTAGGCGACCAGAGCAGGTTTGGATTCGAAGTGGAAGGGCATGAGTGCACTATTGTAGACGGCGGAGTCCGATTGCAGAAGTGGAGCGACGAGGCGGCTGAGGTCTTCGTTGCGAAACAGCGAACATTAAGCGAATTGTGGTTTCCGAATCGCGGCGAAGAAGCGGCGAATCCATATTTCGCATTCCGGCAAATAAAGAGCGAACAAAATATTTTTTGGCATACAAATGTGTACGTACATAACCGGTAAAGGCGGACCATGCAACCGGTTAGGCGACTTTTTCGACCGAAAAACTGGCTTGACACGGCATGATATATAGCGACGAGTGCGAGCACGTGCGACACCGCCTAATTCGCTGATTATTCAGTGTTTGGGGCGATGCAGGCGCGGCACCAGTCAGGTCGCTGAGGTGAGAGTGCTCCATAACATGACGGAACACTTGCGCGATAAAGGGCTGTAGCACAAGTACTTGTCGATTGCGCAGCGGACCTAGGGCCGAGGCGAGGGGTATTCTCTATACGCGGTTTATCCGGGAGCCGCTGGAGCCGTGGCGTTCGCCACTCCGTCGCTCAGGGTGACAAGTGTTCTATTGAAGGGCAACTAACCGAGTTTAAGATTCTCCCGCATGATCCCAATGTCTTTATCCCCGCGACCGGAGATGTTCACTATGAGGACTTCCGACTTCTTCATCTTCGGCGCGCGCTTGACGGCTTCGGCTACGGCGTGGGCGGATTCTAACGCGGGAATTATGCCTTCGGTGCGGGCGAGGAGCGTGGTGGCTTCGAGGGCTTCGGCATCCGAAGCGGGGAGGTATTCGGCTCGGCCTTTGTCGTGGAGTTCGGCGTGTTCGGGTCCGATGGAAGGATAATCGAGGCCGGCGGAGACGGAATGGGTGAGGGCGATCTGGCCGGATTTGTCTTGTAAGACGTAGGAGTAAGTGCCTTGTAATACGCCCGGGGAGCCTCCGCGAAATCTTGCGGCGTGGTCGCCCAATTGTTCGCCGCGGCCGCCGGCTTCTATGCCGATCAACTGGACCTTCTTATCTTTTATGAAGTCGTAGAAAATGCCGATGGAGTTGGAGCCTCCGCCAACGCAGGCGACGATTGCCTTGGGCAACTTGCCTTCGGCTTTCAGAATCTGAGCGCGCGCCT
>Ga0335078_10002125_pt1 | contig 30076 bp, 27 predicted proteins | sample Lox_Sample_32_FD_206711 | JGI IMG/M metagenome (GOLD analysis project Ga0335078, IMG submission 206711) | Soil microbial communities from Loxahatchee National Wildlife Refuge, Florida, United States - Lox_Sample_3.2 | ecosystem: Environmental > Terrestrial > Soil > Wetlands | place: USA...
CCGGGCCGATGCCGACGCCAGCAGCCACGCCAGGCCCCGCCCCAGTCCCGGCCCGGCCCCGCCGCTCCGGCTCCGCGGACCGTCCGCATTCCGGCCGTCCGACACCCCGAAGCACCCATCGAGAGCGTGGCGGACTGCGGCGGCCAGTTTGAGCGGTCGGCCTGGTCTCGGATATCCTTTCCAGGCGCCTGCCCGCACGCCCGCATCTGGCCTGCCGGCTGCGACGCCGCCGTTTCGTCGCGGCGGGCATACCTGACCTAGCTGACTAGCTCTGTAGTGAGGCACACGCGTGGCGAATATCAAGTCCCAGATCAAGCGCAACAAGCAGAACGAGAAGGCGCGCCAGCGCAACAAGGCGGTCAAGTCGGCGCTGAAGACGTCGGTCAGGCAGTTCCGCGAGGCCGCGGACGCGGGCGACGAGGAAAAGGCCACGCAGGCCATGCGGGCCGCGTACGTCAAGCTGGACAAGGCGGCCAGCAAGGGCGTCATCCACAAGAACCAGGCAGCCAACCGGAAGTCGGCGATCGCCAAGCGCGCCGGCCAGATGACCAGCAGTTGACGCGCCCGCAGTTGACCCGCGCCCGCGGCTGACGGGCGCGGCGGCGAGCCCGAGCCCGTCAGCTTCTCGAGCGGCAGGCCACGATCTCGGTGATCGCCCATTCCAGCGCATAACCCGGGCTGGCACCCTCGCCCTTGACCTGCGCATCCACCTGAGCCACCACGCCGTGGGCGCGGGCCACGCCTTCGGCCGTCCATCCCCGCAGCTGATGGCGCACCCGGTCGACCTTCCACGGCGGCATGCCCAGCTCGGCGGCCAGCGCCTCGGCACCGCGGACCCGCGAGGCCGTGCCAACCCGGCCGAGGGCCCGGACGCCCTGGGCCAGGGCGCTGGTGATCAGCACTGGCGAGACGCCCGTGGCCAGGGCCCAACGCAGCTGCTCCAGCGCCTCGGCCAGCTTCCCCTCAACCGCCCGGTCGGCCACCGTGAACCCGGTTGCTTCCGCCCGGCCCCGGTAATACCGCGCCACCACCGGCTGATTGATAACGCCGGTGGTGTCGGCCGCAAGCTGGCTGCAAGCCGCCGCCAGCTCCCGCAGGTCGGTGCCGACCGCGTCGAGCAGCGCGCGCAGCCCTCCGTCGTCGGCCTTGCGGCCGGTCCGGGCGAACTCCGCGCGCAGGAAGTCAAGCCGCTCGCCGAATCGCCGGATCGCGGGACATTCGATCCTCGCCGCCCCCTGGGCCGTCAGGTCGGCAATCAACGCCTTGTTCTTGGCCCCGCCGGAATGCGTCAGTACGAGCCGCACGTCAGGTCCGGCGGCGGCCGCCTGACGGGCCAGTTCCGCCGCCACGTCCTTGGTGGCGTCCTGCACGGACCTGACGATGACCAGGCAGTCACCGCCGAACAGCGAAGGCGCAGTCAGGCCGGACAGGTCGCCCGGCTTCAGGTCAGCGGCACGGACATCGTGCACGTCGGGTGGTTCGGGGGCGCCCGGGCCCCGGCCGTCGGGGCGTTCAGCGACGGCCGGGCACTCCGGGTCGGGGGCGGCGGTGACATCCGCCACGACGGCCAGCACGGCCCGCTCCACCAGCAGTTCCTCGTCTCCGACGATCACCGTCACCGGCGCGAGCCGGGCGCTCCCGGATGCAGGCATGCCTGCAGCATGCCATGAAACCAGCGCTGCGCCGTCGCCGGCTCGGGAGGAGCCAGGACGGCTGCGGGCGCGGCCCGGCACGGCCACGCCTCACTGCGGCGACCGCCGCTGAATCCGGGCGGCCACGCCTCAGTACGGAGCCACCACGACGCCGAGCATGCCGGGCCCGGTGTGCACCTGGATGACCGGGCTTGCCTCGGCCAGGTAGCGGTGGCGCGCGCCGGGAATGACCCGTTCGAGGCGCTCGGCGAGAGCCGCGCCAGGGCCGGCCGGGCCCAGGTACTGGACGGCCAGGTCGACCCGCTTGCCCGCCGCGAACTCCGCGGCGACCTCCTCCAGGCGGCGCACCGCCGCCGACGGCGTCCGGAGCTTCTCCAGCACCTCCACCCGGCCGCCCGCCAGATGCAGCAGCGGCCGGGCCGTCAGCGCGCCACCCGGCGGCGCGGCGCCGGGATCAAGCCGGCCCCCGGCGCTCAGCCGGTCGAGCGAGTCGAGCACGAAGAACGAGCGCAGCCCGGCCGACCGGACGGAGGCCGCGGCGGCCACGTCGTCAGGGCCGCCGCCCGCCTCCGCCGCCTCGGCGGCGGTCAGCACGGCGATGCCGAGGCCCATCCCGAGCGAACGCGAGTCCACGACCCGGACGGGGACCGGCGCCGTGCCCGCCGCCAGCGTGGCCGAGTTGACGGTCCCGGACAGGCCAGCGGACAGGTGAACGGAGACCACCGCCCCGGCGCCCGCGCTCGCGGCCGCGGCGTACGCGGCGGCGAAGCGTTCCGGCGCCGGGCTGGCCGTGGACAGGCGCGCCCCGCGGCGTAGCTCCGCGCCGAGCGCGCCGGACAGCGCGGACGGCCCGTCATCGGCCGCCTGGCCTCCGGCCACGACGCGCAGCGGCACGACCCGGATCCCGTAACGTGCCGACAGGCCCGGAGAAAGGCAGGCCGTGGAATCGGTGATCACCGCGACCGCTGCGGCCATGGCCGGGCTAGGCCCCGCGACCGGTCTCAGCCGGCCACGGGCTCGCCGCCCCGCCAGACCCGCAGCGGCTTGAGGCCGTAAGCCCAGGCGAAAGCGCCCTCGTGGTCGGCGTCCCAGGCGACGATGTCCGCGTACCGGCCGCGCACCATCGCGCCCCGGTCGGGGGCGCGCAGCGCCTGCGCCCCGCCCACGGTCGCCGCGCGCAGCGCCTCGGTCACGCTCAGGCCGAAGTGCGCGACCGCCAGCGCGATGACGAGCGGCATCGAGGTGATCCCGACGTGGCCCGGGGAGTGATCAGACCCGAGGGCGAGCGGGGCACCCTGGTCCAGCAGGGCCCGCACCGGCGGCATCCGGCCCGCCTCCAGGGACGTGGCCGGGCAGACCACGGCGGTCACGCCCGCGCGGGCCAGCGCGGTGACATCCTTCTCGTCGGCGTCGTGCAGCAGGTCGGCCGACGCGCAGCCGAGCTCGGCCGCCAGCCGGGCCGCGCCGTTGCGCGAGTCGCCGCAGGCGTGCAGCCGGGGCAGCAGTCCCGAGGCACGTCCGGCGTTGAGCACCCAGCGCGCCTCCCGCTCGCTGAACCGGCCGTCATCGCAGTACACGTCGACGCTGTCCGCCCCGGCCACGGCGGCGTCCGCGCACCAGCTGCTGACGGCGTCGATGTAGTCGTGACGGCGGCCGAAGTACTCGGGTGGCACGGCGTGCGCGGCGAAGAACGTCGCGTGCACCCGCGGCACCCCGGTCTCGCCCTCCAGCGAGCGCAGCAGCCGGATGTCCGCGAGTTCCCCGTCCCTGGTCAGGTGATAGCCGGTCTTGGCCTCGACCGTCGTCGTGCCGCTCGCCAGCCACTGCTGCAGCCGCGCCCGCACCTGGTCGCAGAGCGTCCAGGGATCCGTTCCCCGGGTGACCGTGACCGTGTTGGCCATTCCCCCGCCAGCGGCGGCGATCGCCCGGGACGACGATCCGCCGGACCGCATGGCCAGCTCGGCGTACCGGTTGCCGGCGTAGACCGGGTGCGTATGGGCGTCGATCAGCCCGGGTGTCACCAGCCCGCCGTTAAGGTTCTCGACGTGATCGACATCCACGATGTCCTCGATGACACCGGGAATACTGCCCGGAAGTTCCGATGCCGGGCCAACCCATGCAATACGTTCATCATGGGACAAAATTGCCGCATTGCTCCATATCTCAGAACCGGTCCACAACCGGCCGATATTGGTGAGCAAGCGAACGGTCACACGGCGGCGCCTGTCCGCAGGGAGGCGCCACCGGCGACGATCTGGTCGGCCATGAGCGGTCACCTGCCAGGACTCGTGTCCGGTGCTCCAGCACCGTCAATCACCCGGTGGAAGAGATCCCCGTATTGCAGTGTTGCGGATGTGCCAACCAACATATCGGTTGAGTCACGCTATTGCACGAGAGGGTCCTTGTACAGAGGCCCGCGCAGTTTGCCTCCGCTAAATGGCTAAGCGGAAACGCTGAGTGGTCCGGTGCTTCCGGGGAGTCGCCCCGTAAAGACTTCCGGGGTCGTCCCGGCCCGGATCCGGCCCGGCCAGCGGGCCATGACCCGGTACCGGACAGCCTTGCCCCGACATCCCTGGCCGGACAGCCCTGCCCCGGCCAATCGGCAGGCCGGAGCCGGGGTTGCCGCCTAACAGCCATGGCCCGTCGCGGCAGCCGCCGCGCTCCCGCGCGAATCACTCTATTTGCGTGGCGCAATTGCCGCCGCGGTCCCGGTGGCACCCGGCCCGGTCTCGCGGCGGCGCCCGGCGGGGCTTGACCGCGCGCCGGGCGGCAATGCAAGGGCGCCGAATTCCGATTCACTCTCATTCGGCTTTCGGATGTCCGCCGCGTAATTGCGTAGTTATTGCGACATGAGGGCTGCAAAGGATTGCACTCCCGGCGCGCCCCCCACTCGCACCCAGGATCGCGCCGGACAAGCCGGTGCCATACCCCGGGGGGAATGCCTCAGCGGGAAGCCGCGGGCGCCTCGAACCGCCCGAGCTCGGCCGCGAGCCCGGGCGGGACGCGCGCGGTCAGCTCGGTGCCGTCCTGCCCGTGCCGCACCGCCAGGACCTCGCCCTCCTGGTGCGCGCGGGAGACCAGGTCGCCCCGGTCGTACGGCACCGTGACGACGACCTCCTGGTCACGGCGCGGCAGCAGCCGCTCGATCTCGCGCAGCAGGTCCTCGATACCGGCCCCGGTGCGGGCGGACACCACCACCGACCCCCGCTCGGCCAGCCGCAGCCCCTCCACCTCGATCGGATCGGCCGCGTCGGCCTTGTTGATCACTACCAGCTCGGGCAGGTCACCGGCGCCGATCTGGCCGAGCACCTCGCGGACCGCAGCGATCTGCGCTCGCGGGTCGGCGTCCGAGGCGTCGACGACGTGCAGGATCAGGTCCGCCTCGGTCACCTCCTCGAGCGTCGACCGGAACGCGTCGACGAGCTGGTGCGGCAGGTGCCGGACGAACCCGACCGTGTCGGTCAGCGTGAACGGCAGGCCGGACGGGGTCCTGGCCCGCCGCACCGCCGGGTCGAGCGTGGCGAACAGCGAGTCATCCACCAGCACCTGCGCCCCGGTCAGCCGGTTGAGCAGGCTGGACTTCCCGGCGTTGGTGTACCCGGCGATGGCGACCGACGGCACCGCCCGGCGGCGCCGCTGCCCGCGCTGGACCTGCCGGCCCGCGGACATCTCGGTCAGCTCGCGGCGCAGCTTGGTCACCCGCGCCCGGATCCGGCGGCGGTCCGTCTCGATCTTCGTCTCGCCCGGGCCGCGGGTGCCGATGCCGCCGCCTCCGGCCACCCGGCCGCCGGCCTGGCGGGACAGCGACTCGCCCCAGCCGCGGAGCCGGGGCAGCAGGTACTGCAGCTGCGCGAGCTCTACCTGGGCCTTGCCTTCCTTGCTGCGGGCGTGCTGGGCGAAGATGTCCAGGATCAGGGCGGTCCGGTCGACGACCTTGACCCGCACGATGCCCTCCAGCCGGCGCAGCTGGCCCGGCGCGAGCTCGCCATCGCAGATCACCGTGTCCGCGCCCGTCGACGCGACCAGCTCGGCCAGCTCGGCCGCCTTGCCCGCGCCCACGTAGGTCGCCGAGTCCGGGCGGCTGCGCCGCTGGATCAGGCCGTCAAGCACCTGTGATCCGGCGGTCTCGGCCAGCCGGGACAGCTCGCGCAGTGAGTTCTCCGCGGTAGCCAGGGTGCCGTCGGTCCACACGCCCATCAGGACCACGCGCTCCAGCCGCAGCTCGCGGTACTCGACCTCGGTGACGTCCTGGAGCTCGGTGGACAGCCCCGCGACCCGGCGCAGCGCGTGCCGGTCCTCCAGGTCCAGCTGTCCCGTGTCGTCGGGCTCGGCCGGGCCGGTGCCGGGCGGCGTCACGGGCATCTGGCTTGGTAGCGCGGACATCTTCCTCCAAGGCTAGGCTTGCCCGCCGGCCGCGGCCGGCGGTGGTCACGATGGTCCCACGGCCGGGAGCCGGGGTTCATCTGGTTAAATCCTCGCCCACCCCTTGTAACGCCAGCGGGGGCGCAGACGTGACCCGTCCGTGGTAACGCGCCAGCGGGGGCGCAGACGTGACCTACCCGTTGTAACGCCAGCGGGGGCGCAGACGTGACCCGCGATGCGCCACGGATGTCGCCCGGGGCCGGCACGCTCCGTCTCGCCTTTGACCGTGACACCGGGCGGCGGCTAGCGTCGGGGCCGGGCGGTGCCGGCAGCCGCGGTGCCCGCCGCGGCGTGATGGCTACGACCGGGAGGAGCGGGGCGTGACCGAGACCGAGGGCGTCCAGATCATCGGCCCTGCCGGTGACCGCTACGACGAGATCCTGACCAGCGAGGCGCTCGGCCTGGTGGCGGCGCTGCACCGGGAGCTCCAGCCGCGGCGCGCGGAACTGCTCGCGGCCCGGGCCCGCCGCCAGGCCGAGCTCAGCGCGGGCGCGACCCTGGACTTCCTGCCGGAGACCCGCGCGGTCCGCGAGGACCGCTCCTGGCGGGTCGCGCCCCCGGCGCCGGGCCTGGTCGACCGGCGGGTGGAGATCACCGGGCCGACCGACCAGAAGATGACCATCAACGCCCTCAACTCCGGCGCCCGGGTCTGGCTCGCCGACTTCGAGGACGCGAACACCCCGCTCTGGGAGAACATGATCACCGGCCAGCTCAACCTGAAGGACGCGCTGGACCGGGAGATCGACTTTACCAGCGAGGACGGCAAGGCCTACGGGCTCCGGCCCGACGACGAGCTGGCCACGATCGTGGTCCGGCCGCGTGGCTGGCACCTGGACGAAAAGCACGTGCTCGTGGACGGCCAGCGCGTCTCCGGCAGCCTGTTCGACTTCGCCCTCTACTTCACCCACTGCGCCCGGCGCCAGCTCGACAAGGGCAAGGGGCCGTACTATTACCTGGCCAAGATCGAAAGCCACCGCGAGGCGCGGCTCTGGAACGACGCCTTCAACCTGGCCCAGGACCGGCTGAGCATCCCCCGGGGCACGATCCGGGCGACGGTGCTGATCGAGACGATCCCGGCGGCGTTCGAGATGGAGGAGATCCTCTACGAGCTGCGCGAGCACAGCGCGGGCCTGAACGCGGGCCGCTGGGATTACCTGTTCAGCATCATCAAGAAGTTCCGCACCCGGGGCCGCGACTTCGTCCTGCCCGAGCGCAACGCGGTGACGATGACCGCGCCGTTCATGCGGGCCTACACCGAGCTGCTGGTCAAGACGTGTCACGGCCGCGGCGCGCACGCGATGGGCGGCATGGCGGCGTTCATCCCCAGCCGGCGCGACCCGGAGGTCAACGCCAAGGCGCTGGCCAAGGTCCGCGAGGACAAGGCCCGCGAGTCGTCCGACGGCTTCGACGGGTCCTGGGTCGCGCATCCCGACCTGGTGCCGGTCTGCCGGGAGGTGTTCGACGGCGTGCTCGGCGAGCGGCCCAACCAGCTCGCCAGGCAGCGCGACGACGTCGAGGTCAGCGCGGCGGACCTGCTTTCGATCGCGAAGACCCCGGGCGGCATCACCGAGGCCGGGCTGCGCAACAACATCAGCGTCGGCCTGCAGTACCTGGCCAACTGGCTGGCGGGCACCGGGGCGGTGGCGATCTTCAACCTGATGGAGGACGCGGCCACCGCGGAGATCTCCCGGTCCCAGGTCTGGCAGTGGCTGCACAACGACGTGACCCTGGCCGAGGGCCAGCTGGTGACCAGGGAGCTCGTGGAGCAGCTCATCGGGGAGGAACTCGGCCTGATCCGTGAACAGTACGCCGCGGCCTTCGACGCCGCCCGGTTCGACCAGGCCGTGGCGTTGTTCAAGGAGGTCGCCCTGGCCGACGACTACGCCGAGTTCCTCACCATCCCGGCCTACGAGCGCATGCCCTGAGCCTGCCCGGCGCCCGGGGCGGGCCCGGCCCCCGGCCCGTCCCGCATGTCGACCCGGAACCACACGCCCTTCTGCGAGCCGCCCGCCGCGGGGATGATGCCCCACTCATCGGAGAGCCGGGCCACGATGAACAGGCCACGGCCGTGCGGGCTGCTGGCGGGCGGGAGCGGCTGGATCTCGGGAATGCCGGCGCCGGAGTCGGTGACCTCCACCCGCAGGCTGTCGGCGGTGAGCTCCATTCTCACGTCGAATGTCGTGTGCGCGTACTGCACCGCGTTCATGGCCAGCTCGGAGACCATCACCGATATCGCGTCGCGCCGCTCGGAGCCCGCATCGCCGACCGCGTCCAGGACGAATCGGCGTGCCGCGCGGATCGACGCCACGTCCGGAGCGAAACTGCGGCCGGTAATCACGGAACCATGAGCAGAATCTCGGTGAGCCCGGTCAGCTCGATGAGCCGCCGGACGATGGGGACGGGGTTGCGGACCTCGACCTTCCTGGCCTTCCGGGTGGCCGACACCAGCAGCGCGATGCCCGAGCTGTCCATGAACTCCAGTTCGCTGACGTCGAACACCAGCCGTTCGCTCTCGCCGGCCAGCGCGTCCTCCACGGCCGACCGGACCTTCTCGACGCTGACCATGTCAAGCTCGCCCGACAGGCGGATGACCGGCGTGCCGTTTTCTTTTGACACTCCCACCACGCAGTAAGCCTCGTTAGCGGGATCTAGTTCAGCCATCTTAGCCCAATCAACGCAATATCATCGGTCGGCGAATTACCGGTGAGTTCGGTGACGATGTTACTGAGCAGGTCCTCCAGCGAGGAGCTGTTCCGGGTGGCCACTTCCTGGAGTCGTTTCATGCCGACGTCCAGGGTCTCGCCCCGGCGCTCCACCAGGCCGTCGGTGTAGGCGATGAGCGTCCCCCCGGCACCGGTGGTGACCATGGCCGGCCGGAACGGGACCGGGCTCGGGATCCCGATCGGCGAGCCCGGCTTCGCCGCGACCAGGCTGGCCCCCGCCTCGCCGCACAGCACCGGCGGCAGGTGCCCGGCATTGGCCAGGATGACCTCGTGGGTGCCCACGTCGACGAGCCCGCACAGCACGGTGGCGAAGTGGCCGTCCCGCTCGAGGTCCATCATCCGCGCGAGACGGTCAAGGATCACCGTCGGCGGGTGGCCCTCGAGCGCGTAGGCGCGGCTCGCGTAGTGCAAAGACGCCATGGCCGCGGCGGCCCGCACCCCCCGCCCCGACACGTCGCCGACCACGAACACGAACCGCCCGTCGGTCAGCGGGACGACGTCATACCAGTCGCCGCCGATATCGGCGCCGCTCGCCCCGGGCAGGTAGCGGACGGCGATCTGCATGCCGGGGACGGCCGGAACCTGCTGCGGCAGCAGGGCGTTCTGCAGGATCCCGGCGACCGAGCGCTGCTCGACATACAGACGGCCCACCTCGGCGGTGAGCCGCTCGGCGCTCTTGCGCCCGCGGACGAGACGCTCGGTCAGCAGCGCGGCCAGCAGCGTGAGCAGCGCGCCGCCGATGGCGATCGACCAGGGCAGGACCACGCCGAGGCTGCCGGTCAGGGACGTCCGGGCCGACGTCGTGAGCGTCAGCACCATGTCACCGAACGGGATCCGCGTGGTGTAGGTGGTCCCGCGCAGCGGCAGCGGGGCCGCGGAGTCCGCGGACAGCAGCGCCGCGCTCGTCTGCGACCGCCCCAGGTAGACGGCGAGGTTGAGGTCGGCGAGCGGCGAACTGGCCGGCTGGGTCGTCTGGCTGCGCGGCAGCGGTTGCTCGGCGTAGGCGACGTAGCTGACCCCGTCCCGGCGGGCGGCCGTGGCATAGCCGAGGCGCGCGCCGGGGCCGGAGGCCAGCTTGGTCACCACGAACGTGGTGCTCGCCGCGGCCCGGCGCACCAGCGCCGCCGCGGCCGGCCCGGGCGCCAGCAGCGGCTTCGCGCCCACCTCGGCCAGCAGCCGGGACTGGCCGCCGTCCACGCGCCACAGCGAGGCCGTGGCGAACGGCTCCTTCGCGCCGACCGCGCCGCTCAGGCCCTGCCGGAACAGCGCGACGTCACCGTTGGTCGCCGCCGCCAGCCGGGCCGCGCCGCCGAGGTGGTCCTCGACGTACAGCGGGTCCGAGGCCGCGATGGCATCGCTGATCAGGCGCGTCTGCAGGGCCAGGAGCTTGACGTTGGTCCGGTTGTGCCCCTTCGCGGTGATCACGGCCAGCGCGACCGTGATGCCCAGCCCGACCACGAGGACGACGGCGGTGGCGGCGTGCGGGCCCCAGCGCCGCCGCGCGGGGCCCGGCGCGCCGGCCTGCCGTCCCGCGACTGTCATGCGGCCCCCGTCTCGTGAGCGTGCCTCAATGTAGCAAGGGGCCCGCCCCGGCGCGGGCGCGGAGATTGGCAAACCCGGCACGCAAGGAGCACCCTGGGAACTGACGCAGCGGGCGGGAGGTCAGGCGGATGACAGTGCAGCAGGCCGACCGCGCGGCCGGGCCGGGCCGCGGGACCGGCGCCCTGATCCCGCGGATGACCGAGATCTGCGGGCCGGACGGGGTGCTGTCCGACCCGATGCAGCTGGCCACCTACGAGTGCGACGGGCTCACCGCGCACCGCTGCTCCCCGGGCCTGGTGGTGCTGCCGACCACGGCCGAGCAGGTGGCCGCGATCGTCACCGCGTGCGCCACGGCCAAGGTCCCGTTCGTGGCCCGCGGCTCGGGCACCGGCCTGTCCGGCGGCGCCCTCCCGCGGGCCGACGGGGTGCTGATCGTCACCTCGAAGATGCGGCGCATCATCGCGATCGACCCGGCGAGCCGGCGCGCCATCGTCGAGCCCGGGGTCACCAACCTGGCGGTGAGCAAGGCCGCCGAGCCGTACGGGCTGTTCTACGCACCGGACCCGTCCAGCCAGGTGGTCTGCTCGGTCGGCGGCAACGTGGCGGAGAACTCCGGCGGCGCGCACTGCCTCAAGCACGGCTTCACCGTGCACCACGTGACCGGCCTGCAGATCGTGACCCCGCACGGCGAGCTGACCTGGCTGGGCGACGGCACCGGGGCCGCGCCCGGCTATGACCTGGTCGGCGCGTTCACCGGGTCCGAGGGGACGCTCGGCATCGTCACCAAGATCGTCGTGAAGCTGACCAGGATCCCGGAGGCGGTGACCACGCTGCTGGCCGCGTTCGCGACCATGGGCGCCGGCGGCGCGGCGGTTTCCGCGATCATCGGCTCCGGCGTCCTGCCCGCCGCGATCGAGATGATGGACGCGCTGGCCATCGAGGCCGCCGAGGCCGCGGTCAACTGCCGCTACCCGGAGGGCGCCGGCGCGGTGCTGATCGTCGAGCTGGACGGCCCGGCCGGGGACGTGGCCAGGGAGACGGCGGCGGTGCGGGCGCTCTGCGAGCGGGAGGGCGCCTACGAGATCCGCGCCGCGCACGACGCGGCCGAGCGGGCGGCGATCTGGACCGGGCGCAAGTCCGCGTTCGCGGCGGTGGGCCGGATCAGCCCGGCGTACATCGTGCAGGACGGCGTGGTGCCGCGGACCGCGCTGGGCGAGGTGCTGGACCGGATCGCCGAGCTGTCGGCGGCGTCGGGGATCCGGGTCGCCAACGTGTTCCACGCCGGCGACGGCAACCTGCACCCGCTGGTGCTGTTCGACGACGCCAAGCCCGGCGCCGAGGCCGCGGCCGAGGAGGTGTCCGGCGCGATCCTCGACCTGTGCATCGCCCACGGCGGGTCGATCACCGGCGAGCACGGCGTGGGCGCGGACAAGTCCAAGTACATGCCGAAGATGTTCGGTCCCGGCGACCTCGACACCATGCAGTTGCTGCGCTGCGCGTTCGACCCGGCGGGGTTGTGCAACCCGGGCAAGATCTTCCCGACGCCGCGGCTGTGCGGCGAGGTTCCCGGTGTCCGGCGCGAGCCGCACCCCCTCGTCGCGTCCGGGCAGCTGGAGCAGTTTTGAGAGCCGTCACGCTCCGCCCCGGGGCCAGCCGGTGACCGCCGGGCCGGCGGCCAGCGCGCTCGCGAAGGCCTGCCCGCAGGTCAGCGAGGCCGGGCCGGGCGATGCGGTGGCCGGGGTCATGCCGCGGTTCGTGGCCCGCCCGGGCGATGTGGCCGAGGCGGCCGCGGTGATGCGGGCCGCGGCCGCCGGCGGACTGGCCACGGTGGCGCGCGGGGCCGGGACCAGGCTCGGCTGGGGTGGCCCGCCGGCCCGCTGCGACCTGGTCATCGACACCACGCGGCTGGACCGGGTGCTGGAGCACGCGGCCGGCGACCTGGTGGTGCGGGTCCAGGCCGGGACCGGGATGGAGCAGCTCGCCGCCCGGCTGGCCGAGGCCGGCCAGCGGCTCGCGCTCGACCCGCCGGCCGACGGCGCCGGGCCCGGCACCGTCGGCGGGGTCCTGGCCTGCGGCGTGGCCGGCCCGTTGCGGCTGCGCTACGGCACGCCGCGGGACCTGGCCATCGGGATCACCGTGATCCGGGCGGACGGCACCGTGGCCTCGTCGGGCGGCAAGGTGGTGAAGAACGTGGCCGGCTACGACCTCGGCAAGCTGTTCGCCGGGTCGTACGGCACCCTCGGGCTGATCGTGGAGGCGGCGTTCCGGCTGCATCCGCTGCCCGCCGCGACCGCGTTCGTCACCGGGGAGGCCGCGGACCCGGACGCCGCGCAGGCCGCGATCGCGGCCGCGGCCGGGTCGCCGCTGGCACCATCCGCGGCCGAGATCGACCGGCCGTCGCGCCGGGACCCGGCCCGGGTCGGCGTCCTGCTGGAGGGCGACCCGGACGGGGTGGCGGAGCGGGCCGAGCGGATGGCCGGGGTGCTCGGCGGCGCCGCCGCGGTGTCGCCGGACCCGCCGCCCTGGTGGGGCGGGGGCCCGGCCGCGGCGCCGGACGGCACCGTGATCCGGATCGCGTTCTGGGCCGGCGACCTGGCCGCGGTGCTGCGCGCCGTCGACGCCGCGGCGGCCGAGGCCGGGCTGGACCCGGCGGTCGGCGGGTCGGCCGCGGCCGGCGTGCTGCATGCCGCCGCCGGCGCGGACGCGGACCCGGCCGGGGTGGCGCGGTTCGTGGCCGGGCTGCGCGCCGCGCTCGGCCGGCTCCCGGCCGCCGACGGTCCCCCGTCCCGGGCCAGCGCCATGGTGCTGCACGCCCCGGCCAAGGTGCGGTCCGGGGTCGACCTGTGGGGCCCGGTGCCCTCGCTCGGCCTGATGCGCGCGGTCAAGGATCAGTTCGACCCCGAGCACCGGATGGCGCCGGGCCGGTTCGCGGGAGGAATCTGATGGCCGCGGGCAGCCAGGACCAGCGCCGCGCGCCGCTCGACCCGGCCGGGGAGCTACGCGGGCTGGCCGGCGACTGCGTGCACTGCGGGTTCTGCCTCCCGGCCTGTCCTACCTACCAGCTGTGGGGCGAGGAGATGGACTCGCCCCGCGGGCGGATCTACCTGATCACCCGGCTGCTCGACGGCACCGAGGGCACCCCGGCCGCCGCCACCCACCTCGACCGCTGCCTCGGCTGCATGGCCTGCGTCACCGCGTGCCCGTCGGGCGTCCGGTACGACCGGCTGATCGAGGCCGCGCGCGGCTGGGCCGGGGACGGCGCGGACGGCGCGGCACCGCTGCCCCCGCGCTCGCGGCGGGACCGGGCGCTGCGGGCCGCCATCTTCCGGCTGTTCCCCTACCCGGGCCGGCTCCGGGCGGCCGTCGCGCCGCTGCGCGCCGCCCAGCGAGCCGGGCTGGACGGCCTGGTCGAGCGCGCCGGGTTGGCGGACCGCCTGCCGGAGGAGGTCGCCGCCGCGCTGCGGCTGGCGCCGCCCGCCCCGCCAGGCCGCGGCCGGCGCGGCCGCGGCGCCGGCCCGCCCGGCGCGAGCCCGGCGCCGCGGGCCCTGCCCGCGCGGGTGCCGGCCCGGGGCCAGCGCCGCGCGGTCGTCGGCATGCTCACCGGGTGCGTGCAGCGGGTGTTCTTCCCGCAGGTCAACGCCGCGACGGCCAGCGTGCTGGCCGCCGAGGGCTGCGACGTCATCGTCCCGGACGGCCAGGGCTGCTGCGGCGCGCTGTCGCTGCACGGAGGCCGCCGGGCCGAGGCCGCCCGGTTCGCGCGGCGCACGATCGAGGTGTTCGAGCGGGCCGGCGTGGACGCGATCGTGGTGAACGTGGCCGGCTGCGGCTCGGCCATGAAGGAGTACCGGGACCTGCTGGGCGGCGACCCGGCCTGGAGCCAGCGGGCGGCGGCGCTGGCCGGCAAGGTCCGCGACTTCAGCGAGTTCCTGGCCGAGCTGGGCCCGGCCGCGCCGCGCCACCCGCTGGAGCTGACCGTCGCCTACCACGACGCCTGCCATCTGGCGCACGCCCAGCGGATCACGGCCGCGCCGCGTGAGCTGCTGGCCGCGGTGCCGGCGCTGCGGCTGGAGCCCGTCGCCGACGGCGGCGCCTGCTGCGGCTCGGCGGGCATCTACAACCTGGTCCAGCCCGGACCGGCCCGCGAGCTCGGCCAGCGCAAGGCGGCGAACGTCGCCGCCACCGGCGCGGACCTGCTGGTTACCGGCAACCCGGGCTGCGCGATGCAGATCGCCGCGGCGCTCGCGGCGCGCGGCACCCGGATGCCGACGGCACACACCGCCGAGGTGCTCGACGCGTCCTTGCGCGGCCTCGGCGCCTCCGCCCTGCTCGGCTGACCCGCCCGGAACGTCCGCGCCAGGCCCACCGCCACCGGGCAGGCTGCCCCGTGCGCGGCACGCTCCCGGCGCGCGCGTACAGTTGCAGTAACGCAGAGCGGAGCCGAGGTACCGGGGGCTGCGATGAGACTGCGATCGCGCCGGCGGCACGTGGTGGTGTGGACCCCGTCCGCCGGTTCAGCCAGCAGGTACGGCAGCGCGGGCGTCACCCGGCCCGGGCGCTCCCGGCCGATCCGCAGGTGCATCCGGCTGGGCGCGCTGCTGACGGTCATCGGCCTGGTGCGCCTGACCCATGCGGTGCGCGCCCGCTGGCGGCCCCTGCTGGCCGGGACGGTGCTCACGGCGCTCGGCGTCGTGCTGCGCGGCGGCGCGGCCGGGCTGGTCTTCATTCCCGGGCTCATGTTCCTCTTGTACGCCCCGCTGATCGAAGGCAGCCAGAAGTGGCGCTCTGAGCTACAGCGCGAGCTGGCCGGGTACGCGACCCCGGCCCAGCGACGCGATCTTGAGGCGACTCTTGACCGGTACCCGGACGGCGTCACCCGCGAGATACGTGACATCCTCGCCAGCCAGGCCGTGGCTGCCCGCAGCAGCAGCATCCCGGGTGCCCGGGTCTACTAGAGACCAGGCTCCCGGGGGCGGCGGCGGGTCCTGCCCGCACGGCCTGATCTAGTGCCGCCACGCCAGCACACCAGCCCAGCGTCATCCGCGGCACCAGCACGACGTCGCGACGGTGCGTTGTGACATCATGGTGGAATTGACTCTGACGATTGATGATGTCATAATGACGTCATGGAGATGTCAGACTACGTCGGGAAGTTGCGCGGGGAACTCGCCTCGATCACCCGGTTCGCGGGCGAGGACGTCACCCGGGCAGCCGAGTTGCTCACCGAGGCGCTGGACTCCTCGGTGCGGCTGATCCTGCTCGAGGTGCTGTCGGCCGCGGCCGCGGACATCACGGCCCGGCTCGGCGACACCGTCGTCGAGGTGCGGCTCACCGACGGCGAGCCGACGTTCGTCGTCATGACCGCCCCGCCGGAGGCGGGGTATGACGAGCCCGCGCCCGAGGCCGAGGCCGGCCAGGCCCGGCTGACCCTGCGCCTGCCCGATTCCCTGAAGGCCAGGGTCGAGGCCGCCGCGGGGCGCGACGGCGTGTCGGTCAACACCTGGCTGGTCCGCGCGGCCAGCCGCTCGCTCGAGCCCCCCGCCCGCGGCCGCCAGGCCGGCGGCCGCTGGGGTCCCGGGCAGCGGATCACCGGCTTCGCCCGCAGCTAGCGGGCCCCGTCCGAGAAAGGAACCATGTCATGCCTTCCTGGGAGTTTCCCGCCGACGGCCCGGTCGACCTGCAGGTGCGCGTTCCGTCGGGGGACGTCATCGTGTCAGCGACGGCCACCCAGACCGCCACGGTGACACTGGACAGCCACCGGCCCGGCCGGAAGGGCGAGGAATACGTCGCCGCCACCCGCGTGGAGTTCGACGGCGGGAGCCTGTCGGTCCTCGCGCCCGAGGGATCCGCGTTCGGCCGCCACGGCTCGCTCACGATCGCCGTGGAGCTTCCGGAGGGCTCGTCCGGCCGGATCGTGACCGCGTCGGCGGATGTCCGGTGCACCGGCGAGCTCGCCGCCCTCGACGTGCACACCGCCAGCGGAGACGTGACCGCCGAGCGCATCACCGGCCGGGCCCGGGTGGACACCGCCTCCGGCGACGTCGCGCTGGGCTGGGCGGGCGAGGCGGCCGTGGCGGCCACCTCGGGCGATGTGCGCATCGGCAGTGCCGGCGGCGTATCCGTCCAGACGGCCAGCGGCGACGTGCAGGTCGAGGCGGTCACGGGCCACCGGGCCGAGGTCAAGTCCGCGTCCGGCGACATCAGGGTCGGGGTGACCCCGGGCATCGGGGTGAGTCTCGACCTGTCCAGCCTGTCCGGCACGGTCAACTGCGAGCTCGAGCCCGCCGAGGAGACCGGCGGAGCCGACATGACCCTCTACTGCCGCACGCTCAGCGGCGACGTGCTGGTCAGCCGGGCCGCGCCGGCGGCGGCGCGCTAACCCGGCCGGCCCGATCCGGCTTCCCCCCGACGAGCGAAGGAGCATCCGTCATGCACCCGAACCTGATGAACGAGCTAGCCCGCCAGCACACCGGCGACCTGCGGGCCGCCGCGGACGGCAGCAGGCCGCACGTCACGACGCGGGGGCCGCGCGGCTCGGTGCGGCACCGGGCGGGCTGGACGCTGGTCGAGATCGGCCTGCGCCTGGCCGGGCCCTCCGGGCGATGACCGAACGGGCCACGGGCGGCCCGCGGGCTCAGGCGGGCCGGCCGGGCCACCCGGACCCGGAACCGGGTTCCGGGGTCCGCAGCGCGGCCCACACCGCCTTTCTGCGGCCGCCCAGCCTGGTCCAGCCCCACGTGGCCGACAGGGCCTGGACCACGTGCAGGCCGCGGCCCGCCTCCGCGAACGCGTCCGGCTGGGCCATGACCGGGGCCTGGGCGCCCGGGTCGGTCACCGCGCAGACGAGCTGCCCGGCGCGGCGCCACCAGATCAGCTCGACCTGGCCGGCCACCTCGCACCGCTCTCCCACGCCGTGCCGCAACGCGTTGGTGACCAGCTCGGACACGACCAGCGCGGCGTCGTCGGCCACCGCCAGCAGGCCCCAGCCGCGCAGGATCCGGCCGGTGAACTCGCGCGCGGCTCTGCAGGCCAGGCCCGCCTCCAGGGGGGAACAGACGATCGGCTGGCACACCCAGCGCGCGGCCGGGAGCGCGGTTCCCGGCCGCCGGGTGCCGGACGGCCGGACGCCGGATGGCTGGGGGCCGGGCCGCGGCGGGCCGGGCAGGCCGATCGCGGGCGGTTGCTGACCATGGTCCCGCGCTCCCGTCAGGACGGGGGCGCGTTGCTGTCCGTGGGGCATGTCACTGACCTCGGGACTGGGGCTGATCGAGCGGACGGCTAGCCGGTACATCCGCTACCATGCCACCCAGGATGTGCATTTGCAAATACTGATGCACGTGCATCCAGCCGTGCATCCAGGAGTACCCGGCCCGTGACAGACCTGGGCAGGCCGGTACGGGCTTCGCGCCGGCCCGGCCGCGTATGGCCCTGCTACGGGGCCGGCGTGCCTGGATAGCCCCCGCAGAAAGGACACGACGTGGACCTGGCTCATGACCACGACGCCGACACCCGGCTGGACGGGGTGACCTGGCGCAAGAGCCGGCACAGCAACCCCAGCGGGAATTGCGTGGAGATCGCCGAGCTGCCTGACGGGGCGGTCGCGATCCGCAACTCCCGGTTCCCGTCCGGCCCGGCGCTCGTCTGCGCGCCGGCCGAGTTCGCCGCGTTCCTGGCCGGCGCCAGGGACGGGGAGTTCGACGGCCTGCTCGGCTAGCCGGTTCCGGAGGAGAAGACCAGCCCCCTGGCCAGCCAGGCCTCGTCCAGCACGCCCTCGGCGACGATCACCGCGGGCCCGGTGAGCAGGCTGGTTGTCCCGGTCAGCGTCACCGCCAGCTCGCCCCCGGGAACCCGCACCGTCCACCGGCCGGCGGGCACGGTGCGGGCGGGCGCGGTATCGGCGGGCACGGTGCGGGCGGGCGCGGTATCGGCGGGCGCGGTATCGGCGGGCGCGGTGCGGGCGGGCGCGGTGCGGGCGGGCGCGGTGCGGGCGGGCGCGGTGCCGGCGGGCGCGGTATCGGCGGGCGCCGTGCGGGCGGGCGCGGTATCGGCGGGCGCGGTGGCGGGCCCGGCCCCTTCGGTCGCGACCGCGGCGGCCACCGCGGCCGCGACCGCCCCGGTCCCGCAGGACAGCGTGACGCCCGAGCCCCGCTCGTGCACGCGCATCTCCAGCCGGTGGTCCCCGAGCACGCGCAGCACCTCGACGTTGGCCCCGTCGGGGAACCGCCCGGGATCCACCCCGGGCGGCGCCGACAGGTCGAGGCCGGCCAACGGCTCGTCCACCAGGCAGGCCAGGTGCGGGTTGCCCAGCGACACCTCCAGCCCCGGGTAGGCCCGGGCGCCGATCACCGCCTGGCTGCGGCCGCGGATCACCGCAGCGCCCATGTCCACGGTGATCTCGCCGTCCGGCTCCTCGCGGACCAGCCGCAGCCCCGCCCGGGTGGCCACGGCGAACTCCGGGCCCGTGACCAGGCCGTGGCGGAGGAGGTAGCGGGCGAACAACCGGATCCCGTTGCCGCACATCTCGGCGATGCTGCCGTCGGCGTTGCGGTAGTCCATGAACCACCCGGCCGGGCCGCCGGCGTCCCCGGAGGTCGGCACGGCCCGCAGGATCCCGTCCGCGCCGAGCCCGGTGTGCCGGTCGCACAGCCGCGCGACAAGCTCGGGCGGCAGCGCCCCGGCAGCGCCGGGGTCATCCAGGATCAGGAAGTCGTTGCCGGTCCCGTGGCCCTTGGCAAACCGCATGAACCGATGGTAGCCAGCGCCCGCCCGGCCAGGTCCTGCCCGTCGTCGGCCGCCAGCCAGCGGATCCGCGGGTCCCGCCGGAACCACGCCTCCTGGCGGCGCGCGAACCTCCTGGTCGCCTTCACGGTCTCGGCGGCGGCCTGCTCCTGCGACCAGTCCCCGTCCAGGAAGCGCAGCACCTGCGCGTAGCCGAGCGCCCGGCTCGCGGTCCGGCCCTCCCGCAGCCCCGCCCCGGCCAGGCCGCGGACCTCGGCCACGAACCCGGCCTGCCACATCGCGGCGACCCGGCGCTCGATCCGCTCGTCGAGCTGCGGGCGCGGCACGCGCAGGCCGACCTGGACGACGTCGTAAACGGACCGGTAGTCGGGCAGCGTGGCACTGAACGGCCGCCCGGACAGCTCCAGCACCTCGAGCGCGCGCACGATCCGGCGCCCGTTGCCGGGCAGGATCGCCGCCGCGGCGGCCGGATCGACCCGGGCCAGCCTCGCGTGCATCGCCGGCGCCCCGGCCCGCGCCAGCTCGGCCTCCAGCCGGTCCCGCAGCCCCGGGTCGGTGCCCGGGAACTCCAGGTTGTCCAGGGCCGCGCGCAGGTAGAGCCCGCTGCCGCCGACCAGGACCGGGATCCGGCCGCGGGCGTGGATCTCGGCGATCGCGCGGCGAGCCAGCCGCTGGTACTCCGACACGCTCGCCGGCGTGGTGACGTCCCAGATGTCCAGCAGGTGATGCGGCACGCCCTGGCGCTCGCCGGGCGGCAGCTTCGCGGTGCCGATGTCCATCCCCCGGTACAGCTGCATGGAGTCGGCGTTCACGATCTCCCCGTCCACGGCCCGGGCCAGCCGCAGCGACAGCCCCGACTTCCCGGCGGCCGTCGCCCCCACGACCGCGATCACTGGCTGCCGCATGGCATCAGTGTGGCAGCGGAGGGTATGCCCGTGCACACGGCGCGGCCGCCAGGGTCGCGCACACGGGGGGAGTAATCCATGGGGTTGCCATTCGAGACACCCGGCGGATTCCCGGACGACGACACGGCTCCGGACGCCGGCCGGTACCACGACCTCACCACTCCGGACTACGACGGGTACCGCCACGACTCCTGCGACGGCTTCCAGGACGCCGCGGGCGGGGACGACGACCCCGAGGCCGACCTGGACGAGGACGACTACGAGATCGACTTCGGCGGGGACGGCCTCGAGGAGGGCGGCCAGGCGGGCTGGGACCCCGGCCAGCCGGGCGCGCCGGGGCGGATGTGAGCCGGCCGGGGTGAGCGCGCCGGTCAGCCGGTGCCGTCCCAGGACGCCACCAGGTAGCTGACCTCGTACGGCGTGACCGCGCAGCGCAGGCGGCCGCGGAGCCGCCGCCCGTCGGCGGCCCCGGCCAGCACCTGCCAGGCTGCCCGGCCCGCGACCATCAGCTCATCGTCGAGCGCGGGCGCGAGCCGGGCCAGCCGGGCGGGATCGGCCTCGGCCAGCGCGGCGGCCACCTCGGCCGCATAGCGCTCCGCGGCCGGGTCAGCCGCTCCCTCGGCGCCCACTGCCCGCCGCGCGGGCCCGTCCCCCATGACGAGCAGGGCGACCCGCGGTGCCCGGGCCGCGATCGCGGCGCCCAGCCGCAGGCACCGCGCCGGCGGCGCGACCCGGTCCACCGCCTGCAGCCGCCAGTGTCCCGGCCCGAACGTCCCGGACCTCGCCAGCAGCCAGGCCCCCACGGTCAGGGACAGCGGCAGGACCGGCTCGCCCGCGCCGACCTGATAGCCGACTCCGTACTCGCGCAGGCTGCCCGCGGCCGACCCGTCGTACACCGCGGTCGCCGCCGCCCCGCCGACCACCACGACCTCCTCGGGCGCCGCGGCGGCGAGCCCGGCCACAGCCGCGTCGCAGGCGGCCCGCAGCTCACCGAGGCAGCCGTCGCGGTCCGCCCCGGCGGCACCCGTCGCCTCCGGCACCAGCAGCGGCGGATGCGGGCAGACCGCGGCCGCGACGAGCACGCTAGGCGGGACGGCCGAGGGCCGGCATGCCGAGCAGCACCGGCGCGGCGGCCCCGCCGGTCTCCCGCCGGGCCGCCCAGGCATCGCCGCCCGGGGTCCGGCGGACCGCCAGCGGCTCGCCGTCCGCGATCAGGTAGTGCGGCGCGGCGCGGGTGACCACGGTGGTGACCAGGTCGCCCGGGCGGGGCCGTCCCGGGCCCGCCGCCGCGCCCGCGGGCGCGAAATGCACCAGCCGGTTGTCGCGCGCCCGGCCCGACATCCGGTGCGTCATCTCGTCCTTGCGGCCCTCCCCGTCGGCGACGAGCACCTCGACCTCGCGCCCGGTGAACGACCGGTTGCCGGCCAGCGAGGTCTCCTCGACCAGCGCGGCCAGCCGCTCGTACCGCTCCTGGACGACCTCCGGCGGCACGTGGCCCTCCATGGCCGCCGCGGGGGTGCCCGGCCGGATGGAGTACCGGAACGTGAAGGCTCCGGCAAAGCGGGCCCGGCGCACGACATCCAGGGTGTCGGCGAAGTCACGCTCGGTCTCCCCCGGGAACCCCACGATGATGTCGGTCGTGATCGCGGCCTCCGGCATGGCCGCGCGGACCCTGCCCAGGATCGCCAGGTACTTCTCCCGGCGGTAGGCGCGCCGCATCGCCCGCAGCACGGCGTCGGAGCCGGACTGCAGCGGCATGTGCAGCTGCGGCATCACGTTCGGCGTCTGCGCCATCGCGTCGATGACGTCGTCGGTGAAGTCCCGCGGGTGCGGCGAGGTGAACCGGACCCGCTCCAGGCCGCCGATCTCGCCGCAGGCCCGCAGCAGCTTGCCGAACGCCAGCCGGTCCCCGAACGCCGTCCCGTAGGAGTTGACGTTCTGGCCCAGCAGCGTGACCTCGACCACCCCGTCCGCCACCAGCGCCCGGATCTCGGCCAGCACGTCGCCGGGCCGGCGGTCCTCCTCGCGGCCGCGCAGGCTCGGCACGATGCAGAACGTGCAGGTGTTGTTGCAGCCGACCGAGATCGCCACCCAGGCCGAGTAGGGCGACTCGCGGCGGGCCGGCAGCACCGAGGGGAACCGCTCCAGCGACTCCACGATCTCCACCTGCGCCCGCCGCTGCACCCGGGCCCGCTCCAGCAGCGCCGGCAGCGAGCCGATGTTGTGCGTGCCGAACACCACGTCGACCCAGGGCGCCCGGGTGGTGATCACGTCCCGGTCCTTCTGCGCCAGGCAGCCGCCCACCGCGATCCGCAGCCCGGGGTGGGCGTTCTTGACCGGCAGCAGCTGGCCCAGGTTGCCGTACAGCCGGTTGTCGGCGTTCTCGCGGACCGCGCAGGTGTTGAACACGATCACGTCGGGCGTGGCGCCGGCCGCCGCGCGCCGGTACCCGGCCTCCTCGAGCAGGCCGGCCAGGCGCTCGGAATCGTGCATGTTCATCTGGCACCCGTAGGTGCGGATCTCGAAGGTGCCCGATGAACGCATCGCCGATCATGATATGCGCCCGCGCGCCCCGCCCGGCCCCCCGCGGAGCCGAATTTCCGCCTTTGGCCGGCCGATGTTGACCTTGTACCGAATCTGTCGTAGGCGGGCCAGCCGGGTGGTGCACCATATCCCTATGACAAACAGGGCGGGCGCGGCAGCAGCGGACGGGACAGGCAGACCGGGAGACCAGGCAGGCGCGGCGGGCGGCGGCGCGGACCCCGGAACCACGCTTCCGCCGGTGCCGTTCGGGGAGTGGCCGTCGCCCATCCTGGCCGCCGACGTGGCCCGGGGCCGGCTGCGCCTGTCCTACCCCATCGTGGTCGGCGGCGAGGTGTGGTGGCAGGAAGGCCGGCCCGAGGAGGGCGGCCGGGTCACCGTGGCGCACCGGGCCGCGGGCGGCAAGCTGACCGACCTGGTGCCCGCGCCGTGGAACGCCCGCACCCGCGTGCACGAGTACGGGGGGCTGTCCTACCTGCCGGTCCCCCGGGCCTCGGTGCGGCCGGCCGGGTCCGGCGGCCGGGCCCCGCGCGGCCACGCGATCGTGTTCGCGAACTATGCCGACCAGCGGCTCTACGTGGCTGGCGCCGACGCCGACGGCAAGCAGGCGCCGCACGCGATCACCCCGGACCTGGTGACCGGCGACGGCGGCACCAGGGTGGCGGGACTGGACCCGACCGGGCTGCGCTTCGCCGACTTCGCGCTGTCCCCGGACCGCCGCGAGGTGTGGTGCGTGCAGGAACGGCACTCGGCGGGCAAGGTCACCCGGTCGATCGTGGCGGTACCGCTGGACGGCTCGGCCGCCGGCGACCCGGCGGCGATCCGGCAGCTGGTGACCGGCGCGGACTTCTTCGCGTTCCCGACCCCGTCGCCCGACGGCAAGCTGCTGGCCTGGATCTGCTGGAACCATCCGCACATGCCGTGGGACGGCACCGAGCTGCGCGTCGCCCCGGTCACGCCGGGCGGGGAGGCCGGTCAGGAAACGGTCGGCTCGGGCCGGCTGGTCAAGGGCGGCCTGCGCGAGTCGGTGCTCGCCCCCGCGTGGCGGGACAACACCAGCCTGTACGTGGTGACCGACTGGACCGGCTGGTGGAACATCTACCAGGTCGGGCTGGCCGGCGAGCCGCCGCAGGCGCTCTACCCGGCCGAGGAGGAGTTCGCCGGGCCGCTGTGGCAGCTCGGCGGGCGGCCGTTCGCCCGGCTCGGTGACGGCCGGCTCGCGGTGGTGCACGGCCGCGGCGGGCTGCGGCTCGGGGTGCTGGACCCGGACACGTCCGAGCTGACCGACCTCGACCTGCCCCCGGTGAGCGAGTTCGGCCCGGCGCTGTCGGCCGACGGCACGTCGGTCGCGGCCCTGGCGGGCGGCCCGCTCCACCCGCTGTCGGTGGTGCTGGTCGACACGGCCGCCTCCCGGCTGGAGGTGCTCAGGGCCGAGGTCGGCGACGGGCCCGACGAGGCCTACCTGCCGGTCCCGCGCCCCGTCGAGGTGGAGGGCCGCTACGGCCGGGTGGTGCACGCGCTGGTGTACCCGCCGACCAGCCCGGACGCCACCGGCCCGGAGGGCCAGCGGCCGCCGTACGTCGTCTGGGTGCACGGCGGGCCCACCGGCCACGTGGTCGGCCTGCTGGACATCGAGAAGGCCTACTTCACCAGCCGGGGCATCGGGATCATCGACGTGAACTACGGCGGGTCCACCGGCTACGGCCGCCTGTACCGGGAGCGGCTGCGCCGCCAGTGGGGCGTGGTCGACGTCGAGGACGCCGTGGCCGCGGCGCGCTCGCTGGCCGAGGCGGGCGAGGCCGACCCGGCCCGGCTGGCGATCCGCGGCGGCTCGGCCGGCGGCTGGACGGCGCTGGCCGCGGTCACCACCGGCACCGCCGGCGGCGCCGTGTTCAGCGCCGCGACCTCCTACTACGGGGTGTCCGACCTGCGCGGGTTCGCCACCCATACGCACGACTTCGAGTCGCGGTACCTGGACGGGCTGATCGGGCCGCTGCCCGGGTTCGAGGCGGTCTACGCCGAGCGCGCGCCGGTCGGGCACGTCACCGACGCCACCTGCCCGATCCTGCTGCTGCAGGGCCTCGACGACCCGGTGGTGCCGCCGGAGCAGTCCGAGAGCATCGCCAAGGACCTCGCCGCGCACGGCACGCCGCACGCGTACATCGCGTTCGAGGGCGAGTCGCACGGGTTCCGCAGCGCGGAGGCCATCGCGACGTCCCTGGAGGCCGAGCTGTCGTTCTACGGCCAGATCCTCGGCTTCACGCCGCCGGGGGTGCCCGCGGTCAAGCTGCAGTGAGCGCGGCCGCGGCGCGCCGGCGGCGAGGGCCGGCCGGCGCGCCCCGGCGGCCTTAGCGGGCGAACTCGATGGCGCGCGACTCGCGGATCACCGTGACCCGGATCTGGCCCGGGTAGGTCAGCTCGTCCTCGACCTGCTTGGCCACGTCCCGGGCGATGACCTGCGCCTGGATGTCGTCGATGTCCGCCGGCTTGACCATGACCCGGATCTCCCGGCCGGCCTGCATGGCGTAGACCTTCTCCACGCCCTCCTGCGCCAGCGCGATCTGCTCGAGCCGCTCCAGCCGCTTGATGTAGGCCTCGAGCGACTCCCGGCGCGCGCCCGGCCGCCCGCCGCTGATCGCGTCCGCGGCCTGGGTCAGGACCGCCTCGACCGTGCGCACCTCGACCTCGTTGTGATGGGCCTCGATCGCGTGCACGATGTCCTCCGGCTCGCCGTACCGGCGCGCGATCTCCGCCCCGATCAGCGCGTGGCTGCCCTGGACCTCGTGGGTCAGCGCCTTGCCGATGTCGTGCAGCACGGTGCAGCGCTTCATCAGCACCGGGTCCAGGCCCAGCTCGCTGGCCATCATCCCGGCGATGTGCGCGGACTCGACCAGGTGCTTGAGCACGTTCTGGCCGTAGGAGGTGCGGTAGCGGAGCCGGCCGAGCAGGTTGGTGAGCTCCGGGTGCATGTCGGTGATGGCCAGGTCCACCAGCGCGTCCTCGCCGGCCTTCACGCACAGTTGCTCGATCTCGGCCTTGCTGCGGTCGTAGGCCTCCTCGATGCGCTGCGGGTGAATCCGCCCGTCCAGGACCAGCCGCTCCAGCGTCAGCCGCCCCACCTCCCGGCGGACCGGGTCGAAGCAGGACAGCAGCACCGCCTCCGGCGTGTCGTCGATGATCAGGTTGACGCCGGTGACGGTCTCGAAGGCCCGGATGTTGCGGCCCTCGCGGCCGATGATCCGGCCCTTCATCTCGTCGCCCGGCAGGTGCAGCACGGATACCACGGACTCGCTGGTCTGCTCGCTGGCGATCCGCTGGATGGCCAGCGTCACGATCTTGCGCGCGCGGGTCTGGCCGTCGGCGCGCGCCTCGTTCTCGATGTCCCGGACGATCAGCGCGGCCTCGCGCTTGGCCTGGTTCTCGATGCCGGCCACCAGTTCCGCCTTGGCCTGGTCGGCGGTCAGCCCGGCCACCCGCTCCAGCAACTCGCGGCGGTCGTCGTCGAGCCGGTCGAGTTCCTTGGCCCGGGCGTCCAGGTCCTGCTTGAGCCGGTCCAGGTCCGCCGACCGCTGGTCCACGCGGCGGGCCTCCTCGTCGGTGCGCTGCTCCCGCTCGGCGAGCCGGACCTCCCGGCGCTCCAGGTCCCCGCGTAGCTGCCGGACCTCGTCCTTGACCGCCCGGATCTCCTCCTCGACCTCACGGCGCCCCTGCGCCACCTGCTCGGCCGCCACCTCGGCCTTCTGCACGATCGAGGCGGCGTCCGACTCGGCCCGCGCGCGCACCTGCTCGGCCTGGCGCACCGCCTCGTCCAGTTGCCGCTGCGTGTTCTCGCTCGCCTGCGGGCCGGCCAGCTCAGCGGGCCCGGCCTGGGATGTTATCCGGCCCGGGGATCTGCGGATGACGAGGACCAGCACGAACAGGGTGGCGATCAGCACGACGGCCAGCACGATCGCCAAGATGAGCCCGATTCCGGTACTCACGGTTCACCCCTTCCTGCTCGCGGCCTCCCGGTACCTGGCCCGGTACCAAGGACCTGCCTGCCCGGCAGCGAGGGGTCACAGCGCGCCTGCGGGCGCCATCGTCCGGTCAACCCGGGCCACGGCCCGCGGGCTCGCCCGGCGGGAGGCGGGCTACGTTCGGGCGGGGCGCCCCGGGGGGCACCGCCCGGCTACTATCCGGCCGTCCGGCACCGTCGTGGCCGGCACCGCGTAACCGGCCCCGCCACCGGTTGCGCTGCCGCCTCGATGCCACGACCGGTCACTGACCGATCGGCTCAGCCCGGTCTAAGCCTCCCTCCTGTCGGTACCGGAACCCGCCAGGCTCGTGCCCGGCGCGGGCTCCGGCCCGGACTGGGGCCAGCCGCTGCCGGCCGGCCGTGCCGAACGCTCACAGCCCCCGGGCAAAGCAGGCGCACCATGCTGCTCCCGCCCCACCCGGTGCTCGTAACCAGTCTCGTTCATCTCGGTCGATCCGCCCTACGCGGAGTAAAACCCTCGCTGCCGTGAGGCTAAGCGCAGATAACGATTTGGGCAAGCACGCAGGCAGTGATCTTAGCCAAACGGTTGTCCTGAGCCGGGCTCCAGCAGCGGTTCATCGGGCAGATCCTCGGCCGGCTCGTCGGGCGCGTCGGTCAGGTCCAGCCCGGCCGCGGCCAGGTCAAGGCCCTCCCGCTCGAGCGCCTCGCGCGCCAGCCGGTAGGCCAGGGCCTGCGAGTAGCCCTTGCGGGCCAGCACGCCCATCAGCCGCCGCACCCGCGCCGGCACCGGCTGGCCCCGGGTGGCAGCCAGCCGGGACGCCACCAGGCTCCGCGCGGTCGCGACCTCCTGCTCCGGGTCCAGGCGGGCGACCGCGGCCTGGATGTCCCCGGACGCCACGCCCCGGCTGCGCAGTTCGGCCGCGAGCGCGCGCCCGGACAGCCCGCGGCCGTGGTGGCGGGATTCGACCCAGGCGTTCGCGAACACGGCATCGTCGATGAGCTTCACCTCGGCGAACCGGCCCAGCACCGCCTCGGCCGCCTCCTCGGGCACCCCGCGCCGCCGCAGCGCGTCGGCGAGCTGGGCCCGGGTCCGCGGGGCGGCCGCCAGCAGCCGCAGGCAGACCTGCCGCGCGACCTCCTCGGGATCCGCCTCGCCCGCGGCTGCCGCAAACGGCCCGGCCGCCGCAAACGGCCCGGACGGCCTGGACAGCTGGCCGGGTTCGGCCAGCCCTCCGACTGTCTCCGTGGCATGTTCCGCGGCGCGCCGGCCACGTGCGCCACGGCGCCCCCCGGACCCGGCCCGCCCGCCGGCCGGCCCGGCCGTTGCCCGCTTAGTTGCCACCGCCGGGTACCACCTTGAGCCCGGCCGCCGGGCCCGCTGCGGGGCCGGCCCCGGCTCCCGGCTTGTCTTCGGCTCCCGGCGCGGCCGCGTCCAGGCGCGCCCCGATGCCGAGCTTCTCCTTGATCTTCTTCTCGATCTCGTTGGCGAGGTCCGGGTTCTCGCGCAGGAAGTTCCTGGCGTTCTCCTTGCCCTGGCCCAGCTGGTCACCCTCGTAGGTGTACCAGGCACCGGACTTGCGCACGATCGCCTGCTCCACGCCGAGGTCGATCAGGCTGCCTTCCCGGCTAATTCCGACGCCGTACAGAATATCAAATTCCGCGGTTTTGAAAGGAGGACTTACTTTGTTCTTTACCACTTTAACGCGAGTGCGATTACCGACTGAATCGGTGCCGTCTTTAAGGGTTTCTATCCGCCGGATATCAAGGCGAATAGTTGCATAGAATTTCAGTGCTTTTCCGCCCGTGGTCGTCTCCGGGCTGTTGTGGATCATGACCCCATCCGCGAGGTAGTTATGCGATCCCTCGACCTCGATGTCGTAGCGGCTCATGATCGAGCAGCCCTTCTTGGCCGAGATGTCGAGCACCTGGGCCGGCACCGGACGGATGACAGGCTCGACGAACTCTGGCCTGACGGCGAACTTGCCCCGGAAGCGTGGCAGCAGTTTGTAGGCCATGGACGGATGGATGAAGGGAGCCACCAGCTTCTGGAACTTCGCCGAGGCTGATGTGGTGAACACAAGGACTGACACTCGCCGGGCACCGCGGGTACGGAGCCTGATGTCCAACCCGTGGGTATCCCGCAGATACTGCACGAGCCGTTCCCGCGAGCCTGGGCTCATCGCCTCGACACAGATCTCGATCCGGCCGCTTCCGCCTTGCGTCCGCTCCTGAACGCCCTTCGATCGGAGGATGAAGTAGCCATCGTCCATATACCAGACGCCGAGCGCGAGCGGCGTGAGCGCCTTCAGGTAGTCCCAGGTCAGATGCCTCTTGCCGTCACCTTGATAGACCACCTCACGCAGTTCGCTTAGTTCGGCCAGCGGAGTAAAGTCCGCGAAGACCGCACCCTTGGCGTTCACGGTCCTGGTGTGCGGGATGTTCGCCAGCAGCGAGATCTTCCAGTCCAGGTAGGCCGCCTGCGCGGCTCCATGCCCCATGCGGAAACGGGCACTGTGATCTTCCCGTCGAACCGGCCTGGACAGATTGCCATCACCCATGACGCTGCCGAGAATCAATTGCTGCTGCAGGGGACTGAGCAGGTGGGGCTGGGCGAGCATGACCCTGTCGCCAACTGCGATCTCGCCCGCCTCGCGCCATCCTCCCGGGGTGCGCACCAGGTGATTGCGGGTGAGATCCATGATGGCCCGGCCGTGCCCGGTGCCGCCTCCGGACCGCTCGACCACGAAGTGCAGGAACTCTGTCGTGGCGCCGTTATTGAACCAGTTAACGACTCTCTTCGGAACGACCTTGCCAAGTTCTGGATCGTACGACAGAACCTCGACCGGCATCTTTTGGTTGACGATCTTCCCTATCCGCTCCCGCGTACCGTCAGCGAGAGTGACATATGTGTACCAGGATGCGCAGCCGAACATCACACCTATCTTTTCCCGCAATTGGTTAATGAAAATTGCGGTTGTCTTGGTCTGGTTCAGCGCGCCCGCGATCTTGCGGAGGGCCTGGGACATGAGACGGGCCTGGAGGCCGACGTGGCTGTCCCCCATCTCGCCCTCGATCTCGGCCTTGGGCACCAGGGCGGCCACTGAGTCGATCACGATGACATCGACGGCCGCGGACCGGATGAGCATGTCGGCGATCTCCAGCGCCTGCTCGCCGGTGTCCGGCTGGGAGACCAGCAGCGCGTCGGTGTCCACGCCGAGCTTCTTGGCGTACTCGGGGTCGAGCGCGTGCTCGGCATCGATGAAAGCGGCAATGCCGCCCGCTTTCTGAGCATTTGCCACGGCGTGGAGGGCCAAACTCGTCTTTCCTGAACTCTCCGGTCCGTATATTTCGACGATCCGGCCGCGGGGCAGGCCGCCGATGCCGAGGGCAACGTCGAGGGAGATGGACCCGGTCGGGATCACCTCTACCGGGGCACGGGTCTCGTCACCGAGCCGCATGATCGCGCCCCTGCCGAACTGCCGCTCGATCTGGGCGAGTGCGGTCTCCAGGGACTTCTCCCGGTCGCCGCCCTTGGTGCCCGCCCTGTCGTTCGGTGCCATGTGAACTCCCGTGGGAATC
>Ga0335078_10002126_pt1 | contig 30076 bp, 23 predicted proteins | sample Lox_Sample_32_FD_206711 | JGI IMG/M metagenome (GOLD analysis project Ga0335078, IMG submission 206711) | Soil microbial communities from Loxahatchee National Wildlife Refuge, Florida, United States - Lox_Sample_3.2 | ecosystem: Environmental > Terrestrial > Soil > Wetlands | place: USA...
AGCAAACTCGCCAGATTGGCGCAAACTATGAGCAGCACGGATCCCACCGCGGCAAACAGCATCCACAATTCAGAACGCACGTCAGAAATCAGGGACTCTTTGAACCGGGCGACGTGTTCCGGTTCGTCCGGCTTGGCATCGAGCATCCCCGGATGGGCGCTTGCGTACTGTTGGTTCAACACCAGCAGCTCGGCATTGGCTTGTTGAAGGCTGACGGTGGGCTTCAACCGGGCGAATACGCTCAGGATCGGGCTGAGAGGCCTGCCCTGGGGCGCGATCACCGACCACTCCGCCGGTTGTGTTATCCACAGATCCTCGTTAGAGAAAGGGAATTGAAACTGCGGCGGCAGCACGCCGATGATGGTGTGGGGGGTGCCTGCCAGCATCATCGTTTGGCCGATGACCAGCGGATCGCGATTGAACCGGCGTTGCCACAATTTCGCGCTGATGATCGCTACCGCAGGCGCAGCCGGAGTATCTTCCTGCGGAAGGAAACCGCGTCCGATTAGCGTATGCTCGCCGAGAATCTGCAAAAAGTTGGCAGAGACCCGTGCTGCCTTTAGAATTTCCGGCGCGGAGACGCCGGAGAACGCCATATCCTCCGTGTCGTTCGCGTAGGCTCCGATTTCGGTGTAAGAGCGGCTTGTGGCCTTCAGTTCATCGAAATGGATCGGCGTGGCGCCATCGGCAATCAGCACCAGCCGATCCGGGTCGGAGTAGGGAAGCGGCTTCAGTAAAACTGCGCGAATAACGGAAAACATTGCTGTATTGGCACCCACCCCCAGAGCAAGAATCAGCAATGCCACCAGCGTGAAAATACGGTCACGCCACAGCTTGCGGAGCGCGTAGCGCAAATCCTGGCGGAGAATGTCCAAAAATGGAAGGGCTCGGGCTTCGCGTTGCTGCAATCTCGCCTGTTCGACCCCTCCGAAGCGAATTAAAGCCTGGCGCCGGGCCTCCTCCGGGCTCATGCCGCGTTGCAGATTTTCGTCGACAGCGAACTCCAGGTGGGCCGCCATCTCCGCTTTCAGGTCCGCATCCAGGCGCGTGCTGCTGAAAGATGAGCGCAGGCGATCGAAGAACTGTCGCAGCCAAGCAATCATTGGCCCCCGCCTCTCTCCACGGACAGCAACTTGCCCATGACGCCAGCCAGCCTCCGCCAATAAGCTGCGTCCTGGGACAGTTGTTTGCGGCCGCTTCGCGTGATCGAATAGAACTTTGCTTTGCGGTTATTGTCCGATGTGCCCCAGGCGGCTGCGATCCATCCCCGCTGTTGCAGCCTGACCAGCGACGCGTAGATGGTTCCCTGGTTCAGGAAAACCGTGTTGCCACTTACCTGCTCGATGCGGCGGGCAACGCCGTAGCCGTGCAGCGATCCCATCGCGGCCAGAGTTTGAAGCACCATCAGGTCGAGGGTCCCGGGCAGCAGATCGAGTTTGCTTTCTGCCATCGGTGCTCCTGTGTTAATCCCACATAAGCATAGCGCAGCTCCTGTGTGGATACCACAGGAAAAGCTCTCTTTTCACGACGGGCTGGACGGTGCACTCAGCGCGCGCCCAGCCTTGGAAAAGTCTCCGGTGCGGCTTCTCCAGTTGCTGGCGAGAGTACCAATCGCCCATCCCACAGCGACCAGGAAGAACAATTTGCTCCCCGGGATGCCCACGCGCCAAGCCCAGAGTACGCCAAGAGCCGGGATTACAGCCGAAGAAGTCACCCCCGCGCACCACATGATTGCTCTTGCCGTCGGAGTGGAGCTCTGCATTGAAGCTTTCTCGGTTTGTACTCCAAAGAAAGGAAGGTGTTCGAATAGCCAGCGGATACCCCTTGGCCAGCCCTCTGGATTTCCCGTTCCACCCACGGTGTAGAAGGCGAAGCGAATCCCCACTACCCTCCCGACCAACCAGTGAGCAATGGCGTGGCAACAGAAGTAAAGCAAAACCCACGCCACAATCGTAAATAAGATGGAAGTCTTGGGCGAATGCGCGGTTCGCGCGGCCGCGAGAGCGAGGAGAGCCGCTGCCAGCCCGGCAAGTTGGATCCCATTCCCTAGCGCGATGGGCAGGCGGGCAAAGATTTTGCGGCTGGAAGACAAGGTTGTTGAGCGCTCTTTGGGGTATGCAAAACGCCAGAGTGGCGATTATAGAGAGCAAGCAACGGTTTCACAATTTGCCAGTCTTTAGAGCGAGGTGCAGTGTCGGGTTCTTCGCCTCACCAGGGATGAGCGAGACTGATTCGCACCCCTGAACAACCCAATCGGCGCCGGCTTCGCGCAGTTCATGCTCGGCAAAAGTAGTGCGAAAGGCAACCACCCGGGCGCCGGCCGCTTTCCCCGATCGAACTCCCGCCGGAACATCCTCGAATACGACACAATCCCCGCCAGCGACGCCCAGCAGCTTGGCTCCCTTCAAATATGGTTCAGGATCAGGTTTCCCGTGTGTGATGTCATTGGCGGTCAGCAATTTTTTGGGCAAGGGAAGACCGGCTGCGCGAATGCGAACCTCGGCCAGCGGGCGCGTGCAGGAAGTAACGATGGTCCAGCGGTTGGGGGGAAGGGAAGCGAGCAGTTCTCGCGCTCCTGGCAAGGCTACCACGCCCTCCACATCGGCAATCTCCCGGCCTTCGACTTTCAGGTTTTCCAATTCGTGATCGGCGTCGGGCAGGTAGTGGCGGACGGTTGCCAGGCTCGGGCGTCCGTGAGCGTGCCGAACTACCTCCACGGGATCGAAACCATGTTCGACAGCCCACTGCTTCCAAACGCGAATCACTACCGGCGTGGAATCGGCAAGCACACCATCCAAATCAAAAAGCAGCCCGCGGCAGCTGATCTCGGTCATGCACCACGATAACAAGAAACTGCAGAAGAGAGACATAGTGGGCATTGAGGGGCACCGGGAATCGGATGTTCCAGAGCAGAGCCGGCAGGAACGGAGAGATCAGGCGAGGTCGCTAGTGGAACGCCCCGGCGAAGAAGATTTCAGTGAACTCGCGTGCCAGTTGTTCCGCGTGCAGCACGCCCTCCGGTTTATACCATTGGTAAATCCAGTTGATCATCCCCAACAAAGCGAAGGTTGCGGCGCGCGGGCTTACCGTGCGCTGCGCTTGCCGCGCGCGCTGCACTTCCTCCACCAGTTTTTCCAGGTAGATGACGTATTCCTTTTTTCGGGCGTTGATGCGTTTGCGTAACGACGGAGGCAGCGGATGATTTTCGTGCAAGAGCACAGTGATCTCCCGGTCGCGTACGCTCATCACCAGGTCGACGTGCAGCCGGATCAAGCTGCGCAACCGCTCTTCGGGATCAGCGATTCCCCGAAGGGGATCGAGGACGCGTTCCTGAGTGATGTCGAGGGCGTGATTCATGAGATCAAAGAGAATTTCGTCCTTGCCCTGAAAGTGATGGTAGAGGCCGCCCTTGCTCAGCTTCAGCGCGCCCGCGACGTCGTTCATAGAAGTGGCGTCGTAGCCCTGCTGTTGAAAGAGCCGGGCCGCAACCCGCAGGATCTCCTGGCGGGGGTCGAGAACGGTCTCACGAGTCATCTGAGGACAGAATATACAGAGCGGTAGAGAAATGCCAGAGCAGCAAGTAGCGGAGGCGGCGTCAGCGCCCGGCTGAAAGGAGAGCGCAAAAGACGCTCCGGCGCCGGCTCGTTCAACCGCCGCGCGACGGATGGTGACGCCCGTCCTCCATTGTGTGCTTGTGCATTTTGCTGTGGAAAACGAGGATAATTCTTTTTTACCGTGAGTAAGACATATTCATTCAGTCGGTTGCGCGATGGGAGTAAATCGAAATTTGAATTGGACTTTGCACTGAAAAATGGCATTGACATTTTGCGGTGAAGTATTTAGGTTGGCTTGCGTCGACGGCCGAAAGGTTGGCTCAAATAAAATTAGCCAAGCGAAGTAGGCTGGGTGAGCGGCTCGACGGGGTGACTCGGCGAGCACCCAGACCTGAAAAAACCAACTGCTCTGCGAGGGGTAGCTGGGGTTTGGGACTGCGAAAGCAGTGATCACATCAGGGGCTGTGACGGTGCGTGCCTCCACGCTGTCGGTTCCCTCGCAGGAACAGACAGCTAGAGCATAACCAATGTCACAGCCTTTTCCATTGCTTCCCTGTTTTTCCCTCCGCTTTGCCCTGTAAGCATCCATGATTATTTTGCCGAACTGGCTTCGCCGGCTGAATGCGGAAGTGATCTCCTGCGAACTCTGTCCTCGGCTGGTGGAATATCGCCAGAGAATCGCCCGCGAGAGACGCCGGGCCTACCGCGATTGCGAGTATTGGGGGAAACCCGTGCCCGGCTTCGGTGATCCCCAGGGACGCGTCCTGGTGCTTGGTTTGGCTCCCGGGGCCCATGGCTCCAACCGCACGGGCAGGCCATTTACCGGAGATGCCTCGGGAAAGTTCATGTATCCCGTGCTCTACGAAACCGGCTTCGCCAACCAGCCTGCGGCTATCAATCGCGACGACGGCCTTGAGCTCAGGGATTTGTACATCACTGCAGCGGTGCGCTGCGCGCCTCCCGACAACAAGCCACTTCCGCAAGAACTGGCTAACTGTGCGCCGTATCTGGACCGGGAAGTCGAAGGTCTTGCCAACCTGCGAGTTGTGGTTGCTTTGGGGAAGATTGGCTTTGATGCCTATTTGAATTATCTGAAACGACAGGGACGGCTTGGCGCCCGCAAACCGTATGTGTTTCGACACGGGGCCGCCTACCAGATGCCGGACGGAAAGGCGTTACTGGCGTCCTACCACCCCTCTAATCAAAATACCCAAACCGGGAAATTGACCCGCGCCATGTTCGTTGAGATTTTCAAGACAGCGCGGCAGCTTGCCGATGGATAAAACAAAGAAAGGCGGCCGCCGCCGGGGCCGGATCGCGCATGCCAACCTCCATCCGGGGGGAGGACGTCAACGAGTCGTGATCCGGGGCGGCGCCGCCTGGTTGCTAGCCCAAGCGCATGGCCTCTAGAAGCCAACGAAGACCGGTTCGGGTTCCAGGTGAATGCCCCAGATATCTTCCACCCGCTCCTGGATCTGCTCCTTGAAGGCCAGAACCTCGGCGGCTGTGGCTTGGCCGCGATTGACGATTGCCAGAGCATGTTTGCGGGATATTCCCACCGTCCCGCTGCCATATCCTTTGGAGAATCCGGAGTGCTCGACCAGCCACCCAGCCGAGACTTTCTTCATCGCGTCCAGTGCGGGATAACTGGGAACCCGCAAGTTCTTGCTTTCCGCGCGCGCCGCCAGATCGCGAAACTGTTCATCCGAAAGCACGGGATTCTTGAAAAACGACCCGGCGCTGCGGCAATCTTCATCGCCTGGGGAAATCAGCATACCCTTGGTGGAGCGAATCGTTCGTACCGCGTCTCGAATTTGCGCCAGCGTCGGACTCTCACTCCAACCGGCAAAATATTTCTTGAGATCCGTGTACTCCAGGTGAGGCTTCCCTCCCGGTTCGAGAGCGTAGGTCACGCGCAGGATGATGAAACGTCCGCGTTGGCTACTATTGAAGACGCTGGTGCGGTAACTGAATCCGCAGGCTTTGTTGCAAAGCTCACGGGTCTGGCCGTTACGCTGGTCGAACACCAGCACCGACTCGATGGTCTCGGCAACTTCCTGGCCGTAGGCGCCGACGTTTTGCACCGGGGTTCCACCCACGCTCCCCGGAATGCCGCTAAGGCATTCGACTCCAGCGCAATCGCGTGCGACCGCGCGGGCAACAAACTTATCCCAATCCTCGCCCGCGCCGATGTCGAACAGCGATTTGCCATCGTGCTTTCGTTCTTCCATTCCGCCGATGGCAACCTTCAGCACCAGGCCCGGCCATCCGGAATCGGAGATGACGAGGTTGCTGCCGCCGCCCAGCACAAAGAGTGGGAGGTTCCGGGTATGCGCCAACTGTGCCGCTTCCCATACTTCGGCCAGGGTAGTGGCCTCAACAAAAAAGCGCGCCGGCCCGCCCACCTTGAGTGTAGTAAGAGGAGCCAGAGAAACATTTTCACGGATGTGCATGACCGTCGCTTATCACTATAAATGACCGAAAAGCGCCGACGCTCGGTCGTCTCCGAACCCGGCTCTCTTCGCGGTCTTTGCGGTGTGTACTTAGAGAACTTGCGGGTGAAGTGCTTAGGCTCCCTTATTCATGGTTCAAGGCGAGTGAACTGTGGGAGTTTCTATCAGATAACAATAGTGAGAGTGTTACATTCCTAAGCGCAGATATATTACTGACAGAGCGTAGTTTATTGCCGTGTCCTTAGCCAGTATAAAGCGACAAGCAGCCACGGCTGACGGCCCACAACTGCTGCTACATGAATTTCACCTTTACGTCCGGTGTGTCTTCCAGGTGAATGCTTTCGATAAAGCGGACTTTGCGCGTGCGGTGGGTCAGGATGACTGAGGACGTGCGGGTGCCTTCGCCGAAGAAGCGCACTCCACGCAGCAGCGCTCCATCGGTAACGCCGGTGGCAGCGAAAATCAATTGTTTCCCTGGAGCGAGATCTTCCGCTTCGTAGACTCGATCTTTGTCTTTAATTCCCATGCGGGCGATGCGTTCTTCGAGTTCCGGCTTGTCGATGACCAGCCGCCCCTGCATGTAGCCGTTCAAGCAGCGAATGGCCGCCGCCGTAATTACTCCTTCGGGAGCGCCCCCGGATCCCATGACGGCATGAACGCCCGTGCCGATAACCGCTGCTGCGATTCCGGCCGAAAGGTCGCCATCGCCGATCAGCCTTATGCGTGCCCCGGCGGCGCGAATTTCGCCGATCAGTTTGTCGTGGCGGGGGCGGTCCAGCACGATCACGACCAGGTCTTCGACGTCGCGCTCCAACCTTTTGGCAATGTTCTTGAGGTTCTGAGTGACCGGCGCATCGAGATCGACAGCATTTTTGCAGGAGGGGCCGACGACAATCTTTTCCATATAGCAGTCCGGCGCGTTGAGGAGTCCACCTCGTTCTGAGGCAGCGAGGACAGTAATCGCTCCAGGCGCGCCGGTAGCGCACAGGTTGGTGCCTTCCAATGGATCCACCGCAATGTCGACTTCAGGAACGTCGGTACCATCGGGAAACTCAGCGCCCACTTTCTCCCCGATGTACAGCATCGGCGCCTCGTCGCGTTCACCTTCGCCGATCACGATGGTGCCGCGCATGGGAATGTTGTCCATGGTCTGGCGCATGGCCTCAGTTGCCACCTGGTCGGACAACTTGCGCTCACCCTGGCCCATGGTCCGGGCGGAAGCAATGGCGGCCACCTCGACCACCCGCAAAAAGCGTGACGCAAGATCGCTTTCTATGTTCTGTCCATAACTTCTGGCTTTGCCCTCAGGCCGGGTATTGGTCGCCATGCGTGCCTCCAAACAAACCGGCTTAGGAATATAGCGCGAAGAGGGGTAAAAGGGAAAGTCACGATTGACTGCAGTAGCATGACTGATCAGGGCCCCGGTCCAGATTGCTTTGATTAGATTGGTTCGACAAGCCGGCAAGGAGGACGCGCGGTTTGATGCTCGACCTCGCGTGTCTCCTTGCGTTTTTCGCTCAGGCGTTCTGACCGGCCAGGCTTAGCGGCTATGGAATCCGCCACCACCGTGAAAGCCGCCACCACCGTGAAAGCCGCCATCCCCATGAAAACCACCGCCGCCGAATCCTCCACCGCCGCGGCCGAAACCGTGGGCTTCGCCCATCATCCGGGGACCAGAGTGGTAGGCACCTGTCGAACCTGGGCCCCGATAGATGCCGTTAGAATATCGCGAGCTGGCAACGTAATGGGAGCCCGGCCCCCAAGCCCGGTAGTTGGTGCTGAAATGATGGTAGTAGGGCCTGTATCCGTACAGCGGAGCCTGATACACCCACCACGGAGAATAAAATCCCCAGCCGAAGGGGCTGTAGAAGATTCCATCTCCGGGGATGAAGGTGAACGCATCGAACCAGGGATCCCAATACCAATTGGCGCCCCACCAGCCCGCTCCCCACGGGCCCCACCCGCTGGTAGCGTAAAGACCGGCAGCATCGACATTGGCTTCTGCCAGGTAAGAGGATCGCAAGCTGCTCCAGCGATACAAATCCCCTTCTGCATACGACTTCTTGTCGAACTTTCGGGATTTGAGTGAACCGCTGAAGTTCAGGCTCACCTCATGTCCGCCCTTTACTGTGACATGGCTGTCAGCATCTTGCACCAAAGCCTTGCCATCAAAGACGCGGACCTGACCTTGTTTCTGATTGAAATCGTACAGGCCGGTTTTCAAAAGGCGCGTCGTGGTTCGATCTTCAGTGACGCGAATATCATTCTCGGGATGTATTTCCGCAACCTCGATCATCGCGTGACCGCGGTCCACCCCGACTTCCGTGTCCGTAATGCTCGGCGAAATCATCCTCACCGAGCTGTCGTTGCCGACCCGAAGAAATACGCCCGGAGTTAACAGAACTTCTGCTTTACCATTTTCCGTGATCACTGATTGACCAGATTGCAACTCAGCCGAGCCGATCGACTTGGAATTGAGGACCTGGCCATTCATCGAAACCTCTCCTTCTACATAATTAAGAGTTCCCGGTAGCGCCGAATTTGCGCTCGTATTAGTTGCCCACGCGGGCGCAGATAGGATCGCGGCCAGGAAAAAACCAGCAAGAGTTTTGATCCTTGGTAGCCGCATGTGCCATCTCCTTCTCACTCGATCAAGCCTCATCTCTACCAGGTTTGATGAAAAGTTCTAGAGATGTGATGCAGGTGGAAGCCGCGGAAAAAGCGGGGAAATCGCTGGTTCGGGAATCGTGCTCCCAACTATTAGATGCATCCGATCAGAGAAAGAGTTCTGCGGAGTGGTTGAGATTTTTCCAGAAAACAAGTTCGATCCTACCGGGCAACACTGCCCCAGCTTTGGCATTCCTACCTAGTAGCCTATTCAACATAGTGAGGTGACGAAAGTGAGTTTGAAAGATATTTCCGCCATGATCTTGTGCTTAATTCTGACTTCCGTGGTCTTTTCGCGGCCTGCCCGGGCCGGTACCTACAGCGAGATGACCAAACTGACGTTTAGCGGCCCGGTAGAGATTCCGGGCAAAATCCTGACTGCCGGTACTTATTGGTTTGTCTTGATGAACGACGACGCTGACCGCAACATCGTTCAAGTATTTAATGCCGACCGCTCGCAACTGGAGGCAACTCTGCTCACCATGCCAGCGGTACGTCAGCATTGGACCGCCGAAACCGAAGTGAAATTTGCCGAACGTCCGCAGCACGAACCGGAGGCGTTGTTGAAGTGGTTTTACCCCGGACAGCTAGCCGGACACGAATTCCTCTACTCCAGAAGGCATGAAAACGAGTTCGCCCGGGATGTTAAGCGAGATGAGTTGGCCGAGCCGACGACTCTTGCGTCCAACCGAGTCGCGCCAAGTGTCGTGGCTCGCTAAGGCAAAGGGAAAGGAAGCTTCCAATAATAATAATAACGGGTGGTCTGGTTCCCAGACCACCCGTGGTTTCTGCGTCCCGGCCTAGAAGCGCAGTTGGGCCCGGATCTGGAGAGCGCGCGGTGAGGCGTCGCCACCGAGAAACGATCCAAAAATGCTGGTCGGCGGACCGACCGTGCGAACGATGCTTCCGAATTGCGAGCTGGAAACATCATTCACCGGCTGATCGAAGTTGGGATGATTGAAAAGGTTGAACGCCTGCGCTCCAATTTGCAACTCGGCGCCCTCCCAGTGAGGAATCGAGAAGTTCTTCATCAGCGAGAGATCGGTGTCGAAGAACATCGGCCCATAAAGCTGGTTGCGGCGTTCGTTGCCGAAGGTGGCAATCCCGCCCGGAGCGATGGGTGAAGTGAACTGAGCTGACGTGAGGCATGGAGTTGTGGTTGCCGAGGAGCCACACGACAGCGGTCCCACGAGGGCGTTGGCGAATAGATCAAGCCCGGTCGCCGGGCCATAGTTGTAACTGCCGAGCGCCAGGGTTGATGCTCCGTCGACTGCAGTGAACGGCAGTCCGGACCGGACGAAAATCGTACCGGCCACGGTCCAATTCAACAGTGGACCCAACCATCCCCTGAATGTGGGCGTGTTGTAAACATAGTTGAGGTTAAATTGGTGGCGCGTGTCATAGTCGGCGTTGCCATAGTTATACATCCGGAAATTGTAGGGATCCTGCGGACCCAGAATGCTGGTGTTAGTGTCAAAGTTGAAGGGCAGGAAGCCGCCGTTGGAGACATCGTCCAGGGCATGGCTCCAGGTGTAGTTGGCTTGTACCTGCAAGGAGTTGGAAACCTGGCGCTTGAAGCTGACTGACAATCCGTTGTAGTTCGAGACTCCGGGATTCCCCACTTCGGTCACGGTGGAAAAGCGTGGATCGGGCGGAGCCGTAGGAAGGCCCGCGAAGGAGGAGACCCCCAGCGACGATAAACATGGGGTCACGCCCGCGGGTTGAAAGGCGACTGGGCCGGCATTGCAGTATGCGTTCAAGCCCGGATTCAGCACGGCTAAGTCACTGCCGTGGTTGCCGACGTAGTTGATGGAAAACGACATCTTCGACCCTATGGCCTGCTCCACCTCGAGATTCCACTCCTGGTACGTGGGGTAGCGGATCTTATTGGCGGAGTTGGTGAAGGTCGGAGGGCTGAAGAGCGAGCCGCCGGGTCCCGACTCGATCTGGCCAATGTTGAGTCCCGAACTGAAGCCCGACAAGAATGCCGCGTTGGAGGACGTCGTGGCCGTCTGTGCGCTTCCCGGCAGCCCCGGCGCCAGTTGAAGTCCGGAAGCCACGAAGGTGTTCTTCAGGGGAGAGTTGGTGTCAAAGGAAGTGGCGATGGTACCGGGAAAAATGTCAGAGAAAATGCCGATGCCGCCGCGTATCACCGTGGCGCCCGTCCCGAAAGGCTGCCAGGCGAAACCGAAACGAGGTTCCCAGGAGATGCTCTGGTAGTTGGGCAAAGCCTGGTTAAGGCCGGTGCGGATTACATCGTTGTAAGCCTGGGTGGGGTCGTGGGAGACGTCGAGAAAAGAGCTGTCCAGGCGGGCAAAGCAGTTCGTCTGACAAACCGGATCAGAGTTGTGCTCGGCACGCAGTGACAGCGTGATTTTGAGCCTTGGCATTACCGCCCATTCATCCTGAGCATAGAGACCCAGGCTGTAGAGAGCCAGAGGCTCTGTTGGACGACTGGCGAAAGCCTGTTCAAAGGTATCAGTCGTTCCATTGAAGAAGCTCGTTAGAGAGTTGAACGAGGCGGTTGGGATCGTGCCGAAGAACCCGCCGGGAGTATAGTCGGTCATGTCATTGCGCCGGAAGTTCACCCCAAACTTGAGCGAGTGGTTGCCTTTCTGCCAGGCATAGTCATCTTCCACCTGGTACTGGGTTACGTTTCTCCCCTGCGGCCACGTGTTATAGAAAAAACCGCCGGGCGAATAAAACAGACCGTTGGGCGGACCACCGGGGAAAACCAGCTGATACGGCATCGTAGTAGTTGCCGCGCTCAGGTTTGCCGGCTGGAAAACTGCGCCGTACCACGAACCGGCCAGGATGAACTGGTTGACTGCAGAGGCGCCGAAGGTGTGGTTCTCCTGGAACTGGCCCTCATAATCCGGCTGCGTGCTTTGGGCGTTGAGGGCGGTAGCCAGCGGATCGGTATAGGACGCCTGTAGTCCGTGATCGTAGCGGAAGTGAAGGAATGCCCGATCGTTGCTTCCGATCACCTGGTCCACGCGGGTGGTGATCAGCCATTCGTTCGTGAGATTGCTAATGGACGATTGAAACTGCAGCGCGCAGGGCGCCGCTCCCAGCGCGGCCGAGGTAAAGCCGCCGCATCCGCCTCCCGGCAGAATGTTGGCGGCACGCGACGCTCCGGGAGCGTTGTTGTAGAGAGCAAAGATCTGGTTGTAAAAAGGAATCTCAGCCGCGTTGCCGTTGCTTGTCAGGTTGGCTTGGGTAGCGGCCTGAAACGGCGGGCTGGGAATGTTGACCGGCTGGACTGTGGGAATCAGCAGGCGCAGACCCTCGGTGTCTACAAAGAAGAACGTCTTGTTCTTGACGATAGGTCCGCCGATCGACGCGGCCCACTGATTATCATTGTCGAACGCCCTGGGAGTCACGGGAGTCGTGTGATTGTTGAACCAATCGTTCGCGTTCAAGGTCCGGCCATTCCAGAAGTATTCGGCATTGCCATGAAAACTGTTACTGCCGGACTTGGTGACATAGTTCACGTTGGCCCCGGCCAGCTCTCCATATTGTCCGGAGTAACCGTTGTTGACTACCGTGGCCTCGCGAACGTCATTCGCGCCCAGCATGAGGTTCGTGGCTCCCGAGTTGTTCAGATTCAGGAAAGGATCGTTCTCATTCATGCCGTCCACGGTGAACAAATTGGAAGTACCTGAGATTCCGAATGTTGCGGTGTTTCCGTAGCCCGCCTGCGTATTCATGGTTGCGCCCGGCGCCGTCTGCACGAAATAGCTCAGGTCGTTGCCCGGATTGGGCATCTGAGAGATTTGCAGAGGAGAGAGGGAAGTGGAGAGATTGGCATTCTCCGTCTCCACAATACTCTGTCCGCTTGCGACTTCAACCGTTGTATTGGATGTCGCCAAAGCCAGTTGCAGATTCGAACTCGTGTTCTCACCCACCATTACGGTGACCGCTCGCGACATCGATTGAAAGCCGGGTGCCGCAGCCGAAACTGTGTAGGATCCCGGTGACAGCAGCGCGAAGCGGTAGGCTCCGGTCGAGTTGGTCTGTTGCGACGCCGTTGTCCCGGTCTCAGTATTGACCAGGGTTACTTGGGCTTTGGGTACGACCGCGCCGGTCTGGTCAGTGACAACTCCGGTAATGTCTCCGCTGGTAAGCGATTGACCCCAAGCTGGAATGGTTAAGAGGATGGATAAGAGTACGGCCACTGGAAAGAAGACTTTCTTCGGGTACATATCAGACGCTCCTTATTAAGGCTGATCTCTCGGTTCGCGACTCAAGGTGAACTGCCGGGATTCCCTGCGTTCCGGCTTGGGTCAATCAAAGGGGTGCAACCTGGCGAGCAAGGTGATCGTTCTGAGGAGCTGGTTTGTTAGCCTTGTCGAACAGGCCGTCTGGTTGCGATCCATGTCCTTGGTTCCAGGTCGGGCCAGGGCGGAGGCCGGTTGTAGCGGAATCCTGTCGGTCGCAAAGCAGGGTGAAGAGCTGGACAACGACGTGGCGCACATCCGGGGCCAAACCATGCGAGAGGAACGAACACCGGCTGCTGCTGGGAAAGCTTGCTCCTGCACCCAACAGAATGGCTCAACAAAAACACTGGGACCCTACTTCACATCAAACAGGATTAGTTATTTGTGCATCGTCTGAGATGCTTTGTCTCACGTTCTGGTTTTATGTGAGGCGGTTAATGGCCAGAGTGAAGAAGTGCCTCCGCAAAACTTCATAAGCCATTACTGAAAAATGACTTACCGCTCTCAGGATTCCCGGGATTCGGGCTTTTGTGCTGCATGGGCGCATTTACGCGCAGCAGCATTCCGCTTCCACCCCTCACATTCACCTCGCCGTGATCGGATGCCAGCGTAATCTGGCCGATTGGCGGGGTTCGTCCCGCATGGACGACTGTCAGATTCGCAAAACCATAGATTCCGCATGCGTCCGAGGAGAACAGCCACAATGCTTGCAGACGATCATCGCCTTCGATTTCACCGCGGCACGGGGTCCCCGGTCTGCTTGAGATATGGACCAGGACGCCATGCGTGGTCGGCTCTCCGACGGACCGCAGACCGTCGGCCACTGGACCTCCGCCGCGATACACGACCTCTCCGCCGATCTGGGTGGTGGTCCAAGCATTCTCCGAAGTTCCTCGGTCGGGACCGCTCTCGGGAAGTTGGGCCTCCTCGACCGCCAGCATGGATGCCAGAGCCCGCAGGTTGGTAGTCATCGGGATTCTCTGCTTGGATGTTATGACCGTGTCGAACAGAATAGAAATCTGCCCGCCGCTTTTCGCGTCTGACGGTTTCACATCAGCCACATGACCTAGGACTTTTGCTCCAGTACGGATCGTCGAACCCGGCGACAAAGGAACGTCTTGCATGACTCGTGCGCTGATGAGTTGCCCGTTCTTGACCCTGCGGGAATTCAGGGAACAGTTCAAGCGAACCGGCAGTATGGTTCCGGCAGGAATCGCGATCTGTGCGAACAAGTGTGCCGGTAGCAGGATGAGAATGATCCAAAATGGGTATTTCATGGAATTGCCTCTCAAGAATTGTTCATTGCCCGTCGCCTCGTTTCAGATTTTCTGACCGACCGCTGTGTGCTGCCACGTGCTCCAAACCAGTAGCACAGAAGCACAGATCGCGTAGATGATGAGTGCCAGATCCATCCCCGTGGTTCCTTTGCCTAACCGCCGCGTGAAGCTATTTCCAAGCCTGGAGCATTCGCGAGCCAAGTTCAAAACTTGGGAGATCCTGGAGTGAATACTAGTCCTCCATCCCCAGTTGAAAACAACCGGGAACGTGTGAGCCGTTCGTGGCGGCTGGAGTTCGAATCGTGCCGGGAGCGCCTGCAACCGTTGCTACTGAACTCCCGGGCTTCGCCGGTACCAACCCACGTCCGCTATTAATTGACGGAACAGATGGAAAGAACTGTTGGGTTGAGGGGGACAGAGCCAGGGGAGCAATTGGCACATAGGGCGGTTGCGATTTCGGACCCACGAAAATTCCCGACAGGTCTTTGTCGCTCCGATCAAGGCGAAACGTCGTCGCCGGCGTCTCGACACAGTTTCTTGAAAAACAGAAGGGTTGTTGGCCATAGAGCGGCACAACGATTCCGGCAAACAAAATGAGTAGCGCGGATCTCATACTGCACCTCCGAATTTCTTCCCCAACGGAAGAACAGCCTGAAGCGTCTCATCCCGCCTTTCTTAACGTGATGTGTCCTGGGGAACCGGATTGCCTTTCCAATTCGTCTCCCTGCTCCAAGCCATGCTGGCAGCGCAGACAATAACGAGTCCACGGCAACGCGTCCAGACGCCGAGGATTGATGTCGTCTCCGCAGCGTTCACACGCACCGAAGAGGCCACCTTCGATGCGGACCAGGGCGGCATCGATCATTCGGACCATTCTTCGCAGTTCGCTGGTCTGTCGAAACAACCCCTCCTTCGACATGGCGGTTTCACACAAATCTCCGATGTCCTTGGGGCTGTCCGCATCAACACTGCGGGTTTCATTCCCCAGCCTTTCCAGGGATCGCAATGTTTCTGCCCGTTGAATTTCGAGAATGCGCCGAAACCTCTGAATCTCCAGGTTGCCGATCTTCTTCCCTTGCGTGGTTTTCATGCGCTCCAGTCTCCTGGGACGTCCTCCACCCGCTCGGCCCTGCGCAGGTAGGCGTCAAAAAAACGCAGCATCATCGGCGTCTGACTCCCGATTCCGGAGAACAACAGGATGGGAATGTCCGGACGGATCGCTTTCAGCTGCGCGCGTACGCTGCTTCCGGTTGAATCCAACAAGTTGTCTTCCAGCAGGACTCCGTCAATCGCTTGCCTGCGGAGCAGGTTGATGGCCTGCTGCTGGTCTCTTGCCGGCATCACTTCATAACCGATGCCTTCGAGCATGTAGGTCAACATTGCCATGAACTCGGGCTCGTCCTCGACGCACAGAATCTTCATTCCGCTCATGTATATTCTCCAGTCCAGAAATTGCGATACTTGGTTCGTTTCTCGTGGTTGCACTAACTTTCCACAAAGGTCGGATACAGATTCGCGATTAACCCCGCCCGTCCGCCTGCAAAAAGAACCTGCGCGCCGTGTCTCTTATCCCTGAATCTGGGAAAGCGCCATCGACGAACGGGGCCGGGGAGAATTAGCTGATCGGCGGCGGGCGATTGTAGTGAAAGCCCTTGCTGTGAAATCCGAGGAATAGCTGCTGGGTGGCTGTTAACGGGGTGGACGCGCCAGCAGGAGGGACTACCCGAAAACTATCGGCCGAGACACTCCATTGCACGGAGCCGTGGTCGAAGCGGGGTCTCTGATCGTGGTGGGAATCGGCGCTGACTGCAGAGTGAACCCCGGGTGCATTGGAAAACTCCGGCGGAACATTGCGCGCGCCCAGGACGGCCAGCAATGCTCCGAATACAAGAGTTACCCGTATGCAGATCGCACCACGGCTGCCGCTCCGACAATACTGCAAAAGCGACATCAGTACCAGCCTATACGGGTAGATGATAGTACAACCGTTTTGGTTAGCCAACCCCTTTATCTTCCGCGCGTAGTTCGTCAACAGATTCTGAGAAAGAGATGTTGCCGAAGCGAGACTGACAGTGCTTAACGTCCAAATGTGACTCGCAGTTCCGTCTTTTGACGCGCCTTTAATCTTGCTGTAACCTTGGCTCGCTATTCTGACGCCCATCTTTACAACCTCACTTTTGTGCATGCGCGCATGGAGAAACGGCCAGGTTTCCTGCGATTTTATCGCCGCACCGGCAGCGTGCTCGCCATGTTCCTGCTGTTCATGTCAGCGCGCGCCGCAATGGCGCAGTTATCCACGACTTCGCTTCGTGGCGTAGTGTCAGATTCCGGAGGCGCGGTAATTCCGGGTGCACAGGCAACCCTCGCCAATTCTGCGGCCGCCTTCAGTCGAGCTGCCACCACCAACGGCCGTGGCGAATATCAGTTCCTGCAGGTACCCCCCGGTACTTACAGCCTCACTGTATCTGCCACGGGCTTCGCCAGCAGCCGGAACGAGGGCGTCGTTCTGCTGGTGAATACTCCGGCCACTTTGAACTTTATCTTGCATGTTGGGAAGACCGAAACCACGGTTGAGGTTCAAGGCGAGGCCCCGGTTGTGAACACCGTGGATGCCACGTTGGGAAATCCTTTTGACTCGCAGCAGATCGAGTCCTTGCCTTCTGAGGGCCGGAATGCGGTCGAACTTCTCAGCCTGCAGGCGGGAGTGGCGTACGTTGGGAACCAGGTAAACACGGGCGCGGATTCCCGTGGAGGTGCGGTTAACGGCGCGCGCAGCGACCAGACCGACGTTACGGTGGACGGCCTGGACGACAACGATCAGTTGCTGGGAACAGCTTTCACTCCGGCGTTGCGGGTCCCGATGGATTCCCTGGAAGAATTCCGCGTTACCACCACCAATGCCAATGCGGATTCGGGCCGCTCGTCAGGAGCGCAGGTCTCGCTGGTGACCAAGAGCGGGACCAATCAATTTCACGGCACTCTCTATGAATACAACCGCACGCTGTTGGGCGCCGGGAACGACTGGTTCAACAAAGAGGCGCAGGTGACCAGCGGTCTGCCGAATCGCCCCGGACAGTTGATTCGCAACACATTCGGTGCGGCGGTCGGTGGACCGATCATCAAGAATCGTCTTTTCTTTTTCGCCAATTATGAAGGCCAGCGCTCGCGGGAAGCCGTGCAAACCACGCAATCCGTGCCCAGCGCAAATCTGCGGCAGGGAATTGTAAGTTATGTCGCCGCCGACGGCAGCACGGTTACCATGCAGCCCGCCACCATCAAGGGTCTGGATCAGGGCTGTTTGCTGAGTGGGACCTGTCCGAACGGAAACGGCGTGAGTCAGGCCGTCCTCAATTTGTGGGACGGGAAGGACACGCTGCCCGATGGCACGGCGATCCCCGCATATCCGCTGCCCAACTCCAACACCTCCGCTGGCTCGGACGGGCTGAACATTCTCGGCTACACTTTTGCGGCTCCTCAACCCGCCAGTGAGAATACTTTCCTGCTGAAGCTCGATTACAACCTCACGCAGAATGGAAATCACCGTTTGTTCCTGCGGGGAATTTTGCAGGATGACAAGACTCGGGTCGCCGCCCAGTTTCCTGGCGAGCCTCCGAGCCAGATTCTCCAGAACAACAGCAAAGGGATTGCCGCCGGGTATACCGCGGTTCTCAGCAATACCCTGATCAACAGCTTCCGCTATGGCTTGATACGTCAGGGCCTGGGGGACAGCGGCCCCAATCCGTTCTCGAATATCGAGTTCTGGAATATGACCGACCAGGTTTCATTCGCCCGCACGGTCAACGTCAACGTGCCGGTGAATCAGTTTGTGGATGACCTCACCTGGACCCGGGGCCAGCACACCCTGCAGTTCGGCGGAAACTGGCGCATCATCAACAACAATCGTTTCTCCAACGAGCAGAATTTTTTCTCCGGCCAGGTGCATCCCGACTGGCTCTACGAAGGCGGTATTTCGTTTACCGGGCAGGATCTCGATCCCGCGAATAATCCGGCATTGGCGGCGATGGATCCTAACTTTGAGTACTCCTACGATGCCGCCATTGCCAACGTCACGGGGATTATTGGTTCGATTGAAGCGATTTATAACCAGAACAAGTCAGGCCAGTTTTTGCCGACTGGCGCGCTAGTCCCCCGCCGCTTCAAGTCGAATGAAGCGGAGTTTTACGCGCAGGATACCTGGCACGCGAAAAACAACCTGCAATTTACCTTCGGCTTGCGTTACACGCTGCTGCAAGTGCCCTATGAAACCGATGGAAATGAAGTCGCGCCTACGCCCAGTCTGGCGTCGTTCTTCGACGGCAGAACGGCGGCGATGGATGCGGGGCAGGTGTACCGTCCGGTCATCTCCTTCGGCCTGAGCGGGCAAGCCAACGGCAAGGCGCCGTATTGGAATCCGGATTACAAAGATATCGCCCCGCGCTTTGCCTTTGCCTATTCGCCCAGCGCCAACGGCGGCTTCTGGGAAAAATTGCTAGGTCCAAGCGGTAAGACCTCGGTCCGCGGAGGCTACGGAATCTACTACGACCACTTCGGCGAAGGTGTGGTCAACAGCTTTGACCGGGAAGGATCATTCGGTTTGACGACTTACCTCGAAAATCCCTCGGCGGTTCTAACCACAGACTGCGCGGCGAGGTTCGTCAACTTAACCACCATGCCGACGGTGGTGCCAGGAGGCCCCAATTGCACTCCTGTATCTGAGGTGCCCGGGCCGCCCGCAAGGGGTTTTCCGGTTGTGCCTCCGGGGATGGGAGCCAACGGAAGCTTCGCTCTTGCCTGGGGGATCGACAACACCATGAAGACCCCATACTCCCACGTGGTCGACTTTTCCCTTACGCGCGAGTTGCCGCGTCAATTCGTGGTGGAACTCTCTTACGTTGGACGCTTCGGCCGCCGGCTGTTACAGGAAGTGGATCTGGCCGAGCCGGTCAACATGAAGGATCCGAAGTCCGGAATGACCTACTTCCAGGCCGCCACTATGTTGGCGAAATACGCAAACGCCAACACCCCGGAAAGCAGCGTTAAACCTATCGCATACTGGGAGGATCTGTTTCCCGGCGCAGGCGGTGCAGGCGGCGAGTCGGGTTACGCTCCCGGTATACCATCGAGCCCGAGCGCAACTCAAAATATCTATGACTTGTATTACGCGAATAACCCCAATTTCATCTACGCCCTTTATTCGTTAGACGTGCCCTACGGCGGCGCCTGCTTTCCCGCATGTTCCAAGCTCGGACCCTACGCCTTCTGGGACGACCAGTTCTCCTCGATGTACGCATGGCGCAGCACTGGGACGAGCAACTACGACGCTTTTCAGGCTATGTTGCGACGCCACGTGGGAGGTCTGGAGTTTGATTTGAATTACACGTTCTCCAAGTCACTCGACGAAAATTCCAATGCCGAACGGGTCAACGAATACGAAAACGGTACTGGAGCGGGCAGCGCTAGCGGCGTCGCCTATAGCGGCCAGGTGATCAATTCATGGGACACCCATGGGCTCTACGGCCCATCGGATTACGATACAACTCACCAGCTCAATGCCAACTGGGTTTACGACTTGCCCCTCGGGCGCGGCGAGCATTTCGGCGGAGGGTGGAATAGGGCTGAAGACGGATTGCTGGGCGGCTGGCAGTTCTCCGGCCTGACTCGCTGGACCAGTGGCTATCCCTTCAGCATCTCCACCTATGCCTTCGCTACCAGCTATGAGCAGGATGGGCGGGCTGTGCTGCTCGGCGCCGCGCCGCCGACCGGTGTGTCGGTCCAGGATGGTGTTCCCAATGTGTTCAAGGCAGGTCCGGCTGCAGTCAGCGCTTTTCGCTTTGCTTATCCCGGGGAGGCCGGCCAACGCAATAATTTGCGCGGTCCGGGATATTTCGGCGTGGATATGAGCCTGGCAAAGTCGTGGAAGCTCACCGAGACTCAGGCATTCCGCTTCACCTGGGATGTGTTCAACGTCACCAATGCCGTCCGCTTTGATGTTGCCACTTTGAATCAATACCTCCTGTACGGCACCACGCTGGGAAACTTTACTCAGACGCTCACCAAACCGCGAGTGATGCAGTTCGGATTGCGCTACAGCTTCTGAGATGGAGGATGATTGAAACGGACTCTCCGCCTTCTTGTGGTCTCTATATCCTTTCTCTTCGCCGTTTCACCGGCCTTGGCGCAGCTTAAGACGCGCAATGTTGTTCTGATCGTGAGCGATGGGCTGCGGTGGCAGGAAGTGTTCAGCGGCGCAGATCCCAACCTGCTTGACGAAAAGCACGGCGGAATCTGGGCCAGCGCCGATCGCTTGCGGCACGATTTTTGGAATGACGATCCGGCAGAACGCCGAAAGATGCTCTTCCCGTTTCTTTGGACGACCGTGGCCGGACGAGGTCAGATGTTTGGCAACCAGAATAAGAGCAGCGTCGCCCGCGTCAGCAACGGGCTGGCATTTTCCTATCCCGGGTATAACGAGATGCTGACCGGCCGTCCCGATCCCCGCATCGACAGCAATGAGTTTGGCCCCAACCCCAACACGACGGTGTTCGAGTGGCTGAATCAGATGCCAGAGTTCCACGGCCAGGTTGCAGTTTACGGCACCTGGGAAGTCTTCAAGAACATCTTCAATGAACCCCGCAGCCAATTGGCGATGCAGGCAGGATGGGACCTGCCGGCGAAGGGAAATCTCACTCCGAGGCAGGAGCTTTTGAACGACTTGTATCGGACCACGACGAAACTCGATGACGAAGACGTCTGGGACTCTTTCCTGCAGGTTCCTCTGCTCGACTACGTGAAGTCCGCTCATCCGCGAGTTTTATTTGTTGGATATGGTGAGACCGACAACTGGGCCCATGCTGGACGCTACGATCTGGTGCTGGATAGCGCGCATCAGTTCGACGATTTCGTGCGGCAACTATGGGAGACGATGCAAGCTATGCCGGAGTACCACGACCAGACTACTTTCATTATCACCACCGATCATGGCCGCGGAAGCGGTCTGGAGGAGTGGAAAGAGCACGGCGTCGAGGAAAAGGGATCGGAAAACATCTGGATTGGGGTCCTGGGTCCCGATACCGATGCTCTCGGCGAGCGCGCGAATACCGCAACCGTCACTCAATCTCAGATTGCGGCCACAGTAGCGGCATTTCTTGGAAAAGACTTTCACCAGGGATTTCCGCAGACGGCCCCGGTGCTTCCCGGCGTTCTTTCACAACCCACGGCGAGCGTAAAGTAGACAATACCTCACTCCGGGTGCGAAAGTGTCCTATGCCAGATGACCCCTACGGAAACAATCCAGTTTCTGATATGGCTGCTGATTGCGGCCTCAGCCATCGCGGTGGTGGCCAAGCGTCTCCGCATCCCCTACACCGTCGCCCTGGTGCTGGGTGGATTAGCACTAAGCCTGGTTCGCCTGCCGCATTTGTCGCCGCTCGAGCCGAGCCAGCGTCCCAATTGGCTGACTCCTGACGTCATACTGATTCTCTTCCTCCCTGCTCTGGTGTTCGAGGGTAGTGTCAAGCTGAACATTCGCGATCTACTGCGCGACTCGGTGCCGCTTTTGCTTCTCGCGAATCTAGGCGTTCTGTTGGCCACTTTTGTGACCGGTTACCTGGTGCACTGGACCATCGGGCTGCCCGTACTGGTTGCGCTCCTGTTTGGAGCGATTATCTCGGCCACCGACCCTATCTCCGTGCTCGCCATTTTCAAGGGCCTTCGCATGGATAGCAGGCTCTCGGTCATCATCGAAGGAGAGAGTCTTCTGAATGACGGCACGGCCGCCGTTCTGTTCCAGATCATCCTCGCCGGCATTGTCGCCGGACACCTGGACCCTGCCTGGGGAATTGGGCAATTTGTTCTTGAGATTGGAGGTGGGGCGGCACTCGGAGTCCTCATCGGCTACGCGGTAAGCAGCATCACTCGAACCATAGACGACCCGCAGTTAGAAATTACCCTGACCACCGTAGCTGCTTACGGCAGTTATCTGCTGGCCTACCATTTCCACCTGTCGGGAATTCTTGCTACTGCATCCGCGGGTCTGATCGTGGGCAATCTGGGCGCTAAAAACGGTATGAGCCTGCAAACCAGGACTGCGGTTATCTCCTTCTGGGAGTATGTGGCCTTTGCCATGAATTCACTGATTTTCTTGCTCATTGGACTGGAGGTTCATATCGATGGGCTGGCCAGTGCTTGGCGGCCCGTGCTCCTGGCGGTGGGTGCGGTTCTTGTAGGCCGGGCTTTTTCCGTTTATCTTCTGGTCCCGGCCAGCAACCTCTTCGCCGGGAAGATTCCCGTGCGCTGGCAACACGTGATTGTATGGGGAGGCCTGCGCGGTGCCCTCGCCTTGGCCCTCGCTCTTAGCCTCGACAACACTTTCCCCGATCGCAACCTCGTGCTCGATTTGACCTTCGGAGTAGTGGTGTTCTCTATTCTCGTCCAGGGCCTGACGGTAAAGCCGCTGCTCAGGACTCTCGGTCTCGCGGACGGTTCAGACCCTCAACCTGCCCCTCCTGCCGATGTCCAGACGTCAGCCAAATCCAGCGTATAAGAGTTGGGAGAAAAGCTAGCGTTTGATTCCGCTTCCGACAGCGATGAGTGAAACCTGCTCGAGATCGGGATAATGCCCTTCCTTGTCGGGGGTTCGTTCGGTGGGCGCGATCTGCTGAACCGTGGTTTGCGCCGGCAGCATTCCGTGAAAATACTTTGTATAGACTTCGTCAAACGCCGTTGTGTCCGCCAGACTGTCCAGATAGACATTGGTTTCGACAACCTGGTCAAAGTTCATATCAGCCTCTTCGAGATTGTCGAGCTGGTTGCGCATCGTTTGACGGAGTTGTACCGCCGTCGTGGCCGTGTAGACCCCGCCGTTCGGCCCTGGAATAAAGCCGCTCTTCGCCGAACAATACAAGGTATCGCCGGCAAAAACGCAGGGGCTGGCGGTGGGGCTGGGTGGCATGTTCTTGGGCCGCACAGCGCGACGCGTCGCCAGGTCACGCACCGCAACTCCGGTGAACTCGATTTGCGCACCGCCGGGCAGGCTTGATACTTCAATTGTCGCGCGGGCAGGCGTATTGCCGAATTCAAACCGGCGCGCATAGTGCTCGTTCATAATCCGGGTTGGGATTTGCGCGGTGAGATAGGGGTTCACGAAAACCATGTGGCTTAGGTCCAGCCCGGCTGCTTCTACGATGGCTTTCATCTGGTCGAGGGCGAAGTCTACTTGCGCCGCCGGGTCGTGGGCAGTCTTGTCAACCGCCGAGATCTCGGGCATGGCTGAGACAAACAGGCGATCGTGGGTCAGGATGCCCGGCGAAAAAAGCTGTTCTCCGTTGTGATTTGGCAGATCGATGGCGCGCTTGTCTGCGATGCTGCGCACGGCGACCGCATTGATCTCGATCGGGGGATTCGGAAGCGCAGCCACGCCAAGCACCGCTCCCGCCGGTGCAGTCTTCCCAAAAGCTTCGACGAAGATGCGGCTCATCTCTTCGTACTGACTCATATCCGTGAGATAGATCGTGGTGTAGACCACATGATCCATCGTCAATCCCGCCGCCTCGACGACAGACTTCAGGTTTTTCAGAGCTAGGCGAGCCTGGTCTGCAAAAGTGGCCGGTGTTGGGCCATTTGCGCTGCGAGGTCCCTGAGCGGAGATGTAGATGTAGTCGCCCGCATCGACGCTCGGCGGCGCAGCCTGTGCCTGTGCGCAGACGGCAAACGAAAACAAACATCCGGTCAACCACAGTTTCATTCCATACCTTTCTTTGTCCCGGTCCTCGTTCCGCCCTAGGCCGCCGCTTTGCCCTTTTGCGCCGCTCCCAGGATCGAGCGCAATCTTTGCCCCACGATCATTTCTTCTCCGGGCTGGATGGTCATCGAGACCAGCTCAATATGGTTGGGCTCTTTGTGCTCCTTGCGGGTGGGATTGGGATTGCCTTCGCGCACCGCTTTCACCAGGCTGGGATTGTCCGCACCGAGCACCTCGATGACAGGATCGCCGTCTCGCAGAGCCTGCACGCAGTCCGCGATGCTGAATTTCCATGACTCCTGGTCCCACGAGATTTTTAGCGTGGGGTAACGGTTCCCATCGTCCGGTACGTAGACGCTGGTTTCGACGCCCGGCACCGTATCCACCAGTTTTCGAATCCGGTCTATCCTCTCGTTCCATACGGCGTACAGCTTCTTCTCATCCAGTGTCAGCCAGGTCTCGAGCGCGGTGAGGCAGCCAATCATTTCTTCTTTGCCTACCTTCATGGGACGACACACCGCGCCCTCGCGCGGACTGGAGTTCATCAGCGCGGCTTCGATCAGATCTTTCCGGCCCAGTAACAAACCGCTGCATTGGGGGCCCGACAAGCCTTTCCCGCCAGAGAAAGTGTAGAGGTCAATCTCCATCTTGGCGTAAAGCTTGGCATTATCTGCCGGAGGAATGCCGGCCGCGTCGTCAAGAAGCATCGGTACCTTATGATCTTTTGCAATCGTCAGCTCCTGCTGCAATACGTCACCCAGGGAGGTGGTATAAATCATCGCTGTGTTTTGATTGATCGCGTTGCTCAGTTCCTCGGGTGAGTAGACGAGCACCAGTTTGGCGCCGGTAAGGCGGATGGCGCTATCAAAGGCGCTCCGGCCTCCGCACATGACGACTTCATTCTTGAGGCCGGTAGTATCGGGGAGCTGCCAGATGTATTTGTCGTCGGCGCCCGCCATGCACGCGGCGGTGGCGACCGCCATCGCCCCTGCTGCACCCGAAGTGATGATCCCGGACTCGGCGCCGGTGAGCTCTGCCAGGCGGCGTCCAATGGCGCGCTGCAGGTCTATCACATTCACGAAATAGCGCGCCGCTTCGAGCTGCGCTTCGCGCACTTCGGGAAACTCCAGAGACCCGCTGAGGTAGGTCCACGTGCCCCGGCAATTAATGATGGGCTTTACTCCCAGGCGGCGGTAGACATTCTGGCGAGGATCCTTGCCGACGGCGGTAGCAGCCTTCGCGTAGAGTTCTGTGACTGCAATCTGGCTAAGCAGAGGAGCGGCCGCAACCCACCTCATGAACGACCGGCGGCTGGATTTCATGACCTGCATTTGAAACACCTCCAAGCTCAACTTTACTCCGCATCCTCGTGGAGCGGCACGCGCGCTCGAACCGCCAGAATGTACGACTTGGCTCCCGGCTGGTTGTAGAAGCCGACGGTGCAATTGGGGCGAAAGTAGTAGGCGTCGCCCGTTTTCGCCGGATGGCGGCCCTCGATGCCATCCATTCCACCGCCTGCCACCATTTCACCCTGGCCGTCGATGACCAGATAGATTTCTTCCGCCGATTCGTGATGGTGTGGCCAATTCGTTCCTCCCGGCGCAAAATCCATCCAGAAGAAACTGTCCATCACGTACGCCTGATCAATCAGGTCCCGCTTGCCGCTGCCGAGACCGGCCAGAAGCTTATACAGAACGGAGTTCGGGTGGCCGCTGACCGTCTCCTCTTTGGCATCTTCGAGATTTGCAAGCGCTGGCTTTGGGGGCGGGGAACTGATCGCAATCGATGGTGGGATTTTGAAGCCCATCACCAGAACGCGCAGCGATTGGCCTGATGGATTATGAAGCGAATGTTTCGTGCCCGGAGCCAGGTAGGTGAAATCATGCCGGCGCAACGCAAGCGTCTGGTCCCCGTAGCGGAGATTGCCTGCGCCTTCGAGAACGAAGTAGATCTCCTCTTCCCGCTCGTAGCTCACGATCCGGCATTGACCGTTTGTATCCAAAGTTACTTCTCCGAACCGCGTTACGGTCTGGAAAATATGGCCGTCCTTGTCCCCCTCGCCGAACATCGCCCGGTAGTGGCAGGTGTCTGAGCTCAGGCTGCTTTCTGTCTCCGCCAGCTCGGGAACGTAGCGATGCAGCCAGGTAGGATCGGTTTTTCTCTCCTGTGCCCACAGGCCGAGGGTGAGAAGTATCACGCACAGCAGGAGTCGGCCCTCAGTCTTCGCCATGAGGCGTTGCATCCTTTCGGGACGATTCCGGGCGTGGAGACTCGGCTACGAGGTAAGCAACGAGATTGTCAATCTCGGTGACACTAAGGCGTTGCCCGTAGTCGCCAGGCATGGCAGGGCCGGACTGCCGCTCAACCGAGGCCAGGTTGGACTTTACAAGCAGATAAAAGCGACCGTCGCCATCCTGCAATTGGAGGGACATGTTGTCTTCGTTTCGGACTACGCCCGAGAACTTGCGGCCGTCCCGCGCAATGGCGGTTGCGATCTCAGGCTGCTTGACTGACGGTTTGAGAATCGCGTCGCGAATTTCGCCCGGCTCGTGATCTCGCGCAAAATCTGAGAGGTCCGAGGCGAGGAATTGTCCGTCTCCTCGGATGACGTGACAATGGGTGCACTCGGCCTTGCCGAAGAAAAGATCCCGGCCCTTCTCGGGGTTTCCCGACACACCGCCCCCGGAAGTTGTGCCTTGCAGGAGGCGCAAGTAAACAATGATTGCGTCTACATCAGCCTTGTCCATGCCGCCGAATGCGGGCATTCCGCGCTGGGGAATCCCTTCGCGAATCACTTTGAACAGCGCCTGATCCGACAGATCCTTCACCTCAGTCCGGCCGATAATGTCCGGGGCATGTTCACCGCCGCGTCCATCGAGCCCATGGCACATCGCACAACTCTGCTCGAAGGCATTCTTGCCTATCGGGTTTGGGGCGGCTGCGCTTTGAGCAAAACCGTTGCCGGATGTAGCCAACAATAGCCACACAATCCCAGGAAGCGCTCCGCGAATCACTCCATTCTTCCTATTCAATAAGCCCCACGGAGAAACCCGTTCCGCCAGACCACTCGGATTCCCTTGATATGCTTCAGATGTGAAAGGAAGGAGCAATAGCGACCTGATATATCACAGAATTCGCTTGACGCAAATCAAATTCTTTCGTTTTATTGAGTTTCGTTTCGTTTTATTAAATTAGTATGCCAGCTCGAAAGGGCGCTCACAAATGACGAGAGAGTATCATTGCATCGCGCTGCTGAAATGGAGAGCTTGATGCGGCACATCCTTGTGCTTTTGCTGCTTGGCCTCATGAACGCGAAGTTGATGGCTGTTCAGACCCCGAGGGGGCCTGAGATCTCGAAGTCCGGTTGTCACATTCAGGCCACAAACTATAAAGGATGGAGCGCCGAGGAAGTTTCCAACCGCTGGGTTACGCTGGAGATCGTGCCCCAAAATGGCGGGCGGCTCATGCAGGTGATCTTTGCCGGCCATTCTTTTCTTTTTGTAAATCCGAAATATGAAGGCAAATACATGCCGCCGGATCCCTCACGATGGTTCAACTACGGAGGCGACAAGGTCTGGCTTTTGCCCGAGGGAAATGACGATGAACAGCATTGGGTGGGCAATTCGGATCTGCTCGACGATGGCCCCTACACCTTTCGAAAGGTTTCGGAAGGGCAAGAGTGCGAGATCGAGCTTACGGGCCCGGCCGATCCCCAGAGTGGAGTTCAATTCCGCCGCACCATTCATCTGGACGCGGATTCTCCGCGAATCCGCTTTCACGTTACCATGCTGAACAAGACCGGCCACAGCATCCAGTGGTCGATGCAATCGGTTTCGCAATACGACACGGCTGATCCCGCCGACCGCTCCCGTCCGAACCCCAATTTTTCAACCTTCGCTCCGGCCAATCCGTCCAGCAGCTATCTGAATCGTTACCACGTTCGCTTTGGGCCGTCAGAGAATCCCGCGGCCTCCATCCGGGACGACGGGCTTTTCACCGTGCACTATCTGCATCTGGGAGCAGAATTGTGGCTGGATTCGACCTCAGGGTGGCTGGCGGTAGTGGATGGTGCGAGCCATTACGCCATGGTGGAACGCTTTCACTACGAGGCCACTGAACCCTATCCCGGCAAGGCGTCGGTCATCTTTTGGACGAACGGCCCGGAGCTGAAGTGGAATGGCGAGGATACGCCAACACTTTCTTCAGCCGATCCGAGTGAGTCTCCCTATTATCTGGAGGCCGAACTCAATTCGCCGCTCTTTGATCTGCGTCCGGGCGAGAGCCGTGATTTCGACACGGAGTGGTTCCCGACTCGCTCCGGCGATGAGTTTCACGGGGCGCAGGAGCCGGGCATCGTGGCGCATCCTCTGCAGGCGACTCTCGAGGCGAACGGGAAAATTCGCTTCTCCGGTTCCTTTGGCGTGTTTTTCGCTGGTCGCCTGGTCGCCCATTTCTATAACCAGCACGGGATCAGCTTGGGGACCATGCCTCTCGTCGAGGTTGATCCGGCGAATCCTGTCCGGCTGGAAATGGAAGTAACCCCTCCTGCCAAGCCCTTCCGCGTCTCTCTTCATCTGGAAGATCAGAATGGGCTCGACCATGGGTCCCTTCAGGAGGTGCAAGTCGGCATGGTCGCAACCCACTGACATGAAGTTACCCCGCACAGGGCTGCTCCTCGCTGCGCTGGCGACCTTCAGCGCTTCCTGGTTTTCGGCTGCGGGACAACAGGGACAGTCGCCGGTGGTGACTGATTTGATGGTGAGTCCCGCCGACTTGCTCACGCAGCCGACAGCGGAGAACTGGACATCCTACAACGGCGACTACACTGGTGGCCGCTACAGCGCGCTGCAGGAAATCACGGCTGCTAACGTCTCGCAACTGCGCGCTGCCTGGATTTTTCACGTTTCCAATTCCGAAAGGCTGGAAGTGACCCCGGTAGTCGTGCGCGGCGTAATGTACCTCACCTCGGCGAATGATGCCTTTGCGCTCGACGCGCGAACCGGGCGGGTGCTGTGGCATCATGAGCGGCCGGTCAGCACGGGCCTGCTTGACGATGCTGCAGCCCATCACAACCGTGGAGTCGGCGTCTGGAAAAACTTCGTTTACATGGAAACCGACGATGCCCACCTGTTGTGTCTCGATGCGCGCTCCGGACGCCTGCTCTGGGACGTGACTTATGCCGACAAAGCAAAACAGTACGGTGCAACCAGTGCTCCCTTGGTAGTAAAGGATGAAGTGATTGTTGGAACCTCCGGCGGCGACTCCGGCGTGCGCGGTTTTCTGGCCGCCATTGATGTGACAACCGGCAGATTGAAGTGGCGTTTTTGGACCATCCCCGGTCCGGGAGAATTCGGATCATCCAGTTGGCCCGGAGATGCCTACCTGCATGGCGGAGGCACGACGTGGATGCCCGGCACCTACGACCCTAAACTCGACACGCTGTACTGGACCACCAGCAACCCGGCGCCGGATTTCGCAGGAGAATCTCGCCCCGGCGATGATCTGTACACCGATTCTGTGCTTGCGCTGAACCCGGATACCGGTACGTTGAAGTGGTACTTCCAATTCACCCCACACGATCTCTTCGACTACGACGCAAACGAAACCCCGGTGCTGGTGGATGTTCAAGAGAATGGGGTGACCAAGAACTTTTTGGTTCAGGCCAACCGCAACGGTTTCGTTTACGTCCTCGATCGCAGCAACGGAAAGTTTCTGAAGGCAACGCCGTTCGTTGACAAACTGAACTGGGCGAAGGGAATCGACTCCGCCGGCCGTCCCATCGTTTCCGGCCTGAAACCGAGCGCCGACGGTACGGAGATTTGTCCGGGAATCGACGGAGCTACGAATTGGTATTCGCCCTCGTACAATCCTGGCACTGGACTGCTCTACTTTATGGCGCTCGAAGACTGCAGTGTCTACTTCGCCCATCCCCAGCCATTCACCATGGGTGCCACCTACTACAACACTGGTACCAAGCTTGCACCGGATGTGCACGCTCAAAAGATTCTGCTGGCATACTCCGTGGCCGAGGGAAAGATTGTCTGGCGCTATCCTCAGACTGGCCGGGGCAACTCCTGGGGCGGAACTCTGACTACCGCCAATGGGCTGGTTTTCTTCGGAGATGATTCCGGAGCTCTGGAAGCTGTGGAAGCCAGCACTGGACGTT